>OLVT01000019.1_pt1 | contig 174413 bp, 184 predicted proteins | sample 1673241 | NCBI WGS metagenome assembly OLVT01 (sample SAMEA3178936, study PRJEB25190) | human gut metagenome | biome: human gut; feature: human-associated habitat; material: faeces | place: Austria | collected 2013
ACAGGTTAGCAATTGGCAGGATAATAACGGTCAGAAGAGATATTCTACTGATGTTGTTGTTGAAGATTTCGAATTCTGTGAAAACAAAAATGTAAATAGTGTGAGTACGAATAGTTCTCAAACAACTACTTCAAGTCCTGCACAAAGTAACAATAATAGTGATTTTTTCCCTATCGTAGATGACGATGAGGAATTACCATTTTAAAATGATAAAGTGCAAGGCAGGTGTGCTACTTGCCTTGTATAGGAGGTGTTTATTTGTCAAATATAGGAGGTGGCTGGTTAAAACTATACAGGGATTTGATTGACAAGCCTCTGTGGTTAAATAGTACGCTAGAACAAAGAGTTATTTTAGTTACAATTTTATGTATGGCTAACTTTGCACCTAAGAAATGGGAGCATAACGGAGAAATATTTGACTTACAAGCTGGGCAATTTATTACTTCACTTCCTTCACTCGTTAGCAAATGTAACTCAAAAGAGATAACAACACAGAAAGTTAGAACAGCCTTAAAAAGATTTGAAAAGTTAGGTTTTTTAACAGACAAATCAACAAATAAATACAGGCTCATAACTATAGTAAATTGGGCTATGTATCAAGATTTTGATAATGAAGATAACAAGCAAAATAACAGCCAACTAACAGGCAATCAACAGGCAGATAACAGCCAACTAACAGCTAAAGAAGAATGTAATAATAACAATAATGTTAATAATGCTAATAATATACAGTCTTATCCGTCTTATCAGTCTAATAATATATATAATACTCCGACACCGACTCCATTTCCAACACAGACTGACAGACAAGACTATATTGATTTTACATTGTTCGAAAACAGAATTCGTAAAATTGTATGCTACGATGATTTCGGTGAAGATGATAAGGCTGTAATTGACGATTTAATCAACTTGATGATTGATTTGCTTGCTACAAATGACACGCTTGTTGCAATAGGTAACAGACGATACCCTAAGCAATATGTGTATAGCAAACTTCTGACATTAAACGATGACAGTATAAAATATTTAATAAAAAAACAAGCTAGGCTTGGCATAGACGAAGATGTTAAAAATCCAAAGCGATACATGCAAGGGATTATATTTAACACAGCATTAAACTACAAGACTGAAATACAAAAGAGTTTTAATGATAGCTACTATCGTGGAAAGGAATGGTTAGGGTGAAACTAAAGTGCGACATCTGTGGCAAAGAGTACAAAGCGTATGGCTGTTATAGAAGCAAAGAAAGGCATCTGTGTGATACCTGCATTGCTAGACGAAACAAGTTTTTGAAAAGGCTAAATATAAAAATAAATTACGATAAAGAGGAGAAGAAAGATGATAAATTTCTTTATACCAGGGAAGCCGACTGGTAAGGGCAGACCTAGGGTGTGTAGAAATGTTACATACACACCCAAAGAAACTAAAGATTATGAAACGCTTGTTAGAACTTGTTATAAACAAAAGTATAGCAATAGAGAGCCGATACCAGCTAAAACACCAGTAGAAGTAGAAATATATGCCTACTTTAAAATTCCGAAAAGCATGCCGAAAAAACAAGTTAAATTGATTGAAAATAATGAGTTGTTTCCGACCGTCAAACCTGACACCGATAACATAAGCAAGATTATACTAGATGCCCTGAATGGGTTGGCATATTACGATGATAACCAAGTTACTGATTTGACTATATATAAGCAATATGCAACAGCAGATGAAAAGGTTGGAGTAGTTGTTAATATTAGAGAAAAGAGGTTAGTAGAATGAAGAAATTAAGCGAGTTAAGCGATGAAACATTGCTTTATGTAGAAGTTTTCAACGATTTAAAAAGTATAGTTCCAGATGTCAAAGTAGTCACCAAAAAAGAGTATGTTAGCAATCAAGATTTGTTTTGTAAAGGGAATTGGAGCGAAATCTTCATTGCTATTATCTCTCCAATTTCTTTTTTCCTGGAAGATTTTTTAGAACAAGCAGAAAGCGAAAATAGACTAGGTGATGATTGGAGAAATAAAGTCATTGATGAATTAAGAGATACAATAGACATTGATGAATTTGAATATAAGATAAATGAAGTGTTGATGAGACACCCTAATTATATTGCCGGAGAAAGCGTTGAAAACGATGTTTGGAGGGAAAAGACAAATGAAAATAGAGATAGATAAATTGCCGAACATAATACAAATTGTGTTTAGAGCAGAACCGAGTGATAAATTTTATAGCAACTGTATGTGGGGTGTAGTTAATTTTGACTTAGCACACGGAATAATGTCTGCTTGCACGGACTGTGGTAATTGTGCTTACAGATGGCCCGAAAAAGGAAAAGAGTTTCTTGAGTTAATGCGAACTGTGTCTGTAGGGTATTTAGTAGAGAAAATTTCATCGTTAGAATTTGACTATGAGCGAACAGTCTTAGAAGTTTTAGATTATTTCGATAAATATGATAACGAAAATTATTCAAAAGCAGTAAGTTTTTTCGAAGCGATTAATGGGAAATTTGTAACAAGAAAGTTTGATTTTTATGATGTAATTGATGAATATGATGATGAAGGCTTGTTCGCTGACTTAGATATAGATAGTTTTATATGTTACGACTATCCAAATAGAGCGATAACATTTGCAAGGCTGTTTGTTGAATACATACAACCTAGGATTTAATTTTAGATTAGGAGGTTAAAAAATGAAAGTTGATTGCAGCATTACAGAAAATTATATAAATGAAAAAGCAAGAATGACGGAATCGTGTACAGGTTGTAACACTTGCCCTTTAGCACTTAACAGTAATGACAGGCATATATCGTGCAGGGTATATGAAGCAGCATATGCTGATAAAGCTATTGCTATAGTTCAGGAATGGTCCGATGAACACCCTATTAAAACTTATAAAGAAGATTTTTTTGAAAAATTCCCTAATCTTTCGAACGTGAACATAGACGATGACGGTTATCCGATTTATATGCCAGAGGCTTTTTATGGATATAGTGGTTTCGACTCATCTAAGTCTAAAAGGGAACGTTGGGATATGGTAATGGGAAATGGGAAATGGCTGAAATAATTAAAGATATAATATTATTGCTACTGTTACATATTAGCATTATAGCAGTAGCAAAAGTGATATTAAGATAATAATTGAACCTGTCGGAAATTCCGACAAGTAAAAGTAAAAAGCCCTCTGGCAAACAAGCCAAAGGGACAACCTAGATAAGTACAAAAATATTATAAGTGGGTTGCTTAGGTTTGTCAAGGAGGGTGTCATGGAGAAAGAAGATTTAAAAAAATATTTAGCTTTAGTAAGAGAAGTTGACGATATAAGAAAAAGAATATTACAACTTGAAGAAAATATGTATACTGTAAAAGCTGTTGGTATGGACGGTATGCCAAAAGGAAACTGTGTAAATGATAGTATAGGGAACATTGTTGCAAGAGTGAATGACCTTAGAAGCGAGTATTTAAAGCAATATGATTTGGCTCTCTGCGAATTGTACAAAATAGAAAGAGCGATTGAAAAGTTAGAAGATTTAACTGAGCGACAATTGATGCGTAAGAGGTACATTGAAGGCAAAAGATGGGAAGATATATGTGTAGAGCTTAATTATAGTTGGAGACAGATACATAGAATTCATTCAAAAATTTTAAAAACAATGAAAGGTGGCACACAATGACACACTATTCTGTGTTATTATGTTAGGGTAGAAAAGGTTAAAAACTTTTGATACATTCTCCTTTCTGTGATTAAATACAGATATTAAAAAAAGCACTTTAACTAGGTGGCTACGGCTACTATTGGTTACTGTGCTTTTTTGTTTATAAAAAATGCTAGGAGGTGGCATTAATGAACTTATGTGATGAAAGGCAGGTGTTTTGATGAATCATAGCAAATTAGCAATTGAAGTTGTTGCAACATTGATAAGTGAAAAAACAAGCATCAATCATGCAACAATACTGATGAAAATTCTTTTTACAGATGAAGAAAGAAAAATGATTCTTGAAGACCCTGACTTATATCCTTTTAGCAGGAATGATTCAAGGGTCAGAACATGGACGAAACAAATCATTTCAAAAGGTAAATGTGAAAAATGCGGTGCAACTGAAAACCTTGAAGTACATCATATCATTAAATGGGCAGATTATCCAAAAGGAAGAGTTGATTTAAAAAATGGAATGTGTCTTTGTCGTAAATGTCATACAGAAGAACACAAGAATGACCAGTCATATTTTATGATGAAGTCAAAAGAAAGTAGGTGTTCAGCGTGACGCCAAGACAAGAAAAGTTTTGCCTTGAATATGCTGCATCAGGTAACGCGTACCACTCAGCACTTAATGCAGGATATAGTGAAAACTATGCAAAAGGCAATGTCAGCAAATTGTTGGAAAATGAGAGTGTAAAAAAACGACTGCAGGAACTGAAAGAAAAAGCGGAATCTGAAAAGATTGCTGATATTAAAGAAATGCAAGAAAAACTGACTGCAATCATTAGACAAGATACAACAGAAGATGTGATTGTGGTTGAAGGTACAGGCGATGGTTGTTCTGTAGCGAGAATTATGCAAAAGAAACCTTCTTTCAAAGAAGTTGTCAGTGCAATCAATACGCTCGGAAAGATGCAGGGGGCATTCACTGATAATATCAATTTATCACTTGAGCCAGTCATGCTTGTAAACGACTTGAAAGAATAGGCGGTGATACCATGAAAGTATCGTTGCAAGAAGCAGTTGGAAAGAACTATGCTGATTTTTGGAACACAAAGCAAAGATACAGAGTATGCAAAGGGAGCAGAGGTTCAAAAAAATCAAAGACAACAGCCTTAAACATGATTTATAGGTTGATGGAATATCCACTTGCAAACGGATTGTGTGTCAGAAGGTACTCAAACACCTTGCGTGATTCTGTCTTTTCAGATTTGAAATGGGCAATTCACAGGTTGGGCTTAGATGCCTTTTTTGAATGTACTGTTTCACCTATGCAGATTGTCAGAAAGTCTACAGGACAGAAGATTTTATTTAGAGGTCTTGATGATGGTTTGAAAATTACATCTATTTCTGTTGATTATGGTGTTCTTTGTTTTGTATGGATTGAAGAAGCCTATGAAATTAGTAACGAAGATGACTTTAACAAACTTGATATGTCTATTCGTGGTGAAGTGCCTGATGGATACTTTAAACAAATAACATTAACATTTAACCCTTGGTCAGCAACATCTTGGTTAAAAGCTCGCTTTTTTGATGTGACAGATGACGATATATTTACAAAGACAACTACATGGAAGCAAAATGAATGGCTAGATGAAGCAGATAGGAGCATCTTCTTGAAAATGCAGCGGAACAATCCTCGCCGATACAGAATTGAAGGCGACGGTGAATGGGGCATTGCAGAAGGTCTGATATATGAAAAAGTAAGATTTGAAGCATTTGATATTGATAAAATTAGAACAATCTCAGGAATCAAATCTGGATTTGGCCTTGACTTTGGATTTACGGACCCTAATGCTTTTGTATGCCTGCTTATAGACAATGTAGCAATGAAGATTTATGTCTTTGATGAGTGGTATAAAACAGGTGTGACAAATAAAATTATTGCACAAGCGATTAAAAATAAAGGTTATAGTGGTCAGCATATTGTCTGTGATTGTGCCGAACCAAAATCAATTGCTGAATTGCAAGAAGAAGGGATAAAAGCAGAACCATCACGAAAAGGTAAAGATAGCGTAAACCATGGTATTCAGCTGATACAAAATTATGAAATTATGGTTCACGATAACTGCCCTGAATTTAAAAAAGAGATACAAAACTATTGTTGGGCAACGGATAAAGACGGAAAACCAACAGACAAGCCCGACCACGAATTTTCGCACGGTATGGATGCTATGCGGTATGCACTAGGTAAGATTCTCGTTGGAGATACCTTTAGTTTTGAATAGAGGTGATAGAAATGTTTGATTTTCAATTTGCAGGGTGGTTGACACCCTACATTAATGATATTATAAAAAAAGGTGCTGAGAACCAAATAACTGATTTAGATTTTATAAGACGAGAGCTTAATAAATTTATGTCAAGTCCCAAAAGATTTGATATGATAAAAGGATATAATTACTACGTTAGTAAGCACGACATATTAAATTTAAAGAGAACAGCTATAGGTCCAAATGGAGAACTTGTGCAGATTGATAACTTACCTAATAATCGAATTGTAAATAATCAATACAGTAAGATAATCGACCAAAAAGTTAATTATCTCTTTGGTAAAGAGATAATGTTTAATACTGAAAATAAAATGTATTCTAAATTATTAAACGATTATATATTTGATGCCGAATTTGACAGGCTCATACAATCTATAGCAGAAGATAGCCTTAATTGTGGTATTGCATGGTTATTTGTCGGATATGATGAAAATGGCAAATTAAATATGCGTCGCATCAAGCCCTGGCAGGTATTGCCTGGTTGGGCAGACGAAGAACATACAAAGCTTAATTATGCTATTCGCGTTTATCCTATGCTTGTGTATGATAAGAAAACTGAAAAAGAAATACTGAAAATAGAAGTTTATGACAAGAAAGGCATTACAAAATTTATTAAGGATGGGGGGAATATATATCCAGACGGAGTAGATTGGCAGGTGCCTTATTTTTATGCTGGAGATACAGGTTTAGGTTGGGATAAAATACCTCTTATAGCGTTTAAATCTAATAGAAACGAGCAATCCCTATTAAAACGAGTAAAAGGCTTACAAGATGCGTTAAATATAATGCTTAGTAATTATACTAATGCTATGGAAGAAGATGTAAGAAACACCATTTTGGTTTTAAAGAATTATGACGGTGAAAATTTAGGAGAATTCAGAAGAAATTTGGCAACATACGGTGCTGTAAAGGTAAGAAACATAGATGGCTCAGGTGGGGGCGTAGAAACTCTTAATATTGAAGTTAATTCAGAAAATTATAAGGTTATTATTGACCTTTTGAAAAAAGCAATTATCGAAAATGCGATGGGTTATGATGCTAAAGATGATAGATTGTCTGGTAATGCAAATCAAATGAACATACAGAGTATGTATTCTGATATTGATTTAGATGCTAACAAGATGGAAACAGAGTATAAAGCCAGTTTACAAAAACTATTGTGGTTTGTAAATACTTATCTTTTACAGACAAAACAGGGTGATTTTAAAAATGAAAAAGTAGATATAGTATTCAATAGAAATATTCTTATTAATGAAAGTGAAGCTATTGATAACTGCTCTAAATCTCAAAATATCTTATCGAATGAAACAGTTATTGCACAACACCCTTGGGTTAGCGATGTTCAGGCCGAGCTTAAAAAGCTCAAGAAGCAAAAGGAAGACAATATTGAAAGTTACGGCTTTCCTATATCAAGAAAAGCAGAAGATAAGAATTCTAAGGATGATGACTAATGGAAAATAGTGAATACTGGGCTAAGAGATTTAAAACTTTAGAAGAAAGGTCTAATGTAGAAGCTCAAAAGTGTATATCCGAGTCTATGAAATTAATAGACAATGCGGTTGCTCAGATTGATAAAGACATTACATATTGGTTAAAGCGTTTTGCTGATAATAACAATATGACTTTAGCCGAAGCCAAAAAAGCTATTACAAATAAAGAGCTAAAAGAACTTGGATGGGATGTTGAAGAATACATAAGAAAAGGCTATGCTAACAGCTACTTGGGAAACTGGGACAAAGAACTTGAAAACGCAAGTGCAAAATATCATATCACTAGACTTGATGCTATTAAAATGCAAATGGTGCTTTTCTGTGATAAAGCTTTTGCCGATATTACAGAAAATGTCACAAAAACACTATCGAATGTGTATAACGATGTTTATTACAGAACGGCATTTGAAGTACAAAAAGGTATTGGTGTGGGATTTAGTTTTGCACAAGTTGACGAGAAAAAACTTAAAACAATACTTGAAAAGCCTTGGGCGTCAGACGGCTCTAATTTTTCTGACAGGATATGGGGTACATACAGACCTAAATTGACAAATAAACTTCAACAAGCATTAACAGATTGGTGTGTTAGAGGTACAGACCCTAAAAAACTTGCAAGACAATTAAGCTATGAAAGTGGTATAGCCCAGTCAGCTTGCAATACTCTTATTCGTACTGAAACAGCCCAGATATGTACAAGGGCGGAAATGGACAGCTATGATGAATTAGGAGTTGAAAAGTATAGGGTATTAGAAACACTAGATGGTAAAACTTGTGATATGTGTGCTGGTATGGATAGTAAAATCTTTAATAGAAATGAGTTTGAAATAGGGATAACAGCACCACCGTTCCACCCTAGATGCCGAGGTACTACAATACCGGAAGTTACAGATGAGTTACTTAAGCAAGGTAGAAAAAGAGCTACTAGAGATGAAAATGGAAAAACAATCTATGTAGATGATATGTCATACACAGATTGGAAAGAAAAATTTGTTAGTAATGACAAGTTTACAAGTGTAAATAATGATGATATAATAAAGTCAATAGGTGCAAGTTTTAGAACTGTTGATGACCCTATGAGAGAAGTAATGGGTGCCGCTGAGCAATCACATCCTGACGAATTGGCTGACATTATGGCTGATTTAATCTCGAATGGTGTTATTATCAAGTATAGAGAGGGTGCAATGGGTTATTTTCCACCCGCACTACCGGGTAAGCCAGGAAATATAGTTATGGAAAAAGGTGCAAGTTTTAGTGCTTGGTCTCACGAATACAAGCATTTTTGTGATGATAGAGCTGATGGCTTTTTAGGGCTTAGAGTTTTGTCAGACCCGGAAAAATGTGCAAAAAGAGAAATTGATGCCTATCAAGTAGAAATAGAGATAGCTAAAAAATTACCTAAAGATGTTAGAGAAGAAATGATTAAAAGATTAGAAGCTCTGAGAAATGAAGAGGTGAAGAGGTATGTCTGATTTAAAATATAGTATCGATGCTATGTATAAGGGTGATAGAGAAACCATTCTTAAAGGGATTTCTTCTAAAACTCAAATTATGGTTGCGAATGCAGTTATCGCAGGAACACAGCAGGGTATTACGGATACTGTTTTTGTTGATGAACTTAAAAAGTTGGTTAGCAATACAGAAATTATATTAATGGGTATTCCGATTTCCAATATTGCAATTGCAGCTTTGGATATTTTAGGTATTACCAAATATCATGGTGATGACGAATATATACAAAGCTTGATTACCAGTAAATTAGCTTTTTAGCACTCTGAAAAGGGTGCTTTTTTAATGTAAAAATAATGGGGTAGCAAAATGCGACCTCATAAATAAAAGTTATCAGCAAATTAAAAAAACACAATAAACAAGAGCAATAGGACAGTTTTAGGCTGTCCTTTTTTGTTGCTTGGCAAGTTGAACATAATATAGGGCTATCGCCAAATGGTAAGGCAAGGGACTTTGACTCCTTTAGTGTAGGTTCGATTCCTACTAGCTCTGTTCGCCGTATACTTTGTATATAAAAAACTTAGTTGTTTGGGTGCGAAAAGTATATTTTATACTTGCACGAGCAACACAGTAGTCAACAAGTAGGGTTTTAGCGTTTGCTACAAATTAAACTATAATAAAAAAGGAGATGATTCCATTGGGCTATTAAAATCTCGAGACTATTTAACATTACTAAATTTACTAAACTGACAGAAAATCTAATTATATTGTATCAATAAGAGCAAAGGTCAAATCTTGCTCTTATTTTATGCCCTGAATACGGCGTAAAATAAGAGCAATTTATTCATAAGAGGTGAAACCTCGTAAAAAATCGTATTGAAAGGAATTGATAAAAATGAAAAGAAAATTTTTAGAGGATTTGGGCATTGAAAAAGAAATAGTCGATAAGATTATGACCGAAAACGGCAAGGATATTGAGAATGCCAAGGCTAATTATGACGAGCTAAAGGCTGAATTAAAGACAGCTAATGCTACAATAGCTGATAGAGATAATCAGCTAAAAGAGCTTAAAGATAGTGCAAAAGGCAATGAAGATTTAACTGCTAAGATTGCTGAACTTGAAAAGCAGAACAAAGATGAAGCTAAAAATCATAAAGCAGAAATTGAAAGTCTTAAAATTAATAATGCCATTGATAAAGCTCTTGCTACTTTCAAAGCTAAAACACCTAAAGCTGTTAAAGCAATGCTTGATATGGAAAATATTAAACTTGATAAAGACGGTAACATTACCGGTCTTGATGAGCAGATAAAGGCTTTATCTGAAGCAGATGATACAAAGTATCTGTTTGACAGTGCTACGCCTAACTTCAAGGGGACTGTGCCTGGATATGGTGCAGATGATGTGAACCCAAAGACTGATAAAATGACCTATAGTCAAATGTGTGCTTACTTGGAAGATAATCCAGGAGCAACGATTTAAAAGGAGGAGTAATAAATGAAATTTGATAGTAAGACGTTTAATCCACAGGCTTTTGGTAAGTATGTGGAGAGAATTCCACAGCTTAAAAAAAATGAATTAATTAAGAGTGGAGCATTAAAAGGCAATACTGAGATTAGAAATGCTTTTAATTCTCAGACTGGTACAGCCTATGCAATATTACCTATGTATGGTCTTTTAGATGGCGATGTACTAAACTATGACGGTCAGACTGATATTACAGCAACAAGCACTACTACATACGAAAGAGGTGTAGTCGTTGTGGGTAGAGCTAAGGCTTGGACTGAGGGCGACTTTGCTGTTGATATTACTAGCGGTGTAAACTTTATGGATAATGTGGCACAGCAGGTGTCAGAATACTTTGATAGTGTTGACCAAAGTACGCTGCTTGCTATCCTTGAGGGTATATTCAATATGACAGGTACAGAGAATAAGAAATTTGTGGACCAGCACACTTATGATATAACAGCAATAGATGATGGTATGGCTGGTCCAGCTACTCTTAATAGTGCTATTCAGAAGGCTGGTGGCGACAACAAAAGTAAGTTCACGATGGTAATTATGCACTCTACTGTAGCCACTAATCTTGAAAATCTTAAACTCTTGGCTTATTTGAAGCAGACTGATGCAAACGGTATTGAAAGAGAACTTGGGCTTGCTACTTGGAACGGAAGAACTGTTATCATTGACGATGATATGCCGGTTGCTGATGTTGCTGAAAGCTCTAAGGATCAGGGTGATGGATACACTAAATATACAACATATATCCTTGGTGCGGGTGCTTTTGATTACGAAAATATTGGGGCTAAAGTACCATTTGAAATGAACCGAGACCCTAAGACACATGGTGGACAAGATACCTTATATGCAAGACAGAGAAAGTGCTATGCTCCTTATGGTATTAGTTATACAAAGAAAAATCAGAAAACATTATCTCCTACTAATGAAGAATTAAAAGACGGTAGTAACTGGGAGCTTGTTAATGACGGTAGTGGTAAGGTTATTAATCATAAGGCTATCCCTATTGCTAGAATTGTTTCAAGAGGCTGATTTCATGAATATTAAACAAGAAGATGTAACTGAGAAACTTAAATCACTAGGTTATAATGTTAATGATAGTGATTTAGTGCTTATTCAATTTGCGATAAATGGAACAGAGCAGTATATAAAGAATTTTTGTAACATTACTGTTATTCCACCTGAGCTTTATTTTGTTGCTGTTGATATGGCAGCAGGTACACTACTAAGAACTAAGTCTAGTGTTGGTGAAAATGTTTGTGATAGCATTGACTTTAACGCAGGAAGAATAAGTAATATATCTGAAGGAGACACAAGTATAACCTACACTTATGATAATAATACAAGTGCAGCTTCAAGATATATTACTTTATTAGATAGGCTCTGTAATAGAGATGCTGAACTTATCGCATTTAGAAAGTTAAGGTGGTAAGAATGAGTGTTTTTAATTCTGCAAGAAAACATATAGAAAGTTTGTACAGTGGAACTTGCTCAATATATGAGCTTAATAATATCCGAGACGAAGATACAAAACAAACAAGGCAAATTGAGAAGATGATTGTTGAAAATCAACCTTGTAGACTTTCTTTTGAAACCGCATCACCTACAACTAAAAATAATGATACAGTACAAGAAAAAGTACAAAATATAAAGCTTTTTATGTCACCTGATTTGACTATACAACCTGGCTCAAAAATATTTGTTAATCAAAATAATCGCGAAGGCGTTTATAAAAGCTCTGGGGTACCCGCAGTGTATACAACGCATCAAGAAATAGCTCTGGAAATATTTGAAAGGTGGAGTTAATATGGCAAAGACAGGTAGATGTGATTTTAGTGAATTAAAAAAATTTGCAAAGCATTTAGAAAAGCAAGAAATCAAAGCTAAAGCTATGATTGAACGCTGTATAAATGATTTAGGTGCTGAGGTATTAGCAAGAGCTAAACTTCGAACTCCCGTTGATACTGGTGACCTTAGAAGAGCTTGGACCGTATCAAGTATTATGCGTACAGGTAATTGTTATAAAGTAATTGTAAGTAATAATCTTGAATATGCTGCCTATGTTGAATATGGACACAGAACTGTGAACCACAGAAAATGGGTACCTGGAAAGTTTATGCTGACTATATCAACAAAAGAAGTGAATAAACTTACTCCTGCGGTACTTGAAAGGCGCGTACGAAACTTCCTTAATCAGGTGATGCGTTATGATTAATAAGATTATTAAAGGGATAAGCCAAGCCCTCTATAGTGAGTTTGGCGAAGAATACAACATTTATACAGAAGATGTAGAGCAAGGTTTGAAAGAACCTTGCTTTTTTGTTCAGTGTATAAATCCTAAAATAACTAGGTTTTGTGGAAATCGTTACTATAGAGAAAATCAGTTTGCAATTCAGTATTTTCCTAAGTCTAAGGACTATAGAACAGAATGTTTTAGTGTTATGGATAGAATGTATAAAGCACTTGAATTTATAGAACTTGACTCTGAGCCGTTATTAGGAAAAGGTATTGATACAAACATTTATGATGGTATTTTAACATTAACAATAAACTATGACATGTTCGTCATCGTTGAAAATGATGTTGAAAAAATAGAAATTCTTATACAGAAAGGAATGATAAAAAATGGCAACTAGAAAATCTACAGCTGTGGAAACTACAGCATTGAATTCGGTTGAAGCTACTGAAGAAAATCCAGCAAAAGCTGCAATAGAAGTGGAAACAAATTATTCTAAAGAACAGATAACAGCTAGTAAAAAGTATTCAAAATATGTCGATGTTTTAAATACAATATTAGGTAATCGTAAGTATACATTCAGCGAGGTAGACCAGCTACTTAAAGAGTTTTTAGAAAGTGAGGTGTAGGGTATGGCTTTAGGCGGAGGTACTTTTGTAACTCAAAATAAGGTTTTACCAGGTGCGTACATTAACTTTATATCTACAGCAAATGCGGGCGTTGTATTTGGAGAAAGAGGCGTGTGTGCTGCACCATTAAATCTTAACTGGGGTGTTGAAGATGAGGTTATTGAATTATCAGCAGAGGAATTTGAAAAAAATTCACTAAAAATATTTGGTTATCCATATACGGATGATGCAATGAAACCTTATAGAGATTTATTTAAGAACGCACAAAAATGTTATTTCTATAGAGTAAATAGTGGTAACTCTGCAACTGCAGAACTTGCTTCTGCAAAATGCTCAGGTACAAGGGGAAATGATATTTTCTATACAATAGCAAAGAATGCAGATAACACAGACCTGTATGACGTGTGTACTTATATGCGTAGTATAGATAAAAATGTTGAGTCTAATAAACTTTATGATTTTGGAAACATAAAAACACCAACCACAAGCATATCACCAGATATTATAAATGTTGGTGGAAAAGCTACAATTACACAAGATACTTCAGATGGAACTAACCCTTGGTCTTGCTGGATTGATGGCGTGAGAGAAGGTACTGACATTGATGAAAATGGTAAACCTAATAGTAGAGCTTTATGTTTTGCAAATTTGGTTGTTCCGTGTAAAATTAAAGTTACTTGTATTAATAATACACAGGGTGCTGTTAAAGTTTTTTCAGACGGTGTAAATGCCGCAACAGTTGAACCAACAATACGCGGAGATGTTGCGACTTTTACAATTGTGGCCGATGATGAAGCAACAAAAGATATTTATGTATATGGCGTAAGTAAGATAAGAATGTCTAAAATTGAAATAGTATACGAGGGTGCTATTTCAGATGCTCTTGTAGACAAGCAGACTGTTAGTGGGATAGATAAGTTAGTTGATAATGATTTTGTGTACTGGAAGCATAACACATCTTTAAAAGAAACATCAGGAACTTTTTTAACTGGCGGCACCGCAATAAAAGCTACAGGCTCAAGTTATCAAAGCTTTTTATCCGCTATAGAAAGCTATTCTTTTAATACTCTTATTTGTGACTCTATTTCTGATGTAATTAAGTCACTTTTTGTAAGTTTTACAAAAAGACTCCGTGATAGAGCGGGTATTAAATTTCAGACTGTTGTTTATAATTACGCGGCCGATTATGAAGGAGTAATAAATCTAACAACAGGTGCTGAAGAAAATGCTGAGAGTCTTATTTGGTGGGTAGGTGGTGCAGAAGCAACTTGTGAAATTAACAAGAGTTGCACTAATAAAAAATATGATGGAGAATATACACCTGTTTGCTCTGACACACAGACAGGTCTTGAACAGGCAATCAACAACGGTGAATTAAAGCTTCATAAAGTAGGGTCTGATTATAGAATTCTTACCGATATTAATTCATTGGTCACAACAACAGTAGAAAAGAGTAATTTATTTTGCTCTAATCAAACTATGCGAGTATGCGACCAAATCGGTATGGATATAGCAACAATATTTAATACTCGTTATCTTGGTGTAATGCCTAACGATAATGCGGGTAGAATTGCACTTTGGGCAGATATTGTAAAGTATCTAAAGAATCTTGAAACTCTTAGAGCTATTGAAGATTTTACAGATACAGATGTTGTTGTAGAACAAGGAGAAGTTAAGAAAGCTGTTGTTGTTAATACACCTGTAACAGTTGTAAATTGCATGGAGCAATTATATATGACTGTAAAAGTTAATTAAGGAGGTTAGAATATAATGGCTAAAAACATAACAATGAATGCAAAAGATGCTATTGCTGCAAAATTAGCTAAATGTTTTATAACATTAAATGGGAATAGGTATAATTTTGCAAATATGATTGATATGGAAGTAAAGCTTGAAAAAGCAAAGTCAACTATACCAAGACTTGGTGCGATTATGACCGGACACAAGTCAACAGGTATGGAAGGTACTTTTAGTGGTACAATGCACTACAATCAGTCAGTGCTAAGAAAAGTTCTTGAAGATTATAAGAATACAGGCGAAGATGTATACTTTGATATGCAAATTGAAAATAATGACCCAACTTCTACTGCAAAAAGTCAGACTGTTATACTTTATGACTGTAATACTGACGGTGGTATTCTTGCTAAGTTTGATGCAGATGGTGAATACATTGATGAAGAAATAGAAGGTACATTTGAGGACTTCTCAATCCCTGAAAGCTTTAAACAGCTTGATGGATTTTTAGCTAACTAAATATTTTGGCAGGCTATGTAATACAGCCTGCCTTATTTGTTTTAATTATTATAATTATGGAGGATAAAATTATGTCAAAATTTAATGCTTTTATGAAGGCTAACAAGGTAGTAAAGGAAAATGTAAGACGCGTTGCAACAACATCTATTGTTGATGAAAACGGTAAGAGTCCAGAATGGGAATTCAGACATATCACTACAAAGGAAAATAAGGAATTAAGAGAAAAAAATATTAAGGAAGTGCCTATTCCGGGTAAGTTCGGTGCATTTAGACAGAGAATTAATGGCGAAGCCTATGTGCTTGATATGATTGTCGCATCTACAGTTACACCTAATTTATATGATGCTGAACTTCAGGATAGCTATGGGGTAAACACACCAGAGGACCTTTTAATGGCTATGTTAGATAACCCTGGTGAATATGATGACCTCGCTGCGTTTATTCAGAAATACAACGGCTATAATAAAGAAATTAATGAAAAAATTGAAGAAGCAAAAAACTAATAGAAACAGACAGTGAAGCTAGTTTTGTATATTACTGTCTGTTTGAATTACATATTAGACCTTGTGAATTCGTTGATATGGATGAGCAGGAAAAGGCTTTTATTTTTGCTGCTGTAGAACGAAAAGTAAAAGAAGATGAAAAACAAAAGAAGAAGATGAAAAAAGCTAAAAAGAGGTGAATGTATTGACAATATCAAGCTCTATTGAGTTATACGACAATTTTAGTAGCACATTCACATCTATGCACTCAGCAATGAACTTAATGCTTTCAGGAATTAATGATATTCAATCTGCTTTAGACGCCGACATAGATATGAGTTCGTTTGAAGGAGCTAAAGAATGTTTAAAAGAAGCTGAAACAGCAGCAAAAGTTTGTCAAGAACAAATTGAAGCACTGAAAGTATCTTCTCAAAATATTCCACCTGTTAAAGTTCCAGTAACTTATGATTTTGAAAATGTAGGACCTTTAGTTTTTACAAACACTGGAGTTGAAAGATTTAATCAGGAAGTTGCTAATGCTAACACCTTAATGGAAAATCTTATTGCAACACAATCTACTATTAACAGTAATTCTGCAAGTGTTCTAAGACCTAACCAAACAGCAGAGTTAAATAATACATTAGGTAGATTAACAGCTATACAGCAAAGAATACAGCAAATTGAAAATAACCCAGTAAATATTGGTTCAGATACTGCTAATGCGGGACTTGAATATTTGAGAACACAATTATATCAAGCAACACAAGCACAAACAAGATTAAATAGTGCTTTAACAAATATGGACCCCGCTACAGCAAATGCAGAATACGCAAGACTTGTAGCAAATATTAGTAGTGCAGAAAGGTATATCAGAGATAATGTTTCTGAACAAGGTAAATTTAATCAAGAAATTGCAAAAGGAACTAATGCTACAAATGGACTCCTAAGCAAGCTTAAAGGAATTACTGCTGCGTATTTAAGTATAAAAGGTGCAGGACAAGTTTTAGGTTTGTCAGATGAAGTAACGCAAACGCAAGCAAGATTAAATTTACTTTTAGATAACTTTAGCGAAACAGGTAGTGTAGATGATTTATTTAAAAAAATATATGCTTCTGCACAAGATGCAAGAGGTTCTTTAACAGATACTGCCGCTGTTGTCGCTAGATTTGGTAATAATGCAAAAGATGCTTTTAGCGGTTCAGATGAAGTAGTTGCATTTGCTAATTTGGTACAAAAGCAAATGACAATCGCAGGGGCTACTACTTCTGAGGCATCTAATGCTATGCTACAGTTATCGCAGGCCTTAGGCTCTGGTGTACTTCGAGGTGATGAATTAAATTCTATCTTTGAAAACGCCCCAAATCTTATTCAAAATATAGCGGATTATCTAGGAAAACCTATTGGTGAGATACGAGAAATGGCTGCTGACGGACAGCTTACAGCAGATGTTGTTAAAAACGCTATTTTTGAAGCAAGTGATGAAATAAATGAAAGATTTGAAAAGATGCCTATGACTTGGGGACAAATGTGGACAAAGTTTCAAAACACCGCAACAATGGCTTTTAAGCCCGTGTTAGACAGACTGAACGAACTTGCTAATAGTGAAGGCTTTCAAAATTTTGTAACAGGGGCAATAGAAGTTTTAGCTGTTTTAGCTGATGTGGTTATTGATATTTTTGAAGCTATTGGAAATATAGCAGGATTTGTAGCTCAAAATTGGAATGTCATAGGTCCTATTATATATGGGGTAGCCGCAGCCTTAGCTATATACTACGGCTGGCTATTACTTATTAAAGCTATCGAACTTATTAGTACAGGTGTAAAAATAGCATTATGTATGGCTTCATTTGCCCATGCTGCTGCGACAGGAACAGAGGCGTCTGCTACTGCTGCTGCAACAGCGGCACAATACGGTTTAAATACAGCTATTTTAGCCTGCCCTATATTTTGGATAATTATACTAATTATTGCATTAATAGCTATATTAATAGCTCTATGTAATTGGATTGCAGATGTAACAGGTGTAGCACAATCGGCGTTAGGTGTAATTTGTGGTGCGTTAGCTGTTGCTGGCGCTTTTATTTATAATACTATAGTCGGCTTGCTTAATGGGATAATACAAATAATTTGGTCTATTTTTGTTACTCCATTTTTAGGCATAATAGAGTGGATTTTAAATGCTTGTAATGGCGGATTTAATAGCTTCGGTGATGCAGTAGCAAATCTTATTGGACAAATCATTTCTTGGTTCTTGGATTTAGGTAAGGTTGTTACAAAGATAATAGATGCAATTTTTGGTACAGACTGGACTGCTGGGCTTTCAAGTTTACAGGATAAGGTACTTGCATGGGGTAAAAATGAAAACGCTATAACAATAAGCAGAGATGCTCCAGAAGTTCCAATGCAGAGAGTGGAATATGGCACAGCATGGAATGTGGGTGTTGAATTCGGCGACAAGGTTTCAAGTGCCATTTCGGACAAAATATCAGGTGCATCTGATTGGCTTAAGAATAATGCAGAAGATTTGTTAAATCCAACTACAGATTCTGGCGAAGATGCTCTTAATGGAATTAAGTCAAACACTGATGATATTAAGAAAGAAGTTAAGCATTCAGATGATATTTTAAGTATGATAAAAGATAGTGTAAGCAAAGAAAGAATTGCTAACTATACAACTAAACAAATAACAGTAGATATGTCAGGTATGTCAAACCAAATTGCGAGCAGTTTAAGTATTGGTGATGTTGTGCGCGAGATGGAAAAGCGTATAACAGAAGCTGCGGCTGTATCAGTAGAGGGGGTGTAAACAATGGCATATTTAATTTATGTTGAAAATGTTCTAATGCCTGTAACACCATCTAAAATAACTCGAAAAGTCCCAGGTAAAAATGAAGAAATAGAGCTTTTAGGTGGGAAAACGGTTCTTAATTTGCAAGAGCCTGGTTTAACTGAATGGTCTATGGATTTTTTACTGCCCAAAGTAAAGTACCCATTTGTAAATATAATTTCTGACAAGCAAGAATTAAGGTCACAAGATTTTTACCTTACACATTTTAATACATTACTGGCAAAAGCAAAACCTTTTGACTTTATGATAATAAGAACTAAACCTAATGGGGTTTGGGATTTAGGGGAAGAAAATGGGACCTTTAAAATTGATATTCCTAACAATGATACTGAAAATCCAGTATATGTAAATGATTTAGACGGTATTTTAAATAAATGTAAATGTACAATTGAAGAATTTACAGATGAAGATAATACTGACAACGGATTTGACAAAGTAATTAGTGTCACTTTTAAAAAATATTTAGATTATAGTACAAAGACTGTTAAATTAGTTACAGATAAAAAGACTAATAAAACTACAGCTACTACTGTAAAAGCTAGAGATGCGAGTAGTAAAACTACACCATCTACATATACAGTTAAGCCTGGTGACTATTTAATATTAATATGTAAAAAAGAATTGGGTGATGGAAGTAAATGGAAAGAAGTATACAATCTAAATAAAGATAAAATCAAAAATCCTAATCTTATTTACCCAGGGCAGGTGCTAAAACTTAAGTAATAAGGGGGCGATATTATGGCGGGAACTGTCAATGATATATTGAGTTGGGCCAGGCGCTATGTAGGTAAGAGTGTATTTAAACACCAAGGAACGGGAGAAACTTTAAATGCTACAGATGCCTGCCAAGCATTTGTAGCGTCTGCTTATAAAGCTGGTGGCGTTAATAAAACATATACATCTAAAGCCACAGCCGCTATGGCAAGAGCTAGTTGGGGTAAAAATAAAATTTCGTATAGCAACGGTAAAGTTGATTATACCAATATTCCTACTGGAGCTTGTATCTATTCTCAATGTGGTAGTGACAAAAGAGGGCATGTTTCTATTTATTCTGGCAACGGCAATATAATAGAAGCAGGCGTAAATCCTATTAGAGAAATAAACATAAATCAAACTTTAAGGAACAGAAAGTATTATAGTTGGGGTTATAATGGTGGAATTAAACCCAGTGGGTCGGCAACAAGTTCAGCTGGTAGTTCTCCAGCTAGTATACCTACAAAAACAATAACGCTACCCTCAGGCTTGGGTAGCGTATTTACTTATATGGGCTGGCAATTAATTACTTCAAAGACATCAGTACAGTATAAGCTTAAGTCCCAAGCCGGGCAAAATTTCGATAGCGAAGGCTTTGGTATTATAAACGGTCGATATGTTGTCGCGTGTACAACCACTTACGGTAGTGTAGGCGACTATATTGATGTATATCAAAGTAATGGAAATGTGCTTAAATGTATCATAGGCGACATTAAAAATCAAAATGATGCTGGCTGTAATAAATGGGGTCATTTGAGTGGTAAATGTGTAATTGAGTTTGTTGTTAATAAATCAAAATGGTACAATCCCAAACATGCAAACCCTGGTACTTCTAGTTGCCACCCTGAATGGGGAGGTAAAACAATAACTAAAATTGTGAACTTAGGTAGCTATTTTAGCGGCGCAAGTGCAGACGATGGAATGTATGAAAGTGATACTAAAAAGAAAGATAAAGTTGATTTATGTTCTACATCTGTTATAAGTGTAGTAAATGTTGCAGGAACATTAAATGATAATGCTTATATAAATATTCAAGGAAATAAAGATGCTCGTTATGAGTTACATATAATAAACAATGGAATAGATTATCAACCACTGGTTGCTGGAGAAGTAACTTGGACTACAGAATGGAAAGATGCAGCAGGTAAGTTAGAATTTACTGTTTTAAAGGACCCGGCATTAGATATACAAGAAGGTAATGTTGTAGCATTTTTAAAAAATGGTGTTGGCGTTTTTTATGGTTACTTATTTAGTAAATCAAGAAGTAAAGGTAAAGAAATTAACTGTACTGCCTATGACCAATTAAGATATTTAAAAAACAAAGATACTTACTGCTATAAAAACAAGACTTTAAGAGATGTAATTATAATGATTGCTATGGACTATAGATTAAAAGTAAGCCAAAGTAAGCTTGTTGATACGAAGTATTCGATACCCGGCAGAGTTGAAGATAATGAAACTCTATTTGATATTATAAAGAATGCAAGAGAACTTACCGAAAGTGCAACAGGTAATATGTATATATTTTATGATGACTATGGGCTACTATGCTTAAAGCGAATTGAAGATTTAAAGACAGACTATCTGCTTGATGATGAAACCTGTGAAGATATGGACTATACATCTAGTATAGACGATGAAGTTTATAACCAGATACAGTTTTATCGAGATGATGACTCAACTGGTAATAGAGCAAAATATATATTCAGAAATGCTGAACTTATTAACAAGTGGGGTGTTTTACAGCTTACTTGTAAATTAGAAAAAGATGATAACCCAGCAGCTTTTGGTAAATCAGTTCTTAAGCTATATAGCGAAAAGAAAAGAGAACTTACTGTAAAAGATTGTTTTGGAGATATTAGATTAAGAGCAGGTGCATCTATATATGCCAATCTAAATTTAGGTGACGTTGTTTTTAAAAGTGCACAGGTAATAATAAAAAAGGCTGTACACAGATTTGGCGCTAAGTATAGCTGTGATTTAACATTATTAGGAGGTAGTCCTTATGTCGGTTGAGTTAGTTAAACTAATTAAAAGTATCGCTATGGATGCAGTTAGAGCAAGCAACCCTACGGAAGTAGTTTTCGGTACTGTATCTAAAGATTATGAAAATGATGGACAATTTGCAGTTCGGTTGTCAGAAAAGCTCGAACTCGATGAAACTTTTTGTGTTTTTGGTAGTATAAGACCAGCCAACTTAAAAAGAGGTAACAGGTTAGTAATTATTAAAATGCAAGGTGGACAAGCTTATTATGTTGCTGATGTTATAGCTGGAGGTGATTAAGTGCTACCTGAAAGTGCAAATTATGAACTTATTAGTAACTATGATGACTTAGAGCAAACAAGTGCTACATATAAGTTAGATAAAGAAAATAAACGTATTGTTGCAGTGTATGAAGATTATAAAGAAATAATACGCCAGGCAGTCTATCTTATATTAATGACAGAAAGATACAACTATGCTATGTACTCCTGGAACTATGGAATTGAGCTTAACGATTTATTTGGTAGAGAAAGACAGTATGTAATACCAATGCTTATGAGCCGAATAAAAGAAGCTTTATTGCAAGATGACCGAATATTAAATGCGACTGACTTTAATTTTAGTATAAAGCATAATGTGTATAATGTCAGTTTTACGGTTGTAACTAAATATTATAATGTAGATGTGAAGGATGTGGTATTTAATGTTTGAGGACTATAGTTATGATAATTTATTAGCTGAAATGCTCTCGAATGTAGCTACAGATGTAGATAAACGCGAAGGAAGTATAATCTTTGATACTTTATCTCCTGCTGCTCTTGAATTAGCTAATGCCTATATGGGACTTGACACAATATTGAATAATGCTTTTGCTGATTCTGCTGAAAGGGACTATCTTGTAAAAATAGCAAAAGAAAGAGGTATTACTCCCGAAGACTCAACAAGTGCTATTTTAAAAGCAGAATTTAACTTTAATAGTAGTGACGGAAATTATATAGGTGAAGTTGTAAGTACAGGTGATAGGTTTAATTTAGATAAAATAAACTATACCTTGGTAGCTCAAATGACTAATAATACGGATGTAGATATTACAGTTACAGACAATGATGGTAATAATATAGTTGTAAGTAAAGGTAATATCATTCCTGGCTGTTGGCAAATTATGTGTGATACAACTGGCGAAGACGGAAATAAACATTTTGGTACTCTTACACCAATAGCAACAATTTCTGGTCTTACAAAAGCAGAAATAACTGAATTAATAATTCCTGGCGAAGAGGAAGAAGATACTGAAACATTTAGACAAAGATATTTTGATAGTATAAATTCTGATGCTTTTGGTGGTAATCGTGCAAACTATATTAAATGGGTAAAAGAAATGGAAGGCGTTGGACAAGTAAAAGCTAACAGAACACCAAATGGTGGAGGTACTGTAGAAATTATTATAACGGATAGTGAAGGAAGTCCAGCATCGGATGAGCTTATTAATAGTGTAAAAGAAAAATTAGACCCTGCTGAATTTACAGGCTTGGGTGAAGGTATTGCACCAATTGGGCATAGTGTCGAAGTGAATACAGTTACATATGTTAGTAAAGATATATATTTTAACGATGTAGAATATACAGAAAATGCTGACAAAGATGCTATAAAATTGGCAGTAGAAAATATTTTATCAGAGTATGCAAACGAAATAAATTCGGATTGGGGGAACCGAACAACTAAAAAAATATATGCAGCGCAAATACTTGCAAGATGTATTGATGTAGATGGTGTAGAAAATATAGAAAATGTTGACATAGAAGGTAGTTCATACATTACTCTTAACGAAAAACAATTAATTGCGTTTGAAATAGGTGGTGGACTTGAATGAAATATATAGAATACTACCCACTTGTATTAAGAGATGTTTATGAAATACAAATTATTAGCAATATTTTTGATAAATTCTTAAATGAATTTGAAGAAAATAAAAATAATCTTATAAGCGAACTTTATCTTAGTACAGCAACTGGTGTAGGGCTTGAAATATGGGAAAACGTGTTAGATATTGAAGTTACAGATACAAGTGCTGATGTAAGACGATTTAAAATAAGAAGTAAGTTACTAGGAGATAATACAAGCTTAAGAACTAAATTAGATACTTTAATTGGTAAGGATAAGTATAGAATATCTATTGACCCTATTAAATGTCATGTTATTTTTAATTTAGAGTTATCTGCACAAAATCTTAAAAATGCAGTTGCAGAATTACTAGAAAAAGTATTACCCTTAAACCTTACATATGAAATAAACCTTGCGTATAATAAGCATGCTGATTTAGCATCATATCAACATAAAGAGCTTAACAACTATACACATAAAGAATTAAATGCTAAAAAATTGAGGTGATTAAATGTCAACAAAAACAGAAAATTATAATTTAACAAAGCCCGCGCAAACAGACTATTATAATGTAGATGATTTTAATAATAATTTTGATATTATTGACGAGGTCATAAATAAGATTGCCAAAGAAAATACTAACTTACCTGTGAGTAAAACTGTTGTTCAGACTAGAACTTTATCAACAAATAGTATTTCAAAAGGAAGTCACATTATTGTTGCTGAAAAAGGTCACTATAGCAATGGCTCAGCACTTATAATTGTTGAAGCCTCTGGCTCACTAAAGCATCATTCTCTTGTATTGGCAGTTAGTACAAGTTTTAACTCAAATGAGAAAACTATTACTTGTTTAAGTAATGCTGCATATGCTACTCAGCTTTTTTCTAAAGCTTCTGTAGAAACAGTATGGGCTGCAAATTCTCATAAAGTGTACTTAACATTAAACACAGATGTATTAAATTCCGCTAATGATAGTGTTACCCTTACAATAACAGTAATATCTTCTGCTTGGTCAAGCTGTGCTAAATTATTACCTAGTTCAGAAACAGCGGATTCTGATAAAATTAATAACACTAAAAGCATAACTTTAACAAGAGGAAAGACAAGCTTAGATGTAGATACAAGTACATTTTTTCCTATAACCGGTGGTCAAATAAATGGTGATTTAATAGCAAGAGCAATAATTGCAAATGATAAACTATACTCAAGAGCATTAGAGGTATTTGGAAAAACAAATAATAATACATCAACAAATCAAGGGGGATATGTGGATTTTCACCACAATCAAGGTATAAACACTGACCAAACAGCGGGTGCTACAAATGATTATACAGCTAGAATAATTGAAGAAAGTCCAGGTTCATTAAACATTAAAGCGGGTCCGAATTTAACAGCTAAACTTAATGTAGATGGTAGCGAAGTGTATACTAACGCAAGAATTACGATGCGTACAGAAGATAATGTTACAGCTGGAGTATCACAGTTAAGCAGTGGCAATATTATTCTAATAATTGAATAAGGGGGCAACATAAATGGCTGTTTATAGTGGTGATAGCAACAATATTTCAAGAAATGTTGCAAGTATATATGTTGGTGATGTAAACAATAAAGCTCGTAAAGTGCTAAAGATGTATGTTGGTGACGCGAGCAATAAAGCACAACTTGTTTTTGAAGATAAAAGAGATTTTACTAATCTTAATTTCAAACTTACAGAATTCAATGAAGCAACGGGCGGTGATTTAACTCTTAATAAAATATACACTGCAATACCTAAAATGTGGAATACTAAACCTGCTTTAAATTCATCAGCTTCATTTGTATCAACAAAACTTAGATTGCGCTCAAATGATGTAATTAAGTGCGTATATGATGTATCTGTACCGGCTGATTGCAAAGAATATGATGTGTCTATTTGGTTGCTATCAAACGGCACAAATATTGTACATAAAAGTTTAAATTCTAAAGAAAAAACTTGGGAGATAAAATCAAGCTTAAAGGATATTTCTTTTAGAATAAATCTTTATGGTGATAAGTCTGGAGTCACATTAAATTCTTGTGCTATATACATAAATGATACAAAAATTTTGTAAAAAGAGGTGCTAGATGAAAGAATTAATACAAAGTTATTGGCTAGATTTATTATTTGCAATTTTTACAGGCTTTTTAGGACTATGCTACAAAGGCTTGAAAAAAGAGCTTATGAAAAAAATAAAAGAACAAGATGCAGTAAAAGAGGGTGTGGTAGCACTATTAAGGCAAGCTCTGTATGACTCATATAATAAGTGGACTGAAAGAGGTTATTGCCCTATCTATGCAATGGAAGTTTCAACAAGAATTTATGAACAATACCACGCTTTAGGTGGTAATGATGTTGGTACAGAACTTTATGAGAGACTTAAAGAACTACCAACAGAGGCTTTAACTGAGAATAAAATTATAAGTGATAATAAATATTTGAAAGAGAATTAAGGAGGTTGAAAATATGAAAAATTGGTTTAAAGCGGCTGCTATAAGAGCAATCAAGACCATGGCACAAACTGCTATAGCTACAATAGGTACTGCTGCTGTTTTAAATGATGTTAATTGGATTGCTGTTATATCAGCTACAATTCTTGCTGGTGGATTATCTATGCTAACCTCAATCGCAGGTTTACCAGAAGTAAAGGAGTGATAATGTGAATATTATTAAAGCATTTGGAACTACTAATACAGATTACTATTCAAAAACTTTAAAAAGAAGGTACATAGTTTTACACTATACAGCAGGTACTAGAAGTCTTAAAGGCTCTGCTAGAAATGTAGCTAGTATGTTTAGAAACGGTAGTGTTGGTGGTAGTGCTGATTTTATTGTTGATGATGAAGAAATTGTACAGTATAACGGAGATATTGCACACAGAGCTTGTTGGTCCGTAGGTGGTAAAAAATATAGCTCTATGACAACAAATGAAGGTGGCAGATATTATGGTATCTGTACTAATTCCAATAGCATTAACATAGAAATGTGTAGTAATAAGGTTAATACTAAAAATCTAGGAGCTAACGATACAGACTGGTATTTGACCGAAGCTACTATTAACAATGCTGTAGAGCTTACAAAATATCTTATGAAGCAGTATAACATACCAGTAGAGAATGTAATAATGCACCATCACATTACTGGCAAGGTTTGTCCTAATCCTTGGTGTGTCACTCAAACTAGATTAAGTAAGTGGAATGATTTTAAAAACAGATTGGAGGAGCAGATTATGAAACAAAATATTAAAATCAACGGAAAAATTAAGACTGTAGATGCTATAAATAAAGACGGCTATACATACATTAAGATTAGAGCTCTGTCTGATATTTTAAATATTGGCTACGATAAGGAGACTAAGTTAATTAGTGTAAGTGTTAAATAAATATACAGTAAGGTTGAGGTGTGGCTTAGGCTGCACCCCTTTTTTTTATACAAAAATTCATTTTAATTTTTACATTTTTAGAATCTGTGTTGAAAATTGTATATAAATGTGATATATTTTGAATGTAGTTGCTAACAGATGTTATTAAAAAGTCGAATTACAAGCAGGGGTTCAAGTTTATGATTAAATTTATAACAAGTATAGTGGAATGGGCACTCAAAGGGGTTCCGTACTTATGTATTATAGAAACGATTTTATTAGTATATTTATACAACAAACGTAGTAAAATATTTGAGAAACAAAAAGGCCGAGGAAAAAATGAAGAAAGTCAGAGTAACATTTATATTGATTTAGAAAGAAAGTATTCATTGTTAAAACTACATATGATATACGTATTGTGCATAGCTTGTTTTTTAGGTGCTGTGTTTTTAACCGAAAAATTAAGTGACGCTGATAGGTTTGGAGAAATGCTATCATTTGCGGGAACAGTTTCATCAATTATCCTCTCAATTGTTGCTATTTTTATGAGTATAAATGGTGAGGGAAAAAATGATGAAATACGCAGAGAAATGTCAAATAGTTCAAATAAGTTAGCAGAAACTGCAGATAGACTAGAGAATCATTTAGATAATGTGTTAACCCAAATTGAAGAACTTGAAAAAAGATTAAATAAAAAAATTGACGGAGTGGGAAGTGAAGTTGAGGACATACATAAGGATACAACTGAAATTAAAAAAGCACAAACAGTTTTGGAAAAAGACAATTCAGAAACAGATGAAGTGAAGTCTTTTGGAAGTTGGCAATAAAGAAAAGGAGCAGTATTTATATGTTAAGCAAAGAATATGGGCATGTTAATATGATACTTTTAATATGTGATAAATACGATGATAATAGCATAAAAAATATGTTTAACACAGTTTATTTAGAAGATGAAAAGGATAAGTTGTCTTTTTATATGGCTTTATTTTATGATTTCTGTAATTGTAATAGAAATCAAGTGAAAGATTTAACTATTAAAATCTATTTGCTAAAGACAAAAGACTTATACGCTGAGACAGAATTAAAAAACACAGAAAATCAGAAAATACAAAATAGATTTATTTGTAATTATACAATTAATATTAATATAGATAAAAAATCTAAAGATGCTAAAGAAAACGATAATAACGAGTTTAGTAGCTCTGTCGATGGTTTTGGTGGTAGTTTTATTGCAGAATTAAATGATTTTGATTTTGCTGGTTTTGGTGACTATGAGTTTGTAGTGCTTGACAGTTCAACAGAATTAAATGATTACCTAGATGGTAACTGTGCGAATTTACCATTGGCACACAGATGTATAAGAGTTATGCCAAAAAATGAAGAAATTTAAAGATTTATTTGTACAAAAAATAGACGAAGTTTCAAATATAAGTGTAAAAGTGAATATTTTTTTGCAATTTTATACAAGGGTGCTTATGATTCTACACAAATGCACCCTTGTATTATTTATAATACAAGATATGTCAGAACTGCTGACCTATTATAAATTATTCATAAATATGCTGAAATTTATTTAGAATGAAGTGTAAAATTGAAAACTTTACATCTCTGTGTATTTTGTTTCTAAGGTTGACAGTATCGACTGGAAGGAATTAGGTGTTCAAGCTGAAATCGACAAGGTGTTAAATCATAAGCATTTGGGAAATGGTTCAATAATTCTTTTCCACAATGATGCAAAGTACACACCTGAATGTTTAGACACTATTATTAAGGGGCTTAAAGAGAAAGGTTTTGAGATAGTGCCTATAAGCCAGTTAATACATAAGGATAATTACTATATGGACGTTGAGGGAAGACAAATTTTAAATAGCTAAATTGTTTTTATAGACTTAGGTTTTTGCCTAGGTCTATTTTAATGTAAATCGGAAAGATAAATCTGATGACTTATAAACAAATAAAACTTTTTAAAACATATTGACTTAGAGTTAGGTTCAAGAAGTATAATAATGTTGAAAAGTAGGTTTAGAATTTAAAATGCAACAGTATAAATGTTTTTTATTGAGGGATAATTTTTTTTGTTAGATTTAAAGGAAACAAGTGGAAAGAATTTAGAGTTATCTAAACAGAGAAAACCTCCTTTGCTTTTGAAAGGAGGTTTTAAATAGTGAATCGGAAAGATAAATCCGATGGCTTGTTTATCAAGCCACAAATTAACGCAGTTAATTTGTTCTGAATTCAATATTTTCCTAAAGGAAGTTCCAGACCATTGTTTAACATAATATCTTCGTTTAGCAATATGTCGTGAGGATTTCCGTCGGCTACAATTTTTCCATTACTTAGCACAATTACCCTTTGGCATATTTCCATAGCCATATCTAAATCGTGGGTAGTTATTATTTTTGTTTTATCAAGGTTTTTAATTATGTTTATAAGGACTTTTCTATTTCTAGGGTCAAGTCCTGTTGTTGGTTCATCAAGAAGTATACACTTTGGCTCTATGGCTAATATTGTTCCTAGAGATGCAAGTTTCTTTTCTCCACCGGAAAGTTTAAAAGCCGGCTTGTTTAATATGTCAGTTATATTTAACATTTCAGCTATGTTATTAACCCTTTGGTCAATGTTATCAAAACCGAAGTTTTCTAAGCCAAAGGCTATATCCTGTTTTACTGTAGGCATAAAAAGTTGTGAATCAAAGTCTTGAAACACGAAGCCTAACAAAGTACGGATTTTATTGTAATTCTTTTTTACTACAGGCATATTTTCAACTGTTATACTGCCTGTGTAATTACTTAATAATCCAGTCATAAGCTGTAAAAGTGTAGACTTTCCTGCACCATTGCTACCCACTAGGCATATGCTTTCTCCTTGATTTATTTCAAAGGAAATGTTGTCTAATATAACTTTATTTTCATAGCTAAAGCTGACATTTTGAAATTTTATAAAACTCATTACTTCACCAACCCTTTAAGTAATACAAAAATTAATAATGATACTAGAATGAATATGTAGTCAAAAAAGTGGAATTTTATATTGCTGTTTATGGCTTTGTTTTCGCCAAAGCCACTTAAGTACATACTGTTGTAAAGGTCTTTACCTCTTTCTAACGTTCTGTAGAAAAGGTTTCCCAATAATGAACCCCATACCTTTATATTAAAGCCTTTTTGGTTTGGAGCAATTAGGGAATAGGCCTTTGTAATTGTATTAAGCTGTTCTATAATTAGAAAAATATATCTGTATAGCAATACAAGTATCCACACAAATATTTCGGGAAGCTTTAGTTTTATAAGTCCATAGGCTAAATTGTATATGCCAGTAGTACATATAAATTCGTAAAGGACAGTTAAAGACAGTATGCTTTTTATTGTAAATGTTATAAAAGACACTACACCAAAGGTAGTTTTTATACCAAAGACAACTACCTCATTGTTATTAAAAAATATATTTCCTATGCCTATAAACAGTATTACGGGAACTATAATCAATAGCCTTTTTAATGTCTGAATAACAGGAAGTTCAGACAATATAAGAATTACAATAGGGTATATGAACCAAGGCAAAAGGGCAGAAATTGAATACATATAACAGGAAGTGACCATTACAATATATATAATGGTCACAGCAAGTTTTGATATAGGATTTAATTTATGTATTATTGTATTTTTTAATGAAAGATTGTCAATTAAGTTGATTTCATTAAGAGCTCTTTCTAGTTTGTTCATTTTTAGCACCCTTTTTGTAAAATCTGAATATTAAACTTCCACCAATAAGTATAACGGCAACTAATGCTGAACCTAAGACACCACTAAAACTTGTACCTAAAATTTCATTGTTGGAATTTGAAATTGAGTAATCTGGCAATAGGGCAGTTTTTTCCTGTATTTCAGAGGCTTTGTCATATTCACTTCCCTTTGAATCAAGTTCTGTTGAACCGGCTACATTTTCCATTGACCACTCAAGACCGTCAGGACTTGATGATGCAAGAAGTGAAATGCCACCACCAATTAATACTGTAACAATGCTTAATATGGCAATAACCTTTTTAAATGAAAATTCATTGCTTTTTTCATCTATGCTTAACATTTCAGGTCTTGTGTTATACACAAATATAAGTACAGCTGATGTTATTAAGCCCTCTACAAAACCTATAGCTAAGTGGATAGGTTGCATAAATGATAAAAATGTTAAGAACGGAAGTTCTGTCACACCGGAAATTAATGTTTCCAAAGTAACACTAAAGGCACCAAGCTGTAAACTTAAAATACTTCCCAATATACTTGCAATCAATATTTTTGTCTTTGACGGATTTTTGCCTAATATTGGTTTGTATATGCAGAAATATCCGAAGAAGCAGGCATAAAAAGCCATATTCCAAACATTACAACCATATGCCATTAAACCACCGTCAGCAAAAAGCAGACATTGTAATAACAGTATAGCCATCATTGAAAGGAAACCACCGTAAGGTCCTATTAATGCAGAAAGTAAAAGCCCACCACATAAATGACCACTTGAACCGGTTCCGGGAATTGTAAAGTTGACCATTTGTGTTGCAAATACAAAAGCACCCATAACACCCATAACCGGTATATTTTCAGGTTTATTTTCTTTTTTTATTTTAAATATGCTGTAAGCACCTACTGCCAAAGATGCTACAGCCATACCTGTTGCAACAGGTGGAGAAACTAAGGCATCTGCCATATGCATAAAAATCACTCCTTTGTTTTTTATCTATTTTTTGGAAGTATATCATTAAAATTTGTGGTGCACAAGCCCCATAGGGGGTTGTAAATTTATGAAATTTATTATAAAATTATAACGAGGTGAAATTATGGATAATAATTTAGTACATACCCATATTGATAGTGACGGCAAGGAGTATACTCATAGCCATACTCACACTCATACCCAAACAAAGGCTGTTATAAACAGACTTTCTAAAATATCCGGACACGTAGAGTCCATTAAAAGAATGGTTGAATCCGGTCGTGATTGTAGCGAGGTTCTTACACAGTTGGCAGCTGTTAAGGCAGCAGTTTCAGCAGTAAGTAGCATTGTGCTAAAGGACCATATTGAACACTGTATTGTTGATGCAGCCAGGGAAAATGATAAAGAGGCTATTGCCGATTTAATAAAATCTATTGATAGATTTGTGAAGTAATTTGACTTAATCGTTAAATTATGATACCATAGAGTGGAAAGAAATAATTATGTATTTTTAGACAAAGAGGTCATTTTATATGGTCTCTTTTTTTGTTTTTTTACAGGGAGGGAACTTAAATGAGATTAAATCCTAAGGAGCAAGAAAAGCTTATGCTTCATTTTGCAGGCAAGCTTGCAGAGGAAAGAAAAAATAGAGGATTAAAGTTAAACTATGTAGAGTCAGTTGCCTATATCAGTTCAGAACTTTTGGAATATGCCAGAGATGGCAAAACTGTTGCAGAGCTTATGCAGTTAGGTACAAAAATATTGACAAAAGATGATGTAATGGATGGAGTTGCAGATATGGTGCACGAAGTACAGGTTGAAGCAACTTTCCCAGACGGTACTAAACTTGTAACAGTTCACAATCCAATTCAGTAAGGAGGAATACATAATGAAAATAGGCGAAATTATGCCTCTTGATAGAGAGATTACACTTAATGAAGGCAGAAAAACAGTATGTATTGATGTTGCAAATACTGGCGACAGACCTATTCAGGTAGGTTCACATTTTCATTTTTTTGAGGTTAATAAACTTCTTAGCTTTAACAGAGAAAAGGCTTATGGTATGCGTCTTGATATACCTTCCGGTACTTCTGTGCGTTTTGAACCGGGTGAACAGAAATCTGTTCAGCTTGTAGAAATTGTTGGTAATAGAGCTGTATATGGACTTAATGATTTGACATCAGGAAATATTGATGAAAAGAGAGATACAGCTATTAGTATAGCAAAAGAAAAAGGCTTTAAGGAGGTTTAACTATGGCTTGTAAAATTAGTGGCGAAAAATATGCAATGATGTATGGTCCTACAGTTGGGGACAAGGTTAGACTTGCTGACACAAATCTTGTAGTTGAAGTTGAAAAGGACTATACAATTTATGGTGATGAAGTTAAGTTTGGTGGAGATAAGACAATCAGAGATGGTATGGGTCAGTCAGTAAATACTACAAGTGCTGACGGCGACCTTGACCTTGTTATTACTAACGCCCTTATTATAGATTATACTGGTATTATAAAGGCTGATATTGGTATTAAAAATGGAAAAATTGTTGGCATAGGTAAAGCAGGCAACCCAGATGTTATGGACGGCGTAACACCAAATATGACTATTGGTGCGTCAACAGAGGCTTTGGCAGGAGAAAACCTTATTGTTACAGCCGGTGGTATTGATTCTCATATTCATTTTATCTGTCCTCAACAGGTAAATGCTGCCTTATGTGGAGGTATTACTACTATGATTGGTGGTGGTACAGGTCCGGCTGACGGTACAAACGCTACAACTTGTACTCCGGGACCTTGGAATTTGGAAATGATGTTAAAGGCTGCTGATGAATACCCTATTAATTTAGGCTTTTTAGGCAAGGGTAATTGTGGTAGTGAAAAGCCTTTAATTGAACAGATTGAAAACGGTGCTATGGGACTTAAAATTCACGAAGACTGGGGTGCGACACCGGCAGTTATTGACAGAGCTTTAAGTGTAGCAGACAAATATGACGTTCAGGTTGCAATTCATACAGATACTTTAAATGAAGGTGGTTGTGTAGAAGATACTATTGCTGCTTTAAAGGGTAGAGTTATACATACTTATCATACAGAGGGTGCCGGTGGTGGACATGCTCCAGATATTATTAAGGCAGCATCAGTTCCTAATGTACTTCCGTCATCAACTAATCCAACTATGCCATTTACTGTAAATACTATAGATGAACATTTGGATATGCTTATGGTTTGCCATCATCTTGATAATAAAATTCCGGAAGATGTAGCTTTTGCAGACTCTCGTATTCGTCCTGAAACTATTGCTGCCGAAGATGTACTTCACGATATGGGTGTATTTTCAATGATGAGTTCAGATTCTCAGGCAATGGGTCGTATTGGAGAAGTTGTTACAAGAACTTGGCAGACAGCTCACAAAATGAAAGAGGAAAGAGGTCCTTTACCTGAAGAAACAGGGGACAATGATAACTTTAGAGTTAAGAGATATATTTCAAAGTATACTATAAACCCAGCTATAACTAACGGTGTAGCAGATTACATCGGTAGTGTTGAAGTTGGCAAGTTTGCAGACCTTGTGTTGTGGAACCCAGCTTTCTTTGGTGTTAAACCTGATATGGTAATTAAGGGTGGTATGATAGCAATGTCTAAAATGGGCGATGCCAATGCGTCTATTCCTACTACACAGCCTGTTATATATCAGCCAATGTTTGGTGCACAGGGTGGAGCAAAATATAAAACTTGCCTTACTTTTGTATCTCAGGCATCTATGGATAACAATGTAAAGGAAAAATTCGGTATTCAGAAAAACGTTGTGCCAGTTAGAAATTGTAGAAATATTTCAAAGGCTGATATGAAATTTAACAGTGGTACACCGGAAATTACAGTTGACCCGGAAACTTATGAAGTAAAGGCTGACGGTGTATCTCTTAAATCAAAGCCTGCTGAAAAATTGCCACTTACTCAGCTCTATAGTTTATTTTAAGGAGAATTGTTATGTTGTGTGAAAAGGTATTAGGAAAATTAAGTGATGAAAAATTTAAAAATTTAAAAGTAGACTATGTTGATATTGATTGGTATGATGCTTTTAAAAAGCTCCATAAAAAGATGTCAGCTGAAGGCAGAGAAGTGGGCATAAGACTGGATAACGATATTTTGACCAAGGGTCTTAATCAGGACGATGTACTTGGTGTTGATGGTGATACAGTTATTGCCGTAAATATTCCTCCTTGTGACGTTATTGTGGCAAAAGTTGCTGAAAATCACCCACATATTGTGCCTAAGGTATGCTATGAAATTGGTAACAGACACGCAACACTATTTTATGGCGACACACCTTTTGAATATATTACACCTTTTAATCAGCCTATGCTTGATATGCTCAACAAAATACATGGTGTAACTGCTACAGTAGTAAATATGAAACTTAATTTTGATAAGAGTATTTCATCTACTATAAACAATCATACCCACTAAGGTGAAAGTTATGGATTTTAATAAGGATTTTTTGCTTTTGCAAATAAATGATGCTCTTTTTCCTATAGGTGGATATTCCCACTCTTTTGGACTTGAAACCTATATTCAAAAAAATATTGTGACAAATGGGGAAAAGGCAAAGGAATATATTTTAAGCCGAATTAATAATAGTGTTAAATATACAGAACTTTTGGGAATAAGGTTGGCTTATAATAGGGCAGAAAAGGCTGATGTTGAAGGTCTTTTGAATATTGATGAAATTTTGACAGCATCAAAAATACCTTCTGAAATAAGAACAGCATCTTTAAAAATGGGTTCAAGATTTGTTAAAACAATAAAAAATTGTCGGTCTTATTTTGTTACAGATATTTTTGATAAATATTTGGCACAGGCTAAAAATATACACCACATTACAGCCTACGCTGTAGTGTGTGCTAGTGCCGAAATACCTCTTAATAAGGCTTTGGAGGGATTTTTGTTTGCACAATGTTCAGCGATGGTAACTAATTGTGTAAAAACTGTGCCTTTAAGTCAAAGTCAGGGGCAAAAAATATTGTCAGAATTATTTGAAGTAATGGGAAATGTTATAAATGATGTTTTAGTTGCTGATGAGGAGGATTTCTGTGCTTCTTGCCCGGCTTTTGATATAAGGTCAATGGAACATCAGGAACTTTATTCCAGATTATATATGTCATAGAAACTAGGAGTGATACAATGAGTTATACTAAAATTGGTGTAGCAGGTCCAGTTGGTTCCGGTAAAACTGCACTTATTGAGATTTTAATAAGAAAATTGGCAAAGGACTACAGCATTGGTGTAATTACAAATGATATTTACACTAAGGAAGATGCTGAATTTTTGTGTAAAAACAGTATTTTGCCACGAGAGAGAATTATAGGTGTTGAGACAGGTGGCTGTCCACATACTGCCATAAGAGAAGATGCTTCAATGAATTTAGAGGCTGTAGAAGAATTAATGGACAGATTTCCTGATATTGAACTTATGTTTATTGAAAGTGGTGGAGATAATCTGTCTGCTACATTTAGTCCGGAACTTGTAGAGGCTACAATATTTGTAATTGATGTATCTGAGGGAGATAAAATACCACGAAAAGGTGGCCCAGGTATCTCAAGAAGTGACTTACTTATTATTAACAAAATTGACTTAGCTCCATATGTTGGTGCTGACCTTTCTGTTATGGAAAGAGACTCTAAGAAAATGAGAGGAGATAAGCCTTTTATGTTTACAAATATTAGAGATGACCAAGGTGTTGACGAGGTAGTTAAGTGGATAAAAGAAAATGTTATGCTTGAAGGATTGAAGTAAATGGATAATAGATATGGCAAAACTTCAAAACTGGACCTTACTATGGAGCGTAGAGATGATAAAACTATATTAAGTGATGTGTTTTTTACAGCTCCATTCAAGATAATTAAGCCTTTTTATGATAAGGATTATATGCAGGTTATGCAGATTTCTGTTTCAGCCGGAATAATGGAAGGGGATAAACAGGAAATCTCCATAAAAGCCCTTGAAAATAGTAAAAGCGAAATAATTTCACAAGCCTATGAGAAAATACATAAAATGGAAAATGGTTTTGCTCAGAGAAATATTGAAATAGAAATAGGGGCCAATAGTGAACTGATTTATAATCCATTACCTGTAATACCTTTTAAAAATTCTGCATTTAAAAATTCACTTTCCGTCAATTTGAAAGATAGTAGTTCTAAATTTATATTAAACGAAATACTTACTTGTGGCAGAGTCTACAGTGGAGAAAAGTTTGAATATAAATTTTATAATTCAAGGGTTTGTGTCAGAGAAAATGGCAGACTTGTTTTTATGGATAATTCTCGCTATTCTCCGGATAGGACAAATATGTCAAATATAGGAATGTATGAGGGTTATACACACCTTTTTAATTTTGTTGTGTTTAACTATGATTACGATATGGAATGTTTGAAAAAATCTGTTAGTGTATTTTGTGATGAGAATAAATACATTGGTGGAGTTACAACCGGTGACTCTAATAGTCTAGTTATAAAAATACTGGGAGATAATGCTGACAGGCTTTCAAAGTACAGTGAAAGGTTGGTCAAATACTTCAAAAAATATAAAAAATGAATTTATCTTAATAAAAAAATTCATTTTTTGTAAAAATTCTCTTGACAAGTTAATAAAAATTTGCTACAATGCAAACAATTCTGATGCACAATTATTTCAGAAGGTATAAGCTATTATATTTGTAATGCTTTATTTGAAACTTTGTATAATATGTATTGTTTTTAGACAATGGCGTCACTTGATTTGAATTATGAAAATCAAGGGGCGTCATTTTTTTATGATTAAATAGTAAAGATAATACATAAAAATTTAAGAGAATTTGGAGGTACAAAATTATGAAAATGAAATTGTGGAAGAAAGCTGTAGCTTTGTTATTAGGTTCAACATTACTTTTTGGTATGACAGCTTGTGGAGAAAGTAGCCCAGCTAGTAGTACAGCTGATAGTGGTGATACAGTAAAGGTTGGTTTACTCCATTCATTAAGTGGCACAATGGCAATAAGTGAAACATCAGTAAGAGATGCCGAGCTTTTGGCTATTGAAGAAATCAATGCTGCTGGTGGTGTACTTGGTAAGCAGATTGAAGCTGTTGAAGAAGACGGTGCTTCTGAACCTTCAAAGTTTGCTGAAAAGGCACAGAAACTTTTACAGGACGATAAGGTTGCAACAATTTTTGGTTGTTGGACATCAGCATCAAGAAAGGCTGTTAAGCCAGTTGTTGAAGGTATGAATGGTTTACTTTGGTATCCAGTACAGTATGAAGGTATGGAAAGTTCTGAAAATATTATGTATATGGGTGCTGCTCCTAATCAGCAGGCTGTACCGGCTATTGACTATTGCTACAATGACAAGGGATACAAGAATTTCTATTTGTTAGGTTCTGATTATGTATTCCCTCAGACAGCAAATATGATTGCTAAGGCTCAGATTTCAGCTTTAGGAGGTCAGACTGTTGCTGAAGAATATGTACCTCTTGGTCATACAGACTTCCAGACAATTATTGCAGATATTAAGGCTAAGAAGCCAGATGTAATTATTAATACATTAAACGGTGATTCAAATGTTGCATTCTTTAAACAGCTTGCAGACGCAGGTGTTACATCAAATGATGTAATGACAATGTCATTCTCTATTGCAGAAGAAGAAGTAAATTCTATTGGTGCTAACTTGCTTGATGGTCACTTAGTAGCTTGGAATTACTATATGACAACAGATACACCTGAAAATAAGAAGTTTGTTGAGGCTTATAAGGCTAAGTTTGGGAAGGATAGAGTTACATCAGACCCAGTTGAGGCAGCTTACATTGGTGTGTATCTTTGGAAGGAAGCTTGTGAAAAGGCTGGTAGCTTTGATGTAGATGCTATTAAGGCAAACTGTGGTGGTCTTACATTCCAAGCACCTGAAGGTCTTGTAACATTAAATGGCGATAACCACCATATTTCAAAGCCAGTTAGAATTGGTCAGATTTCAGCTGACGGTACTATTAATGAAGTTAAGTCAACAGATTCTCCAGTTGAGCCAGACCCATATTTAACAACTTATGATTGGGCAGTAGCTGCTAATTTAAAACCTCTTGAATAATTTTTAAGTACTGGAAATTATTTTTAGATTGTCTGACAGGTGGGCTTAGTTCCACCTGTTAATTTTTAGTGAAAAATAATAGGAGGAAAGTTTATGAATATAATGACAGTAATATTTAATGGACTAAGCACTAGCTCAATATTGTTAATAACTGCCTTAGGTTTGGCAATAACTTTTGGTCTTATGCGAGTTATTAATATGGCTCATGGTGAGTTCATTATGATTGGTGCTTATACTACTTATGTGGTTCAAAATCTGTTTTCAGCATTTTTGCCAAGTAGTGTTTTTGATGCTTATTACATAGTTGCTCTTTTTGCTGCCTTTGGTGTAGCTTTTGCTATAGGTGTAATTATGGAAAAGTTAATTGTTTCAAGATTGTATGGAAATGAAATTGATAGTTTGCTTGCTACATGGGGTGTCAGCCTTATTTTACAGCAGTTAGCTCGTAGTATATTTGGTGCACAGCCGGTTAATGTAAAAGCACCTTTATTTTTACAGGGCAATGTAGGTACTGGCGATGTAACTTTTTCTTATGTAAGAATTTTCATTATTGTAATGATGATTTTCTGCCTTGTAGGTGTTTGGTTACTTATGTACAGAACTAACTTTGGTTCTAAAATGAGAGCTACAATGCAGAACAGAAGTATGGCTCAATGTCTTGGTATTAATACTAAGAGAATGGATAGCATTACCTTTGGTATTGGTTCTGGACTTGCAGGTCTTGCAGGCTGTTCTATATCATTACTCTTTTCTATTGATTCAACACTTGGTACAAAGTACATTGTTGATACATTTATGGTAGTAGTTCTCGGTGGTGTAGGTAAACTTCTTGGTACATTCTGTGGTGCAGATATTATAGGTTTTTCAAGTGTATTTATGGAAAACTTAACTTCAGCATCTATAGCAAAGTTTATTGTGCTTATTATAGTTATTGTATTTCTTCAGAAAAAGCCACAGGGCTTGTTTACAATTAGAAGTCGTTCACTTGATGATTAACAGGAGGTGTTATAATGAAAAGTTTTTTTACTAAAAATCCACGAAATATTGCCTTTTCTATAGTAGTAATACTTCTTGCATTAGTACCTCTTTTTACAGATATGGGACTTCTCACTTCATCAAGTATTGTTAGATTTGGCAGATACATAACTTTTGCAATAGTTGCTATTGGTATTGACCTTATTTGGGGTTATACTGGCATACTCAGTCTTGGTCATGGTATTTATTTTTGTCTGGGTGCTTATGGTATGGCAATGTATTTACTGCTCCAAAAAACTGGTGGAAAAATAACTGACTTTATGCAAAGAGGTGGTTTTACAGAACTTCCTTGGTTTTGGAAACCTTTTAATTCATTGCCATTGTCTATTATACTTATGATTGCTGTACCAACATTAATAGCGTGGGTAATAGGTTATTTTATATTTAAGAGCAGAGTTAAAGGTGTTTATTTTTCAATTATATCTCAGGCACTTACTTGGGCTATGTATACACTCTTTAATGGACTTCAGCCTTATACAAACGGTACAAATGGTATAACAGGTATTGATACAATTATAGGCTCTTACTATAATCCTAACAATATAAAGATTTTATTTTATGTAGCATTGGTTTTCCTTGTACTTGTCTATGCTTTAACATCATTTTTAATAAGTACAAAGTTTGGTAAAATACTTGTTGCCATAAGAGATGGTGAGAATAGAACATATTTCTCTGGCTATAAGGTTAGTTCTTTTAAGAATTTTGTATATGTACTTTCTGCTGTTTTTGCTGCAATAGCTGGTGCGTTATATGTAAATCTTAATAACTCAATTTCTCCTACAGAAATGAGTATTACTTTTTCAGTTGGTATGGTAATTTGGGTTGCTGTAGGTGGCAGAGGTTCTTTAATAGGTGCTGTTATTGGTGCAATCCTTGTTTCAGCTTGTGAATTTAGTGTTAGTTCAGCTTTCCCAAGTGTATGGCAATACTTTATTGGTATATTCTTTACAGTAGTTATACTTTTCTTTAGACGAGGTATTGTAGGTATTGCATCTGATTTAGTTGCAAAGTTTAATTTAAAGAAAGCAACAGGTAAGGAGGCGTGATTATGGCAAATAAAATTCTATCTCTTGAAAATATATCTGTTGTTTTTGATGGATTTAAGGCATTGACAGATGTAAATATAAATGTAATGGAAAACACAATTCATTTCTTTATTGGTCCTAATGGTGCAGGTAAGACTACTCTTTTGGATATTATTTGTGGCAAAACTAAGCCTACAAATGGCAAGGTTAAGTATTTTCCAGACGGTAAGGAAATTACATTAACTGGTATGAAAGAGTACCTTATAGTTGGTCTTGGTATTGGTAGAAAATTTCAGGTTCCCTCTGTGTTTACAAATCTTACAGTATATGAAAATATGGAATTATCTCTTAAAAATGGAAAAGGGGTAATAAGTTCTATTTTTTCAAAGCCAACAGAAGAAGAAAAAGAGCGAATAGATGAAATTCTTGATATGGTTGACCTTTTGGATAAAAAGGAATACAAGGGTATTAACCTTGCCCATGGGGAAAAGCAATGGCTTGAAATAGCTATGCTTCTTGTTCAGAAGCCAAAAGTTATATTACTTGATGAACCTGTTGCCGGTATGGGTAAGCCTGAAACATATAAAACAGGAGAAATTTTAAAGCAAATTAAAAATGAATGTACAGTTGTTATTGTTGAACACGATATGGAGTTTGTAAAAATGATAGCTGATATGGTAACAGTAATGCACGAAGGTAAAGTGCTTATGGAGGGTGATATTGACTCCATACTTGGAGATGAAACTGTACAGAAAGTTTATTTAGGCAGAGGAGGAGAAAGAAATGCTGAAGATTAATGGACTTGATACCTATTATGGTGAAAGTAAAATAATAGATAATCTTTCCATAGAAGTGCCTAAGGGAAAAATAGTGTGTCTTATTGGTAGAAATGGCGTAGGCAAAAGTACAACACTTAAATCAATTATGGGTCTTACAAAAACGCCAAAGGGCAGTATTATGTTTGATGGCAAAGAAATAATCAAAATGAAGCCTTATGAAAGAGCTAAACTGGGTATAGGCTATGTTCCACAGGGTAGAGATATATTCCCTCAAATGACAGTTGAAGAAAATCTTAAATTGGGACTTCAAGTAAAAGGTGGCAAGGGTAAAATTCCACCAAATGTTATTGACCTGTTTCCAATCATAAGCAAATTTATGCTTAGAAAAGGTGGCGACCTTTCAGGTGGTCAGCAACAACAGCTTGCTATAGCAAGAGCCTTGGTTTCTGAACCTAAAATGCTTATACTTGATGAACCTACAGAGGGTATTCAGCCATCTATTATTGCTGATATTGGCTATGCCATTAAGAAAATAAATGAATGGACTGGAATAACTATACTTATTGTTGAGCAGTATTTGGATTTTGTACTTGATGTAGCAGAGGAATACTATGTTATGGATAAAGGTGCTATCGTTATGAGTGGCAAAACCAAAGATGCCAATAAGGAAGAAATACAGTCAAGAATGACAATTTAATATAAGTTATAGCTTATTTTTTATATTTGACTTTATATGCCAATGTCATTATAATTATCATTAAAATATTTAGATTGTGGGATTGAGCATATGAAAAGACCTAAAATAAAAATAACTATTATAGACAGAATAGGAAAATGTGGTTGTCACAGAGGGCATAAAGTAGGGGATACTTTTGATTTTGATACTGAAAGAGGAAAACTTTGCCCTATGGCTATGCACGTTGCTTTTCCTTACATTGACATTTTGAGATATGGTGGTTCTATTCCAAATCAAAAAGATGGTGAGGCTGTTTTTTGTTGCCCTGACGTAGACACAATAAATGTATTTAAAATTGAAGTTGTAGAAGAATAGCAAAAGCTCCGTAAGGTATATAAGCCAAACGGAGCTTTTAATAGTGAATCGGAAAGATAAATCCGATGGCTTGTTTACAAGCCACATTTTGCAAAGCAAAATGTTCTGACAAGTGAATCGGAAAGATAAATCCGATGGCTTGTTTATCAAGCCACAAATTAACAAAGTTAATTTGTTCTGAATGTTGAATATTGTATTATTCTTCTGAGTTTTTCTCAAGTTCTTCTTTTATTATTGACATTATGCCATTTATTTCAACATTGTTATCCATAGGTATTACAAGGCATTTTCTACCGTCAATCATCTTAATTTTTACAATGTTGGAATCTTCAGGTTTTACATTAATTACAACATTATTTGTTTTAACTTCAAACTTTCTCTTTTCCTGAATATCACTGGCATTGAAACGCATATCTTCTCCCAATTCATCAGCAAAACGAGTATCAACCTTTTCAAGGTCTTCCTCTTTTACACCACTTGCTTGGAAAAGATTTTTGATTTCCTCTTTGCCTAATGTTACAGGCTCATCTCCACTATGATTTTCAATATATTCAGTAAGATTTTCATTAATATCTCTTACAACATTAACAACTTCATAATCTGGCTGATTTACTATGGCCTGTTCAATTATATCCTTAAACATCTGCTTTTGGTCAGCTGAAGGAATAGTTTCGGTACAGCCTAGAGCATCTGTTATAAATTCACTATACATTTCCTTAGTTGACTTTACGTAGTAAAGTAAGCTGTGAATATCTGTACTTCTGTCATTAAAGGCAGGGAACATAAAGCCCATACAAGGTGGTTCAACAACCCAATCTCTTGTTCTAGGTTCAATAGAATTATTTTCTTCGTGGTAGCTAAGACCAGCTTTAGAAAGATTTACAGGGCAAAGACAGCATACAATGTACTGGAAAACGTCTGTAGAGTCGTCCATTGTTACATTGTCCTTTGTCTTTGTAGGAACATCGTAAGTATCGTACATAAGAAGTATAAGATAGTTACCTACATAGTCAAATTTATCAATTACAAAATCGTAAAAATTGTCAAGGGCTTCCTGTGACTTTAGTTCCCCAGCTCTTAAAGCTAAAAGTGAACGTTGCTGACCGTCTTCTTCCTCAGCTTCTTTTGTAAATTCCAAATTGTGAAGATTTTTACCAATAGAGCCTGAAAGAGTTTTTTTGAGAAGTTCAGCATATTTGTTCTGTTCTTCGTCAGGCATATTGCTAAGATAGTCGTTTATGTATGTTAATTTTTCTTTCTCATTACCGGCAACATAACAGCCACAAACTCTTATAGAGCTGTCAGAATCTTTTTTTATTAGTTTTCTTATTTCAAGAACTTCTTTACTTATCATTGTATTTCTCCTTTTAAAATTATTATAGCATCAAGTAAATCTACTTTTTGGTCTTTGTTTACATCAGCAGATTTTTTATTGAAATTAAATAGCATATTGTTGTTAATATACTTTAAAATTATGGCAGTATCTTTATTATCTATTACACCGTCAGAATTTAACTCCCCTAGTTTGTAAGGCTTTTCAACAATAGCTCCGTCTTCAATATTATAATACAAACTATCATCTATTGTAACTAAATTTTTGAAATATTCATTACAAACATCTATTGTATCATTATGTATCCATACCATAGATGAGGGAAAGATGATATTTGTCCATAGGGTATTACCTTTATTAGATATGAACATTGAACCTTTTTCTGTTCTTTCAACACCATTAGCTATATTAACAATACCTTTATATTTGTTAGGTACATACCAAAGTGTTTTCATATCTTTTGAATAAAGTATGCCGTCTAGGGATGTGTATTTTGTATTAGAGCTTTTTACAGAAACATTTTCTATGCCGGTAAATAGGTAAAAAGCAGCAGAAAGATTGTTTGCAGACTCTCTGTTAAGTATATTTTCGGGCAAATATGTAGAAATGGTATAGCTATTTGGCAAAATAACTTTCTTTAAATAAGTTGCTCTTGAAAATGCCATTTCATCAATTTGAGTTACACCTTCTGGAATTTCAAATACTGTCTCTCGTTTTCCTCTAGGGTAGGCTAACATTCTTGTTCTGTCAGCAGAATAGAGAACTCCGTCCAATGAAGTAAAGTATTTGTTTCCACTAGCTGTGTATATAGCTTTGAAAGTTTCAGTTTTTCCCATATCGTAGAAAACGTGACCACCATAGCCTGTATTTTCATCTGCAAGGTAATCACCACCAATGGTTTTAACTGTAGATGGAATAGTAAGAGATGTATTTTCAAGACCTGTCATATGGTCAAAAGCACCGTCTGAAATTACCTCTAAACCTTCAGGAAGTGTAAGTTCAGGAATTTTTGTACAGTATTGAAAAGTGAAAGGACCTATTTTTGTCAGACTATTTGGAAGTATAAGTTTATTGAAAGACATAGGATATTTTGAATTTGCTGCACCAAAAGAAAGTGTACCTGTTTCCTTTACACCATTTTCAAGTGTAAGACAACCATTAAAACCTGAACAGTTAAAAAATGCACCATTACCTATTTTTGTAACTCCGGCAGGAATTGTTAAATCTCCTGTAAGAGCAGAACATTGATAAAAAGCCCCTTCACCTAAATAAGTAAGGCTGTTTGGCAATGTTAATGTTCCGGAAAGATTAATACAGTCAGAAAAGGCATAAGCACCTATTTTTTCAAGTGCTGTATCTAATATAAGGGCTGTAATTTTTGTACTGTCGAAAGCATAAGGATATATTTCTTTTGTGCTTTTGGGAATAGTCAGCTGACCACTAAGAGAAGTATCCTTAAAAGTTGCCCCACCAATTATTTCTATACTGTCTGGCAATGTTGCCGTAGTAAGGGAAGAAATTTGGTAGAAAGCATAATTACCTATTTTTTGTATTCCATCTGAAATATTTACACCAGTAATGCCAGTTTTTTTGTTTCCTAAAATGTTTTCGTTTTCGTAGCCACCAACTGTTATAATAATATTACCTTTATAAAAATTTGGAACTATAGGGCAGGTATCACTTCCTGTGTATTTATAGATTGTGTGACCATCATCTGATGTAGTCCAATTTTCATTCTGTGATACGATTTCTGTAGGCTCAAGTATGAATTTTTGTGACCTTTCATCATTGTCAATAAAAACAACAGAAGAAGGAGAAACTACAGCATCTGTATTTTCTGGAAAATAAAAATATACATAGCCGTTACTATCAGGTTTAGAAGTTATGTTGTATTTATTTTCATTAATTTCTACCTTAAAATTTTCAGGATAGTCACTTCCTGTATATTTGAAAAGTAGGGCTTTTAAAGTGTTGTTTTGAGTATATAATACCTTCGGTTCTACAGTATCAGATAAGTTACTATTAAACAAAGCAACTTTCATTATTTTAATGATATTTTGCTTTTCTTCAATAGAAGACACATTTTTAGTGGCTGTGTAAAAAATATCTTCGTTGGCATAGGAGGAAATTGAAAATAAAATACAAAATAAAATTGTTATAAAAATAGTTTTATTTCTCATATTATCCTTCTCATTTAAACAAAGTGGTTATTTCAGAAAAGAAATAACCACATAAAAATATCAGTTGCTTATTTTAATAAGTTTTCGTTGTCAAAGTAGTCAATACGCATAGAATGACGAACTTCATTAAGTGTTTGACTAGCTTTGTCCTTAGCCTTTTGACTACCTGCCTTTAAGATTTCGTATACTTCAGGTAATCTCTGTTCCCACATTTTTCTTCTTTCTCTTATTGGCTGTAATTCTGTCTGAATAACGTTGTTAAGGAACTTCTTAACCTTTACATCGCCAAGACCACCTCGCTGATAGTGAGCCTTAAGTTCGTCTAAGTTATTGTATTCAGGTAAAAATTCTTCAAAATGTTCTGGGCGACAGAAAGCATCAAGATATATAAATACTGGATTGCCTTCAACCTGACCTGGGTCTTCAACTCTTAAATGGTTAGGGTCTGTATACATAGACATAATCTTTTTCTTAATATCCTCCGGTTCATCAGAAAGATAGATACAGTTGCCCAAAGACTTACTCATTTTAGCCTTTCCATCTATACCGGGAAGTCTTAAACAAGCCTGATTGCTAGGTAAAACAATACGAGGGTCAGTTAATGTTTCGCCGTATACTGAATTAAATTTGTGTACAATTTCCTTACATTGTTCCAACATAGGCATTTGGTCTTCTCCGGCAGGAACATCAGTTGCCTTGAAAGCAGTAATATCAGCTGCCTGACTAATAGGGTAACAGAAGAAACCAACTGGAATACTTGCTTCAAAGTTACGCATTTTAATTTCTGACTTTACAGTAGGGTTTCGCTGTATACGAGATACTGTTACTAAGTTCATATAGTAGAATGTAAGTTCAGTTAATTCCGGAATCATTGACTGTATAAATATAGTTGACTTTTCAGGGTCTAAGCCACAAGCTAAATAGTCTAATGCAACTTGCATAATGTTCTGTCTGACTTTTTCAGGGTGTTCAGCATTGTCAGTTAAAGCCTGTGCATCAGCAATCATAATGTAGATTTCATCATATACACCGGAATTCTGAAGTTTAACACGTTCCTTTAATGAACCAACATAATGTCCAACGTGAAGTCTGCCAGTAGGTCTATCGCCTGTTAATATTACTTTTTTCATTGATATTACTCCTTTTAAATTTATGTAATGTATGATTATAATTGTAAATTATTCAAAATACAAATCTTACTTTAATTATAAGTTTTAATTGGTATGCTGTCAACAGTGGAGAAAATAAAAAAGACCGTGTATAACGGTCTTTAGTAATTTTAAATCATAGATATAATTGCCGGAATAAGATATGTAACACAACTCATAATGGCACTTGCAAGGAAAATACCACAGAGAATAGCCGGTATAGATTTTCTCAATTTAATACCTAAAAGAGCAGCAATTAAAGCACCTGTCCAAGCACCTGTACCCGGAAGTGGTATACCTACGAAAAGAAGAATACCTAAAAATTCGTATTTTTGTATTTTATCGCTTTTACCCATAGCCTTATTTTCTATTTTTTGAACCATAGGCTTAAAAAGTTTTGTCTTTTTGAGAGCATCAAAAATCTTTGTAATAAATAAAAGTATAAATGGCATAGGAAGCATATTTCCTAATAAGCAAAGTACCATAGCCTGTAAATATGGCATTTTGAAAACGGCAGCAGCAATCATACCACCTCTTAATTCCAAAAGTGGAAACATAGAAATAAGAAATACAACAACATTCTTATCAAGACCACTAAAGGCATTTATAAAAAAGTTTACTAAATTTTCCATAGAGAACCTCCATTAAAAATAACAATCCTGTTAATTATACTATAGTTTTTATTTCAAAACAACAAAAATATTGTAAATTTAAAAATATGTGTAAAAAGTTTTTTGTTTTGGTTAAAATATAAACATCTAAGGTTTTTTAGTACGGAAATTTACAGTATTGGTTTATAAGTATTGACAGAGTATGGTATTTGTGCGACAATACAGTTAGTGGTTGTAATTTTAAGGAAAGATGGTGGACTTATGTACAAAGTTAATCCATACAGACCGGGAGCAGGAACAAGTCCTCTATATTTGGCAGGGCGTGAAGTAGATGAGAATGAAGTAAATGGAATGTTTGAAGCTTTAGTTAATAAAGTACCTGTATCTTCGGTAATTTATAGTGGCTTAAGGGGTGTAGGAAAAACTGTACTTCTTAACAGATTTCAGAAAATTGCAGAGGAAAAATCGGTTTTTTGCAAATATATTGAAGTTGAAACAAGACAGGACTTTATATCACAAATAGTCGCTTGCTCTCAGGCTTTTTTGAGAGAAGTAAGTTCTAAAGAAAAAATAAAAAATCTTTTATCTAAGGCTTTGGATGCACTTAAAACTCTTGTAATATCTTTTGATGTTAAAAATACAACATTTACAGTTTCATCTCAAGAAAGAGAATTATATACATCAACAAGCCTTACACAAAGTTTAACAGATGTATTTGTATATATGGGACAAACTGCGTTAGAAGCTGATACACCTATATGCTTTTTTATTGATGAAATACAGTATATGAAAGAAGAAGAGTTGGGGTCTCTTATAGCTGCTTTGCATAGAACTAATCAATTAGGGTATCCAGTAATGATTATAGGGGCTGGATTGCCTAAAATCTATAAGATGTTATCAGATGAAAAAACATATACCGAGAGGTTATTTAGATATAAAGAAATAGGTTCATTAAATCAGGAGCAAACTAAAAAAGCCGTTGTTGAACCAGCTATAGGTTTTGGAGTAAAATATACAGAAGAAGCCATAGATAAAATTTATAATATAACAAAAGGTTATCCTTTTTTTATACAGATGTTATGTAGTATAGTTTATGAAAAGACAAACAAGGAGCTTATAGAAATACAGGATGTTGATTGTAGTATTCCATATTTCTACAATGCTTTGGATAGTGGCTTTTTTAAGGTTAGATATGAGAGATGTTCTCTTGCTGATAAAAAATTTATTTTTGCAATGGTCAAGTGTGGAGAATTGCCTTGCACAATATCTAATATAGCAACAAATCTCCATAAACCAGTAAAGTCAATATCTCCTACTAGAGCACAGCTTATAAATAAGGGGCTTGTATACGCAGCTAGATATGGTGAATTAGATTTTACCGTACCAGAATTTACAGGTTTTATACAGCGACAGGAAGATTATACTAAATGGTGTAGCACAGAGGCGTAAATTTTTTACAAAGGAGTTTTATTTATGAAATTTTCAGAGAAATTTGGAAAAATGGAATCCAATATTCTTTTGGATTTAGATGAAGCAAAGAGAAAATTAGAAGCACAGGGCAGAGAGGTTATAAATCTTTCCATTGGTACTCCTGACTTCCCACCGGATAAGCATGTTATGGACGCAGTTTCAAAGGCTTTTCAAGACCCTAAGAACTATGTATACGGTATGACAGAAAGTGATGAACTTATTGATGCTGTTTCAAATTGGTACAAGAGAAGATATGGCGTAGATGTATCAAGAGAAAATATATGTGCAGTAAATGGTTCACAGGAAGGTATTGCCCACATAGCATTTCCTATTTGTAATCCAGGTGATACAGTTCTTGTGCCAGACCCTTGTTATCAGATATTTTCATTTGGACCAACAATGGCTGATGTAAATTTGGAATATATGCCTCTTAGAAAAGAAAATGATTATATTATAGACTTAGATGCAATTCCTGTTGAAGTAGCTAAAAAGGCTAAAATGATGGTTGTTTCCTACCCAAACAATCCAACAACAGCTCACGCAAATAAAGATTTTTACGAAAAGTTAGTAGCTTTTGCTAAAAAGTATGATATTATTGTTATTCACGATAATGCTTATTCAGAGTTTATATATGACTATGAACCTGGTATTTCGTTCCTTAGTGTAGATGGTGCTATGGATGTAGGTATTGAATTTAATTCTCTTTCTAAAACTTATAACCTTACTGGTTTAAGACTTTCTTTTGCTATAGGTAATGAAGAAGTTATAAAGAGATTTAAGTCATTTAGGTCACAGATTGACTATGGTATTTGTATGGGATTACAGATTGCTGCCATTGAAGCATTAAATGGACCTCAAGATGTAGTTGAAAGAAATAGAGCAGAGTATAAGAGAAGACGAGATACACTTTGCAAGGGACTTAATGATATTGGCTGGAAAGTACCTTACACAGATTCAACAATGTTTACTTGGTTCCCAATTCCACCAAATTATACTTCATCTGAAAAATTTACTTTTGACCTCCTTGAAATGGCTGGAGTTCTTTGTGTTCCAGGTGTTTCCTTTGGTAAAGAGGGAGAGGGCTATGTAAGAATGGCACTTGTTCAAAGTGTTGAAAACTTAGAAAAAGCTATTGAAAATATTAAAAATAGTGGAATTTTAGAAAAGTAAAAAATAAGGACTGCTTTCGGGCAGTCCTTAATCTTTGTTAATTATTGTTTTTTCTCCTAATTCAAATAGGAGTTCGTCACATTTTTCTATAGTCAAACCCTTGTTAATTGCAAATAAAATGATACTATCTCTTTTTATACGAGGATATAGTTCGCTTACGCCAGCAAGTTTCAGAAGTCTTTGACTATCTTCTAAGTTTAGACTCATTCCAAAAATTAACTGTAAAATTTTGTCCCTTGATGGATTTGGTCTTTTGCCGGAAAAGATTTGATAACCATATATTTGAGATATAGCAGAATTATTTATTGCTTCATTTTTTGATATAGAATACTTTTTTAGTAATGTTGCAAGATACAAATGAAGAGGCATATCTATAAAGTCCTCTTTATTTGTGTTAATAAAATTTTCTATATTTTGTTCATTTTTTAGTAATTTTAAAAGCTCATCGGTAGAGTTATTTTTATTTATATTGACCACCTCTTTTTTATATAATATAATATTTTAAATTAATTATCAATATTTAGGGAGTAAATTTATGTCAGATTTATCAGAAGAATATGAATTTAGTCAATACAAAGAATTAAATCAATTAGATAAGAAAAGTAAAGTAGTTGTTGTTCAAGATATAAGAGATAACAGAATTTGGGTGAGAAAAAATATAGAAAAGAGAAGTTTACCTGTATGTGAAAAAATGCTTGGTAAAAAATATAGCAACTTGGTATATTTACACAAAATAATAAAATATCAAAATAATTATTATGTATTGGAAGAATATATAAATGGGGAAAATATTCAAACAATAGTTGGGCAAAAAGGGAAAATGGATTTGGAAATGGTTCGAAAAATAACCGTTAAAATTTGTGATGGATTGACGGTGCTACATAAAAATGGAATTATACATAGAGATATTACTGCCAAAAATATAATCATTGGAGTAGATGGTAATGTCAAGATTGTGGATTATGGTATTTCCAGAATTATAAAAGATAGTCAAGGTACAGATACAGAGATTTTAGGAACGGTAGGTTATGCCCCACCAGAACAGTTTGGTTTTTTACAGACTGATATAAGAACGGATATATATTCTGTAGGAGTGCTTATGAACTATATGCTTACAGGAGCTTTTCCACAAGAAGTAAAGTATAATGGTAAAATGAAAAATATTTTAAATATATGCCTAAACTTGCGTCCAGAAAAACGATATAGTTCAGCAGAAAATTTGAAAAAGGCAGTACTTCACAACTATAGTGCGAGAAATGATTTGTTTCTTCTTCCGGGATTTAGAGGGGATAATAACCTTGTGAAAATTATTGCCTTATTAATATATATGTTCTATATCTTTAGCTCTATCATAATTGTTTACGCAGCGTCTATTGGAAACAATATTCCTCAAACAATATTTGCTTTATGTTTTTGCATTTTTACTATGGGTGTATCTATGTTGGTATTTGGAGATTACACTTTTTATTTAGAAAGAATATTTGGACTAAGCGATAAAGGTTTTTGGTCTAAAAATCTGGTTAGACTTTTTCTAACACTTGTATCAATAATATTGTCTTTAATATTATGTGTAGCAATGTATTATATTACCGAGATTATGCTATCAGCATAGTACAGAAATGAACCCTTTCTGATATACTGTTTTTAGTATATTTAGAAAGGGCTTTTATATTATATTAAGAAGTCTAAGGAGGAATTTATATGAAAGAAAAATTTTATGAAAAAACATGGTTTACAATTTTAACTTTGATTTGTGTTTTTCCAGTAGGTTTAATTTTGATGTGGAAAAATAAAAAGTTTAATATTCCTATACGAATAGTTATTACAATTTTAGGAGTATTTATTGTTTTTTGTATAATGGGAGGTAGCAAAGGAAATACGGAGAATAATAATACTGAACAGACTGTTGCTATTACTACAACAGAGGCTAATGTAAATGAAGAACAATCTGAAATTACTACAGCTAAACAGAATACATCTTCTAAAGTTGATGAAATATCAAGACAAGCCAAGGCTGATGCAAAAAATATTGATGATGGAAAAACAATAGAGGCTGTTAATTTTATTAAAGAAAATTATCCCAACTATTTTGAAAGTAATGAAGTAATGGAAAAAACTATGTATTATGGTTATTTACTTGAATATGGCTATAAGGATAAGAATAATGATTATGCAGATTTAGGTATGGATGCTTATCAGGTTGTAAAATATGTCTATAGAGGTGCTGAAAAAGTAGAAGATATTTCTGCTCAAGAAAATTTAAAGCAGATTGCAAAAGATTTAGATAAAATAAAATAGGGGTGTTAAAATGGGGCTTAGGTTTAGAAAAAGTATTAAAATTGCACCAGGTGTAAAATTGAATATAAATAAGAAAAGTTGTAGTGTTACTGTTGGTAAGAGAGGAGCACATTATACAATTAATTCTAAAGGAAAGCATACAGCATCTGTTGGTATTCCTGGAACTGGTTTAAGCTATACGCATACTTCAAATGGTTCAAAAAAGAATTTATCAAATAAAAAAATGAAAGAAGAAAAACAACAAGAATTGGCAAATAAGATAAATACTGTTTCAGCAAAAATGTACAGAAGTGAAGGTTCTATGAGGTTCTGTAAATATTTTCATCTTATTACGGGCATATTTTTTATACTAGCAGGGCTGATTCTTACAGTAATTATACCAGTGTGTATTATATTCCCTATTATTGGGATTTTTAGTTTATTACTTAGCCACAGCTATAGTAAACAGCTTAAATATCTTATAGAAGAGAGAAAAAAGAAAGAATTACATATATCAAGTGAAAAAGAGTATTAACTAAAAAGGAGTAACTATCGTTCTGTTATGATAGTTACTCCTTTTTATATTCTATTTACCGTCAATATAGTAGAAATTCTCGTCTGGTATTTTATTACCAATTACGGCTGGGTCATTTTTACTCATAAGGTTTAAGAAATCACTTACAGTTGTTTTCATCTTATCACCTGTAGTAACGGAAATACTTGAGCCAGGAATAGCTGATTTTGCAATAGATGCTGATGAGACCATTTTGTATCTTTCGGCCATCTGAGCAGTTTCATCAATGCTATGTCTTGACATATTAACAGAAGCATCAAAGTCCTTTATGAAATATCTTACAGCCTTTGGATTACTACCAAAGAAATCACTATTCACAACAAGACAGCCAGTTGGAAGTTCAACACCACCTGAAGCATCGTCCCAATCGTCATAGAGGTCAATAGCAAGTGTAACATCAGGATTATTTGCTGTAGCCTGTGAAAGGAATGGTTCCTGAATAAGTGCTAACTTTATTGAACCATCACTTAATCCCTTTACTATAGCATCTGTACTATCTGCATAATTAATAGTACAGTTTGTAACATTCTGTGATTTTAAAATTGTGTCAATAACAGACTTAGCTAATAAATCGTCTTTTGCAACTGTTAAAGTCTTACCAGCAAGACCAGTAACACCCTTTACACTTTCGCCTACAGAGGCTACGTAGTAGTTACAAGCAGAACTTGTGGCAGCTATTTTTACTTTACCTGTTTCATTGTAAAGTCTTGTAGCAACATCAACAGGAAGTGTAGCTGCATCTATTTCTCCACTTTTTAAATTTTCGCAAAGCTGAGAAACTGTATTTCCCTGTATAAATTCATATTTTTCGTAAGAATCGTTTGTATCGTTGCTGTCCATAAGGTGAGTAACTACATAAGAGTTTACACCAGACATTAAACCTAATTTAATAGTAACCTTTTCTTCGTTAGATGGGGGATTATCCATACTATCCTCAGAAGTGTTTTCGCTATTTTCATTATTAGATGGGGCAGCAGTAACAACCTGAATTTCGTCAGAATTTGTACTGTTGTTCTGACCACATCCACTAAAACCTAAAGTTAATAAAAAAGCGGATGATACAAGTAATAATCTTTTATATATCATATTAATCCTCCCAAAATTTGTATTACTCTTTATTTTAATATTTATGTGGGAGTTTGTCAATAACGTAAAGGTTGGAAAAAATGTAGATTTTCTTAAATTTATAGGGGTTCACAGTATTTATTGAATATTTCTTCAACTTTATCAGGGTTTGAACATATAGCAAACATTACAAAGTTGCCATAAGTTTTTAAAATATGGTTTTCTACCTTTTTGCTTTCACTTTCTATACCACTCCAGCTGTTTACTTGTGAATTAAGATATTCTGCAAGAGCTTTTTCACTTTTTTCCAACCCTTGACTGTCAGTTGCCTCTAAGATAATAATTTTATCAGCATTTTTTTCGTCTGTGGAATAATAAACGTAGCCCTGTTTAATATGGTCAGGAGAAATACCATAAAGTGATGCAACTTCTTGGTGGGTTAAATCGTCTTCTGTGGTGTTGCCAAAATCAACAACAGTTTCCATAGTGTGTATAAGTTGATGTAAGTCTACATTTTTTTCCTCTTTTTGTCCACAGCCACAAAGCATTAAAATAGGTAATAACATAAGTATAAATTTTCGCATTTTCTTCACCTCTAATTTTATTTTGTTAATAAATAGAGAGATAATACTATATATTTATAGGTAGTTTACCCACTATTTTCTAATGTAAAAATTGAAAAAAGTGCAAAAAAATAATCACCAATACTGAGAAAGGTGATTATTTTATATTTCTTAACTAAAATTTGATTTCTTTACCTTCTTTTCTCCACTGACGGAATTCTGCAGATGCAGATAATAATAAGTCAGAAGAAGAATTTAAGGCTGTTTCAAATGAATCCTGAACTACACCAATAATAAAGCCAACACTTACTACCTGCATAGCTACATCGTTCGAAATACCGAAAAGTGAACAAGCCATAGGTATTAAAAGTAAAGAACCACCGGCAACACCAGATGCACCACAAGCTGATAAAGTAGCTAAAATACTTAAAACAATAGCACTAGGAATATCTACAGCAATACCTAAAGTATGAGCAGTTGCAAGAGTCATTATTGTAATTGTAATAGCTGCACCGTCCATATTGATTGTAGCACCAAGAGGAAGTGTAACAGAATATGTATCTCTAGTTAAGCCCATTCTTTCGCAAGCTGACATATTTACCGGAATATTTGCAGCTGAACTACGAGTGAAGAAAGCTGTAATAGCACTTTCTTTTAAGCACTTGAAAATTAAGCGATATGGGTTCTGACGGATACATAAGTAAACCATAATAGGGTTTGTTACAAAATAGATAAATAACATTGAGCCAACTAAAATAGCAATAAGCTTTCCGTATTCTGTAAAAATAGAAAGACCATTAGTTGAAACAGTATTAAATACTAAACCTAAAATACCAAGTGGAGCAAAGAGTATAATCCAAGAAACAACCTTAGAAAGTCCATTGGCAATATCGTTGAAAATCTGCTTTGTGCTGTCTTTTGAGTGACGGAAACTAATACCGAAAAGAACAGCCCAAACTAAAATACCGATATAATTAGCTTTTGTTATAGATTCAATAGGGTTTGTAACAATGCTCATTAAAAGGTTCTTTAATACTTCATATATACCCTGTGGAGCTGAAAGGTCAGAAGTTGAAGTAGCTAATGTAAGTGTAATAGGGAAAATTCTGCTTGCAATAACGGCAATTATTGAAGCAAGGAATGTACTGAACATATACATTATAATAACAGTTTTAATTACTCCACCATGGCTCTTACCAGACTGGCAAAGTGAACTAATAACTAAGAAAAATACTAAAAGGGGTGCGATTGCCTTTAAAGCTCCAACAAACACATCGCCTAATAGAGAAATAAATGTTGCATTAGGAACAGTAAGTCCTAAAACAATGCCGACGATTAGACAGATTATTATTCTCTGAACTAAACTGATTTTTTTGAAAATTTGAATTAAATTGTTCACAGTTTTTACTCCTTTATAAATTACTTGAAGAACAAGTATATCACATCATAACAAAAAATTCAATATTTTGTAATAATTTGTATAAATTTGTAAATTGGAAAAATTAGATTGTTCAAAATATTTTTTAAGATAATTATAATCTTGCTGTAATTTTTTCTTTTGTTTTGTCTGTTATAATGGTTACATAAGATAAAGGAATGGTTAATTATAGTATAAACCAGTTACCCCGAAAGGAGATTTTATATGATACAGAACTATTCTTATTCAAATTTAGAAGCTATGATAAATTCTATATATTCAAATGCTGAAATAATTCAGAAAATGTTGAAATCAGTTAAGGAACAGGAGACAGAGATTACATATAAAATGCAATCTTATGCTAAGGTTAAAAAGACTATTTCAGAAGATAAAATTGAGTTGTATAGAGATTATATTAGTAATAAGAATGAAATGGAAAACCAACTCGAACTTTACAGAGATGACTTTAATACTGATTGCACAGTAAAACAGCTTTCACTTCAAATTTGTAAAACAGATGCTGATTATTCTAAGCTTCACGCAGTTTTTGACAGAATTAATTCTATACAGATAAAAGTTATGGAATTGCTTTGTAATTTGTTGTGTAAAGCTAATAGAATAGTTGCAACTTTCTAAAAAAGAGTTATAATAGATATAGAGATTGATAGTATTTTAGATTTAATTATGCTTACTGACAGGAGTTTGTTCTTCCTTTTTTTGCACCTAGAGTTTTACTCTAGGTGTTTTTTTATGTATAAATCCAATGTTTCACTAAGTATAGCTCCACCAATAATAAATATAGCACCTATTGTTTGTACAAATGTAAGTTTTTCTTCTAAGAGTATAACAGAGAATATAACAGCTGAAAGTGGCTCAATATATCCACATACAGAAACAGTTGTTGCAGAAAGTTTTTGTATAGATGAAAAATAAAAATAACAGCCAACGCCAGTATTTAATATGCCGAGAATAAGTATGTAAACTATGTTTTCACTTATCTTTGATACGTCAATACCTTTTTTGAATAAAACAAAAACAGCTACAGTTAAGAAACTGATAATAAGCTGTATCATTGAATTTTCCAGTCCCGTAATGCTTTCTGCCTTTTTATTAAAAATAACCATAAAAGCATACATAAAAGCTGACATTATGCCACAGAATAAGCCAAAAGAAATACCTCCATTTTTCAATTCCATACCATTTACAAAGAGCATACCTAATAGAACTATAATAAATCCAAATACCTTTATTTTTGATAATTTTTCTTTAAAAATCAATGGTGTAACAGCCATAACAATAACAGGACCACAGTAATAGGCTAGACTAGAAAGGCTAACACCTATAGAGCTGTAGGCTTCATATAAAAACATCCAACTTGTACCCATAGCTATACCAGATAAAGCTAAAAATAGGAAATGTTTTTTGTTTTTATAAAATGTCAGTTTGTTTTTAGAAAAAGCATATATAGCCATAAGAAATAGGCTACCTATAAGAGTACGGGTAAATACTATTTCGTAGCTGTTCATAGTAATGTGACTGGCAACAATGCCATTTAAACCAAAAAGCAATAGTGCTAAAAAATATTTAAAATAAGTTTTTATCATAAGTAAAATATCCTCTCTTAAAAATATAAATTTAATTTTATCACATAAAAATAAATTAAAAAAGTGAATAAATGTCATATTTTACATTACAAAAACGAATAATATTCTTTGTTGTATATTATTTGAGTATTTGCACAAACTCATTTTAAGGGAGTGATGAAATGTTTAGTTATGAAAAATATGAAATTAGGCTTGAAAGTATAGGTGGACTAGGTGCAAACCTAGTTGGAAAACTTTTAGGTCAATTAGGTGCAGAATATATGGAATTAAATGCTCAATCTTTCGCCAGTTATGGTTCAGAAAAGAGAGGCTCTCCTGTAAAGGCATATATAAGATACAGTAATCCGGACAAAGAAATAAGAATAAATTGTCCTGTTGAAAAACCGGATTTATTAGGCATTTTTAATATCTCTTTAGGTGGAGAAGAAAATGTAACAGCAGGTGTTGATGAACATACCAACATAGTAGTAAATACTGTACTTTCTCCGGAAGAAACAAGGGATAGATTAAAATTATATGCCGGAAATTTATGGTGTATAGATGCTTTGGGTATATCTTCAAAAATTGGCACAAGAGTAAATATGGTACTTTTAGGAGCTATTGCAAAGGCAAGTGGTTTTATTCCTTTGGAGAAGGTTCAACAACTGGTTACAGATACCTTAGGTAAAAAATATCCAAAGGCTTTGGAGGGCAATTTAAAAGGAATACAAGAGGGCTATAATGGTGCAGAAGTAAGTGTTTTTAGAGTAGACGGAAAATATCCATATATTGAATTTAAAGAGAATAAAAGGGAATGTGGTTATGAAAATGCTGTAATAGGTGGTATTAATATTATGGCTGGCAGTACAATAACCAATTCATTAGTAGGTAGCAGAGAGGGAAAGTTGCCCTATTTTATAGTGGATAAATGTATACACTGCGGACTTTGCGACACCACTTGTCCGGATATGGTATTTCAGTTTAAGGACGGTAAAAATTTAGGTATGGATTTGTACCATTGCAAAGGCTGTATGAGGTGTGTTGAAATTTGCCCTACACAGGCACTTGTAGAGGTTGCTGAGGGAGAAAAGGAAAATCAGAATATTGGTAATATTCATCTTATAAATAAATCCTTTGAGTTTGATAGTACAGGTGCAAATGGCTATGTAGAAAGTGAAAGTTACACTGTAAATAGTGAAGAATAGGGGTGATAAAAGTGACAGACCAAAAGAGAGTTTTCAAAAGTGGTAATGAGGGTGCTGCTTGGGCAGCAAAACAAATAGATTTTGATGTAATGGGATATTACCCAATTACTCCGTCAACACAAATTGCAGAAGAAATTGACTTGTACAGAAGTGAGGGACTTTTGACAACAAAAATGATACCGGCAGAGGGGGAACATTCGGCTGCTGGTATTTGCTACGGTGCGTCAACAGGTGGCAGAGTTATAAATGCAACTTCGGCAAATGGTCTTTTGTATGCTATTGAACAGTTGCCGGTACAGTCAGGAACACGTTATCCTATGGTTTTAAATGTGGCTTGCAGAACTGTTTCAGGACCTTTGTCAATAAAAGGCGACCACAGTGATATTATGTATGCTTTAAACTGTGGTTGGTTAATATTTTACGCAAAGGATAATCAGCAGGTTTACGATTTTAATATTGTTGGCTTGAAAGTGGCAGAAGAAGTAAGTTTGCCTGTAATTATTGCCTATGATGGCTTCTTTACATCTCATCAAAAAAAGCCTATGTTTGTTTTTGAAAATGACAGTGATGTTAAGGAATATTTGGGAGAATATAAAAGCAAGTATTCCCTTTTTGACCCACATAATCCTATTACAATAGGTTCATATATGAATGAACCAGACCTTTTGAATAACAAATATCAGCTTAATATGGCTATGGAAAAAGCCAGAGATTTAATTGTAAAAGAATTTGAGGATTACAGCGACATTTCCGGTAGAAAATACAATGTTTATTCAGAATATAAAACAGAAGATGCAGAGGTTATTATCTTTGCCTTGGGTTCAGCCTATGATACAGCAAGAGAAGCTGTAGATACTTTGAGAGAAAGTGGAAAGAGAGCCGGAGCATTTACTATTCATACTTTAAGACCCTTCCCTTCAAAGGAAATAGCCAAAATATGTAAAAATGCAGAAGTTATTGTAGTGGCTGAAAGACAGGACAGTTACGGTAGTAACGGTGGAAATATGTCAAAAGAAATAAAATCAGCTTTTTATGATTTTAAGACCAAAGGCGAAGTTCTTACAAGAATTTTTGGATTGGGTGGCAGAGATTTTTATGTTGATGATGCAATAGAAATGTTTGAACAGGGCTTTAAGGCTGTTGAACTTGGAGAAATAAAGAGATTTGATTACTATGGTCATTATTGTGGTAATGGTGGAAAAATTGAAAAGTATTTTGAACCGGTAACAGAGGAAAATGGGGATAATGGAATTACTGTAGAGGAAAAAGATAATAAGTTAATTGTAAAAGGTGTAAATATTAAAAAATTAGCATCAATGCCAAAGAGAGTTGTGGCCGGTCATGGTGCCTGCCCTGGCTGTGGCATACCTGTAAACCTTAATTTACTTTCAAAAGGACTAAAGGGAAATGTAGTATTCTTGTTCCAAACAGGCTGTGGTATGGTTGTTACAACGGCCTATCCTAAAACAGCTTTTAATGTGAATTTTATACACAATCTATTTCAAAATGGTGCTGCCACACTTTCTGGCATTGTAGAAATGTATAAGCAAAAACAGAGAAAGGGTGAGATGGCTTCTGGAAAAATTACTTTTGTTATGGTTAGTGGCGATGGTGGTCTCGATATTGGTTTGGGCTCTGCTCTTGGTGCTGCGATACGAAATCACAATATGATAATTTTTGAATATGACAATGGTGGTTATATGAACACAGGCTATCAGCTTAGTTATTCCACTCCTTTAGGTGCAAAGAGTGCCACAAGTCACGTTGGCAAGGACCAAAGTGGTAAGTCATTTTTACAGAAGGATAACCCACAACTTTTTGCTGATACCGGTATTCCTTATGTTGCAACAGTATCTGAAAGTAATGTTACGGATTTTATTAAAAAGGTGGCAAAAGCACAGTATTATGCCGATAATTATGGTACAGCCTATATTAAGGCAATATCAGCCTGTCCTTTAAACTGGGGTGACTATGGAAAATATGAAAGAATTGTGGCAGATAAAGGTGTAAAATCTTGTTATCACCCATTGTATGAAGTTGAAAGAGGAATAACAACTATAAACTATAATCCTGAATTGAAGAATGAAAAGACACCGGTAGCAGATTTTTTAGGTGCTATGGGCAGAACTAAACATTTGCTAAAGCCTGAGTTTAATGAAATACTGTCAGAAATGCAAAAAAATATTGACTTAAAATGGGAAAAACTTAAGGCAAGGGCTGAAAGTTGTATCCTGTAACATTGACGAAATATAAAATATAGTGTATATTTATTTGATAGAAAAATAGCATTTTCCCCTTTTTGGGGATTACATATGGAGTTAGTATATGAAGAATAAAAAAATAGGTACACTTATTATAATTGTGTGCTCTGTATTGTGGGCAATTTCCGGAATATGTGGACAGCTTTTGTTTTCAAGAACCAGCCTTTCTACGCCTTTTTTAACAATGGTCAGATTGGCTGTGTCAGGTTTAATTCTTTCAGGAATGGCCTTTTTCTCTAATCCACAAAAATTTTTGTTACTTTTTAAAAATAAAAAGGATATGTTAAATGCTTTCATATTTTCTGTTTTTGGCTGTATGGCTGTTCAGTATTCATACTTTGCAGCAATAGAGGCATCAAATGCTGCTACAGGTACTATTTTGCAGTATATGTCGCCTATTTTCGTTGTTGTTACAATGTCAGCTTTACATAAAAAATTGCCTACTATAGCAGAAGGACTTTGCTGTATATTGGCAGTAGCCGGCGTATTTTTAGTTTCTACCGGTGGCAATATTAAGTCATTGTCTATATCTCCGGAGGCGTTATTCTGGGGGATTTTTTCAGCAGGCTGTTTGGCTTATTACAATATTGCTCCTGTAAATTTAGTTAAAAAATATGGAGCTATGGAAATTGTAGGTCTTGGTATGCTTTTAGGCAGTGTTATGCTGGGCGTTTTAGTACGACCTTTTGGAGTTCAAATGGAGGGTGTCGATATTGTTGCCATAGCTGAAATAGTTATTATAATTATTTTTGGCACAATAATTCCTTTTGCTGCATATCCAAAGGGTGTTGCGATTATTGGGTCAACTAAAAGCAGTATTATTGCTACGTCAGAACCAATGTCAGCTTTCCTTATTTCACTTTTTATACTTGGGGAAAAGTATCCACCATTGTCTATTGTAGGGTTCTTTTTTATCGTTTTAGCAGTAATTTTTATAACTTTAAGTGGAAAAAAGGAGAATAATGACAGAAAATAATAGAATTTTTCAGTTGAAAAAATGAATTTTTTAAGTCATACTGAATAGGCAGTATCTTTTTTGGAGGTAAAAAAATGGACTTGTCAATTGTTATTGTAAATCATAATACTAAAAAACTGACTGAACAGACAATACAGTCCGTTTTTGATACAACAAAAAATATTTCATACGAAATAATAGTAGCTGATAATTCAACAGACCCGTCACAGGTTTTAGATATGAAAGACGATAGGGTTAAAATTCTTAAAAATTTAGAGAATAAGGGCTTTGGAAATGCTTGTAACATAGGTACTAAGGTAGCTATAGGAAAGTACATACTCTATTTGAATTCAGATACTATTATGAAGTCTCATACTTTGGAATTGTCAGTTAAGTATATGGAAGAACATATTGAAGTAGGCTGTTTGGGTATAAAGACTTTTCTTGCAGACGGCACTTTTGACCACGGTTGCAAGAGAGGTTTTCCAACTCCTTTTAATTCCCTATGCTATGTTTTAAAGTTAGATAAGTTATTTCCAAATAATAAGAAATTTGGTGGATATACTCTGTCTTACTTGCCTATTGAAGAAACAAATGAGGTTGATAGTGTAAGTGGTGCATTTATGCTTATTCCTCGTACTGTTTTAAACAAAGTGGGACTTTTTGATGAAAGTATTTTTATGTATGCCGAAGATATTGACCTGTGTTACAGAATAAAGGAAAGAGGATATAAGGTTGTATATTATGCTGATGTATCTATGACACATTTAAAGGGTCAAAGTGGCTTGCATACTAAGAATAAAGTTGTTATTTATCACTTCCATAAAGGCATTAAAATATTTTATGACAAGTATTACAAGGATAAGCACAATTTCTTTGTTACGTTTTTAATGCACTCTGCAATAAATTTAAGATATGTTGTAACTCTGTTAAGGTCCAAATTGAGAAGGTGATTTTTTATGACAGATATTTTGATGGCTGTCTATAACGGCGAAAATTATATAAAAGAACAGCTTAATTCTATAATAAGACAAACTGTTAAAGACTGGCATTTATATATCTGTGATGATTGTTCAAGTGATAATACTGTGGATATTGTGCTTGATTACGTAAATAAATATCCAGATAAAATTACTTTAGTTCAGAATAGTGAAAATATGGGGCATAAGGCTGTTTTCTTTAAGTTGTTGAGAATGTCAAAGGGTGATTATGTATTTACCTGTGACCAGGACGATGTGTGGAAAAAAGATAAAATTGAAGTTACTTTAAAGGGATTTAAGAATGAGGACTTAGAAACACCAGTTTTAGTACATACAGATTTGACAATAGTAAATCAAAAATTGGAAATAACATCACCGTCTATGATTAAATCTCAGCATATAGATGTTAGGAAAAATAAGCCTAATGATATGTTAGTTCAGAATATAGTGACAGGTTGCACAATGGCTATGAATAGGGCTTTGGTTAATGTACTTCGTGAGCCTAAAAAAGTGCCGGTTCACGATTGGTGGATTGCTACTGTTGCATCTTTTATGGGGAAAATTAAATTTGTAAATAAGTCTACAATGTATTATAGACAGCATAGTGAAAATTCAGTAGGGGCTAAGGTAATGAGCATTGACTACATTGTAGAGAGAATGAGAAAAGGTAAGTATAATAAGGATATGTTGTCTTTAGGCTACAATTTGGCCAGTGAAATTTTGGCTTGTTATGGCACAGAATTAAAAGGTGAAGAAAGACAGATGCTAAAAGCCTATAGCAAAATGTCAGAAAAGAATAAAATTGAAAAAATAAAAACCGTAGCTAAGTTTAAGCTGTGGAAAAGTGGAATTGTTAGAAAAATAGGGCAGATTATTTATATGTAGGAGGTGTAGAAATGCTCTTAAAAAAAGCAGAAAGAGTTATAAAGGAAAAGGGCATTTCTGCCCTTAAAATTAAAGTAGTAAACAGATTAAAGTATAAGACAGCAAGTTTAAAATATGCCTATACCCACAAACTTTTGCCTATAGAAATAGCTAAGCAAAGGGAAAGAAAGTATAAAATACCGGTAAAAATAAGTATCTGTGTGCCGGTGTACAATGTTGATAAAAAATATTTCAGAGAAATGCTGGAGTCTGTATTATCACAGACTTATAGCAACTGGCAACTTTGCCTTGCTGACGGCAGTACAGACGAGTTCTCTTACATAGAAAAAATGGTTGAGGACTGTCACGATAGTAGAATAAGGTACAAAAAACTTATTTCAAATCAAGGTATTGTGGGCAACAGTAATGCAGCAGTTGAGCTTGCAGATGGGGAATATATAGCATTGTTGGACAATGACGATGTTCTTACACCTGATGCACTTTTTGAAATAAGAAAGGCAATAGATACAGGAGCAGATTTTATATATACTGATGAAGCCAGTTTTTCTAAAAATATAAATTCTCCTGATATTATACACTTTAAAAGTGATTTTTCAATTTATAATTTGAGAGGTAATAACTACATCTGTCATTTGTCAGCATTTAGAAAGAGTTTATTTAATTCTGTTGGTGGTTTCCGTTTAGGTTATGACGGAAGTCAGGACCACGATTTGATATTAAGACTTTGCGAAAATGCAAGAAAAATATATCATATTCCAAAGGTACTTTATAATTGGAGAGTGCATGGAGGTTCTGTAGCAAGTGATATAAGTATAAAGCCATATTGCATAGTTACAGGTGTCAGAGCTGTAAACAGCCACTTAAAAAGATTGTTTATAGACGGAAGCTGTAAGAGTATAAATGAGACAACGCCGGTTTATAAAGTAACTTATGGCAAGGGAAATAACAAGGCTACACTTATAAATGATATTTCAGATTTTGACGGTATTACAAGTGAATACATTATTGTGGCTAGCAAGGATATAGAAGTTAAGGAAAATGTAATTTCAGAGCTTTCAAGATATATACAACAAAGTGATGTAGGTGTTGTAGGTGCTGTAATAGTCAAAAACTATAAAATACAATCAGCAGGTCTTGTTATTAAAAATGGCTTAATACATTGTTATAAAAATGAAAATATATTAAGTGACGGCTATATGCACACACTTAATTATGCCCATAGTGTTTCAGCTGTTGGCAATTATGTTTTTGCAATAAAGAAAAGTCTTGTAGACAAAGTTGGTGGATTTGACAAAAATCTGCCTGAAAATGAAAAAATAATAGATATGTGCTTTAGATTGAGAGATAAAGGCTATGATATTATTATAGACCCATATGCAAAGGCTGTTGGAAAAGCTGAAAATATTAATTTATCTAATGAATTTAAAGAAAAGTGGAAAAATAAACTTTCAGAAGATGACAAGTTTATGAGAAAAGAAATTTATGGTTAAAAAACAACCTCAATCATTTTCTTTGATTGAGGTTGTTTTTATATTAAACTGTAGAGTATTAAATTAATAACTGAAGCTTATATAAATAGTCCCCTTTGTTTCATAGCCACTATAATTTCTAAAATATAATCTGTATTTTCCAGAATCATTCCCTTTTAATGTGACAGAACCACCTTTTGCAACGGTTACATAACTTTGGGAAACATTGCTAAATCCAAGAGTTGAATTTTTTTGAAGATATATACCCATATGTACATTCTTATCTACCCCATCGTAATATGTAGGATTTACGGTTACTTTAAAAGTAGGGGTTGCAGTACAGTTCCAAGATTGTTGAGTGAATACGCCACCAACCATGTCATAGTCGGTTTCATATGTTCCAGTTGCTCTTCTGTTTGTGTTAATTATAATTTCCTGATATTCTTCACCATTATCTTCAATTAAATTTGTTTCATATGTTACACCTTTAGGAGCAGATATTTCAATAGAGTTACTTTGATTTGTATAATTTGATGCAAATGCTGATGTTGAGAAAATCATGCACATACCTAAACTTAATATTATATTAAAAAATTTTTTCTTCGTAATTGTGAACTCCTTTATAAAATTTAAATACGATTTTTATGTTTATTAATTATAAATATTATTATTAATGCGAATATAACACCTGAAATTCTTAATATAGTATCGTCTATATCAATAACCCTATTAGGATATTTTGTTACAATGTTCAAGATATATTGTAAAGGTTCTATTGCAATAGCTATCAATAAAGAGAAAATAGATATTTTTCTTATTGAAAATTTGTTGATATAAAGCAATATAGGTAGAGGAAAGATTACAAGTATATTTCCAAGCAAATTGATAAAATTTTTATTACCTATATAGGCTGTAATTTGTTTGAAAGGAATGAGATTGACTTGAGAATATTCAAGTATATCTATGGAATTAAAGCCTACAGGATAGAAGAAAAAGTATATTAAATATAGAGCATAAAAAATTTCTACGTATAATAGAAATTTATTTTTAATATTTTTTCTAAATAAAAGAATGATTGTACCTATTATTGCTGTTTGTATTAAAACAGGTGCTAAAAATATATGGTCTATCAAATATATCACCTTTATTTGTCTGTTTTCGTATTATTTGCTGTTACAGAAAGTAATAGTTCGTAACAGCAAATAAAAAATGGTGGACTAAGCTCTTCCATAAAGATTAAAATTCCTTTTTAATATGTTTTTGTGTTGCTATAAATTACAGATGATTCCAAAATTTTATTGTTAGAATTTAATACTGTATGGGTAACCCTTAGTCTATAGGTACCTTTTGCAACCATATAATTTTTATATACTGTAGCAGAAATATTATCAATGTTTGACCATGTTTTTACAGTTGTCCATGTGGAAGTATATTTCTGTAGTTCAACTTTAACTCCTGCTTTATAATCTGGACTTGTTTTAGTAAAACCATAACATGTTGCTTTTCCGTCTGTTGTTATGCTAAAGCTATTGGAGTTAGTTATTAAATATTTATATCTCGGGGCAATTTCTAAAGAATTATTCTCATAAGAATTATAGTTGTCTAAATCACTGGCAAAGATATTAGTACATAACAATAGCATTAGTGAACTGAATAATAAAATTTTCTTTTTCAAAATAAAATCTCCTTTGTTGTTTAATATAATTTTCATACATTAAAACCAAAAAGGAGATATTTTGTGACATAATTTTATAAAATTTTTTTATTCAATATTTTTTGCAATATTAATTAGCGTATTGTAATCAGTATTTCCGTCTATAGTATATAAAAAGCCTGAAGAGGACCATAATATTATAATTTTATCATTTTTTACACTTACAAACGCCTTATTGTTGTTTATATAAATATATTTTGTGTTTGCGTCTTCTGTGTCAATTTGTACATTGTTTACGATATTGCTTTTGGTAATTGAAAAATATTTATTATTATTTTTATATGTAATATTGTAGTTTTTATTGGTTGCGTTTATGTCATAAATAATATAATTATCAGGAATATAGTGCAAAGTAACCTTATAAGGACTATTTGATTTTGTTTTATCGCTTTCGGTATACTTAAATTCAGTGTATTGATTTTGTATATTAATAAAATAATTTAATATTCTTAATTTTACTGCATTGACACCTAAAGTAGTTGACGCAATAATTATCATAGTAATTATAGAAACTAAAATCATACGTTTACTGTATCTTAATGGTCTTCGTACTTTAATTTTATATTCACTATTTTTATACGAACCATTAATAATTTGTTCAACTGCACTTATATGTTGAGCAGAAAAATTAAAATTAACATTTTTAACTTCATCTTCTATTTTATCAAATTCCTCATCTATATATTTATTTATAGCTTCGTCTAAAATATATTCAATAGTATCATTTATGATTTTTTTGCTTTCCATTTATAAGCCTTCCTTCAAAAAAATATTTTTTAGTTTTGTTCTTCCTCTTTCTATTCTTTTTCTTGTAGTTGCTTCTGAAATACCTAATATTTTTGATATTGATTTATAATCGTATCCAGAAGCCATCATCATAATTGGCAGTTTATATTTATCACTTAGGTTGGATATACATTTTTCAATATTTTTAATGGATTCCTTGCTTATAATAATAGCCGGAATATCAAGTTTTGATTCAATTTCAATATCATCATTAATATTTTCGTTGTTTGATTTATTTTTGTTATAGATATTTATAGAGATATTTCGAACAATAATACCTATAAAATTTCTTGTTCGTTTTTCGTTACTTTCATCAATCTTATCAATATTTTCGATTATTCTAATTAAAGATTGTTGAACAGCATCTTCGGCAGAATAATTATCTTTCAAAATATCTAGTGCAATTTTAAACATAAACTTAGAATATTTTTCATAAAGTTTCCTTATGATATGTGAATCATTTTCGTTAATAATTAAAACAATCATTGTTTTTAAATTCTCCATAAAAATATAATAATCTTAAGTTTATAATGATATTAGACAATTTGCAATAACTATATAAGGACAAATACCAGTCGATTGCTACGAAATCGGCTGGTATTTTTACGGCAGAGAGGGATTATTTTGCCGTTGTAAAACCTATCGGGAGATAAGTTATACTTTATAGTATGATAATTTTTACTTTGTGTGAATAATATTTGTAATTTTATCTATGAAGTGTTAAAATATAACTTGATGAAATAATTTTGCAATAGAGAAAAGGCGAAAGTATGAAAACATTTATCAGGCTATTTTCCGTTTTACTTTCTATTATGCTGTTTTGCACAGGATGTGGAGTTAGTAAAGAAAATAGCAAGTCAGATGTGGTTGAAAATAAAGAGCCAACTGTAGATGAAAAGGTTGAAAAAATAGTAAATAGTATGACTTTAGAGGAAAAAGTAGGTCAAATTTTTATGGTTGCACCAGAGGCTGTAGATAAAGACGGTGGAAGTACAACTGTATTTACCGAAAATATTGAAAAAGAAGTAGAGAAGTACAATTTAGGTGGCTATATATTTTTTGCAGCTAACATAGAAAATCCAACACAAACTCAAGAAATTATAAATGGTTTTAAGAAATCCTCTAAAATTCAGACTTTTATAGGTGTTGATGAGGAAGGTGGCAGAGTTGCCAGAATTGGCAAAAACTCAGCCATGGGTGTGGAAAAAATAGAGCCTATGGCACAGGTTGGAAAAAGTCAAAACTATGAAAGAGCTAATGAAATAGGCACAACAATAGGTAAATATATTAAAAATCTAGGTTTTAATTTAGATTTTGCACCGGACACTGATGTACTTACAGACCCAAATAATACAGAAATTGGGGACAGGTCTTTTGGTAATGACCCGGAAGTTGTAGGAAAAATGGCAACAGAGGTTGTAAAAGGCTTGCAATCTGAAAATGTCAGTGCTGTATTAAAGCATTTTCCGGGACATGGTGGCAGTATAGGTAATTCACATCAAGGCTTTTCATTAAGTAACAGAACAGAAGAAGAATTGAAAAGTTGTGAAATTGTGCCTTTTAAAACTGCTATAGAAAATGGAGCAGATTGCGTAATGGTTGCACATATGTCATTACCTAATGTTACAGGAGATAATACACCGGCTACATTGTCAAAAAAAGTAGTAACAGATATGCTCAAAACAGAGCTTAATTTTAAAGGCGTGGTATTTTCTGATTCTATGTCAATGGGTGCTATTACAGAAAATTATGGCACAGGAGATGCTTGTGTAAAAGCTGTTAAAGCCGGTATTGATATGGTGCTTATGCCGGAAAATTTAGAAGAAGCATATAATGCTGTTTTAGAGGCTGTAAAAAATGGCGAAATATCACAGGAAAGACTTGATGATGCCGTTTCAAGAATAATAAAAGCAAAAATCCAAAGAGGAATTATAAAATAGGAGGTTTTTATGAAAGTAATTGCAATAGATGCTATGGGTGGAGATAATGCACCAGCAGAAATAGTAAAGGGTGCTGTTGAGGCTAGTAAAAGTGTTAAGTACAATTTGGCACTTGTAGGGAAAGAAGAACTTGTAAATGCTGAATTATCAAAATATAACTATGATAAGTCTAAAATAACTGTTGTAAATGCTACAGAGGTTATTGAAACTTGTGAAGTACCTACAGTAGCTATAAAGCAGAAGAAAGATTCATCAATGGTTGTAGGTCTTAATATGGTAAAAAAAGGTGAAGCACAGGCTTTTGTATCTGCCGGTAACACAGGTGCTTTACTTACCGGTGCAACTGTTATTGTTGGTAGAATTAAGGGTGTAGAAAGACCTGCTTTGGGTACACTTTTGCCTACAGAAAAGGGTCATACTCTCTTAATAGATGCTGGTGCAAATGTAGATGCTAAGCCTTCATATTTTCCACAGTTTGCATTAATGGGTTCTATTTATTATGAAAATGTAATGGGTGTAAAAGAACCAAAGGTTGGACTTGTGAATATAGGCGTTGAGGAGTCTAAGGGTAATGCTGTTGTAAAAGAGGCCTATGGACTTTTAAAGGAAACAAAGGATATTAACTTTATCGGCAATACTGAAGCAAGAGATATAAGCCTTGGCGATGCTGATGTTGTTGTATGTGATGCCTTTGTTGGCAATGTAATTTTAAAGGTTATGGAAGGCTTTGGTAAGAGTATTCTCCGTATTATTAAAAAAGAAATTATGGCTACAGTTATGTCTAAATTAGGTGCTGTATTGGCATCTGGTGCATTTAAGAGAATAAAGAAGTATTTTGACTACGATACTGTTGGTGGTGCACCTTTCCTCGGCTTAAAGGGACTTGTAGTAAAGGCTCATGGTAGTTCAGATTACAGAGCTGTTGCCGGTGCTATTTTCCAGTGTGAAAAGTTTATTGACGGTGATATTGTATCAAAAATTGCAGAAAAAATTAGCCCTAAAACAGAGGAATAAACCTTATAAAATACTGAATTTTAAAGGAAAAAACAGTGTATTATTATTATAATAAATAAAAAAATTTATTAAAATACAAAAATGTACTTGTAAAATTATTCAATATCTAGTATAGTATTAATGATAATATTATTAAAGGAGGAAATTTTAATGGAATTCGATAAGATTAAAGAAATTATTGCAGAACAGTTAGGCGTTTCTGAAGACGAAATCGCTATGGAAACAACTTTTGAAGATTTAGGTGCTGACTCTTTAGACCTTTTCCAGATTATCACTGAATTAGAAGATGCTTTCGATATGGAATTTGCTAATGATGATGCTGAAAACATCAAGACTGTTGGTGACGCAGTAGAATACGTTAAGAACGCAACAAACAAATAATTTTTAGATATTTGTTAGTGACTACTTGGCTGTGACGATAAGTCACAGCCTACTTTTTGCAAGAAATTATGTAGTATTTTGTGGAAATTTGTTTTTATCGGTGGATATAGTAGTTTGATAACGGTAAGGGTTGTAAAATTACTATATTTACTGAGATGGAGGATGTATGATTTTAGATTATCAGTTTAAAGACGAAAATTTAATTAATACAGCTTTTACTCATAGCTCTTACGCAAATGAACATAAGGTTATATGTAATGAACGTCTTGAGTTTTTGGGCGATGCTATATTAGGCTTTGTTATTGGTGCTTATATTTACAAGAAGTATCCAAATTGGCCAGAAGGTAGACTTACTAAGTTAAGAGCAAGTGTTGTATGCGAAACTATGCTTGCTAAAAAAGGTAGAGAAATCAAATTAAACGAAAGCCTTAGACTTGGCAGGGGCGAAGAAAATACTGGTGGACGTGACAGAAGTTCTATTATTGCTGATGCAATGGAGGCTGTTATTGGTGCTATATACCTTGACGGTGGTATTGAACCGGCACAAAAGTTTATTCTTAATATGCTTATTCCGGAAATTGAGGCAGTAACAACTACTGTTAGAATTTTAGATACAAAGACTTGTTTACAGGAAATTTTACAGAAGCATAGTCAAGCACCTGTAGAATATAAGATTATTAGAGAAAGTGGTCCAGCCCACAACAGATTATTTACAGCTGAAGTTTCTCACAGAGGTAAGGTACTTGGTACTGGAGAAGGCCACAGCAAGAAAGAGGCTGAACAGGTTGCAGCAATGTCGGCTATAAAGGCACTTTCTAAATAAAAGAATTGAAATTTTCAGACTTTTTTACTATTTTTCAGTATATTTATAGTAGGAGTGATGAAAATGGACAATAAATTAGATAAATTAATGGGCATTGTAATAGGCTTGTGCCTTATTGCCTGTGGTTTGCTTTTTGTAATCAGAGATTATTTTACATTGCCTTTTGGGTCAATAATATGTATGATGATAGGCTTTGTGTGTGTTGTGTACTATTTTGACAGGAAAAGGGTATGGGCATTGGCAGTAGGTATGTATTTGTTCTACTGGGGTGCTATTAGTGGTTTTTATATAAATAATGCTTATTTTGGAAATCTTGTGGCAGCTATGTTCTTTTTAGCACCGGGACTTTCCTTAGATGTTCTCTATATCGAAAATAGAAAAAGGTATTAACTTATGATAGGTTCAATATTGACTTGTGTAGGTCTTGGAATTGTATTAAGACCAATACTTAATATTGAGCCGGTAGAGATTATGCCTTTGGTAATAGGAATTGCTTTTGTTATTGACTATGTATTTTCTTTTGACTATGGAAATAGATGGGGATTGTATTTTGGTGTTTTAATGTGCATATATGCCTTTAAAAATGCTATTCCTATGGATAGCACAGTAAACCTAATATCAGCTGTTGTGCTTATTGGAGTGGGAATAAGTGTTATTTTTAAGGCATTAAAAAATGAAAGGTGATAACTATGGCTGAAATTGGTGAAGTTATTGGTACAGAAAAAAATAAACTTGTTGTAAGAATGACAAGAAAAGAGGCTTGTGCTAAGTGTAGAGCTTGTTCTGCCGGTTTAAAGGAACAGGATATGCTTTTGAAAGCTGTCAACCTTTGTAATGCTAAGGTTGGGGATAAAGTAGAAGTTATGCTTGAAACTGCTGATTTTATGAAAGCTACCTGCATTATGTATGGTATTCCTTGTGCTATGTTTATGGTAGGTATTTTAGCTGGCTACTATGGATTTGAGGCATTAGGAAAAAGTGGTGGCGAGTTTGCAGGCTTTGGTCTCGGCATTGTGTTAGTAGTATTGACTTATTTGATTATAAGGACACAGGAAAATAGATTTAAAAATGGAAACTATGTTCCAAAGGCAGTAAAAGTTATAGAATAATATTATTTAAGAAAATGGGTATTACTAAGGTAGTACCCATATCTTTTTAATGGCTTGTAATACAAGTCACAATTAACTAAGTTAAAACAAAAATATCCCTGTAATCATTGAAAAATGTGGTTACAGGGATATTTTATATTATGTAGAATTACTTTTTGCTTAATTCTCTATCTTTCAAAATAGAGTTTTCAACTGCCTTTACAACACCAGCAGTAAACTTGTATTCTTCAAGGGTTGTAACACCTTCAATAGTTGTACCACCAGGAGAACAAACTTTATCTACAAGTTCCTGAGGGTGTTCATTAGACTGGGCATACATAGATGCAGAACCGATTACAGCAGATGCTGCAATTTCAAGAGCTTTCTGCTTGTTCATACCCATTTTTTGAGCACCTCTGGCAAGACCGTCTATAAACATATAAACATAAGCAGGAGAGCAACCGGCAATAGCAGTAAATATTGCAAACTGGTTTTCAGGCACTTCTGTAGTAAGACCTATAGTTGAAAAGAGATTTTTAATAGTTGCTAAATCCTCATCAGATGCAAATTCATTTTTACAAACAGCTGTAGTTGACATAGCAATGGCAGCATTTACATTTGGCATAATCCTTATTATTTTTGCATCATAACCAAGCATATCTCTAATGCTGTCAGTTGTAAGACCGGCAGCCATAGAAACTACAAGAGGATTTTTCTTTTTAACTGATTTTGCAATCTGTGGTAATAAAGTAGGGAAGACAACTGGCTTAACACCAAGGAAGAGTATATCGCTGTTTTCAATAAGACTGTCATAGCCATTACAGCCGTTTATACCAAGTTCACTAGCCTGTTGAGCCTGTTTTTCCTTATTCTGTCTGATAAAGTAAATATCAGAAGAATTTACACAATTTTTGTTAACAAAACCTTTAATAATTGCTCCTGCCATATTACCGGCACCTATAAAACCTAATTTCATATAAATCTACTCCTTTTAGCTTATTTTTAGCTTAAAGACAGCATTGTATTAAGAGATTTTACAGCATCCTTTGCAATGTTGTCGTCTACAGTAATCTGTTTTTCAAAATTGTTTTCTTTAATCTGTTCAAGTGTTTCCAAAAGATTTTCAACAGATGTCTTGTTCATATTTGTGCAAACACTTCTTGTGTTAAGAATAGAAACTTTCTTATCTGGATTAGTTTCTACAAGTCTTAAAACAAGGTTAGCCTCTGTACCAACTACCCATTCAGAACCAGCAGGTGCATTTTTAACCTGATTGATTAAGAATTCAGTTGAACCCTTGCCGTCAACAGCCTTACATACTTCGTGAGTACATTCTGGATGAACAATAATCTTAGCATTTGGATGAGCTTTTCTAGCTTCTTCAACCTTTGAAAGGGCAATAGCATGATGAACATGGCAATAGCCATTCCAAAGTACCATTTTAACATCTTCTTTTGAACAGGCGTAAGTAAGTTTTTCTGTTGACTGGTCATAAAGTGCCATATGTTCTTCAGGAATACCTAAATCAACGGCTGTATTTTTGCCAAGGTTCTGGTCAGGCAAGAAAAGAACTCTCTTTTTCTGAGATAATGCCCAAGAAAGAACTTTGCCGGCATTACCAGAAGTAACAGTTGTACCACCATGTCTACCACAGAAAGCCTTGATTTCAGCCTTTGAGTTGATGTATGTAACAGGAACGGTTTCCTCGTCGCCAAATTCAGCCTTTAAAAGTTCCCAAGCTTTTTCAGCCTGGTCAAGGTCTGCCATATTTGCCATTGGGCAACCTGCTGTAAGAGCGGGAAGTAATACCTTCTGCCAATCTTCTGTTAAAATATCAGCAGTTTCTGCCATAAAGTGAACACCACAGAATACAATGTATTTTGCAGTTTTGTTCTTTTCTGCCATCTGTGCAAGTTTAAGAGAGTCGCCTACATAGTCAGCAACAGAAACAATCTGGTCGTTCTGATAATGATGAGCAAGAATTAATAAATCATCGCCCATTTCTTTCTTGATTTCTTTGATTTTGTTTAACATTTTTTCCTCCGTTATTATTCAGGTTTTATAGCTGTTGTACTTACAAAACTAATATCAAGTGGCTTTACACCGTTGGTAAGAGAACCAACAGAAATGTAATTAACACCACAACCACCAAATGAGGCAATAGTGTTTAAGTTAATACCACCAGATGCCTCTGTAATTATATTGTTTGGTACAAGTTTTTGAAGTTCTTTTATTTCATCTGGCTTTCTGTTGTCAAACATAATAACATCAGCACCAGCATTTACAGCCTCAATTACTTGTTCTCTTGTTTCAGTTTCAACTTCAACTTTAACCATATGTCCTAGCTTGCTTTTTACAAGCTTAACAGCTTTTGTTATACCTCCGGCAAAGGCAATATGATTATCTTTTAACATTACACCGTCATAGAGTGCAAAACGATGATTGAAACCACCACCACAAGTAACAGCATATTTTTCAAATACTCTAAGACCTGGATGAGTTTTTCTAGTGTCGCAAACCCTTATGTTGTCGTCATTAAGGTTGTCTACATATTTACGAGTAGTAGTAGCAATACCGCACATAAGCTGCATAAGATTAAGTGTAACTCTTTCACCTGAAAGCATTGTAGCAACTCTTGCCTCAACAGTAGCTATAATTTCTCCTTTTTTAACACTTTCTCCGTCTTTCTTTAAAAGTGTAATATTGTAGTCATCAGAAAAGAAAGAATAAACCATATCTATAATTTCTGTACCACAAACAACACCGTCATCTTTAGCAACAAAATTACCACTTGCTCTTAATTCATTGTCAAAAACTAAGTCAGTAGATAAATCGCCTGTTCCAATATCCTCTATAAGAAAGGATTTAATAGCCTCTTTTGCTAATATTTTATTCATTATTTTTCGTCCTTTACAATATAATGAGCACCAATGCTTTCGTGTCTGTCCATAGCTGATTTAGCTACAAGATAGCCAGTTGTAAGCATATTGTATATTTCGTATTGTTCTTCTGTTGTTTTTTCTGGATTAAGTTTTACAAAATCTTCGCCGTTTGGCATATACTGCTTAAACCAGTCAATAATATTATGTATTTCATTGCTGTGACGAACTATGCCAACGTATTCCATCATTTTACGCTGAATTTCCTGCTTAGTTGGAAGTTTATCAACTGTAGTTTCAGGAATATCATCAATAATGTTGCCAACTTTTCTGTGATGAGTAAGAATATAGTCGGCAAGGAATTTACCAAATACAAGACCTTCAAGAAGTGAGTTACTTGCTAATCTGTTAGCACCGTGAACACCTGTACAAGCTGTTTCGCCTACAGCAAAAAGTCCGTCAATGTTTGTAAGACCATTTGGAGTAGCCTCAACACCACCCATATGGAAGTGAGCACCGGGAGCTACAGGAATAAGGTTTTTGCTTACGTCAACACCATTGTCCTCACAAATTTCAGTTACAGTAGGGAATTTTGACCTAAAATCGTCTACAGCACTTATGTCAAGGAAAATCTTTTCACCCTTTAAGTAGTGAGCATAAACTTCTCTAGCAACAACATCACGAGGTGCAAGGTCCTTGAGAGGGTGAACACCTTCCATTATCTTTTCGCCTTTTTCGTTAATAAGTATACCACCGGCACCACGACAAGCCTCTGAAACAAGACCATATGCGTGACCGTCAATAGTAAGCATAGTAGGATGGAATTGTACAAATTCAAGGTTCTTTAATTTAGCACCAGCTCTGTAAGCCATTGCAATACCGTCACCTGTTATTGTTACATCATTTGAAGTAGAAGGATAGAGCTGACCAATACCACCTGTAGCAAGTACAACATAGTTAGCGTGGTATATGTGAAGATTTCCTTCAGTATCTTTTGTAATAACACCGTAGCATTTGCCGTCTTTTACTCTTAAATCAAGTGCCATTTGGTTCTGTATTACAGTAACGTCAGTTGTTAAATTTCTTATAAGCTGTTCTACAACTCTAAGACCTGTTCTGTCGCCACCGGCATGGATAACTCTGTTAAGTCTGTGAGCAGCCTCTCTACCAAACATAAGATTGCCTTGACTATCTCTGTCAAATTCCATACCTGTGTCAATTAATTCTCTTATAACATTAGGAGCTGTAGAAACCAACTTCATTACTGCGTCAGAATCATTGAGGTTGCAACCGGCTGCCATAGTGTCTTCGTAGTGCCATTCGTAATTGTCCTTGTCAGAAAGGGCAACGGAAATACCACCTTGAGCAAGAGAGGAGTTACAGGACTTCTTTAAGCCTTTAGTAATTACCAGAACCTTCCTTCCGTTTTTACAAAGTTCGCCGGCTACACTTAATGCACCTATACCTGAACCAATTATAATTATGTCTGCCTCTGTCATAGTGGAGTACCTCCGTAAATTGAAATCGCAATTAATGCTTTTTAAAAAATTATATACTTATTCCATTATCGCACTTTTTTTGTAAAATTTCAAGACCTATTTGAATATCTTTTAATATAAGTATAATTTAATTTGAAATTGGGTATAATTTACAGGAAGGAGGAATAAGGACTATGAAGAAAAAAATATTTTTAGTTGGTGTAGTAGTAGCTGTGTTTTTTGCCTTTGGAATTGTAAAATATAGCTATAATACTGGGGTTGTAAAGGCTGAAAATAAGGATAATACTTTAAAGTCTGGTGTAGTATATGCTTATGTACCTGTAGGAGCAGTAGTCTATGACAATATTGACGGAAAATGTGTTGATATGATTGCATCAGGAAAGAAAGTTGAAATAATAAAGGATAGAAGTAAACAATGGTATTATGTGAAATATGGTAGTCATTTAGGTTGGGTAAAGGAAAATAGTCTTAGAATACCTCCAGATAGTGGTACAGAACAGAAACAGCTTTCAGCTGATTTTATAGAAAGTTATGCTGACAAGAATTTTAAAAGCAAAACTCCTCATTTTGTTTGGGTAGATATTGACAGACAGAGAATATATATTTTAGAAAAAAATGATAGTTGGAAGTTAAAGAAAATTATAGTATGTTCTACTGGTAAAAATGAATCTCCTACATTAAGAGGTAATTTTACTATTGAAAACAGGGGAAAGTGGTTCTATTCTGATAGATTAGGTAGTGGTGCTGTAAATTGGGTAAGATATAAAGATAGTTATTTGTTCCATTCAGTGGCTATGGATAAAAATAAAAATGTTATAGATAATACTTTGGGACAAAAACATTCCAGTGGTTGCGTAAGAATGAGTGTTGAAAATTCACAGTGGTTTTATGACAATATAGAATATGGTACAGGAGTATGTATTTATTAGATAATTTAAAGGGAAATGAGGCTTAGTTGTCATTTCCCTTTAATAATTTTATTCAATACCAAAAAATACTCTATATAATACAAAAAATGAGTAATTTATTAGGCTTTACAGGTATTTATTAATAAAAGTTTAATTTTTCGTTTATTGATAAGTAAAGGTTTTTGTTGTATCATATTAAATAGAAAAAATCCGAAACAGGAGGGATATACTGTGATTGAAGTAAAAAATTTGACCAAAAAATTTGGCAGTCACACTGCTGTAGACGGTATAAGTTTTACTGTTAATGACGGAGAAATACTTGGTTTTCTTGGACCAAACGGTGCAGGAAAAACAACCACTATGAATATGATGACGGGCTTTATTTCTTCTACAGAAGGAGAAGTTAAAATAAATGGTTTTGATATATTATCTGACCCAATAAATGCAAAAAAACAGTTAGGCTATTTGCCGGATGTTCCACCTCTTTATGGCGATTTAACTGTTGAGGAAAATCTTAAATTTGTATGTGACTTAAAGGGTGTAAAGAAATCTGACAGAAAAGAAATGTTAGAGGAAATTTGTCGCATAGTACATATTGAAGATGTGTATAAGAGATTATTTAAAAATCTTTCAAAGGGCTACAGACAGAGAGTAGGACTTGCTCAGGCTTTAGTTGGTTTTCCAGATGTCATTATACTTGATGAACCAACTTCAGGACTTGACCCATCTCAGATTATAGATATGAGAAATGTTATTAAAAGCCTTGGCAAAAAGCATACAGTTATTATCAGTTCACATATTTTAAGTGAAGTCAGTGCTGTATGTGACAGAGTAATAATTATAAATCAAGGCAAAATTGTAGCATCTGATACTACAGACGGGCTTGCAGGCAGGGCAGATAATCACGTTCAGCAGGTATCATTTAAAGGCAGTCTTGATAAGGCTTTATCATCTCTTAATCAATGGAGTGCTATTAAGGATATAAGCATTGTAGACGAAAAAGAAAATTCAGTTTACACAATAAATGTTTCAGGAGAACAGGGAACAGATATAAGAGAGATTATATTTGCTTCTTTTGCACAGGCTGAAATACCGGTTCTTATGTTAAAGCAGGCTAGTGACTCTTTGGAAGATGCTTTTATAAACGTAGTAAATGGTGCTTATGATGAAGTTATAACAGAGTCTAATGAGGAAATAGAAGAAGTTGAAATTATAGAAGAAAGTGTAGAAGTGCTTTCTGATGAGGAGGTTGATGAATAATGGGTGCTATATTTAGAAAAGAAATGAGAACCTATTTTACAACAATCTCAGGATATGGTTTTTTAGGATTTTTTGCTTTAATCACAGGTTATTTCTTTATTGGTCAGAATATTGTAGGCTCTAGTGCCAACTACAATGATACATTGACAGGTTCAATGATAATGTTCCTTATTCTTGTACCGGTTCTTACAATGCGACTTTTTGCAGAAGAAAGCAGACAAAAAACAGACCAACTATTGTATTCAGTACCTATAAAAGTAACAAGTATAGTTACCGGAAAGTTTTTAGCTGCTGTATGTCTATACTTTATTGCCCTTGTTATTACTATGGTATTTCCTGTTGCTTTAAGTGCTTTTGGAAATGTAGATTGGGGTATGACATTAACTGGATATTTGGGATATTTCTTAATGGGAATGTGCCTTATTAGTGTAGGTCTTTTCATTTCTGTGCTTACAGATAATCAGATTGTTGCAGCAGTTTCAACTTTTGCTGTTGTGTTCGTTCTTTTTATGATGGATAATATTACATCATCATTACCGGCTACTATATTTTCTTCACTTATTTTTGTAGGAATAGTAGTTATTATTTTAGCTGTTATGGTATATTCATCAACAAAGAGTTTTGCTCCTACTGCTATTTTTGCTCTTTTAGGCTTTGCCGTAATGACAGGGGTATATGTTGTAAAACCTACTTTATATGATGGAGTTATGGCTAAGGTTCTTAGTTGGTTCTCAATTTTAGGCAGATTTGAAAATTTCTATTTAGGAATTATAAGTATTGCAGATGTAGTATATTATATTACTTTTTCGATTGCACTTTTGTATCTTACAGTAAATGTAATTGAAAAAAGAAGATGGAACTAGGAGGTAGACTATGAAAAACTTATTTAAAGATAAAAGAATTAAATATGGTACATATTCTACTGTTGTTGCTATGATTTTTCTTGCAATACTTGTAATGATAAATTTAGTTGTAGGACAGTTTAATAGGAGTTTTGATACTACAAAGGATAAACTCTTTGGCTTAAGTTCAGAAACACAGCAGGTTTTGGACAATATGACTTCTAAAGTCACTATTTACACTACTTCAAAGACAGGTAGCAGTGATTCCATAGGGGATAGAGTAGAACAGGTTCTTACACAGTACAAGCAAAAGTCTAAGGTCGGTAGTTTAAATGTTGAAAATATTGATTTATACTTGCATCCGGATTTTGCAAAGAACTATAATTCAGAGGATAAGCCTGTTTCAACTGGTTCAATAATAGTTGTTAGTAATGATAAATATAAAGTGATTTCTGAAAGTGATTACTATGATTCTGAAAATGGTCAGTTTAGCATAGAATCTGCTATTACAAGTGCAATACAGTTTGTAGATGCAGAGGAGTCACCGGCTGTCTATTTTGTAACAGGACATGGAGAGGCTGAACCGGAAAACTTTTCTTCATTGTCAAAACAGATGTCATTGGCAAATTACAGTGTAAAAACTATAAATCTTTTAGAGGATAATATTCCTACAGATTGTGCTGTACTTATGATTACACCTTGTTCAAGAGATTACTCAGATGTAGAAGCCCAAAAGGTAAAGGATTACCTTACTTCTGCCGGCAGAGTTTACTGTATAATAGGTGGTATTGACACAGCTAATTGTAAAAATCTTATGGGCATTATAAATAGCTATGGTCTTACTGTAAATAGTGGATATATTTACGAAGGCGATGAAAACAGCTATATGATGTATCCTTATGCAGTTCTTCCTACTGTGACTGAAAATGATATTACATCACAGATTACAGAAAAAGGATACAAAGTTCTTACTGTAGCATCTCAAGCTCTTGAAAATACAGAAATAAAGAAAAAAGATGTTGAAATTAACCCTCTTTTGACTACAAGTAAAAAGTCTTACATAAAAGAAGGGGAAAACACAGCAGTAAGCAAGGAAAATGGTGACAAGTCAGGACCTTTCAATGTTGCTGTTTCAGTAAATGATAAGTCTAACAATAGTAAACTTATAGTGACAGGCTGTAGCTACTATTTAGTAGAGCCTAACACAGATTCTATGGTAAATGGTGCAAATTCTACTTTTGTCATTAGTGGTTTAAATTGGCTTAATGACCAAAGCGATAATATTTATATTTCTCCAAAGGATATTATGACAGAAACTATTGTCGTAGATGAGGCATCAGCCGGTAAACTTAAAATACTTGCTTGGGCAGTAATTCCAGCTATTATTTTCGTAATTGGTTTTGCTGTATGGGCAGTAAGGAGAAATAAATAATGAAGAAAAAATTAACTCCTCTTGTTTGTGGCATAGTTATTTTAGCTATTTTAATTGTACTTTATGTTGTAGGTTCAGCTAGAAAAAATAAAGCTACTGATACACAAGAAAGTGCAATAACACAAGACGAAATAGGACAAAAACTGTCTACCAATGATAATGCCATTGATATTTTAGTTGAAAATGAAAATGGCAAATATGAATTTGAAAAAGCAAAAGATAACTGGAAAATAAAAGGTTATAAAGAGGTTATACTTTCAAATGATGCTGTAAATTCAATAGTAAATGGTGTTGAGAATTTATATGCTGTTGAAACTATAGAAGAAAATCCACAAAGTGTTGAAAAATATGGTTTGAATAATCCAGTTGCCACAGTAAGCACAAAGTATAAGAATAAAAATCAGTCTATTTTAAAAGTGGGAAGTTTGTCAGCTGATAAAAAATATTATTATGTTCAGGTTGATAATAGCCCCAGTGTTTATATGGTAAATGCTAATGCTTGTAGCCTATTTACTGGTACAATGGACGATTTTGTGGATAAAAACGTTCCTAAAGTAAATACAAATTCTATTGTTTATATGGAAATAGACTACAAGGATAAAGACGATATTCTTGTTGAATATGACAAGGATAATTCTCTTGTAAAGGAATACGCAGACAAAAATGGTCTAGCAACTCTTGTACTTAAAAAGCCAATTTCAGATATTGTAGTTTATCCTTATAGTTTACAGGCTACAGCTTTGGAAGATGCCAGTGCATTAAATGTGGAAAAGCTAGTAGACCCAAAGCCTGCAGAACTTTCAAAATATGGACTTGATAATCCAGAAATGGAAGTAGTTTTAAAAGATAGAAACACAGAATTAACTGTAAAAGTTGGTTCACAGGTTCAGGACGACAGTGACATTGACTATAGATATGTTCAGATAAACAACAGAAGTGAAGTGTTTACAATGGACCAAAGGGCATTACAGAGCTTTTTTGATGCTGATATTGTAGATTTCGTACAGCCTTTTGTGTCACTTCACTCAAGAAGTAGTGTGAATAAAATTGAGGCTGAAAACAATGACAAAAAATTTAATGTTGAATTTAAGTCAGAGGGTGAAAATACATTTGTAAAGACTAAGGAAGGTGTTGAAAAAGACAATAGAAATGCCTATGTAAGTGGAAAACTTGTTAAAAGAGAGTTGTTCTCAACTTTCTATCAGAATATAGTAGGCTTGAGTTTTGATAGCATATTAAAGGAAAATGCAAATGTTTCAGGAACTCCACAGGCTGTTATAACCTATGTTATGAAAGACGGTTCAAAGGAAAAAATAGAATTTTATAACTATGATGATAACTATTACGTTGCTAAAAAAGGAGAGTCTTCAACACTTGTAGTAAATAAGCAAAGTGTTAGAAAATTATTCCTTGATGCCGAAAAGGTTTTAAATGGCGAAAGTGTAGAAAATAGTGACAGTGAAAAAGGTCAGTCATCATAAAAGTAATGTGCGAATGGATTTTGTCTGTTCGCACTTTTTAGTTGTGAATCGGAAAGATAAATCCGATGGCTTGGATACAAGCCACATTTTGCAAAGCAAAATGTTCTGACCATGTTGAAATTTTAGCATATTTTAAATTCATAATACAAAATAAATTTAAACAACAAATATGTAATTTATTGATGATGAAAATAATATTATGAATAAAAATAATATTAAACTTGCAAAAGGGTTGATTTTATTGTGTTGTTTGTTGTATAATATGAAGGATTTATTAAATTTTAACGGAGGAATTAAAAATGAACGTATGGACAATTTTAGCATTTGTTCTCTATTTAGGTGCAATGCTTTATATTGGCTTTCTTTTTTCAAAAAAGTCCAATAATGTCGGCGATTACTTTTTAGGTGGTCGTGGTATGGGTAGCTGGCTTACAGCTCTTTCAGCACAGGCATCAGATATGAGTAGTTGGCTTTTAATGGGTCTTCCAGGTGCTGTTTATTTAAGTGGTCTTGGAGAGGCTTGGATTGCAGTTGGTCTTGGTATTGGTACATACCTTAACTGGCTTTTAGTTGCAAAGCGTCTTAGAAATTATTCTTATGTAACAGGTGATGCAATTACTATTCCAGAATATTTCCAGAACAGATTTAATGCAAAGTCTACAGCTTTAAGAGTAACTTGTGCAATTATTATCTTTATTTTCTTTTTGTTATATACAGCATCTAGTTTCAATGCTGCTGCAAAACTTTTACAGACTGTTTTTGGTATTCAGTATCAAGTTGGTCTTTTAATTGGCGTTGTTGTAATTATGGCATACACATTTATGGGTGGATATTTTGCCGTTGTATGGACAGATTTCTTCCAAGGTATGCTTATGTTCTTCGCACTTCTTATTGTGCCTATTGTTGCCTACGCATTTATTAAAGCTGATTTTTCATCAGTTGTAAGTGAAATGCCGGGCTATATGCACTTCCTTAAAGAATCTGACGGTAGCACATCTACATGGCAGTATGTAGTATCTAATCTTGGTTGGGGACTTGGTTACTTTGGTATGCCTCATATCCTTGTTAGATTTATGTCTATTAAGTCAAGTTCAATGATTAAGAAGTCAAGAAGAATTGCCATTGTTTGGGTTATAATTACACTTGTTGCATCTGTTGCAGTTGGTGTATTAGGTTATGTTTACTTGTTCCAGACAGAAGGTACAGTATTAGAGGGTGCTGCATCTGAAACTATATTTATGGTTCTTGTACAGCGTCTTACTCCAGGCTTTATTGCAGGTATTCTTCTTTGTGCTATTGTTGCAGCTATTATGTCATCATCTGATTCTCAGATGCTTGTTACAGCCTCTGCTATTTCAAATGATATTTACAAGACTATTTTCAGAAAAGAAGCAACTGATAAGGAACTTTTAAGAGTTAGTAAGATTGCCGTTATTGCTGTTGCAGTTATTGCTTTCGTACTTGCACTTAACCCTGATAACTCTGTAATGAATCTTGTAAGTTATGCGTGGGCAGGTCTTGGTGCTGCTTTCGGTCCGGCAATGATTTTAAGTCTTTACTGGAATCGAATGACAATGAAGGGTGCTTTAGCAGGTATGGTTTCCGGTGGTTTAGGTGTTCTTTTCTGGAATACTTGCCTTACAGAATCTAGTCCTATTTTCGGTAGCAAGTTTGTTATCTGCGATACAGGTCTTTACGAACTTGTACCAGCTTTTATTCTTTCAGTCGTTGTTATCGTTGTAGTTTCTTTAATTGATAAGAAACCAAGCCAGCAGGTATACGATGAATTTAATAGAGTTTGTACTGAAAATTTTGATTAAAAAGTTTATATAAATTTAAGAGTCGAGTCTATGCTCGGCTCTTTATTTATGTTTAGAATTGTGTTATAATTTCTTTCGAATGTAAATTTTTAAGGTGAAATTATGGATAAATTAAAAGTTTTAAAAGATGTATTTGGTTATAGTAGCTTTCGTGACGGACAGGAAGAAATTATAGACAGTATACTTGAAGGCAGAGATGTATTCGGAATAATGCCTACAGGTGGTGGTAAGTCTATATGCTTTCAAGTTCCGGCACTTATGCTTGAGGGCATAACTCTTGTAGTTTCGCCTTTAATATCACTTATGAAAGACCAAGTTGCTACTTTGGTACAATCTGGTGTAAGGGCAGCATATCTAAATAGTTCTCTTACTTTCAGACAGTATAACAAGGCACTTGAAAATGCCTATAATGGCGTTTACAAAATTATATATGTTGCTCCAGAAAGACTTTGCACACCGGAGTTTTTGAAGTTTGCAAATACTGTAAATATTTCAATGGTTACAGTTGATGAGGCACATTGTGTTTCTCAATGGGGACAGGATTTCAGACCTGGGTATTTGAAAATAAGTCAGTTTTTAAATTCCTTAGATAGAAGACCCAGAGTAAATGCTTTTACAGCTACAGCAACAGACAGAGTAAAAAAAGATATTATAAAGCTGTTGGAATTAAATAAACCATATATGGTAAAAACTGATTTTGACAGACCTAATCTCTATTTTGCTGTGGAAACTCCTAAAAGTAGGAAAAAGGCTGTTTTGGATTTTGTAGCTGAACACGAAGATAGCTGTGGTGTAATATATTGTCTGTCAAGAAAAAATGTAGAGGAAATATGTGAGCTTTTATGTGTAAATGGTTTTAATGCTACACGATACCACGCAGGTCTTGAGCCGGAGGAAAGAAAACAAAATCAAGAAGATTTCATATACGATAGAAAAAATATTATTGTTGCTACAAATGCCTTTGGTATGGGTATTGATAAGGGTGACGTGCGATATGTTCTCCACTACAATATGCCGGCCAGTATGGAGGCATACTACCAGGAGGCAGGACGAGCCGGTCGAGATGGTGATAAATCAGAATGTGTGCTTTTCTATTCTCCTCAAGATGTCAGGGTACAGCAATTTTTAATAGACCAAGACAGCGAAAACGAGGAATTGACAGAAGAAGAACAGAAAATAGTAAAAGAAAGACAGCGAGAAAAGTTAAAGGAAATGACTTTCTATGCTACTACTGATGACTGTTTGCGAGCTTATATGCTCAGGTACTTTGGAGAAAAGGCAAAGGGAAAATGTGATAATTGCTCTAACTGTAAAGGTGAGTACGATACTTACGATGTTACAAGAATAGCAAGGTCAGTAATCAGATGTATTAATGACTTAGACGAAAGATATGGTACAACCGCTATATGTGAAGTTCTTACAGGTCTTGAAACAGATAGAGTTATAAGAAATGGCCTTGATGATGAAATTTCCTTTGGCTTGCTTTATGATGTGGAAATATCTGAAATCAGGAATGTTATAAACTACCTTATAAGAGAAGAATATATTACTCAAACTGACGGAAAGTATCCTATACTTACACTTAATCATAAGGCTAGAGGATTTATGAAGAAAGATGTAAAAGTCAATGTTAAGGTTCGTAAGAAGAATACTGTTAAGCCTAAGTTTGTTAGAGAAAAGACTGCTGATAGTAACTTGTTCGAACTTTTAAGACAATGTCGTATGAAGATAGCACAGCAAAAGAGAGTGCCGGCATTTATGATTTTTACAGATGCGTCATTAAGAGATATGACAGTAAAACAGCCTACAACAGAAAGAGAATTTCTTACTGTTAGTGGTGTAGGTTCAGCAAAAATGAAAGCCTATGGCAAAGAATTTATGAATGTAATAAAACAATACAAAAACAGATAGTTTAGGAGGGGTGATAATGTCTGCTAAAATAAAAGAAAAAAAGATAGACTTAGTAGCTTACTGGAAAGGACTGACACTGGGATATATGATGCTTGCGTGGATAGTGTTGGTGTTTTTTCTCAGATTTAAGGAATGGATATTAATACCGGCATTGTTGGTGTACTTGCTTGCAAGTGCCATTGTATGCAATGCTTACGTTATAGGTATGATTGGAAATATGTATTACTTCTTGAGAGAACCGGAAAAGGCAAAGAAGTTTTATACTATAGCTGTAAAGAAAAATACCAGAAATGTAAAGGCACTTTATAACTATGCTCTTGATGCTCTCCACGAGGGTAGAGCTGATGAGGCGTTACCTATATTCCAGAGAGCTGAAAAGTTAAATGTAAAAGTCCTTTTTGATAAACTTATACCTCTTGCTGTTTCAAGCTGTTATTGGGTGTTGGGGGATATTGATAAGGCTATTTCCACTATTGAGGATTTACAGAAAAAGTATAACTATATTAACCCTAATACACTTACTACTCTTGGCTATTTCTATATGTTAAAGGGTAATTATGAAAAGGCTGTTGAATTGACAAATAGTGCATTAAAGGATAATGAGGAGTATGCTCCGGCTTGGGATAATTTAGGTCAGATATACTATAATCAGGGTGATTATAAAAAAGCCTATGAAAATTTCCAAAAGGCTGTCAGCTATAGAAAAAATATGGTTGAAAGTCTTTACTATATGGCACTTTTAGAGGAAAAAGAGGGCAATATTGAAAAAGCAAAGGAATATCTTGAAAAGGCTAAGGGTTGTTATATTTCAGCACTTAATACAGTAAAGAAAGAGCAAATTGAAGAAGAATTGAAAAAGTTGGAAAAATAAAAAATGTGGAACTTCGTAGTTGTATGGAGTTCTACATTTTTTATTATGAATCGGAAAGATAAATCCGATGGCTTGCTTGTCAAGCCACAAATTAACGAAGTTAATTTGTTCTGAATTGTGAAGATATTATGTGAAGATATTTGTATAATAGTATTGAAAAATGATTATATAAATGGTAATATAAAAATATAATTTAGATATTGAAATTGATAGAAGGACTATTGCAAATGTCCCTTTTTTGTCACATAATATCTAATATTGTATGGAAACAAAAGGTCTTATATTTAGGGGATTAAAGAAAGGTGTGGGCAAAATGAAAAGAAAAATGTTAGGTATGTTCTTAGCAACTGTTTTGATGTTTGGAACATTTGATGTAACCTATGGGGCAACTATAGAAAATACAGTTACGACACAATCAACATCTACTACCATTGTTAAAAGTGGAGAGTGTGGAGAGAATGTAACATACACCTTAGATAGTAACGGTCTATTGAAGATAAGTGGTAGTGGGAATATGAATGATTATTACATTGGAAACTCTCCATTTTATCTTAATAAGGACATTAAAGAAATTGTCATAGGTGACGGAGTAACAAGCATAGGAGATTGTGCATTTTGGGGTTGTAGTAGTTTAACAAGTATAGAAATTCCGGACGGAGTAACAAGCATAGGAATGTCTGTGTTTGATAGCTGTAGTAGTTTGACAAGTATAGAAATTCCAGTAGGAGTAACAAGCCTAAAAGATTTTGTGTTTTATGGTTGTAGTAGCTTAACAAGTATAACAATACCGGAAGGATTAACAAGCATAGACGGTGGTGCGTTTCAGAATTGTAGTAGCTTAACAAGTATAGCAATACCAGCAGGAGTAACAAGCATAGGGAGTTCAGCGTTTGAGAGTTGTAGTAGTTTAACAAGTATAGCAATCCTAGCAGGAGTAACAAGCATAGGAGAATCAGCGTTTAAAGATTGTAGTAACTTAAATACAATATACTGCTACAAAAACTCAACAGCAGATAAATATACTGATTACCCATCAATAGAAAAAAAAGTATATTTAGACGATGCTACAACAACAGCATTTACTTTCAATTCTTCAACAGGAACAATTACAGGCTATAGTGGTAGCGAAAAGGTAGTTAATATACCGTCAAATATTGGTGGTGTTTATGTTAAGGCTATAGGGGAAAATGCTTTTAAGAACAATACTGATATTGAAACAGTTATTATTCCAGAGGGAGTTAATTCTATAGAGGATTTTGCTTTTTATAAATGTACAGGGTTAAAATATATTTTTATTCCTGAAAGTGTTACATCAGTTTCAGAAGATGGCTTTTATAGATGTGGAGCATTAAATATAACTTGTAAAAAAGGCAGTACAGCAGATAACATAAGTTTATATCCAAGTGGTTCAACAATAGTTTATTATGTTGAAAAGGGTGATATAAATGGAGATGGCTCTATAGATATGAGAGATGTTATAATTCTTATGAAGTATGTGACAGGAAAAGTTAGCGAAATATGATAAAAAGAAAGACCGTTTTCTGTGTAGGAAACGGTCTTTCTATGTAATCTATCTATGTGAAACGAAAAAAGACCACCTGAAACAGATGGTCTTAATATTACTTTATTAAATTTAAAACTTCTTCCTTTGGAATAACGCCAACACTCTGGTTTACAAGTTCGCCACCCTTAAAAACTAAAAGAGTAGGAATACTCATAACACCGTACTTTATAGCAAGCTGTTGTTCCTCGTCTACATTGACTTTGCAAACTTTTATATTTGGATTTTCTTCTGCTACTTGGTCTACAACTGGACTTAACATTCTGCAAGGACCACACCAAACAGCCCAAAAATCAACTAAAACTGTTTTATCACTTTTTAAAACTTCTGCTTCAAAATCTGCTGTCTTTACATCAATAACTGACATTACCGTTACCTCCTTTTTCTTTATTCTGTGCATTTGGTGTAACTATTACTCACTTAAATTGAATTTTTCTTTTATTCTTTCAAAAGTCTGGGAACTTATAATATGTTCGATTTTGCAAGCATCAGCTGCTGCAACATCTGCATCTACACCGATATGTTCAAAAAACTTTGTTAAAACTCTGTGTCTTTCGTAAATTCCTTCGGCGATTTCTCGACCTTTGTCAGTAAGTAAAATCTGGTTTAAAGGGTCAATTTCTACAAGACCCTCCTTCTTCAATATTGATACGGCTCTACTAACACTAGGCTTAGAAAAACCTGTTTCGTGTGCAATATCTATTGAACGAACATAACCGTTGCGTTCTTTCAAAATAAGTATAGTTTCTAAATAATTTTCACCGGATTCTTGAATCGCCATTTTTCTCACTCCCAATATATCTTCTATGTAACATATTAACATAAAATTGCAATATTTTCAATGGGTAATGTGGCTAATGAAAAAATAAAATTAGTTGTGGAAATTTTGTCAATGAATGGGAATAAATATACATCAAATAGGCTTGTACAGAGTTTGGCGATGTGTTATAATGAAACGGTAAAGAAAGAGAACATTTTTAAGGGAGGAAAGTAATATGATAATGGATAAATTCAGCTTAAAAGGTAAGGTTGCAGTTGTTACAGGTGCTAATACAGGACTTGGTCAGGGTATGTGTGTTGCTTTGGCTCAGGCCGGTGCAAAGGTAGCAGGTGTTGCCAGAAGAAGTTGCGAAGAAACAAAGGCTTTAATTGAAAAAGACGGTGGCGAATTCCTTGAAGTAATTGCTGACTTAGGCTCAACAGAACCTATTCAGGGTATTATTGACAAGACTGTTGAAAAATTTGGCAAGGTAGATATTCTTGTAAATAATGCAGGTATTATTTTAAGAGAAGATGCTATTAATGTTCCTGAGGCTGATTGGGACAAGGTTATTACAATCAACCAAAAGGTTGTGTTCTTTATGTGTCAGGCTTTTGCTAAGGAATTTGAAAAGATTGGTGGTGGCAAGATTGTCAATGTGGCATCAATGCTTAGCTATCAGGGTGGTATCAGAGTTCCTGCTTACACAGCAAGTAAGTCTGCTATTTTAGGTTTAACAAGAGCTTTAGCAAATGAATGGGCTTCAAAGAACATCAATGTAAATGCTATTGCACCAGGTTATATGGCAACTAACAATACAAATCAGCTCAGAAGTGATGCAAATCGTTCTGATGAAATCCTTTGTAGAATTCCTGCCGGTCGTTGGGGTACACCAGAGGATATGGCTGGTGCTGTTGTATTCCTTTGCTCTGATGCAGCAAGCTATGTAAATGGCTTTACTCTTGCTGTTGACGGTGGATGGCTTGCAAGATAAAAAAAATAACAGGAGAAAGATTATGTCTGGACTTTTTATAACCCTTGAGGGTACAGACGGTTCTGGCAAAACTACTCAGATTAACAGACTTAAAGAATATTTTTCTGAAAGAGGATACAGAGTAGTTTGCACAAGAGAACCAGGTGGTACTCCAATAGGAGAAAAAATTAGAGAAATTATAATTGATAAAAATAATAGTGAAATGGCTAATATTACAGAAGCTCTTTTGTATGCAGCAGCGAGAGCTCAGTTAGTTAATGAAGTTATTGAACCTGTGCTTAAAGACGGTGGCGTTGTTATAAGTGACAGATTTTTGGATTCAAGCCTTGTATATCAGGGTTTTGCAAGAGGTATGGGTGAAAACTTTATAAAGAATATTAACAGAGCCGGTGTAAATTCACTAGAACCGGACATTACTTTTCTTTTGAAACTTAAACCAGAAGATAGTATTGCCAGAAAGTCTAAACAGGCAGAGCTTGACAGACTTGAGGCAGAAAAGGCAAATTTCCACCAAAGAGTTTTTGATGGATATATTAGCCTTGCCAGAAGAAACAAAGAAAGAATTAAAATCATTGATGCTCTTAAAACAGAGGAGGATATTCACAACGAAATTCTCAATCATATTGAGAGCTTTATGAAAAAACGAGGTTTTTAATGTGATAGGCTTTAACCAGATATTAGGACACGAGAACATAATCCATAGTTTGAAAAATTCCATAATGGGAGAACGTGTAAACCACGCCTATATCTTTAGTGGAGAAAAAGGTATAGGAAAACATACTCTGGCTAAAGCCTTTGCTAAAACCCTTAATTGTCGCAACGGCGGTACAGAACCTTGTGGACAATGTATAAGTTGCAAAACTTTTGATACAGGAAATAATCCGGATATTATTACTATTACCCATAGTAAAAGAGATATTACAGTTGATGTAATAAGAGAACAGATAGGGGAAAATATTATCTATAGACCCCATTCGAATAAATATAAAATTTTTATAATGCCTGATGCCGACAAAATGAATGTTTCGGCACAGAATGCTTTTCTTAAAACACTTGAAGAACCACCAGAGTTCGCAATTTTTATGTTGTTGTGTGAAAATTACAATAAACTTCTTGCCACTATATTATCCCGATGTGTTACATTTAAATTAAGACCGGTAGACCATAATCTCATTGAAAAATATCTTATTGACAACAATTCCCTTGATAGAGAAAAGGCTCAAATGTATGCAAGATATTCTCAAGGCAGTATTGGTAGAGCTGTTGAACTTAGTAACTCACAGGATTTTAATGAAATAAGGGACTATACCCTTAACTTAGCTAGAGAATTGGAAAAAGCTGATTTAATAAAAATGTATAAATTGGCTGAGGGCTTGAAGGAATATAAAGACGAAATCGACACTGTGTTGGAGATATTGTTGTTGCTTTACAGAGATGCACTTGTGTATATAAAAACCGGTAGCAGACGATATGTTATTCAACAAGATAAAATAGATGATATTATAAATATGGCACAGACTTCAAATACAGCACAGCTGGAAAAAAGATGCGATGCCATAAATGATACAAGAATGAAATTACTCAATAACGGAGATTTTCAGCTTATGACTGAAACTCTGTTTTTTAAGATAAAGGAGAAGTAAGAATGATAGTAGTTGGTGTAAGGTTTAAGCCAGTAGGTAAGATTTACTATTTTGACCCTGCTGAATTGCCTGTTGAAAAAGGTAGCCATGTTGTAGTTGAAACCTCAAGAGGTACTGAATATGGTACTGTTGTTATAGGCAAAAGAGATATAAGCGAAGATGAAGTAGTTCAGCCTTTAAAGAAAGTAAGCCGTATTGCTACAGAGCAAGATGAAGAAAGATATACAGCTAATAAGGAAAAAGAAAAAGAGGCTCTTGATATTTGCCACGAAAAAATAAGAAAGCATAATTTACCAATGCGTCTTATTGATGTGGAAATAACTTTTGACAATAGTAAAATTATTTTCTATTTTACTGCTGACAACAGAATTGACTTTAGAGAACTTGTAAAGGATTTAGCAGCAGTTTTCAGAACAAGAATAGAATTAAGACAGATTGGTGTTCGTGATGAAGCCAAAATGGTAAACGGTATTGGTATTTGTGGCAGACCTCTTTGCTGTGCAACTTTCTTAGGTGATTTCCACCCAGTAAGTATTAAAATGGCAAAGGACCAAGGCTTATCCCTTAACCCAAGTAAAATTTCAGGTTCTTGTGGCAGACTTATGTGCTGTTTACAGTATGAACAGAGTTCTTACGAAGAATTGATTAAAAATCTTCCTGGAGAGGGGGATATAATTGATACTCCAGAAGGTCAAGGCGAAGTTTTAAGTGTATCTGTATTAAAGCAGGTAATTAAAACAGCTATCAGAAAGCCACCAAAAGACGAAGTTACAATATTCTTCTTTAATCCGGAAGAAATTTCTATTGTAAAACGTAAGCATAGACGTGAAGAACGTCTTTCTAAAGAGGAAATGAAGGAATTATTAGACAAATGATAGATATGGAGATTTTTGAGGGCGAAAGAATAGATGACCTTCAATGTAGTGGATTGTATATTATTCAAAATAAAAATGGTTTTTGTTTTGGTATAGATGCAGTTCTTCTTTCTAGCTTTGCAAAAGTGAAAAGAGGCGAAAAAGCCTTGGATATGTGTACAGGCAATGGAGTAATTCCATTGCTTTTGTACGGTAAGACTAATGGAGAACATTTTACCGGTATTGAAATACAGACACCTGTGGCAGAAATGGCTCAAAGGTCAGTTATTATGAATGAGGTATCAGACAAAGTTCAGATTATAAATGACGATATTAAAAATCTTTGTAATTACTTTAAACTTGCTACATTTAATGTTGTAACTTGTAATCCACCTTATATGGCACAGGGTGTCGGTGCAAAAAATGACCATTCGCCAAAGGCTATAGCTAGACACGAAATAATGTGCAATATTGACGATATATTCGAAAATGCAGATAAAATGCTTAAATTTGGTGGCAGATTGTATATGGTTCATAGGGCAGAAAGATTGACAGATATTTTCTACTCAGCCAGAAATCATAAGCTAGAACCAAAGGTTATGCAGATGATACAGCCTTATGCAAACAAAGCACCTAATTTGGTGCTTATTGAGTTTGCAAAAGGTGGAAAACCACCACTCAAAAATCTTGAACCTATAATAGTATATAATCAAGACGGAACTTATACAGAACAACTAAAGAAAATGTATTATATGTAGGAGATAAAAATGTTATATATTTGTGGTACACCTATTGGCAATTTAGAAGATATGACTTACAGAGTGGTTAGAGTGCTTTCAGAAGTGGATTTAATTGCTGCTGAGGACACAAGACAAAGTGTTAAGCTGTTAAATCACTTTGATATTAAAACTCCGCTTACAAGTTATTATGAACATAATAAAGATGTAAAAGGTCCTCAGCTTATTAAATTGTTGCAAGAGGGAAAAGATATAGCCTTAGTAACTGATGCCGGTATGCCTGGTATTTCTGACCCGGGAGAAGACCTTATAAAGCTTTGTTATGAAAATAATGTTCCGGTTACTGTTGTACCTGGACCAACAGCAGTAGTTACAGCTCTTGTTTTAAGTGGCTTAAATAGCAGAAGTTATATTTTTGAAGGCTTTTTACCTAGAAATAAGAAACAGAGAACAGAAGTTCTTGAAAGATTAGTAGATGAAAGCAGAACTACTGTTTTCTATGAAGCTCCTCATCATTTGGTAGATACTCTTGAAAGTATATATAAAACTGTAGGTGACAGAAATATTGCTGTAGCAAGGGAACTTACTAAAAAGCACGAAACAGTAAACAGAGGTACTGTAGGCGAAGTTTTGGAATATTTTAAGGAAAATGAGCCAAAAGGTGAGTTTGTACTTGTGTTAGAAGGCAAGGACAAAGAAAAAATAAAAGAAGATAAAATTGCATCTTTTGAAGAAATGACTATTGAAGAACACTTCAATATGTACATTGAACAGGGAATGTCTGAAAAAGATGCTATGAAACAGGTTGCAAAAGATAGAGGTATAGGCAAAAGAGATGTTTATGCTTATATAAAAAAGTAGGGTTGAAGATGTTTAAAACCATAGGAATATTTGCCCACGTTGACGGTGGCAAAACTACATTTAGTGAACAGCTTTTATATAAAAATGGAAGTATAAGAAATTTAGGCAGGGTGGATAACCAAACTGCCTTTTTGGATTGTGACAATATTGAAAAAGAAAGAGGAATTACTGTTTTTGCAGAACAGGCGTCCTTTGATTATAATGAAAGTAAATATTACATAATAGATACCCCTGGGCATACAGATTTTTCTCCAGAGGCTGAAAGAACTATGTCTGCTTTAGACTATGCTATATTAATTATTAACGGTAGTGATGGTGTACAAGCACATACAGTTACACTTTTCAGACTTTTGGAGAATTATGGTGTGCCTGTTTTCATATTTGTGAATAAATGCGATATTACAGGGGTTAATATTGACAACACTCTTGAAAGTATAAGAGAAAAATTAACAGAAGACGTTCTTTTTATAGACACTTTTGGGGATATTTCAAAAGAAGAAAATAAGGAATTTATAGCTGAAAGAAATGAAGATTATTTATCAGAATATCTTGATGGTAGTGGAAATGAAATAACTGCCATAAAAGATAGCATTAAAAATAGAAATATTTTTGTGGCTATGAAAGGTTCAGCTTTAAAGGATATTGGCATAGACCAATTTTTCAGTGTATTCGATAAATTGACTTTTACAGATTACAGTTCTGATGGAGAATTTTGTGGAGAAGTCTTTAAAATAAGATATGATTCCAAAGGTTTAAAAGTTGCTTATATAAAGGGTAATTCTGGCATTATTGGCGTAAAAGAAACTATAGGCAACGAAAAGATAAATGAAATTCGTTTTTATAAAGGGGAAAAATATGAAAATTCAGATAAGGCCTGTGGTGGTCAAATATTTGGTGTTACAGGCTTAAATGAAGTTTCTTGTGGCGATATAATAAAAAATGGTGAAATTATAAAAAACGCAGAAAAATATACTATGATTTCAGCATTACAATCAAAAGTAAACATATTAGACGGAACTGACAGCAATAAGGTTATGGAATGTCTTAAAATACTTGAAAACCAAGAACCTATGCTTAGGACAGAATATATAAAACAAACTAATGAAATTGTAGTAAGTGTAATGGGTAAAATACAGCTTGAAGTTTTACAGGAAATTCTTTCAACAAGATTTGGTATAAGTGCTACATTTGAAAAGCCAGAGGTACAGTATAGAGAAACTGTGGCTGAAACAGTTATTGGATATGGTCATTATGAACCTTTAAGACATTACGCAGAAGTTGTGTTGGAAATTGCTCCGGCTGAAAGAAATAGTGGCATTACTTTTGAAAGTACAGTTCACGTTGATACACTTTCAGCTAATTATCAAGCCCTCGTAAAGACCCACGTATTTGAAAAACAGCACAAGGGAATATTAACAGGTTCTCCTCTTACAGATGTTAAAATTACATTGATAAATGGTAGAGCTCATTTAAAACATACAGAAGGTGGAGATTTCAGACAGGCTACTTACAGAGCTATCAGACAGGGCTTAGAAAAGGCAGAAAATGTTATTCTTGAGCCTTTTTATGCCTTTGAAATATATGCCGGAGAAGAATATGCCGGAAGAATTATGACAGATATTCAAAGGTTAAGAGGTAGCTTTGAACCACCTGTTCAAATGGGCAATACATACAAAATAAAGGGCAGGGGTCCTGTTGAAACATTTATGGATTATCAGGAAGAATTGCTTTCATTTACTAAAGGAACAGGAAGCATTGTTATGACTGTTGACGGATATGAAAAATGTGAAATTGCTGATGAAGTTATAGAAAGAATAAACTATAATAAAGGCGAGGATAAGGAAAATACTTCTTGTTCTGTGTTCTGTAGCCATGGTGCTGGATTTACAGTAAATTGGGATGAAGCTGAAAGTTATATGCACACACTTAAATAATTATTATTTTTTGTCAATAGAGTATACTATTGTGTACAAAAAAATAAAATTATGATATAATATACACAATTATGCAAAGGAGAATAGTATGAAAAAGTTTTTATGTATAGTTTTGTCTTTGTTGGCAGTAACTGGCTGTGCAACAAGCAGTAAAACATCAGTAGGTGATGATACAACAGAAATTACTTCATCTGAAGGTATAAGTGGTACTGATTTAAGTGATTTGTCTGTTACATATTCAAAAGAAGATTTTGGTTTATATACACCTCCGGATAAAGACGGAAACAGTAGTTTTATAATTGGTCTTGATGAAGACCAAGATGCTTTACCTTTTAACGACAATGAATTGGTTAGATACCTTGCTGTAACCAATTATGATGTTAAGGATAAGGTAGTTAAATTTGAAGGTGATGAAGTACCTACTGACCATACAGTTGTAAGCCATATTAGCTATGAGGGTGGTAATCTCCCTGTAGTGAACAGCAAGGGTATATCTGTTATTGGTCTTAAGGGTGAGGATAATAAAAAATGTAGCACACCTGATGATGTAAAAGTTGCTTATGATATAAATAGAAAACAGGAAGAAGAATATATTACAAGCAAAATAGACGACAAAAATTATGTTATACAGTTGTACTTTAAGAAAACAGAAGTTCCTCAGGAACAGACAGAAGTGACTACAAATGAAGAAGGAAAAGAAGTACAGCAGTTAGTATACAAATACGAAAGAATAATTGTTGAAAAGGGAAAGGACCTGTTAAATGTTCCAGAAGCAACATATTCAATGAAATTCATAGTAAGGGACGGATATGTTAAGAGCATTGATTTATATAGCTACAGGTAAGGTAAGGTGTTTATGAACTTCAGAGAATATATAAAAAATAACAGGGTACTTTATGACGGAGCTTTTAGTACATACTATGCTGAACTTAATGGCAAGTGTTTAGTTCCGGAAATGGCAAATATAAAGGATAGAGAAACTGTATTAAGAATACATAAGGAATATGTAGATGCAGGAGCTGTTTTAATACGTACCAACACATTTGAAGCAAATACAGGCAGTTTAGGTTGTGATAAAGAAGAACTTAAAAGCATTATAAAAGCTGGCTGGGAAATTGCAAAAGAGGCTTGTGGAGATAAGGCTTATGTAGTTGCTGATATTGGACCTATTGAAACAGGTGTAGCTTTAAGGGAATACGAGTTTATTATAGACTGTTTTATTGAACAGGGTGCAGAAATTTTCAATTTTGAAAGTTTTGCTGATATTGATGACATTATAAGACCTTTAGAGTACTTGAAAAAACAAAAGCCAGATGCTTTTGCAATAGTTAATTTCTGTCTTAATCAGCATGGTTTTACACAAAGAGGTGCTGGGGCAGAGCGTCTTTTAGAAAAGTGTGACGGTATTGATACTATAGATGCTATGGGCTTTAATTGTGGAGTTGGTCCTATACATTTACAAAATGTTTTAAAGAAAATTAAGTTTAATTTTTCAAAGCCAGTAGCAGCACTTCCTAATTCAAGCTATCCTTCAATTATTCAGGATAGAATGGTATTTTTAGATAACATTAAATATTTTTCAGATGTTATGAAAGATGTCAGCTCTATGAATATTGAATTTTTAGGAGGCTGTTGTGGTACAACTCCTAGATACATTAAGGCTTTAAATGATGTTGTGGATTTTAATCAAAAGCCACAGGAATTAAAGGCTGATTTATTAGAAAATAGTGATAAACATAAAGAACCTAAGAATAATGTATTTTTTGCAAATAAGGCAAAGGGCGAAAAAATTATTGCTGTTGAATTAGATCCACCTAAAAATGCAGATACTACAAAACTTATGGAAACAGCAAATTATTTGAAAAAGCATAGTGTAGATATAATTACTTTTGCCGACTCTCCAAGTGGAAGAACTAGAGCAGATTCTGTGCTTGTAAGTACAAAAGTAGAGAGAGAAGTTGGCATAAATGTTATGCCTCATATTTGCTGTAGAGATAGAAATGCAATAAGTATGAGTTCTCTTTTGTTAGGTGCTCACATTAATGACATAAGAAATTTATTGGTAATTACAGGTGACCCTGTTCCTAGTGCCAGTAGAGAACAGGTAAAGAGTGTATTTAATTTTGACTCAATAAAACTTATGAAATATATTGAAAATATTAATGAAGAAAATTTCCCAGACGATAGAATTTGCTTTGGTGGAGCAATAAACTATGCTAGAAGAAATTTAGATGTGGAAGTTAGACGTGCAGTTGAAAAGGAAAAGGCTGGGGCAAAGTACTTCCTTACACAGCCGGTATACGATGATAAAGATATTGAGAGCTTGAAGTATATTAAGTCTTTCTTAACTGTGCCAATTTTGTTTGGTGTTATGCCTTTAGTTAGTTATAGAAATGCTAATTTCATAAGAAATGAACTTCCAGGTATTACTATTCCAGACTGGGTAATAGATAAATTTAGTATGGATATGTCAAAGGAAGAAGGAGAAAAGGTCGGTCTTGAGATTGCCTTTGAAATTATGGAAAAGGTAAAGAATATAGCAGATGGGTACTATTTTACAATTCCGTTTAACAGATTGTCAATTTGTGAAGCTTTATTAAAAAAATGTTGTTGATAATGTGTAAATATGCTATACTATAAGACGGAACTGAGGGGAAGATTATGGAAAAATTAAGAGTAGCAGATTTGAATTTGCTAATTGACTATAAATATGATACAATGAAAAAGCAGTGTCCACCGTATAAAGCTGACTTTGAAAAGCCTAATTTAACTATTAATATTCCGAAAGAGGAAATAATTAGACTTCAAAAGGAAAATCCTCTTTTGTCTTGTGATGATGTGGAATATGTTTATACTGGTGCGGCATTTTATGAGGCTTTGTTACACTTCAATGGTTTTATGCTCCATAGTAGTGGTATTGTGAAAGATGGACGAGCTTATTTATTTTCTGCAGACCCAGGTACGGGAAAATCAACACATACAAGCCTTTGGCAGAAGTATTTTGGCGAAGATGAGGCAAAAATCATAAATGATGATAAACCGGCTATTAGACTTGTAGACGGAGAATTGTATGTATATGGTACACCTTGGAGTGGGAAAACGGATAAAAATATCAATATACGTGTTCCTATTGGGGCTATTGTGTGCTTAGAGCGTTCAGAAAATAATTGGGTTAAGGAAATTACACCTAAGGAAGCAATTCCGTTTATATTGCAACAGACAATAAGACCAGAAAATAAATCTGAAATGATAAATCTTTTAACTATTTTAGATAAGGTTTTAAGAACTATCAAAGTTTATAGAATGGGTTGCAATATGGATATGGAAGCAGTTGAGGTTAGCTATAACTCAATAAAGGTGGAGGAAAAGTTATGAAAATAAAAGAAGGTTATTTACTTAGAGAAGTTGCAGGTAGCAACATTGTTGTTCCTATTGGAGAGGGCGAATTAAACTTTAGTGGTGTTATTACACTTAATGATGTAGGTGCTTTTTTCTGGAGAAATCTTGAAAAAGGCTGTACAAAGGAAGAACTTTTAGATTCTCTTTTAGCTGAATACGAAATTGACAGAGAAACAGCCAGTAGCGATATTGACGAATTTGTAGGAAAGCTCAAGGAGGCAGGTTTACTTGAGTAAACAAGTCAGACTGCAACAAATGTACAGTGTAATGGAAGAAATGCTCAATAGTGGGGGAACTGTGAACTTTAATCCCAGAGGTTATAGTATGTGTCCTACATTAAGAAATGACGGCGACAGAGTAGTTATAAAGAAAACAAATTCTTTAAAAAAATACGATTTGCCGTTGTATATAAGGCCTGACGGCAGTTTTGTACTTCACAGAGTTATTTCAGTAAATAAAGACGGTACATACAATATTTGTGGTGATAACCAATGGGTTATTGAGCACAATGTAAAGCATAGTCAAGTTGTAGGCGTAGTTACCACAATAGAAAGAAAGGGCAAAACCTTTTCTGTAAATAATCCACTATACAAAATTTATGTTGTTTTTTGGGTAGCTATAAGACCTATTCGACATATTTTATTTGGTGGAATAAGAAAATTAAAGAAAGCAATAATGAAAAATATAGGTAAAAAGAATATATGAAATTAACAAGAATAATAGTTGCATTAGTTATTAGTTTACTTTGCTTAATTCCAACTGTTTCAGCATATTCAGAAAAAGTAATATCTCTTGAGATTGACGGTACTGTTATCAGAACAGAAGTTCCTCCAACAGTTATAGGTGGGAGAACTATGGTACCTGTAAGAGATATTTTTGAAGCCTGTGGAGCAAATGTTACTTGGGACCCGGCTACAAAGAAAATTACTGGTAGTAAAGGTGGCAAAAATGTTGTTATGCAGGTTGGTAGCAACAAGTTGTATATGAATTCCAGTGTAGCTACGATGGATTGTACACCAGTTATTATTGAAGGCAGAACCCTTGCTCCGGCTAGATATGTAGCTCTTGGCTTTGGAGGGACTACACAGTGGGATGCACTAAATAAGGTTGTAGTTATAACAGGAGTAACTACTCCAACAGTTGAAACTACAACTGAGATGACAACAACTACAACAGTGATTACTACTACAGAAACTACAACTGAAATGACAACAGTTGCTCCTGTAGTTGTACCAAGTAATGAACCATCTGATGAAATTGTAAAAGTTGTCAGAAATGATTTGGAGCATGCCTTAGGCACATATTCTTTAGGGTCTTATGAAACAGCAGGTAGATTTAAAAGTAATACTATGAACCAGATTATGAAAAATTGGGATTCACTAGCTACTACAGATTTAGACAGGAATTATGTTGCCTCTGCTAAAAGTCTGTACTATACTATAAATTCTTTTTATAGTACCTTGGATTCAGTATATGGTAATGCAGAATATCCAAAACGTATACTTAGTTTTGGTGATATAATGAGGAGTTATAAGGCTGACGGCAATGTAATAATAGATAAATTTTTTAAAACAAGAAATGCTGAGGAAATAACTGCTATTGTTTCAGAATTGTCACAATTTTCTTCTAAAATGGCGTCTGATATACAATATCAGTATGAGAATAGTTGATATAGTAATTTAAAAAGGAGAGTTTATAAATGAAAATTAATAAATTAGTTGCAAGTTTACTTGCTGTGTCTCTTTTAGCTTTTCCAGTTGTTCAGGTAAGTGCTGATGAAAACATTAGTCTTACTGTTAATGGTAAAAGCGTTGAAACTCAAGTACCTCCTACTATTATAGACGGTAGAACAATGGTACCTGTAAGAGATATTTTTGAAGCCTGTGGTGCAAAAGTGAACTGGGATGCAAATACAAAGACTATTACTGGCGAAAAGGGCAATACAACTGTTGTTATGCAGATTGATTCAAATATGCTCTTTATAAATGAAGATGTTACTGAAATGGACGCAACACCAGTGATTATAGACGGTAGAACACTTGCTCCAGCTAGATATGTAGCTGAAAGTTTTGGTGGTATCGTCGATTGGGATGCTGAAAATAAGGTTGTAATGATTGATGTTGCAGATGATGATGAAGAAATTACAGAAACAACAACAGAGGCAACAACTGTAACAGAAGAAACAACAGAGGCTACTACTGTAACAGAAACTACAACAGAAACAACAACTACTGCTACTACAACAGAGGCTGTTCCATCTGATTTAATAGTTAGTACAGTAAGAAGTGATATACAAAAGGCTGTAGGTACATATTCTTTAGGTTCATATGAAACAGCTGGTAAGTTTAAGGCCACAGTAGTAAAACAGACTACAGATAATTGGACTTCTATGGCAAGTACAGCTATTGATAAAAAATATGTAAATTCTAGTAGAGTGTTTTTTAATAGAATATCCGTATGTTATAAAGCTATAGATGATATTTATGGCAATAAATACTATGGAAAGAGATTGTCTGATTTGCGAGCGTTAATGGCAGACTATAAAAAACAGGCAAATGAAATAGTTGATGAATATTTAAAGACTAGAGATATAAATGAAATCAATAATTTATCAAATAAAATGACACAATTTGTAGCTGACATGAGAACAGATATGAAAGTTCTCTATGATAATACTTGATAATAAAAAGGACTGGATTTTAAAATCCAGTCTTTTTTGTATATATGAACCGAAAGATAAATCGGACACACGAAGTGTGGCTTTCAACGAAGTCGAAAGTTCTGACCAATGAATTGGAAAGATAAATCCGATGACTTGACAAAGTCAAGTCACAAATTAAAGATTTTCCTTAATTTTGTCTACAATTACTTTGTATTCTTCATCTGTAAGGTACTTAGGTGGATTTACGTTCATTTCGAAAGTACCACCGAAACCATAGCCGTCTTTCTGCTTTGGAACAATGTGAACATGAAGATGAGGAAGTGTATCGCTAAACATACCATAATTTACTTTTGCCGGATTAACAGCAGCAGTAATAGCCTTACCTACTCTCTGCATATCCTGAATGAAAAGAGCTGATTCCTCAGGGCTAAGGTCAGTAAGTTCAACACCATGGTCTTTGTAAGCTATAACGCATCTGCCATAGTAAGTCTGTTCTCTGAAAAGATATAATTTAGTTACACCTAATTCAGCAATAGGTATCATTAAAGAATCAAGTTTTTCTTTATTTTTGCAATATAAACAAGTATCTACAGTTTCCATTTTGCAACCCTCCAAAAAATAAGTATAATACAATTTTTATCAGAAATAGAACTTTCTATTCTGAGGAAATAGTCTTAAATTTTGTCTGAAAAATAAACAAAAATTAAAGCTATTTAAACAATATACATAATATTATAACATTTTTTAAATAATTGTCAATCAATGTTGTAGACATGTAAATTTAAATTTGGTATAATCTATAGTGTATACTGAGGAGGGCAGAAAGATGAAAAAAATATTTTTGATATTTATGCTTATGGGAATAATGATTGTTTCGGCAGGGATTCTTGTAAGTGCTAAAGATGAAATGGGTATGGTCGTAAATGGAGAAAATGCAAATATAAAAATTTCTCCTAAGATTATAGAGGGAGTTACTATGGTTCCTTTTAGAGAAACTATGGAAACTTTACAAGCTAAAATTACTTGGGACGCAGATACAAAGAGTATTAAGGCTACAAGAAAAAATAAGTCTGTTGCTATACAGGTGGGAAGTAATGTAATTAAAGTAAGTAATAAAGATGTAGAATTACCATCTTCACCGGTTGTGGTTGATAATGTAACTTATGTTCCTTTGAGAGTTATTTCAACTGGTTTTGGTTGTAAAATAAGATACGATGCTATAAATAACAATATCGTTATTACTGATACAGCATTGGCAAAAATGACTACTACAAAGATGACAAAGGCAACAACTACTACTAAAGCCACAACTACAACAAAGGCAACAACAGAAGCTACAACTGAAACAACAACTATTAACTATAATGATAGTATTATTCCAGGCGTTTCAAGGGCTTTACATAAAATGGTTCTTCAGGATTTAAGATTAGCTCTTAATAACTATTCCTTAGGAACAGCCAAAACTGCTACTAGATTGACTAATGCTTATATAAACAGAACAACAAAGAATTGGTTGGATATGGCAAAGACACCAGAAGAAAAGAAGTTTATTTCTAGTGCAAAAGCAGCTTATACAAAGATGGTTCAGACTTGTAGAAAACTCGATGACTATCAAGATAAGTATGGAAAGTATAATGGAGCAAGACAAGAGTTGATAGATGCTAAAAATGAAATTATAGATGCAATTGATTCTTGTGGTATGGCCACATCAGTAGACGATTTTACTAAAAAGACAAATAATATAACAACAATACAAAACAAGGCAGCAAGGGCTATGAGTGACATAGTGAAAAAGAATGCCTAATAAAAAAACTGAAAGCGAAATGCTTTCAGTTTTTTTATTTAGTCATTATTACCGTAACTATCGCTATTACTGTTACTGCTACTGTTTCTACTGCTACGACTACTGCTGTAGCTACTTGTACTTGAACTACTGCTATAGCCATAACTACTGCCTGAAACCTGTGCAGCACCAACTTCAATCTGCTTTGTAACAGGCTGTGAAATGATTTTTTCACTCTTTTGAACTTCGCCAGACTGTTCACCATTAATGTATGGTGTCTTTTCAATAACCTGTTTTTTACCTTCCTGTCCAGGAGTAGTAACCTTTGAATAGCCAACAGGCATATTATAATTCTTTGTTCTTACGGCTGTAAAGTCAATAATTTCTTCTTTTGTAGTTGTTTTAAATGTTCTTATTGGAAGAACAGGTACATTAGAAGTTACTGTCAACTTCTGACCAATTTGTAAGTTTGCTTTTGCTTCAGATGATATAGATGGATTAGCCTTTAACAATTCAGCTTCTGTCATACCGGCATTTGATGCAATAGAAGCAAATGTATCACCAGCAACTACAGTATGAGTTCTTGTAACCTGTTTAGTTTCAGAGAGCTTTTCTACAGCTTGGTCTACAGTTAATACATCTTTATTATCTACAAAAACATTAGCTGTTCCAATTTGTATAGCAAATTCAGGGTCAGTAGTTCCGTCTGGGGCTTTGTACTTTTTAAGGGTAGTTGCTAAAGCCTCTTTTGCCTGTTCAAGATTTGAAACTGTTACATAAGGCTTACCTTCAACTTGTATTGAAGTTGCCTGCTGTTTGTAAGTAACTGATTGACAAACCTTAGATATAACTTCTTCAGAATTTCCACTAACATGCTTAAATAAGCCATTTACAGGTTTTAACTTAATACTTTCGTTGATTTCCAACTCATTACCAACTGTTTCTTTGAGTTTAGCTGTTATAAGCTGTTTAAATTCGTCTTCTGTTGTTGATGTATCCTTTATATAGCCTATAGTATTGTTATTAACAACAACGGCAAGGGCATTCTTTCTAAATACAAAAGAACCTAAAAGGCAAATAACCAAAATAGCAATCAACAATGCTATAATAGGGCTACCATTAAATTTAAAATTAGATGGTGTCCGTTGACGAGTAGTTTTCCTAGCTGTGTCAGCATTTACGGGAAAAATTAATGGTCTGTCACCTTTATTTTTAAATTTTAAAGGATTTTGGGAAAGTTTAGCTGTCTTAGGTCTTGGAGGCATAAGATTATCCTTCTTTCTATTGATATTTATTTTTTGATTAGTTTTGTAAAATGTAAATTATATATACACCTACAAGAAGTGTGCATATATCCGAGAATAACTCATTACGCTATATTATAATGAAAAAATGACATTATTTCAAGTATTAAATAGTTACAAAAAACTGAATGTGTGCTAAAATGTTTATTAATCGTTAAAAAGTAGTGAATTTTAATTGTTTTTGGAGGAAAAATGGGATATTGGAATACAAGAGGGTTAAGAGGAAGTAGTTTTGAAGAAATGATAAATATGACAAATAAAGTATATAGGGAAAAAAATTTGGCCATAATACAAAAAGTACCAACTCCAATAACTCCGATGAAGTTAGATAAAAGCAAAGGTGTTATTACACTAGCATATTTTGACCAGAAATCTACTATTGACTATATTGGAGCGGCACAGGGAATACCTATTTGTTTTGATGCAAAGGAAACACATCAAGGTAGATTGCCTTTGCAAAATGTACATCAGCATCAGGTGGAATTTATGGAAGATTTTCAAAAACAAGGTGGAATATCATTTCTTCTTGTAAATTGTAAAGATGCTGACGAATGTTATTTTTTGCCCCTTAAAGTGTTAAAAGAATATTGGAATAATGCTCAAAAAGGAGGTAGAAAGTCAATTCCTTATACTGCTTTTGAGGAAAAATATAGAGTATATAACAAAAATGGATTTCCTGTACATTATTTGGAGGCTATAAATACTTTTCTTTTGGAGGAATAGTCTATGAAAATGCTTTTGACAATTTTGACAATTATGTTGGCTTTTAACTCTCAACTAAATGAAAAGAAGAATATTGCAAAAGCATATAGTTTGTGTGTAGAAGATACTAATGTATCAACAGGTTTATATAAAGGGGATAGAATTTTAAAGGGTGCAGGAATATGTGAGGATATTGCTCTTGGAGAAGTGGAAAATTTCGAGAATGTAACATCTGTAACAAATGATATTTATATTAGAAGATTAAAAGTTAAGGAAGAATTTCCAACAGATTGGGTTATTGATTTATATTCAAAAAATAAAATTCCTATGATAATATTGCCTTATAATATTTCAAAAGAGGAAGTTAAGAAATGTGCTGAAATATCAAGAGATTTGGATAAACCTATTTTTATTGAACCTGATTGTGGATATGATGTTGAAAAGTACGCAGAAATATCTGAAATATTAAAGACAACAGCACCTAATATTGCCATAGTATGGAGTATAGACAGTAGTTGTGCAAATGTTGGAGATGCGTATCCTAAAAATTTACCTGTAGATTGGATAGGCATAGATATAAAAGAGAGATGTAATGAAAAGTGCATAGACTCTCAGTTACCTAATGTTATGTCTATTTGCAGATATTTTAGTGAAAAGCCTATAATGTTAAATATTTCTGTATCACATTTTTCAAATGTTAATAGAAAATATTATTTGGAAGATGCTATAAATGAAATGTCTGTATTGTATAATGTAGTAGCTGATTTTAAGGGTGTTTCAGCAGTAAATTATATTAGTTATTCAGAAGAAAATAATGAAGAAAATAATTATAAATTATCAGAAAATTCTAAACTGATTGAAAATTACAAATATTGCACAGATTTATTAAATAGGAAAAAATACTTTTCACAAGTAGGAGAAGTAGCATATTTAATAAATGATAAAATGTATGTAAATATTAAAACGGCAGAAAGATTGAATTTGAAAACAATATCTTCAAATTATGAAAATTTAAAGTGTGTAAGAAATTTTAATGTTGATAATTCTACGGCAAAGGTATTTGTCAAAAGTAAAAAAATGTAGTATAATAGTAGGGATATTTTGATGGAGGTAAATTTATGAAATTTTCAAGCCAGTTTATAACTGCTTTATGTAGATTTGGGCAATATAGCAGATTGCTTTTAAATAAACCAATGAGAGTTTTTTGGTATTTTATCATAATTTGTGCATTGTGTTTTTGCATAAAATGTGGAGCATTTTTCCACGGCTATACTCAAGCAGGAGGAGTTTCAGGTCTTGCTAATACATACTTGCCGGAATTTTCTATAGAAAATGGCAAACTCATATGTGCAGATTACAAATTTGAGGATGAAATTGCTGGTATAGACATAGTGGTAGATACTTCACCAGATTTCGAAGCAACAAAGGACATGGTAAGTGATAATACTGTTGCAATTATTGCAGATAGCACAAAGTTAATAGTTGCAAACCCAATGCAGTATCAGGAAATAAGATTTGATGACAGGTCTTTTGATGGACTTACAAAGGAAAAAATAGTTAAATATCTTGACCAATCCCTTTTAGTAAAACTTATGATTGGTTGTATAGTGTTTATGATGTTTGGTATGTATGTTTTCAACTATGCAATATATGTACTTTTATCTATTTGCTTGGGTAATTTGATAAATGCTTTTGTAAAGACACAGATAAGATATGGTGGTATGGTCAAATTAGGTGTTTATGCAATTACTTTTCCTAGTTTATTAACTGCAGTTACATCAGCTGTTATGAATGTATTGGGATATACAGGAAATAACAATTTTAATGTTATTTTATTTGCTGTTTTAGTAGGCGTATATATGTATCTTGGACTTAAAAACATTAAGGCAAGCAACGGATACATTGTAGCTACATTATAGGAGGGTTTTATGGCATATCAAGCACTTTATAGAAGATTAAGACCTCAACGATTTGACGATGTAATAGGTCAGGAGCATATCATAAGAACTCTCAAAAATCAGATTGAAAAAGATAGAATAAATCACGCATATTTATTCTGTGGTACTAGAGGTACAGGTAAAACTACAACTGCTAAAATTTTTGCCAGAGCTATAAATTGTACTGGCGAGGGTGAAAAGCCTTGTAATGAATGTTCAGTCTGTAAAGAGGCTTTAAAAGGTACTAACTTAAATATTATTGAAATTGATGCTGCTAGTAATAACAGTGTTGATAATATCAGAGATATAGTAGAAGAAGTAAAGTATCCACCTACAGAAGGTAGGTACAAGGTATATATTATTGATGAGGTGCATATGCTTACTACCAGTGCTTTTAATGCTCTTTTAAAAACATTGGAAGAACCACCGGCCCACGTTGTGTTTATACTTGCAACAACAGACCCTCAAAAGATGCCGGTAACAGTACTTTCTCGTTGTCAAAGATTTGATTTCCATAGAATTGGTCATAAAGATATGGTAAAAGTTTTGACTGAATATATGGAAAATGAAAAGGCAGATGTGGATGTTTCAGCTCTTGAATATATTGCTGAAATTTCAGACGGTGCTATGAGAGATGCCCTTAGTGTACTTGACCAGTGTCTTAGTTTTTACTATGACAGAAGGATTACAGAAAAAGAAGTAAGAGAAATTACCGGGGCAACAGACAGAGGTGTATTTTTTGATATTACATCAGCTATGAATTTTAATGACAGTGGAAAATGTATGGAAATCATAGATGACATTGTTATTAAGGGTAGAGATATACAGCAGTTTGTTCAGGATATGATTTTGCATCTGAGAAATTTGCTTTTAGCTGTTTCTGTAAATAAAGAATCAAAGGCATTGGATTATTCTCAGGACTATATTGAAAAATTGAGAGAACAGGGAAATTCCATAGGCTATGATTACCTGCTTATACTTATAAGTAATTTTTCTGAACTTGCTAACCAAATGAAGTATTCACCAAATCCTAGAATACTTTTGGAGGTATGTTGTATAAAGGGTTGTAACCCTGTTACAGGTCAGGACTATGGTTCAGTTGTCAAGCGTATGGCTGATATTGAACGTGTAATTGAAAAGGGTGGAGTTCCCTCTAGTAGTGTTGTAAATAATGCACCATTACAAGCACAAGAGGAAGAACCTGAAAAAGAGGTTGTAATTACAAAGGCAATTCCAGAGGATATTAAGGAAGTTATATCAACTTGGAAAAAGTTTGTTTCTTCTCTCAATACCGGTATTGTTAAGGCTATGCTCGGAAGTGTTATTCCAGCTTTTATAGACGGAGATATTATGTATCTTGTTTGTCCTACAAATGGACATCTTGTGGTGCTTACAAAGCATATTGATGAAATAGTTGAAAGCATTACCAAGTTTTATAGTAAGGAATTTAATATAAAACTTATACTTGAAAAGAATTACAATACAATGCACAGTGAAGTATATGGTGCAAGAGATAATACAGTAAAAGTTTTGACTAAGGAAAGTTTTGCTGTATTTGGAGATAATGTTAATTTTATAGATTAGACTTGATAAGAGTAAACAAATATTATATAATTAATTATATTTGATTTTTTAGGAGGATAAAAATGGCAAAAGGTTTTAACGGCGGTTTCGGCGGTATGAATATGAACAATCTTATGAAGCAGGCTCAGAGAATGCAGAAGCAGATGGCTGAGGCACAGCAGGAACTTGAAACAAAGGAATTTGAAGTAACAAGTGGTGGTGGTGCTGTTAAGGTTGTTATTACAGGTAAAAAGGAAATTAAGTCTATTGATATTAAGCCAGAGGTTGTAGACCCAGATGATGTAGAAATGCTTCAGGACTTAGTTATGACAGCTGTAAATGAAGCTATCAGACAGGCTGATGAAGCAGCAAGTGGTGCTTTAGGTGGTATTGCTGGTGGTCTTGGTGGCAACATTCCAGGCTTATTCTAGGAGATTGAAATGAATTATTACGGCGGTTATGTAAATCGACTTATTGAACAGCTTTCCAGACTGCCGGGTATCGGTGGCAAAAGTGCTCAGAGATTGGCATTCCATATTATTAATATGCCGGAAAAAGATGCTGAACTTCTTGCTGATACTATACTTAGTGCAAAGAAAAATGTGAAATACTGTTCAAAGTGTTGTACTCTCACAGATACTGACCCATGCACAATTTGTTCTAATCCTAAGAGAATACAGTCATCAATTATGGTTGTAGAGGATTCAAGGGATATGGCAGCTTATGAAAAGACTGGTGAGTACAAAGGACTTTATCACGTTTTGCAGGGAGTTATATCTCCATTAAAGGATATAGGTCCAAACGATATTAAGATAAAAGAACTTGTATCTCGATTAGATGAAAACGTAAAAGAGGTTATTGTTGCTACAAACCCTACGGTTGAGGGTGAGGCAACTGCTATGTATATTAGTAGATTGATTAAGCCTATGGGGATTAAAGTTACGAGAATTGCCCATGGTGTGCCAGTAGGAAGTGACCTTGAATATGTCGATGAAGTTACTCTTTCAAGAGCTCTTGAGGGTAGACGAGAAATGTAAATATTCGTACTTAAATACCTCCAAATATGGGGGTATTTTCAATATAGGAGGTTTTTATGGATATTAAAGATATTTTAAGCAAAGTTGACCACACTCTTTTAAACCCTAAGGCTACTTGGAATGAAATAAAAAATATTTGTGATGACGGTATGAAATACAGCACAGCCAGTGTTTGTATACCTCCTAGCTTTGTTAAAAGAGCGAAGGAATATGTAGGCAATAGATTAAAAATCTGTACAGTTATTGGCTTTCCTAATGGCTATAATACTGCTGAAGTTAAAATATTTGAAACTGAAAATGCCATTGAAAATGGTGCAGATGAAATTGATATGGTTATTAATTTGGGCGATTTAATGGACAAAAATTATGATAATATATTGTCTGAAATAACAAAAATTAAGTCTGTCTGTGGAGAAAGGGTTCTAAAGGTTATTATAGAAACTTGTTTGCTTAGTGAAGAACAGAAAATAAAAATGTGTGAAATAGTTACTAAAAGTGGAGCAGATTTTATAAAAACAAGCACAGGTTTTTCAACAGGTGGAGCAACCTTTGAGGATATAGAGCTTTTTGCAAAATATGTAGGTGAAAATGTTAACATAAAGGCTGCCGGAGGTATAAGCTCTATTGCTGATGCTGAAAAATTTATATCTCTTGGAGCTGACAGACTTGGTACAAGCCGAATAGTGAAAATAGTAAAAGGTGGTGCAAAGTAAATGGACATAACATCTATTGTTGTCAGTGGTGTTGTGGCTATTATAGCCTCAATTATTACAGGCAGTATAGTGTCTTCAAAAGTTAAAAGAAATGACGTACAAGAAAATTTTGAAGATATGTTTGATGATTTATATGACAATGTTACAGATGCTTTTAAAAGTGAAATGAGCCATACTAAGGAATTGTTTGCCATTACTCAGAATGAAATGAATAGCAATATTACAGAAAAAATTGCATCAATGGATAGCCATATAAATCAAAAACAGGATATGATGAATTCGAGAGTTTCTGAGTCTATTTTAAGACAGGAGGAAAGAATAAAAACTTTTTCTCTTGAAAATCAACAAAGACTTGAACATATGAGAAATATGGTGGAAAAAAGTCTTTATAATATTCAAATGGACAACAATAAAAAACTTGAGGAAATGCGTATTGTAGTTGATGAAAAATTACAAAAATCACTTAATGAAAGAATGAATCAGTCTTTTTCTATGGTAAGTGAAAGATTGGAACAGGTTTATAAGGGCTTAGGTGAAATGCAAAATCTTGCCAATGGCGTTGGAGATTTGAAAAAGGTTCTTTCAAATGTCAAAACCAGAGGTATAGTGGGAGAAATACAGCTAGGTGCAATTTTACAGGAAATACTTTCTAATGAACAGTATGATGAAAATGTTGCAGTAGTTCCAAATTCTTCGTATAGGGTAGAATATGCTGTTAAACTTCCGGGAAATGACGGAACAGTATACTTGCCTATTGATGCAAAATTCCCTGGGGATACATACAATGCCCTTCAGGAGGCTTATGAGGACGGGGATAAATTGAGAATAGAAGAATGTGTGAAAAATCTCCTACGCACTATACAAAATGAGGCAAAAGATATATCAACAAAATATATTGAACCACCTTACACTACTGAATTTGCGATTATGTTTTTACCATTTGAGGGACTTTATTCTGAGGTTGTAAATAGAGGTATGGTAGAAAAATTACAGAGAGAATATAAGGTAAATATAGCAGGACCTAGTACAATGGCTGCACTTTTAAATAGCTTGCAAATGGGCTTTAAAACCCTTGCTATACAAAAGCGAAGCAGTGAAGTATGGAATGTTCTTTCAGCTGTTAAAACAGAATTTGATAACTTTGAGAAAGTTCTTGAAAAGACAAAGAGTAGACTTGAAAGTGCCAATAAGGAACTTGATACTCTTGTAGGTGTTAGAACAAGAGCAATAAATAGGAAACTTAAAGAAGTGTCAACATTGGAACAAAGTGAGGCAGAAAAATTAATAGGAGTTGAAAGCATTGAAGAATAGAATGGTCTGCGAATGTTATGATATTACTGTAGATAAAATAAAACAGGCTTTATTGGATGGAGCAAAGGGCTATGACGATTTAGTTAAATCAATGCGTCTTGGTGTTCTCTGTTCAGCCTGTATAGGTGATGCCAAAAAAGTAGTAGAACAGTTACAAAATGAAATAGAGAAAGAAAAAAATAGAGGTACGGTGTGAAAGCCGTACCTCTACTGCTACAGTCAAGCAATAATTACTTTGTCATCATCTTGTTTACAGCACTTGCAATAGCTCTTAATGAACTCTTAGCGATGTTTGAGCTTGTGCCAATACCGAAGTAAGAATTCTGGTCTGCATCATAAATCTGAATATATGTAATAGCCTTTGACTGGTTACCGAAAGACATTGAATGTTCACTATAGTTTACAATATTAAAGTGAATATCAAATTCTTCCATTAATGACTTACAGAAGGCATCAATGATACCATTACCATTACCAGTAATAACAACAGACTTGCCGTTGTATGTTAAATCGCACTTAATCTGAACACTGTCGTCGCCAGATTCTTCTTCTGTATAGTAATTAACTGAAAGTGGTTCTTTTACATAATAAGTATCGAAGAATAAATCTCTGATTTCTTCCGGCTGTAATTCCTTATCAAGTTCAACAGAGTCTTCAGTAACAATAGCACCGAAGTTCTGTTGCATACTCTTTGGAAGAATTAAGCCATAGTTATTTTCAAGGATATAAGCTACACCACCCTTACCAGACTGACTGTTAATTCTGATAATAGGGTCGTAGTTTCTACCTACGTCAATAGGGTCAATAGGTAAGTAAGGAACTTCCCAACGGTCTGGATGTTCAGCCATCTTAGCCATACCTTTCTTAATAGCATCCTGATGAGAACCAGAGAATGCAGTGTATACTAAATCACCGGCATAAGGATGTCTTGGGTGAACGTCCATACCTGTTGAAGATTCATAAATTTCAATAGCTTCATTAATCTGAGAGAAGTCAAGTTTAGGGTCAATACCCTGAGAGAACATATTAAGTGCCATTACCATAATATCGGCATTACCTGTTCTTTCACCATTACCAAAAAGTGTACCTTCAATTCTGTCAGCACCAGCTAAAAGGCCAAGTTCAGATGCTGCAACACCACAACCTCTATCATTGTGAGCATGAAGACTGATGATTACGTTTTCTCTGTTCTGAAGATGTGTAGCTACGTATTCAACCTGGTCAGCATATACGTTAGGAGTTGACATTTCAACTGTGTTAGGTAAGTTAAGAATTACCTTCTTGTCTGGAGTAGGCTTCCATACGTTAAATACTGCGTCACTGATTTCTACAGCATAGTCAAGTTCTGTGCCTGAGAAACTTTCTGGAGAGTATTCAAACATAAAGTGTTCCTTGCCGTATTCTTCAGCAAGTTCGTCAACAAGTTTTGCACCAAATACGGCTAAGTCAATGATTTCTTCCTTAGACTTGTTGAAAACTACATCTCTCTGTAAAGTAGAAGTAGAGTTGTAAAGGTGAACTACAGCCTTATTAACACCCTTTAAAGCCTCGAAAGTCTTTCTGATAATGTGTTCACGGCTCTGAGTTAATACCTGAATAGTAACATCGTCAGGAATTAAGTTCTGTTCAATCAAAGTACGGCAGAATAAGTATTCTGTTTCACTTGCAGCTGGGAAACCAACTTCGATTTCCTTAAAGCCGATTTTAACAAGGTACTGGAAGAACTTAATCTTCTGGTCAAGGTTCATTGGCTTTTCAAGTGCCTGATTACCATCTCTAAGGTCAACACTACACCAAATAGGTGCTTTTTCAATAACCTTGTTAGGCCACTGTCTGTTAGGTAAATTAACTGGTGGGAACTGTCTGTAACGCTTAAAATTCATTTTTCTTTTCTCCTCTCAAAAATTTAAAAATATGTATTGTTTATGTGTCAAAAGTCTATCGGTAAAATGCCGATAATATCAAAAAAAGCCTTCGTCTACTAAGAGACGAAGGCATAAACCTCGTGGTACCACTCTAATTCCTTGCAAGCAAGGCTCTCATTCAGGTACAAGCTCAAAAGCTGATACCCTGTCCCTATATCGGTGGACTTTCCGTTTCAACCTACTTAAAGTTCAGCTGAACCACTCAAAGGCGAGTTCGGTTAAGAAAGAATACTGCCTTACACCAGCCGACAGCTCTCTGAAAAACTTAACATAACTTACTGCTCCTTATCACAGTGTTACCAGTATATAGCATTTGATGTAAGTTATAATAACACAGCCTAAAAATTTTGTCAAGTTATTAATTTTTTCTTTTTGCTCTTTTAGCTTTTGTTTTCTTTTTTTCTACACTGTAGCCAAACTTTCCTAGTTTTTTGCCTAAGCCATAGTATTCTCCATGAGAATAGCAAATTGGCTTTGTATCAGAATATATAAACTTACCTTTTTCGTCCATATATTCTTCATCAGCTAAAGTGCCGACTACTTCTGCAACAAACATATCGTGACTGCCAAGGTGTACGATTTCCTTTACTTTGCACATAATATTCATAGGGCTTTCGGCAATGGCAGGACAGCTTACAAGAGGACATTCCTCTTTTGTCAATTTCATTTCTTTAAATTTGTCATACTTACTGCCACTTCTTACTCCACACCAGTCTGTAGCATAGGCAAGGGCTTCTGTTGTTACGTTGATTACAAATTCTCCGGTTTCCTTAATCATATTGTAGGAATGTCTTTCCGGTCTGACAGAAACATAGGTCATAGGTGGATTTGTATTTATTGTGCCGGTCCAAGCTACAGTAATAATATTGCTTTCTTCCATTGTGCCACAGCTGACCATAACAACGGGTACAGGATAAAGCATATTTCCAGCTTTCCATAATTCTTTGCTCATATTTTTCCTCCATAAATTCATTAATGTAATTATAACTGATAAAAACTATTTTTTCAATTGATATTAAGACAATATAATGTTAAAATAAATAGAATAGGATTGAGAGGTTGAAATATGAATTTACCAAAGGAATATACAGAAAAAATGAAAAAGCTGTTAGGGAATGAATATGACAGCTATATAGAGAGTTTTTCTCAGCCACGATATTATGGCTTGAGAGCTAATACACTTAAGGTTACACCAGATGAATTGACTTCAATGGTTGATTGGAAATTGGAACAAGTGCCATGGTGTAAAGAGGGTTTTTACTATGACGGCGAAAATGTTCGTCCTGCAAAACACCCTTATTACAATGCCGGACTTTACTATATACAAGAACCATCAGCTATGTCTACAGGTGCTATGCTTAATGTTGAGCCTGGGGACAGAGTTTTGGACTTGTGTGCAGCACCAGGTGGCAAAAGTACACAGGTTGCAGCTAAGTTAAAGGGTCAGGGAATTATTGTAAGTAACGATATTAGTGCCAGCAGATGTAAGGCACTTTTGAAAAATATTGAAGTTAGTGGCGTTCCTAATTGTGTTATTACAAATGAAATGCCGGAAAATTTAGCTAAAAAATTCCCTAAGTTTTTTAATAAAATTATTGTTGATGCCCCTTGTAGTGGAGAGGGTATGTTTAGAAAAGACGATTCAGCTGTTAAGAGTTGGGAAACTCACAAAACAGAAATGTGCTGTGGTCTTCAGAGAGAAATTTTAAAGTATGCAGCAGATATGCTTTGTGACGGTGGTATTATAGCTTATTCTACTTGTACCTTTGCTCCGGAAGAAGACGAGGGTATGATGCAGGAATTTTTAAATACTACAGGCAAGGATTTTGAAATTATAGATTACGATAAGTCTACAGGTTTTATTGACGGTAAACCACAATGGGTAGAAAATGGCGAAGAATATCTTAAAAAATCAGGCAGACTTATGCCTTATAAAGTGAAGGGTGAAGGTCATTTCTTATGTCTTTTGAGAAAAAAGGGCGAACCATCAGAACCGGTATATGCCAAGGATAAAACAGCAAGTGAAAAATCTTTAGTTGATTACTATGAATTTGTTAAAAATTCTCTTAATTGTCCACCGAAAGACAATCTTATTATCCACGGCAGTAGCCTTTTATCTGTGCCTTATTGCGTAGATTTGAGAGGACTTAGGGTAATGAGAAGTGGTCTTTATATTGGCGAATTAAAGAAAAATAGATTTGAACCAAGTCAGGCCTTTGCTATGACACTTAAAAAAGAAGATGCCAAGATAAGTATTGATTTTAGTTTAGAAGACGAAAATCTTAAGAGATATATGCGTGGAGAAAGTTTCGCTGTAGATTGTAATGACGGTTGGTGTCTTGTATGTGTTAATGGTTATCCTTTAGGTTGGGGTAAGGTTACAAAGGGCAGACTTAAAAACAAATATCTACCAAGTTGGATGAACATATAGTTTTATAGAAAGTAATGAGGTTTTAAAATGGACTTTTTACCAGTAAATATGGACGAGGCAAAAGCAAGAGGTTGGGAACAGCTTGATTTTGTAATAGTTACAGCTGATGCTTATATTGACCACCCATCTTTTGGTACAGCTATTATAAGTCGTGTGCTGGAAAGTAAAGGTTTTAAGGTTGGTATTATTGCTCAGCCAAATTGGAAAACTACAGAAGATTTTATGAGATTTGGAAAGCCTAGACTTTCTTTCCTTGTAAATGGTGGAAATATTGATTCTATGGTAAATCACTATTCTGTTGCAAAAAAGCCTAGAGCTAGAGATTTGTATTCTCCGGGTGGAGAAATGGGTCATAGACCGGACAGAGCAACAATAGTTTATTGCCAAAAAATCAGAGAGGCCTATGGACAAGTACCTATTATGATTGGTGGTATTGAGGCAAGTCTTAGAAGATTGTCACACTATGATTATTGGGATAATAAAGTAAGACGTTCTATTTTATTGGATTCACAGGCTGATATTCTTATGTACGGTATGGGTGAACACCAAATTATAGAGCTTGCAGAGGCTTTAGACAGTGGTATTGATGTTCACGATTTAACATTTGTAAGAGGTACAGTTTACAAGTCTAAAACTCTTGAAAATTTATATGAAGACTATGTAATGCTTCCTTCATTTAAGGAAAGTTCTACAGATAAAGAGGCTTATTGTAAGAGCTTTATGAGCCAGTATGAAAACACTGATGCTGTAACAGCTAAAATACTTGTAGAGCCTTACAATGATTGCTATGTTATTCAGAATAAGCCTTCTATGCCACTTTCTCAGTCTGAATTTGACAATGCTTATGGTCTTAATTATATGAGAAATTATCACCCTATGTATGAAGAAAAGGGTGGTATTCCGGCTATTGAAGAAGTAAAGTTTAGTATTATAAGCAATAGAGGCTGTTTTGGTAGTTGTAATTTCTGTGCTTTAGCTTTCCACCAAGGTCGAGTTATACAGGCTAGAAGTCATAAATCTATTATAAATGAGGCTAAAAAAATAATATGGGAGCCTGATTTTAAGGGATATATTCACGATGTAGGTGGTCCAACTGCTAACTTTAGACAGCCGGCTTGTGACAAACAGCTTACAAAAGGTGCTTGTAAAAATAGACAATGTCTTTTCCCTGATGCCTGTAAGAATTTAAAGGTAGACCATAGAGATTATGTTAAACTTTTAAGAGAATTGCGAGATTTACCAAAGGTTAAAAAGGTATTCGTTCGTTCCGGTATAAGATATGACTACCTTATTTATGACAAAGATGAAACGTTTTTCAAGGAACTTTGTCAATATCACGTTAGTGGTCAGTTAAAGGTTGCACCTGAACACGTTGCACCTAGGGTTCTTGAAAAAATGGGTAAACCGTCAAGACAGGTTTATGACAGATTTACAAAGAAATTCTATGATATAAATAGAAAAATTGGCAAGGAACAGTATCTTGTGCCTTATTTAATGAGTTCACACCCAGGCAGTGACTTAGATGCTGCTATTGAACTTGCTGAATATTTAAGAGATTTAGGATATATGCCAGAACAGGTACAGGACTTCTATCCTACACCGGGAACACTTTCAACCTGTATGTTTTATACAGGACTTGACCCAAGAACTATGAAAGAGGTTTATGTTCCTAAGACACCTCACGAAAAGGCTATGCAGAGAGCATTAATACAGTATAGAAATCCTAAGAATTATAGACTTGTAGAGGAGGCTCTCAAAAAGGCAGGCAGAGAAGACTTGATAGGTTTTGATAAAGAATGTCTTATCAGACCATATGTGCCAAAAGTTCATAAAAAGGACGATAAAAAGCCAGCCTATAAGGGCAAAGGAAATAATAAATCAAATCCTAAGTCAAATGGTAATGGAAAGTCTAGTCGTAAGGGCAAAACAATAAGACAAGTTCATAAGAAGAAAAACAAGTAATATGGCAAAATACATGTATTTTACAATTTAGTACAAATTTATAAATTAGCTATTGACAAAAGTTTTGTGCTGTGGTACAATCCTCTCATAAACAAAGACGTTTGCTCAGGGGAGCAAGCGTCTTTTTTTCGTTGTTTGCATAAGCCGGCATTGTGAACAAAAAAATAAAACAGAGGATTATTTAGGAGGAGTCTATTATGGTAAACAGCGGAGATACTGGATTTGTACTTATTTGTGCCGCTTTTGTGTTCTTTATGACACCTGGGCTTGCACTTTTCTACGGTGGTCTTGGTAGAAGGAAAAATGTTGTAAACACAATGTTATCATCACTATTTTTAGTTGGGGTATCTATTGTACTTTGGGTTTTAGTTGGCTATTCACTTTCATTTAGTGGCAATATTGGTGGCGTTATTGGTAACTTAGATTGGATTGGTATGAAAGGTGTTGGTATGGAGGCTGGACCTTATGCTGACAGTATTCCTAATTTAGCTTTTGCAGCTTTCCAGATGATGTTTGCAATCATTACACCGGCACTTATTACTGGTGCAACAGCAGGCAGAATGAAGTTTAAGGCTTCGTTTGTATTTATGATTTTATGGTCATTTATTGTTTATTATCCAATGGCTCATATGGTATGGGGTCAGGGTGGACTTTTAGGTGACGGTCTTCTTCATTCAGTTGACTTTGCCGGTGGTAATGTAGTACATATTAGTTCTGGTATCAGTGCTTTGGTACTTTGTATAGCTCTTGGTAAAAGACAGGGTTACGAATCTCAGTCATATAGAATACACAATATTCCAATGGTAGCTTTAGGTGCTAGTATACTTGTTTTCGGTTGGTTTGGATTTAATGCAGGTAGTGCTTTAAGTGCTAATGGTCTTGCAGCTCACGCATTTATGACAACAGCTACATCTTGTGGTGCAGCAATGGTTTCTTGGATGTTTATTGAAGTAATGCAGAGTGGTAAGCCATCTCTTGTAGGTGCAGCTACTGGTTTAGTTGCCGGCTTGGTTGCTATTACTCCTGGTGCAGGCTTTGTACCTATTTGGTCAGCTGTAATTATTGGTATTATTGTTTCTCCAATCTGTTATTTTATGATTGCTGTTGTAAAGAAAAAGTTTGGATATGATGATGCCCTTGATGCTTTCGGATGCCATGGTGTAGGTGGTATGTGGGGTGGTATTGCTACAGGTATATTTGGTCTTTCTTCTATTAATGATGTAGCTAAATGGAACGGCCTTTGCTTTGGCGATACAAAACTCTTTGTTGCTCAGGTAATAAGTATTGTAGTTACTATTGTTGTAGCCATCGTTGGTACACTTATTTGTCTTTATATTACAAAGTTAATTACACCAATTAGAGTTAGCAAGAAAGATGAACTTATTGGTCTTGATAAGTCAGAACATAGTGAAACTGCATATCCATCATTTAATGGTTTTGATTGATAAGGGGAGGTACTGTTATGATTAAAATTGAAGCTATTGTAAGAGAAGATAAGTTTGAAGATGTAAAACAGGCTTTACAGAATATAAAAATTAATGGTATTACAGTTTATCAGGTAATGGGCTGTGGTACTCAGAGAGGTTATGTAGAGTATGTCAGAGGTCACGAAGTAGATATTAATATGCTCCCTAAGATTAAGTTTGAGATTGTAGTTTCAGATGAGGAATGGGAAGAAAAAACTATATCTGCAATACAAAAGGCTGCTTACACAGGACACCCTGGCGATGGTAAGATTTTCTCTTATGATTTAAAATCAGCTATGAGAATTAGAACTAAAGAAACTGGCTATGATGCTATTCAGCCAAAAGATGATGAAGATTAATATAAAAAAGTGGTTGTCAATTTAAAGTTGACAGCCACTTTTTGTGCGACAATAATAATAGCCTACTAACTTAAATTTGAAAGTTAGTAGGCTTAGTTTTTAGCTTAATTCTTCATATTCTTCGTATACGTCCATTAAGTCTTCTTCAAGTTTTTCCTTTTCTTCGAAAATTTCTCTTGAACGATGAGCGTCAGTATAAACTTCTTCTAATTCAAGCATATCTGAAAGCTCTTTTATTTTTTCTTCTATTTCTTCAATTCTTTCTTCAAGTTTTGCAAGCTGATTTTCCTTTTTGCGTTTTAAAGCCTGTTCTTCTTTTTGTTTTTGCCAATCTATTTTTGTATCTTTAACAGTCTGAACGGTTTCTGTTTCAGCTTCTTCTATTTTAGTTTTTTCTAAATAGAAATCGTAGTTACCAAGATACTTAGTTATGCCATTTTTCTCCATAGCAAGGACAGTTTTTGCTGTAGAATTAATAAAATATCTATCGTGAGATATGTAGAGAACAGTACCTTCGTAGTTGTTTATTACATTTTCCAAAATCTGCTTAGAGTCTAAATCAAGGTGGTTTGTAGGTTCGTCAAGGATAAGGAAGTTAGCATTTGAAAGCATAATCTTAGCCAATGCAACTCTACCTTTTTCGCCACCACTTAATGTAGAAATCTTTTTGAAGACGTCATCACCGGTAAATACAAAAGCAGCAAGAACATTTCTGATTTTAGTATTTGTAAGAGTTGGATATGTGTCTGAAATTTCTTCAAATATAGTTTTTTCAACGTGTAAGTCAGATTGTTCCTGGTCGTAATAGCCAACTTCAACATTAGCTCCCAATTTTATTTTACCAAATGTAGGAGTAAGTCTGCCCAGTATAATTCTTAAAAGTGTAGTTTTGCCTACGCCGTTAGGTCCTATAAGAGCAATTTTATCACCTTTCTTAACTTCGAAAGAAATGTCAGAAAAGATATTCTGATAATTAAAGTCCATAGCTACGTTTTCTACAGAAAGAACATCATTTCCACTTTCTTTATCAGGAGTTATTGTAAAGTGCATTTTATCAGGGAGAGATTCAGGAACGTCAAGTCTATCAATTTTATTGAGCTGTTTTTCTCGGCTTTCAGCTCTTTTAATAGACTTTTCTCTATTAAACTCTCTTAATTTTTTAATAACTTCTTCCTGATGCTTAATTTCTCTTTGTTGATTTTCATACTGCTTTTGAGCAATTTCTCTGTCAACAATTTTCTTATTGTAGTAATATGTATAGTTACCGTAGTACACCTTAGCTTTGTGATTTTCTACTTCTATTACCTTTGATGCAACTTTATCGAGGAAATATCTATCGTGAGATATAATCATAACGGCACCGTTATAGGATTTTAAATAATCTTCAAGCCAGCTAATAGAATTAATATCAAGGTGGTTTGTAGGTTCGTCTAAAAGAAGTAAGTCGGGAGCACTTAAAAGCAACTTACCTAAGGCTACTCTTGTTTTCTGACCACCGGAAAGTTCTCCTATGTTTTGACTACTTTCATCAGTAGTGAAACCAAGACCTTTTATTACACCACGAATACGGCTTTCGTATTCATAACCGTTTTTCTCCTCTAATTGATGGGAAAGGTCAGAATATTTTTTCATAAGGTCATCAAGGGCAGTACCTGATGAACTAGCCATTTTTACTTCAATATCTCTCATTTCCTGCTCAAGTGCCATAATAGGTTCAAAAACAGTTAAGAGTTCACCGTATATAGTCTTACTAGAGTCTACTTCAAGAGTCTGAGAAAAATAGCCTATGGTTGTAGTTTTAGGACAAATTACTTCACCGTCATCGTGACTTAATTCACCGGTTATAATTTTAAAAAGTGTAGATTTACCGGCACCGTTTACACCAACAATGGCAACTTTGTCTTTTTCTTCTATATTAAATGACACATTTTTAAGTATTACATCAGTGCCAAATGATTTGCTTATGTTATTTAGAGCTAAAATCATAATATTCCCTCCTTATGGGATTTATATTATACTATATTTATTGTAACAGAAAAAAACACAAATTAAAAGGGGTGTTAAATAAATTTAATTACAAATTTAGCTTTATAAAGGGTTTAAAAACATTGACAGAAATACTACAAAGGTGTTATACTCTACCTTGGGTGATATATATGGAAGAAAAAACAATTTCTATTGCGGTAATAAAAAGATTACCTCGATATTATAGATATTTAGGCGATTTACTTGACAATGGAATTACAAGAATTTCGTCAGGGGATTTAAGTAAAAAAATGAATGTTACAGCATCACAAATTAGACAGGATTTAAATAAATTTGGATGCTTTGGTCAGCAGGGATACGGATACAATGTAGAAATGCTGTATGAAGAAATAAGAAAAATATTGGGATTAGACCGAGTATACAACTTAATAATAGTCGGTGGTGGTAATTTAGGACAGGCTTTAGCCAACTATGATAACTTTAAAAGACGTGGCTTTAATTTTGTAGCTATATTTGATAAAGACCCTAACCTTATTGGTAAGGTAGTTCATGGTATAGAAATTAGAGATGTAGAGCTTATAGATGCTTATTTAAAGGTAAATCAGGTTGATATTGCTGTTTTATCACTTCCTAGAGAAAATGCGTTACAAATTTCAAACTTGCTTGTAGCAAATGGTGTAAAGGGAATTTGGAATTTCTCTCATGTTGATTTACACACTCCAAAAAGTGTTGTTGTAGAAAATGTTCATTTAACAGATTCTCTTATGACATTGTCATATAAACTTAGTAATATGTAAGGAGAGTGGATATTTTGAATCAGGAATATAAAATGAATGGCTCTGAAAAGTTTATGGGTGTTTTACTGATTTTAGTTATGGCACTTATTCCACTTATTTGTAAAGTAGCTGTTATTCCAGTAAGTGGAGATGAATATAATGTTGTTCGTTCGTCTTCCAGTGTTACTGATGTTTTTAGCTATTACAAGTCGGTATTTATAATTATTTTTGGAGTTGTTATTGCCTTGGCAATGGCTTTTCAGATTTTAGGTCAGGACGGCTTTACTGTGAATTTTAAGGCTATACCGGTTATTCTTGTTGGTGTAATGGGTCTTTTAATATTGTTGTCTTCACTTTTTTCTCCAGCCAAAACAGTTGCTTTTAAAGGTGTTTCTGAAAGATATGAAGGTGCTTTTGTATGGCTGTGCTACATAGTATTTTTTATTGTAGCAATGGCTTTTAGCTCAAATATAAAGCGTTTTAGCTGGATATTGACTGGAATTATGATTTCCGGTGCATTGGTAGGTTTAATAGGCTTTGGTCAGTTTTTCGGAGCTAATATATTTAATTCTCAGGCTTTTGCAAAGTTTATTATGGGTTCTTACTATAAGGGACAGAGCCTTAATATACGTTTCGACTCAGTTTTTGCAACACTTTATAATCCAAACTGTGCAAGTATGTTCTTTGCAATGATGTTTTGTGCAGTTGGTATTATGGCTGTGTTTATGCCGGTTAAAAATAAGGTTAAAATTCCTCTTATAGTTCTTGCAATAATACTTCTTGTAGCACTTGTTGGTACAAACGGTGCCGGTGGTTTTATTGGTACTGTTGCAGGTGTAGGAATTTCTGCTGTTGTTGCAATCTGCTATTATGTATTCAAGGTTAAAAGTCCAAAGGCTATAATTGCTTGTATTGTTGCTATTGTTGTAGCTGTTGTTGCTATGATAGTTTTTTTCAATACAAATAATAAAATCGTTGCTAAAATAAATATTATAACAGAAGCACTTAAAGACGGACAGAGTTTAGGTGGTTCAGCAAGTTTCTACGAAGATGTTAATGTTGACGGAGAAACAGCAACTGTTATAACAAAGGACGGTAATTATACTATTGACTATGCAGAGGCTGGAACACAGCTTATGCACAACGGAAACGTTCTTACTCCAGTGTCTATTGAACCAATGGAAAGTCAGAAGGACGGTAAAACATATACATTTAATGAGTCAGGTATGACTTGGAAAATGATGATTTACGGTAACAATGCAACATTGATTGGTGTTGACCCAGAGGGAACTGAAACATACTTTATGTTCAGTGAAGTAGATGGAAAGTTATCAATGGTTGATAGATTTGGTACACCGGTTGACTTAAATGTGCCTGTTGAAAGTTTTGGCTTCAAGGGCGTTGAAAGACTTGGTTCAAACAGAGGTTACATTTATTCAAGAAGTATTCCTCTTTTAAAGAAAAATATTATTTTAGGTGCCGGTGCTGATAATTTTGTTTTGGAATTTCCACAGCAGGATATAAAGAGCAAACTTGAATTTTTAGGCGACCCTTATGTTATTATTGACAAACCTCATAATATGTTTTTACAGACAGGTATAAATGACGGTTGCATTGCTCTTTTAGTTATGATTGCACTTTTTGTTCTTTACGTTGCACAGACAATAAAAAGAATTTTTACAGATAACAACAAGTATTTACAGGCTGTAAGATATGGTTTGATGGCTGGTTGTATAGCATATATGATTACAGGGCTTACAACAGATAGTGTTGTTTCTGTTGCTCCGGTATTTTGGATAATGCTTGGTGCAGGTTTTGGTGTCAATATGATTGGCATTGAAAAACAGGAAGAAAAAATTAAATAATTGCGAAAAATAGAGATGAAGATTTTGTTTAGATTTTCATCTCTATTTGCTATTTTAGGGGAAATATGATAATATAGAATATATTTTAATGATTATTGATTGGAATGTTTAGAATGTCTAAATTAAATGCAATTTCAAAGGCACAGCAAGGTAAAACTTTGCTTTATGTCTTTATGGATATTATACTTATTAATTTTTCAATTATACTGGGAATAACACTTTGGTACGGTGGTACAATTCCAGGTTTGCCAGGAGGAAAAAGTGTTGTTATTAATCCGGAGGCTTGGCTTTGGTATAGCTATGCCGTTATTTGGGTTACACCTATTTGCGTAATTGTATATGGTATTTTTAAATTTTATTCTAATATATGGAAATATGCTTCTATTGATGATGTCTATAAAATAGTAATAGCAGATACAATTATATTTGTGTTGCTTTATTATATAGATATGTTTTTCATAAGTAAAAATGTTGATTTTATGCTACCTAGACGTATGCTTTTGGTAGCTTGGATAATTGACGTTGTACTTTTTGTTTTCTCACGTTCAGGTTATAGACTTATTAAAAAGTTTTTTATAAATTTGGGAAATATTATTTCAAAAAAGACCGGTACTAAGAGAGTTTTAGTTGTAGGTGCCGGTGATGCCGGCTATAACGTAGTTAAAAGTATTGCTAACAGTGGTAAGGGTTATGAAAATAAAACAGCCATAATTGTAGTTGATGACGATTTTAGAAAAAATAATTCAAACATTATGGGTGTCAGAGTAACATATAATTGTGATAGTATTCCTCGTCTTGCAAAGGAGTACGAAATTGATGAAATAATAATAGCTATACCGTCAGCAAACAGTGTTCAGACTAACAGAATTATAAAAAAATGTACTGAAACAAATTGTGCGTTAAAGATGATACCAGCAATAAGTGATATTTCAGACGGAGAATATAATTCTTTAAGAGATTTGAATATAACAGACTTGCTTTTCAGAGATGAAGTTCAAATTGATGTTGAAAGTATTGCAAAATATATAACAGATAAAACTGTTCTTGTAACTGGTGGTGGTGGCTCAATAGGTTCAGAGTTGTGTCGCCAGATTACAAAGTTTAATCCTAAGTTATTGGTTATTTTTGATATTTACGAAAATAATGCCTATGAGCTTTTTAGTGAATTAAAAAACAAGTATGGAGATAAATTAAATGCTATTGTAAGAGTAGGTACTATAAGAGATATTAAGTGTGTGGAAAATGTTTTTAAGGAGTATAAGCCACAGGTAGTTTTCCATGCTGCTGCCCATAAGCACGTTCCTTTAATGGAAATTGTGCCGGCTGAGGCTGTTAAAAATAATGTTTTTGGTACTTACAATGTGGCTAAATGTGCTGACAAGTATGGCTGTGACAGATTTGTTCTTTTATCTACAGATAAGGCTGTAAATCCTACAAATGTTATGGGTGCTACAAAGAGAATTACAGAGCTTATAATACAGGAATTTGCAAACAAAAGTAAAACTAAGTTTGTGGCTGTGCGTTTTGGCAATGTACTAGGAAGTAATGGTAGTGTAATACCTCTTTTCCAAAGACAGATAAAAGAGGGTGGACCGGTTACAGTAACTCATAAGGATATTACAAGATTTTTTATGACTATACCGGAGGCCAGTAGACTTGTGTTACAGGCTGCTGCATTAGGTGAAAGTGGTAGAATATTTGTATTAAATATGGGCGAGCAAGTTAAGATAGATGAACTTGCCAGAAATCTTATAAAGTTGTCAGGCTATATTCCTGATAAGGATATTCAGATTGTATATACCGGACTTAGAGCAGGTGAAAAATTGTACGAAGAACTTATTATGGACGAAGAAAAAGACCAAATGCAGTTGGTTTACCACGATAAGATTTTTGTTACAAAACCTATAGAAATGGATTATGAAAACTTTGAACATAATCTTCAGGAATTAAAAATTTCTTGTGAAAAAGATGCCCATGCTGTTAAATTAGAAATAAAGAAGATTGTACCTAATTATAATGGAAAGGATTTATAATGTACGGATTTTTAAAAAGATTTTTTGATATTGTCCTTAGTCTTGTGGCTATAATAGTTTTTAGCTGGTTACTTATTATAATAGCTGTTGCTATAGTAGTTGAAGATAAGGGAAATATTCTTTTTAAGCAAAAGAGAATAGGAAAAAATAAAAAGGAATTTTATATTTATAAATTTAGAACAATGAAAGTAAGTACACCAAAAGATGTACCAACTCATTTGTTGGATAATCCGGAAAGCTACATTACTAAAATAGGTGGCTTTCTTAGAAAAACTTCCCTTGACGAATTGCCACAGCTTTTTAATATTCTTAAAGGGGATATGTCTATTGTAGGTCCACGTCCTGCATTGTGGAATCAATTTGACTTAATTGCACTTAGAGATGAAAATGGTTCTAATTCTGTTCGCCCAGGACTTACAGGGTGGGCACAGGTTAATGGCAGAGATGAACTCCCTATTGATGTTAAAGCCGGTTTTGATGGGGAATACATAAAGAAGATGAGTATTATATTCGATATTAAAATTATACTTATGACTGTTGTGTCAGTATTTACTTCCAAAGGTGTAAGAGAGGGCAGAAATGAAAGTTCTAATAACAGGTGAGAATAGTTATGTTGGCAAAAATATAGGCAACTTTCTTCTATATAAAAATATGGAAGTAAAATATGTTTCTGTCAGAAATGGCATAAGTGAAGATGAGTTTACAGGTGTAGATACAGTTGTTCATTGTGCAGCTATTGTTCATAAAAAGGAGGCTAAGTTTGCTACTCTTTATGATAAAGTCAATTATGAACTTACTGTTGATATTGCAGAAAAGGCGAAGAAAAAAGGTGTTAAACAGTTTGTGTTTATGAGTACAATGGCTGTTTATGGCAAAAGTCAGGGAGAAATAAACAGTAATACACCTTTACAGCCAAAGACACTTTACGGCGAAAGTAAGCTAAAAGCTGAAAAGGCATTGGAAAAAATAGCTGATGAAAATTTTAAAGTTTCTATTATTCGTCCACCTATGGTATATGGAAGAAATTGCCCGGGAAATTATAAAAAGTTAAGATTGTTGTCTTTGAAATTGCCTGTTTTTCCTTTAGTGGAGAATGAGAGAAGTTTTATATATGTAGAAAACCTTGCTTATTTTGTTTGGAATACTATTTCAGAAAGTAAAAAGGGAATATTTATGCCTATGGATAGCCAAAGGGAATCTACGGACACTATGGCAAAATTTATTTGTAGTGCTAACAATAAAGAAATAAAATTTTCTCCTCTCTTTGGAAAAATAGTAAAAAAAATTCCGTTAAATTCATTAAAAAAAGCTTTTGGCTCTCTTTATTATGGAAATGATATTGCTGAGATGGTGAGTTTTACTGGGTTTCAAGAGGCTATAAATTACACAGAAAAAAATTTTTAGGTGTAAAGAAAAAATACTTGACAGGCAAGTGGTTTTGTTGTAAAATAGTTGAGGTGTTAGGGGTAAGTAATTTTACTTTACACTACATCACAGGAGATTAAGTATGGATAAGATTTATTATATAACTTTGCTGTACGATTTCTACGGCGAACTTCTGACAGAAAAGCAAAAGGCTGTTATTACTCAGCATTTTCTTAATGATTTATCACTTAATGAAGTCGCCATTGAACACAACATAACCCGTCAGGCTGTTCTTGATATGATTAGAAGAACTGAAAAGTTACTATTGCAGTATGAAGATAAATTACAGCTTGTAAAGAAATACCTTGTTCGTAAAGAAAAGGTTTCTGATGTTTTGAAAAGGCTAGATGCTTTGGGAAATGATGAAAAAATAGAAGATATTAAAAGTTTGGTATCACAGATATTAGACTAGGAGGTTGGTTATGGCTTTTGAAAGTTTATCAAATAAGCTTCAGGATGTGTTCAAACAGCTTCGTGGTAAGGGTAAGTTGACAGAAAAAGATGTTAAAACTGCCATGCGTGAAGTTAAATTGGCTCTCCTTGAGGCCGATGTTAATTTTAAAATTGTTAAAGATTTTGTAAATAAGGTTACTGAAAAGGCTGTTGGTGGTGACGTTCTTGAAGGACTTAACCCTGGTCAGCAGGTTGTTAAAATAGTTAATGACGAATTGGTAACTCTTATGGGTAGCACTCAGTCAAAGTTGACTTTTTCATCTAAATCACCTACGATTTATATGATGGTTGGTCTTCAGGGTGCTGGTAAAACAACTACTACTGGTAAGCTTGCAGGACAGCTTAGAAAGCAGGGCAAACAGCCATTGCTTGTAGCCTGTGACGTTTACAGACCAGCTGCTATTAAGCAGTTACAGGTAGTAGGTTCAACTTACAATATTCCTGTATTTGAAATGGGACAGGGCGACCCTGTTGAAATTTCAAAAGAGGGTATTAAATATGCTACTGGTCATGGTCATGATGTTGTAATCATAGATACTGCCGGTAGACTCCATATTGATGAAAATCTTATGGACGAGCTTCTTAATATTAAGAATGAAGTAAAACCTCAGGAAATTCTCCTTGTCATTGATGCAATGACAGGTCAGGATGCCGTAAACGTAGCTGAAACATTTAATTCAAAGCTTGGTGTTGACGGTGTTATCATTACTAAGATGGATGGTGACACAAGAGGTGGTGCTGCACTTTCAGTAAGAGCTGTTACAGGTAAGCCTATTAAATACGTTGGTATGGGCGAAAAGATGGAAGATTTAGAACCTTTCTATCCTGACCGTATGGCATCTCGTATCTTAGGTATGGGTGATGTGCTTAGTCTTATTGAAAAGGCTCAAGGTGCTTTTGATGAAAAGCAAGCTAAGGAACTGGAAAAGAAAATGAGAACTCAGGAATTTAACCTTGAGGACTTTATGAACCAGTTACAGCAAATTAAGAAAATGGGTCCTATTAAAGACCTTATGAAAATGATTCCTGGCATAGGTGGCAAGATTAATCTTGACGAAATAGATGTTGATGATAATGCTACAAAGCATATTGAAGCAATTATTCAGTCAATGACTCCTGCCGAAAGACAAAATCCGGACATTTTAAACGGCTCACGCAAAAAGAGAATTGCAAAGGGCTGTGGACGTTCTATTCAAGAAATTAACAAGCTTTTAAAGCAGTTTAATGATATGAAGAAAATGATGAAGTCTATTACAGATATGCAAAAGGGAAGAAAAGGCAGATTTAAAATGCCATTTGGATTGTGATATTGCTTAATTTATTTAAGTTAATATATAAATTTATTACTTCACAAGGAGGTGAAAGTTGTGTTAAAGATTAGATTAAACAGATTAGGTGCTAAGAAGTCTCCTTTTTACAGAATCGTTGTTGCTGATTCAAGAAAGGCTCAGAACGGTAGCAAGGTAGCTGAACTCGGTTACTACAATCCAACAGTTGAACCTATTGAATTAAAGGTAAACGTTGAAGAAGCTAAGAAGTGGTTAAGCAATGGTGCTCAGCCTACAGATACTGCTAAGGCTTTATTAAAGAAGGCTGGCGTTATCGAATAATACATGGGAGGAACAACCATGAAAGAATTGCTTGAAATTATTGCTAAGAATTTAGTCGATAATCCTGAACAGGTGGTTGTAAACCAGCGTGTAGATGAGGATGCTCTCATTCTCGAGCTTACTGTTGCACAGGATGATATCGGCAAGGTAATTGGCAAGCAAGGTAGAATTGCTAAGGCAATCCGTACCTTTATGAAATCTGCTGCAGGTCGTATCGACCAAAAAGTAGTTGTAAAGATTATGTAATCAGGAAGGACGTTGTCACTATTTTTAGTTGCAACGCCTTTTTTGTTAGAAAAATAGATTTGAGGATATTATTATGGAAGATTATTTTGTTATAGGCGATGTAGTTAATACACAGGGTATTAAGGGCGAAGTAAGAGTTATACCTTGTACTGATGACGAATCTCGTTTTGAACTTTTGGATTCTGTTTTCCTTGAACAGAGAGGAAAAATGACAGAATATTATATAGAAAATGTACGTTATCATAAGCAGTTCGTACTTCTTAAATTTGAAGGTGTAGACGATATGACAACAGCAGAAAAATTAAAGGGTGCTACTGTTAAAATTCCACCGGAAGATGCTTTGCCATTAGAAGAAGGCGAATATTATATAAGAGATTTATATGATATGAATGTTGTTACAGATGAAGGAGAAGACCTTGGTATTATAAAGGATATTCTCTTTACCGGTGCTAATGATGTATATGTTGTAAAGCCTGAAAAAGGCAAGGATATTCTTATTCCAGCTATTAAGGAATGTATACTTGATGTAGATGTTGAAAATAAGAAGATGACTGTAAAGCTTTTAAAGGGGCTGAGAGATTGAAATTCTATATATTGACACTTTTTCCGGAAATGATAGAGGGCGGTCTGGAACATAGTATTTTAAAAAGGGCAAAAGAAAATAATTTAATAGATGTAGAGTGTATAAATATAAGGGATTTTTCAAATAACAAACATAATCACGTTGATGATTATCCTTATGGTGGTGGTGCAGGTATGGTAATGCAACCACAACCTATTTACGATGCTTATATGAGTATAAAGCCTAAATTAAGCGAAAACTGTCCTGTGGTCTATATGAGTCCACAGGGTAAGACTTTTAATCAAAATAAGGCTGTAGAGCTTTCTCATTTTGAAGATATGGTGATACTTTGTGGTCATTATGAGGGCGTAGATGAAAGAGTTTTGGAAGAAATCGTGACAGAGGAAATATCTGTAGGCGATTATGTTCTCACTGGTGGGGAATTGGGAGCAATGATAGTTGTAGATGCTGTTTCAAGACTTATAAATGGTGTATTAAATAAGGCAGAAAGCTACGAAAATGAAACTTTTTCAGACGGATTAGTTGAATATCCACAGTATACAAGACCGGTTGAATTTATGGGCAAAAAAGTACCTGATGTGCTTTTAAGTGGTCATCACGCAAATGTAGATAAATGGCGTAGAGAGCAGTCTGTAATAAGAACATTTAATAAACGTCCAGAATTGCTTGAAAATGCTCAATTAAGCAAAAGTGAAATTGAACTGATAAACAAATTAAAAAATAATGGGTGATTTTTATGGAAATTCTTGTTGATGCAGATGCTTGTCCTGTTATATCTCAGGTGGAAAGTGTTGCTCAAAAACATAATGTGCCAGTAACACTTTTATGCGATACAAGTCACATATTGGAGTCAGAATATTCAAAGGTAGTTATGGTGGATAGAGGTGCAGACTCTGTAGATATTGTTTTGGTAAATAATTGCAAAAAAGGTGATATTGTAGTTACACAGGACTATGGTGTGGCTGCTATGGCACTTGGAAAAGGTGCTTATGCTATTCATCAAAGTGGAAAATGGTTTACAAATGACAATATAGATGAGATGCTTTTTTCAAGACATATTGCAAAGGTTATGAGAAATAGCAAAAAGAAATCCCATTTAAAGGGTGGAAGAAAAAGAAATTCTGATGATGATAAGAATTTTGAAATGTCCTTTGAAAGGCTTATTTTAAATGTTTTGGGCAAAAATACTTGACTTATTTACCGATTACATATATAATAATCCTAGTATAACGATATGAAATATTGGTAAAGAGGATGAAGAATATGAAAATTTCAACAAAGGGCAGATATGCCTTAAGGCTTATGCTTGATATAGCAGATAATGGTAAAGAAAATCCTGTTAGAATAAAAGATATTTCAGCAAGACAAGGTATTTCTGATAAGTATTTGGAACAGATTATTTCTGTGCTTAATAAAGCTGGTTTTGTTAGAAGTATTAGAGGTCCTCAGGGTGGTTATAAATTGACTAGAACCCCTGAAGAATATACTGTAGGTTCTATACTTAGATTGACAGAGGGAGATTTAGCTCCGGTTGCTTGCCTTGAAGGTGGCAACAATGATTGTGAAAGAAGTGGCAGTTGTGTTACTTTAAGAGTTTGGAAGAAGATTAATGATGCAGTAAATGATGTAGTTGATAATATCACTCTTAAAGATTTAATTGATTGGGAACAGGGTTGTTCAGATAATTACGTTATTTAATTTATATTGAGAATATTTGAAGATTGATGAAGTCGTGGCTTAAATGCTACGGCTTTTTTGTTATATAGCAAAAAATAATACAATGTATTGAATAATAATACAAAAAGTTATATAATAAAAAGAAAAAGGAAAGGGTGTTATAATATGGGTGATAATGTAAAAAAATGTAGCAACTGTGGTGAAATATTATCAAAAGATGATATTTATTGTCCTAAATGTGGTAGTAAATATGAAGAAATAAGTAATGAAAATAAACAGATTTACTGCTCAAAATGTGGAAATCCATTAGAAAGTGATGCAAAATTCTGTAGTTGCTGTGGTGAAAAAGTTCCTGATGAAAAAGAAATTGAAATGAACAAGGTTATAGAAGGTTCAAAAAATATTGGACAGACTATGGCTATTGAGAGCAATAAAAAGAGATTTTGTCCTAACTGTGGAACAGAAATAGGAGAAAATGACAGATTTTGTGGTAGTTGTGGTAGCAGTATAGAGGAAGATAGAGGCTATACTACATATAATCAGAATATAGCCAATGAAATAGCTGCTACGGAGAGTGTGCCACAGAATATAGGTATAAGTAATGAGAAAAATGAAGCAAAGAAATTACAGTATTTAAGACCTAATTTTTCTAAAAAGACACTGGCTTGTATACTTGGAGGCATTGGTTCTGGTTTAGTTGTAATTGCTATAATAGCTGGATTATTGATGTGTTATACAGGTAAAATTGATGGTACAAAAATAGGTGTTTTCAAAAATGAATACGCTATTGCTAAGGTAGATAGTTATTTGAATGAAAAGGACTATAAAAGTGCATCAGATTATGCTGTTTTGGCACAGAGTAAAAAGCCAAAAGATGCAGAATTTCTTACAACTCTTGTGGGAAAAATAAATCCTTATAGCCCATTAGATGCTTATACAATGGTAGAAAAGTATATTCAGAAAGTAGGAGAAAATAAGGCTGACAGTAAAATAAAGAAATGGTATGAAATAGGTAAAACTCCTATTGAAGATTTAAATATATCTCCTATTGGTGGCAATTATATTTATCCACCAACAGTTACTTGGGAGGTAAATCAGAATATTATTGGACATGGTATTTATTATACAGTTGATGGTTCAGAACCTAATGAAAATTCTCCTAAATACTATACAACAGGAATAAAACTTCCGGGAGATTGTATACTAAAGCTCTATGCTGTAAATGGTGCAGGAGAGAAAACAGAAGTTAAGTCCTTTGAATATGAAATTGACGGCGAAAGTCAGAAGAAAATAGAAGAAGTATACAAGAGAGCTGAAAAAACTTACGATGAGGCTGTTATTGGTGATGACGTAGGTCAATGCTTGGAAAGTGCAAAAGCTAATTTAAAGAAGGCAATAGACTGGACTAATGAGAAAATTGAAAGCCCAGCAAGTGATTTAGCTACAGGAGAGTTGATAGTAACAGAACTTAATACAAGAATTAAGGAATTGGAAGATTCTAAGGTAGTTAAAACAGACAGAGAAGCCTTAAAAAGTGAAATATCAAGTGCTAACAGTACTTACAGTTCTCAAAAAGACGGACAATATTATGCTTATTTAGTTTCAGACTTGAAAATATTTAAAAATGCTATTGATAAGGCTACAGAAATAAGTAAATCCAGAAATCCTTCTCAAAGTGATATTGATAATGCTGTAAAGAATTTGAAGAACGCTACATCAACATTTAATGGTGCAGTTCAGACTGTAAAAATGGATACAGTATATAATCAGTATAGAGGAGATTATAGTTTCTCTACTAATTACGATGATGATTATAAGTATGTTTATTTAAACATTACAAAAGTACAAGGTGGAAAAGTTTATGGCTCTTTTGATGTTTCTCACTATACTACTGAAATGGGATACGATAAGTCAGTAAGTGCAAGTAAGGAATTAAAGGGTGTGAAAATATCAAATGGTAAAATTACTTTTGATATTTCCGGTACTTCTACATACTATAATGAAGGTGAGTATACTTATAATGAATTTTATAATAGCTTCGATTATGAGCCGGGTAATACAGAGGCAAAAGAATATACAAGCCACGTTACAGTAAGTTTTGTTCAGCCGGGTACAGTACAGATGAATTTATCAAATATTGGCGATGGTGTAGAATTTAACGAGGCTATGTACAGAACAAATTAAAAAAGGAATATTTTAAATTAAGTTGAAAAAATTGGCTGACTATAAATTTCTTTCTTTGACATAATAGTTATTGTAACAACAAATTATTTATTTTAAAAGGAGGAAAAATTTTATGGCAAGTTCTAATTCAAGCTCTAACAAAATTAATGTTCCTGAGGCAAGAGAGGCTATGGAAAAGATGAAGTATGAAGTAGCCAATGAAATCGGTGTACCTTTAAAGAAGGGTTACAATGGTGATTTAACATCTGCTCAGAACGGCTACGTTGGTGGTTATATGGTAAAAAAGATGATTGAAGATTACGAAAAGAATATGGCAAAGAGTAATGAATAATTATTTTTCTAACCTATAATCTGTGGTGTGGCTTTGTCTGAGCTGTATTGCAGAAAAAATATTGAATACAATTCAAAAAGAACAGTTGACATATATTGTCACTGTTCTTTTTTGTTTATAAACACAAAAAAGGCAATGACTTACGTCATTACCTTTTTGTAGGATTAGAAATGTTATGTTAAAGTATATTAAATATTACTGAATTGCCTTAAATGCTTCGTCAAGGTCCTGAATAATATCATCAATGTTTTCAGTACCAACTGAAAGACGAACTGTAGAACGAGTGATACCCTGTTCAAGAAGTTCCTGTTCGTTAAGCTGAGAGTGAGTAGTAGATGCTGGATGTACTACAAGGCTCTTTACGTCAGCTACGTTAGCAAGGAGAGAGAATAATTCAAGATTATCAATAAATTCTCTAGTCTTCTTTTCGTCACCCTTAACTTCGAATGTAAAGATTGAACCACCACCGTTAGGGAAATACTTCTTGTAAAGTGCCTTCTGGCTTTCGTCAGTAGTTACTGATGGGTGATGTACCTTTTCAACAAGTGGATGATTAGAAAGGTAATCTACAACCTTAAGTGCATTTTCAACGTGTCTTTCTACTCTAAGAGAAAGTGTTTCAAGACCCTGTAAAAGAAGGAATGCGTTGAATGGAGAAATTGTTGCACCAGTATCACGAAGAAGAATAGCTCTAATCTTTGTAACGAATGCAGCAGGACCTACAGCCTTTGTAAAGCTGATACCATGATAGCTAGGGTTTGGTTCTGTAAGAGATGGGAACTTACCAGATGCTTCCCAGTCGAACTTACCACTATCAACAATAAGACCACCAAGAGATGTACCGTGACCACCAAGGAACTTAGTACCAGAATGAACTACAATATCTGCACCGTATTCGATTGGTCTGATAAGGTATGGAGTACCGAATGTATTATCAATTACAAGTGGAATATTGTGGCTATGAGCAATCTTAGCAATAGCTTCAATATCAGAAACTTCTGAGTTAGGGTTACCTAAAGTTTCGATGAATAATGCCTTTGTGTTTGGCTGAATAGCCTTTTCAAAATTACTTACATCAAGTGGGTCAACGAAAGTTGTTGTAATGCCGTATTCTGGAAGTGTGTGTGCAAGTAAGTTGTAAGAACCACCGTAAATGTTTTCAGCTGCAACGATGTGGTCACCGTTCTGAGCAAGGTTCTGAATAGTGTAGCTAATAGCTGCTGCACCAGATGCTACTGCAAGGGCAGCTACACCACCTTCGAGAGCTGCAACCCTCTGTTCTAATACATCTTCAGTAGGGTTTGTAAGTCTACCGTAAATGTTACCGGCGTTTGAAAGGTTGAAACGAGCTTCTGCATGGTCGCAGTTATCAAAAACGTAAGAAGTTGTCTGATAAATAGGTACTGCTCTTGCACCTGTTGCTGAATCTGGATTTTCCTGACCTACATGAAGCTGTAATGTTTCGAACTTAAATTTTCTATCTTTTCTGCTTAACTTTGCCATAATTTAATAATCTCCTTTAGTATGTAAATTTTAGTTTTATTCTTGTATATATTATCTATAACTGTTATAATCTAATTTGTCAATGAGCAACACATTCGTATGTTACTCCTTGCATATATACTTTTAAGTTGTTTCATAGGCGTTGCTCCTTTCAATTAAGTATGAATGTATTATATTATACTATTCCTATTATGTCAATAGGAAATTGGGATTTTTTTGAAAAATTTTTTAAATATATGAGTTTCTACTATTATAATGGTGGCATAATTTTATTGCTTTTTAAGGCGAATTAGAATATAATTAACCTACAAAGAGGTGGTTTTATGATACTTTTACTTGTAATACCGGTGTATTTGATGTTAAATATTTACGTGTTTATGAGAACATTTATGTGGATAAGGTCCATTGTGAAGGTGTCACATCACAAAATAATAGGTGTTATATATTTTGTGATTTATGCCTTTTTTGCTGTTAGTTTACTTTCAGCTTTTGTTTTGCCACAGGGTACGCAAATACAATATATTATGAAATACATAAGCAATTATTGGATAGGGGTTATGCTTTATTCACTTATGTTTATTTTTTTAAGCGATGTTGTATTGTTTATTTTGAAAAAGAAAAATATACGATTGCCTTTTAGGTATCCTTTTGCTATAGTAGGTGGAATTGTTATTACTTGTGTAAGTGTTGTATCCATTTATGGTGGGCTTCACGTTGGGAATATAAAGACAAGAGAATATAATGTAACAATAGATAAGGAATGTCCCGATTTAAAAATTGCGTTGGTATCTGATTTACATTTAGGCTATAGTATAGGTGAAAATCAGGCAGAAAAAATGGTGGATATAATAAATAAGCAAAATCCTGATATAGTGTGTATAGCAGGGGATATTTTTGACAATGATTATAGAGCTGTCAGAAATCCTGATAAAATAGCAGAAATTTTAAAAGGTATAAAAGCTAAGTATGGAGTATATGGCTGTTGGGGTAATCACGATGTAACAGAAACCCTTTTAGGAGGATTTTCTGTTCATAGTGCAGAAAACAATGAAAGAGATACACGTTTTGAAGAATTAATGAAAAAAGCAAATGTAAAAATGCTTGAAGATGAGGCTGTTTTAGTAGATAATAAGTTCTATATTGTGGGTAGACTTGATTATGAAAAGACAGGGGAAATTGGTTTAGAAAGAAAAACTGTTCACGATTTGACTGAAAATTTGGACAAAACAAAACCTATAATAGAAATAGACCACGAACCAAATGAATTTGATGAAAAGAATGATGCAGGTGTTGACTTAGATTTAGGTGGGCACACCCATAATGGTCAGCTTTTTCCGGGAAATATTACTATAAAACTTGCATGGAAAAATCCTTGGGGCATTATTAAAGTAGGAAATATGACAAATGTGACAACTTCTGGTGTAGGTGTTTGGGGTCCTAATATGAGAGTTGGTACAAATTGTGAAGTTGCAATTATAAATGTAAAGGAAGGCAGATAAAATATTATGATTAGCTACGTTAAAGGTACTGTAGCCTACATAGGAAATGATTGCATAGTTGTAGATAACAATGGTATAGGTTATAATATTCAGGTATCACCATCTACAGCATCGGCAGTTGTTATGGAAAAAGAAGTTAAAATTTATACATATATGAATGTAAAGGAAAATGAACTTTCTCTTTTTGGCTTTTTAACAAAAGAAGAATTAAATATGTTTAATTTACTTATAGGTGTAAATGGTGTTGGACCTAAAAGTGCTGTGGCAATGCTTGGGGCTTTATCTCCGTCACAGTTGGCACTTGCCATTGCTACAGAAGATATTAAGGCATTAAGTGTTGGACAGGGAATAGGTAAAAAAATTGCCCAGAGAATAGCTTTAGAGTTGAAAGACAAAGTTGGTGCTGACACGATTACTACAGGCGTTGAAATTGTTCAGAAGGTTGATGTTACAACAGGAGAAAGAGCAGAGGCACTTTCAGCACTTATGGCACTTGGATTTACTAAAAACGAAGCAGAAAATGCAATTAAGGCTGTTTTTGTAAATGGTATGGCAACAGAAGAAATTATAAGCAAGGCTTTAAAGGTTGTTAAGTAGGAGATAACAATGGAGAAAAGACAATTAAATACAGGGGATAGAATTACTACAGCCTCTTTGAGAGAAGAAGACGCTGTATCTGAACCAAAACTTCGCCCCATGACTCTTGACACATACATAGGTCAGGAGAAAGTAAAAGAAAATATGCGTATTTATATGCAGGCAGCAAAACAAAGAGGAGAATGTCTTGACCACGTTTTACTTTATGGACCTCCAGGGTTGGGAAAGACTACACTTTCAAATATTATTGCCAATGAAATGAATGCCAATATAAAAGTTACTTCAGGACCGGCAATAGAACGTCCGGGAGATATGGCAGCAATATTAAATGGCTTAAATGAAGGAGATGTACTTTTCATTGATGAAATCCATAGAATAAATAGACTTATAGAAGAAATTCTCTATCCGGCTATGGAAGATTTTGTTTTGGATATAGTAATAGGTAAGGGTGCAGATGCTAAGAGTATAAGACTTGATTTGCCACACTTTACCTTAATAGGTGCAACTACAAGAATAGGTCTTTTGACAGCTCCTTTGAGAGATAGATTTGGCGTAGTAAACAGATTGGAATTGTACACACCACAGGAGCTTATGCGTATTGTAATAAGGTCGGCTGACGTTTTGAATATTCCTATTGATGAAGACGGAGCTTTGGAACTTGCCAGACGTTCAAGAGGTACACCAAGAATAGCAAATAGATTGCTTAAAAGAGTGCGAGATTTTGCACAGGTTAAGTATGACGGTGTAATTACCGGTCAAGTTGCAAAAGATAGTCTTGATATATTAGAAGTTGATAAAAATGGTCTGGATTTGACAGATAAAACACTTTTAATGTGTATGATAGATAAATTTAGTGGTGGACCGGTAGGTCTTGACACCCTTTCTGTATCAATAGGTGAGGAAGCAGAAACAATAGAAGATGTTGTTGAGCCATACTTAATACAGCAAGGTTTTATAAAGAGAACACCAAGGGGCAGAGTTGTAACTAACAAAACTTATGAATATTTCGGGCTTGAAGTATTGGGAGGAGAAAATAATGATTAAACTTGAATTAGAAGATTTTATTTACGAAATAAAGGAAGAAATGGAATGTTATGCTGAAATAGGCAAAGAAGGTGCTGATAAGTGGGAAGAAAAGTTCAGAAATTGGCTTGATAACCCTAAGGTAAAGCATAGCAATGTTACTAAAAGTGGTGACAAAGTAATGTATAGCGTAGCAGATGAAAGCGAAATTTTTGATATTGCTGATGAATATTTAACAGCTATTGAAAATAATAGTGAAGCAGAGTATTGGAAAAAATTCCAATAAATTATTGTCGAAAAGAGGTTGTGCTATAGCCTATTTAGAATATTATGTAAATTAGTTTGCAGAGTTAAAAAGATTAATAATTACGACAAATTAGTTGACAATATTTACAAATTGGTTTAATATTATTTATAAATTATTTTAGGAGGTCAAGATATGTACGACATTAATGAAGTAAAAGCAGTAGACCCTGAAATTTGCGAAGCTATTAACGAAGAACTTTATAGACAGCAGCATAACATTGAACTTATTGCATCTGAAAATATTGTTTCTAAGGCAGTTATGGCAGCTATGGGTTCAGTGCTTACAAATAAATATGCAGAAGGTTACCCAGGTAAGAGATATTACGGTGGTTGTGAAAAGGTTGATATTGTAGAAGAATTAGCTAGAAAGAGAGCTTGTGAACTTTTTGGTGCAGAACATGCTAATGTTCAGCCTCATTCTGGTGCTCAGGCAAATATGGCTGTATTCTTTGCAGTTTTAAAGCCTGGCGATACTGTAATGGGTATGAGCCTTGCACATGGTGGTCACTTAACTCATGGTTCACCTGTTAATATGAGTGGTAAGCAGTACAACGTAGTTTCTTACGGTGTAAGTGAAGAAACTGGTAGAATTGATTATGAAGAATTCAGAAGAGTAGCTCTTGAAAACAAGCCAAAGCTTATTATTGCCGGTGCAAGTGCATATTCAAGAACTATTGATTTCGAATTTATGAGCAAGGTTGCTAAGGAAGTTGGAGCATACTTTATGGTAGATATGGCTCATATTGCAGGTCTTGTAGCTGCAGGTCTTCATCCAAATCCAGTTCCTTATGCTGATTTTGTTACTACAACTACTCACAAGACTTTAAGAGGTCCTAGAGGTGGTCTTATTCTTTGTAAGGAAGAAAATGCTAAGCTTATTGATAAGGCTATTTTCCCAGGTATTCAGGGTGGTCCTCTTATGCACGTTATTGCAGCTAAGGCTGTTTGTTTCAAGGAAGCTCTTGACCCAAGTTTCAAGAAGTATGCTGAACAGGTTGTTAAGAATGCAAAGGTACTTGCTGACAGACTTATTGAAAATGGTTTTGATATAGTTTCTGGTGGTACAGATAATCACCTTATGCTTGTAGATTTAAGACCAATGCACATTACTGGTAAGGAACTTGAAGCAAGACTTGACGAAGTAAGAATTACTTGTAACAAGAATGCTATTCCATTTGACCCAGAAAAGCCAGGTACAGCAAGTGGTATTAGATTAGGTACTCCAGCTGTTACTACAAGAGGTATGGTTGAAGAAGATATGGTTGAAATTGCTGACCTTATTGCTATGGTTGCTAAGGACTTTGAAGGAAACAAGGCAGAAGTTGCTGAAAGAGTTCAGAAACTTGTTACTAAGTATCCAATTTACTAATAATTTAATATATTTATACATATTGGAGCTACTCTTTTTGGGTAGCTCTTTTTGTAAATTTATATGTAAGAAATATTTTTAAGGAGGACAATATATGAAAAATAAAATTATACTTGCTTTATTGTGCGTTACTCTATTTTGCCAAAGCGTGACAGTATTTGCAGAAAATACAGAATATGATGCAAATGAAAACTATACTTCAGGTGATGAATTATCAAATGATAGTGAAAGAACTAAGATACCTATTGAGGGTTTGGATAATTGCTATATATTAGATGATGGGTCTGGATTTTATGTAAATATAGTAAATGATAAAAATGAAAAATTAGTAGAAACAAATTTTAGAAGTGTAGAAAGCAAACTTGGGGAGTATGATACTATTATTGTCCATTATCCAGAGGGTATGGCTGATTCTAGCTTAGGACTTTTAAGCAAGGATTTTAAAACAATAGTTCCTCCAAATTTCTACTATAATATTAATTTTATTAAAGTAGATAACCAGGTATATGTCGAGGCTACAAACAGTGCAGACGATTCAAAAGATTATTTTGATTTAGACGGTAAAAAAGTAGATGTTAAGGTTGATAATTCATATAGTAATTGGGCTGAAGACAGTGTAAATAAATCTATTGAATTAAATTTAGTTCCAGATAATTTAAAGTCTAAATATACTAACAAAATAACAAGACAGGAATTTTGTCAACTTGCTGTACAGACTTACGTTGCCAAAACTGGAAATGAAATTAATATGAATGTTGAAAGTCCGTTTTCTGACGTAGATGATATTTATATAACAACAGCATATAATTTAAAAATAGTATCTGGCGTAGGCAACAATAAGTTTGCACCGGAAAATTATATTACTCGTCAAGAGGCTGCTGTAATGATAAATAATCTTGCAACAATCCTCAATATTGACAAAAGCAAACCTCAAACAAAGAAATTTGTTGATGAAAGTTACTTTGCTAAATGGGCAAAAACTGCTATTTATAGTGTTGCCGGAATAAAAAGTGGAGATACCTATGTAATGACAGGTACTGGAAATGGAAAATTTTCTCCTTGGATGAATTATACAAGGGAACAGGCTATTGCTACTATGTTGAGATTGTATAATTGCAATTAAAAAGTGAGATTGTATATAAAAATAACCTCAAGTGTATTTTTCTTGAGGTTATTTTTGTGGAATGATTTTATGCGTCTTCCCAAATGGCTTGTGATTTAACAAGTATATCAAATATTCTTGACCATGGGAAACTCATTTGTACTACTTTTATATTATCAAGATAATATGTATCACCATTGAAAGTATATTTACAGCCCTTTAAAACATTTTCTATACGACTTGGGTTCATTAAATCATATAAAATCTGACTTTGCTGATTTTCATATACAGTTGGCTTATATGCTTTGTTTGCAAGGGTAAGTTTTGCTGTAGCAGTGTATTCGCTATCTTCAATATAGTGTTGTAAAAGAACTTTTAAGTGGGCATCAAGAGCTGTTTTAGTATCTTTTGAAACTTGGTCAGCAATAGTGAAAACCTGTGCGTGAGCAATGCCTAAACCTATGGCATTTGCCTGTGTATTCCAAGCAGAGTACATATCAAGTTCACTTAAATTCATAGTTTTGCTTACAGATTGGTCACTTCTCTTGTTTCTTGATAATTGCTGGAAAATGTAATTTCGGCTATTATCAAGTTGTGTATTTACATATAATTCAATCAAACCGGTATGACCACCATTGGCATTAACAGTATATAACTTATCAAGGAAGTTTTCTTTACTGGATTTACCGGTAGTGTAATTATATATAAATGTGTTAAAATCCTTTTTTGTATATTGTCCAACTCTACCACTGGCATAATTTATAGCAACCTTGATTAAGTGACTAGGAGATGAAACATCAAATGTTGCAACATCTTGAGTATGGTCGTTGTAATATAAATTGTATTTTGGTGTGAGGTTATTTCTTATGGAATAATCTCGGGCGTAAGTAAGCTGTGGCAATTCATCTGTACCATATATTATATTGACTTTTTTACCATAGCCAATTAGAGCCATTTCCTTTTCGCTGTTGCCATAAGCCTCTTTTAAAGTGTTCTGAATGGAATTTGGAAGAACTTCCATATAACTTCTAGGGAAGCTATATTTTACGGCAGAGCCTTTGCTAGATTGTACCCAGCTGGCATTTTGTCTATAAAAATAAGTAATACAATTTGGCAACTGTAAATCGTCATTGCCCACAAGTATCTGGTCTATTTTTCCTTCCTGTTGCCATTTTAAAAGCATTGAAAACATATCAGCAGTAGCAGAATAAGGAAGGATATAATTATCAATATATGGCTTATACTTTGGGCTACTTAGGTATGTAGTGTTAAAATTGTTTAAAAATGCTTTTTCCCATTTTGTAAGTTCCCCATATCCAAGTTCAACAGACTTGTTATAAACATATCCATACTCTAATAGGAACTGTTCCGGAGTTACCATAGCATATGTGTTTAATATTTCGTCCTTGTTTGGGTCGTTGGGATTTAATTCAAGGTAATAAGATGCAAGACCTTTTAATTTGTTGCTATCGCACCAAACTGTATTAAATCTGGTTTCAGGTAATGAACGTGGATTTGCAATATTTATATAATATTTAGGATTAGGAAAATTTGTAATAAGTGTATTCAAGTCTTCCATAGCATCTTTATAATCCTTGTAGTTTACACCACATCTACTGCCTACAAGACCATTTGTAACATAGGAAGATGTATTTATAATAACCGTAGTGTCTTTGTTATTGTTATTCAAAACAAGGTTGTATACTTCATCTCTTACGGCTAGGGAATTTCCTAAATGATTTTTGGTGGTATCGTTTGAAAAATAATCTAAATTATCTTTACTGACAGTTATACAGTTGTCGCCACCTATTCTCGAAAGATTGTCAAAATATTCATAACTAACAGGTCGGCTGTCAAGGGGGATGTTTATAACCGTATGTGCAAAAACACCAGTAGAAAAACCTAACACAGCCAATATTGTAGTGATTAAAAGTCTAAATTTCATTGTTAAAACTCCTCTCTCAGACAAGTATATTTTATATTTATATTTTTGTCAAATTATTTCGAATGTTATCCCTATTTTACCAGTAAATACATAATTACACCTTGTCTATAATATAATATTTTGGGTGATAAAATGAGTATATATATTTTAAAGAAAAGTGATTATGAAATTACGGCAATTTATTATTCTCTAGGAAATATTTGTGTGAAGAAAATAGAGAAAGGAATGTGGGGAAAGGAAGAAATTATTGCAAGTGGTGTAAAGCCGGAATTTAGTGTTTTTGAATATAATTCAGATTATATGGTTATTTATCAACATAAAAATGGAAGTATGTACCTTTGTGGAGATGGTAAAGAAGGTATTAAAATACTGGAAAGTTTAGGTGACGATAAAAATAACATTGTTATTAATGCTGAGATTTGGAACAATCAAATGGAGTTAATTTACAACTTGCCTGATAAAAATGGAGAATATATTGTAAGGCAGAAGAAAAGGGCAGACAGTAGTTGGTCTAAGCCAGAGAAAATAGATGATTTTGTACCCTTTAATAATAGTTTTTTTAAGGTGCATTATGCTGATAAGAATAATAAAGTTATTTTTTATCAAAAACGTATGCCTGAAATTCAGTTTGGATACAGAGAAATAAATGAAAATATAAGCAATTTTAAAATGGTTTATGCAACAGGATATTACATAACAGATTATTCTTATGTTATAACAGAGGATAGTATTCATTTTGTGTTTTTACTGTCTGGAATTTATGGTTCAAAAATAGTTTATGTCCGTAAAGAAAGTAACAAAGTAAGTAAGGCTAAAACTATTGTAGAAAATACTTTAGCAAGAGATTGCATAATTGCTATAATACAAAATAAAGTTTGTATATGGTGGAGAACGGCTAGAAAATTATATTCTACAGTGTCCTATGATATGGGAGAAAGTTTTAAACAGCAGGGAGTGTATAAGGGCAAATTTGAAACTAATTCCGTAAAGGCTGTTTTAGTAGAAAAAAATCAACAAGGAGATAAATATATTGCAAATGAAGTTTATGTTCCAAGTGATAAGCCTTATATTATAGAGCTTTTACCGGTTGACAATATTGTACAGACACAAAATATAGCTGAACAAGAAGAAATTGAAAGGCTTAGAAAAAAAGTTAAGGATTTAGAAATGCGAATACGAGGAAAATAGGTTTATTTATTCTATGAAATGTAGTATAATTAATGGACTTTGAAAAGGTTTGTTATTTAAAAATACAGGAGAAAATATGTCTATTATAAAGAAATCATTGGAATATATTAAAAAATATGGTTTTGCAGTAGTTTTGGACAGAGTGAAAGAGAATAGTTATATTCGAAAAAATCCATCAGATTATGATAATTACAGAAAACTTATGGATTGCCACGAAGGTCATAAACTAGACTATAATCCCAAAGTCACAGTTATTGTACATAATGGTAGCAGTAAAACAATAGAAAGTGTTGAAAATCAAATATATACTAACATACAGCTTTTAAATATATTTGAAGAAACAAAAGCAAAGTCCTTTAACAAAGGTTTAACTTTGGCAGATGGTGAATATGTCAGTTTTTTGAATAGTGAAGATATTCTCGAAAAAAATGCAGTTTATGAAATGGTAAAATGTTTAAATAAAAAAATGTGTTCAATGGTGTATTGTGATGACGATACCATAAGTGGAGAAAAATATATAAATCCATTTTTTAAACCTTGTTTTTCTCCACACACACTTTTATCTTTTTGTTATATAGGTTTTTCAATTTTTGATTGTGATAAGGCTAAAAATGTAGGTTTTAATTGTGATTACAAAGACGAAGAATACTATGATTTTTTATTGAAGTATACAAATGAAAATAAAGATATTTCAAAAGTTGACAGAGTTCTTTGTCATAAGAAAGAGCATATTGAAAATATTGAGGAAATAAGAACTATAAAGCAAAGTATATTGATGACTAGAAACATTAGAGCTACTGTTGATGAAGGTGGAAATATAGTTTTTAGACCTGATGAAGAAATGGTATCTATAGTAATTCCTTCAAAAGACAATGTTAATATGCTTAAAACTTGTATTAATTCTATTGTTGAAAATACAGAATACGGTAATTATGAAATTATTGTAGTAGACAATGGAAGTAATGATGAAAATTCAAAAAAATATGTTGATATAATTTCAAAAGTAAATGGAAAATACATTTATGAAAAAATGGATTTTAATTTTTCTAAAATGTGCAATATAGGAGCAGAAAATTCACAGGGAAAATATATACTGTTTTTAAATGATGATATAGAGGTTACAGACAGTAAATGGCTTACAGAAATGGTGGGCTATTGTCAGTTACCGGAAACTGGTGCAGTAGGTGCAAAACTTCTTTATCCAGATACAAAAAATATACAGCATTGTGGAGTAATTAACATACAAAATGGTCCTGTACATTGTTTTGGAAATATGCCAGATGGTGATTATTATTTTGGCAGGACAAGTCTACCTTATAATTTTTCAGCTGTTACAGGAGCTTGTCTTATGATAAAGAAAAAGGATTTCTGTGGCTTTGATGAAGATTTTGCTGTTGCCTATAATGATATAGATTTATGTTTTTCTCTTTTGGAAAAGGGCTTATATAACCTATGTTTAAATAATATAAGTTTATTGCATTATGAATCTGTATCTCGAGGGGACGACAGAAAAAATGAAGAAAAACTTTTGAGATTGTACAGAGAAAGAATGAAACTGGATAATAAATACAGAAATTATATTTCTAATGACTTGTACTATAATACAAACCTGACACAGCATAAAGCCGATTTTTCTGTAGAGGTTCTTAACAGAGTTTTTGCCAGTAAGCCTTTTAAGCAAATTAAAAATGTAGACAGGTATATTGACAGTAATGTTGAATATGCCGTAGAATATATACACTATAGGGATTATATTACTATAGGTGGCTATGCTTATAAAGAAATAGGTGGATATTGTAAAATTAATTTGTTGTTATTTACAGATGAAAATGCCCTTGTTTTTGAAACAGATATGGAGCAACGATTTGATTTGGCAAAATTAAAGAACAAGAATATACCTTTGTGTGGCTTTAAGTGTAGAATTGACAACGAAATAGTAGATAAGGGTCAATATGAAATAGGTATTTTATTAACCAGTACAATAGGAGCAAAGCACGTTGTTAGAACAGGGTATACAATAGATATTACTGTATAAAATTTAGTATATTTTGTACAGAGTTTCCGTATTATTTACAGAGGTGATTAATATGGGAGAATATTTTGTGGAAAATTTATTTTATATTATAATTGGACTAAGTGTGTTAAGCTTTATTATTTTAAAAATAGGAGCTAAATTTATAGGTTTTGTAGCTAGAGGAGTTTTGGGAGTAGCAAGTATATTCATATTAAATATATTGCTTTCGCCACTTAATATATCTGTAGGTATAAATGCTTTAACAGGGCTTTTAGCTACACTTTTGGGCTTTCCGGCTGTGGTGCTTATGTTTGGACTTGCTTTACTTTTTAGATAGGAGAAAAAATGTCTTTTATAAAACAATTTACCGATAACTTGCTTTCAATGGAATTTCGTACAATAAACAATATGAACGATAATACGATTTTAAGTGATGAAAGCAAATATATGGGATTATGTAAATTTACTGGCAATACGATGTACATAGTTGTTGCCATAAATGGAGATAATCCAGATTATGAAATTATTACCCATGGTTTACAGAACTTTCTTGCTATGGAAAAGAGATTTAATGTTGTTTCTTTATTTGTTTATTTTAAAGAAAAGGTTGATGAAAAGATAATAAATTACTGTAATGTGGATATTTTGGATTATAATGCACCCTATGTGGAATTAAAATGGGTTGTAGATATTTTAGAAAAAAAGATTATAGTAAATGGTCAACAGCCTAATAAACTAATTGATATAGAAAAGGCAATAAATAGTGCCCTTAATATGGAGGGCTATGATGTGGCAACTGATGTCAGAGATTTGGAAAAAAAGCATATTGAAAACAGAGCAAAAAATGTAAAAACTAATAATATTGCTTTTACAATAGGTCTTATGGCAATTAATGTTATTGTATTTTTGGCTATGGAACTGTTGGGAGGGTCAACAAATACAGAGGTATTACTGAATTTTGGGGCATTAGACAGAGATTTAATATTGTCAGGACAAATATATAGACTGTTTACATATATGTTTTTACATATAGGATTTATGCATCTTTTGTGTAATGGCTTTTCTATTTATATATTTGGCTCTAGGGCAGAAAAATATTTTGGAAAATTGAAATATATAATTATATACATTATTTCAGGTTTGTTAGGTGGATTACTTAGTATTACATTTAACGGAGCAGTTTCTGCTGGTGCAAGTGGAGCAATATTTGGCGTAATGGGAGCAAATATTGTATATTCAAAGTTTTATAAAAGGTCTATGGACGGACTTGATTTAGGTGTGCTTATAGTTTTTGCTATTATAAATATAGGAACTGGCATACTTATACCAAATGTAGATAATTGGGGTCACTTAGGCGGACTTATTGGTGGACTTATAACATCACTAATTTTTTGTATAGGAGAAAAGAAGAATGAAACAACTTAATGATGAAATATTAAAAAGTACAAATGAAATGTGGGCAGACAGACCGGTAGTTTTTGGCGATGGGGATAAAAATGCTATTATAATGCTTATTGGAGAAGCTCCGGGAGCAGAGGAGGTAAAAGAGGGCAGACCTTTTGTAGGAAAAGCTGGAAAGAACTTAAATGAGTTTTTAGAAATATTGGGATTAAAAAGAGAAAATCTCTACATTTCAAATGTAGTAAAGGTTAGACCTACTAAAAATAGTCCAAAAACAGGTAAGCCTATTAATAGACCACCAAACAGAGAGGAATTGGAACTTTTTGTACCATATCTCCAGAGAGAAATTCAGCTTGTTAAACCTGAATTTATTGTTACTTTAGGTAATTTTGCACTTAAAAATACTCTTATGGATAACAAAATTACAATAGGGGAATATCATGGAACATTAATTGAGTATAATGGATTTAAGGTATTTCCTTTATACCACCCTGCATCAATTATATATAATAGAGCATTAAGTGAAGTATACCAGCAGGATTTACTTAAATTAAAGGAGCTTTTATGAGAAAGGCTGTTTTGATAGGATTACCGTTTTTAGCTTTAGGAATGTTATTTTTGTTAAAATTGGTGTTTCCATTTATATTAGCACATCTGTATTCCTGTAAATTTAAGGAAGTTACAGGATACTGGTGTCCAGGCTGTGGAAATACAAGATTTGCAATATATCTTCTCAGAGGAGATATATTGACAGCTATTAAATGTAATTATGGAACAGATATAGTAATAGTTACGATTATTTTATTTTATATTGAACAGCTTTTAAAATGTTTTGGAATAAATAAAAAACTGCTACCTAGAAAGACAGCTTTCTGGATAACAGTTTTAGTTGTAGTTATGATTTATTATATTTTGAGAAATTTTATACCTATTTTGGATATTCCCAAACTATGTTAGTAATAAATATGTGAACCTAAAGCTCCAATAAGACTTGCTGCACCAAGGCCAAGACATACAATAAGAGCAAGAACAAGACCTATGCCAGAAAGAACAATACCTAATATTGATGTTGTTCTACTAAGTGGGTCTTTTTTGTATGAATAAACACCAAGTACAATACCAGCTAACGCCATAATAAGAGCTGGAATATTAGAGCAACAACATAGTACAGAAAGAATACCAAGAACTAAAGAAGCAATAGCTGTTCCGGTTGATGGCTCCGGTAAAGATGAAAAGCTAAATTTTTCTTCGTTTAAATTCACATCTTTAGCACCTTCAGGTATGCTGTCACAAACATCGTCAGTTGTGTTATTGTTTAAATTTTCGTTTTCGTTCATAAGAACACCTCCTCATTTATTAAATGATTCTCTACAATATTATTCTACCATAATTTATATTTTAATACAATTAAGATATTCTAAAGTTTTCCAAATAAAAAAATGCCGATAAAGGGGAAGAAAATCGGCATTTTAGTGAATCGGAAAGATAAATCCGATGGCTTGTTTACAAGCCACAAATTAATAAAATTAATTAATGTATTCATTATGTGTTTATTTTATAAAGGGAATTTTTATGAAAAAATCTTTTATTTAGTATAATTTATTTTAATTTGCACTTGCTGTCTGAGTTTCAGTTTCTCCAGCAGGTGTAGATTGTGTCATTACAACAATCTTTTCAGGAGTAACTCCGTCATCAGAATATTTAATTCTAACAACATCGTCTACCTTAATATCGCTTAATGAACAACCAGTTTCAGTTTCTTTATCTCGTGTATAAAGTATACTTTCATCTGGAACTTCAATAAGTGTTTCATCTGTGTTAAATTCTAATGAATGACCTTGAGAATTGTCCTTATCCTTAGGGTCAGGTGCGTTGCCTTCAGGGGCATTACCTTCTGGAGCATTTCCATCTGGTGGAGCAGAAGGCTTTTCACTATCATTAGGTGGGTTGCTATTGTCCTTCTTGTCAGGTTGTGTACCGTTGTCATCAGGTTTTCCCTCTGGCATTTTTGCAGTCACCACGCTGATAGAATGGTCAGTAACAGCTGTAACCTTTGCTATAGTGGAATTATCGTCTTTGTCCGGTTTATTGTCAGGTGCATTAGAGTTGCTACTTTCTTCACTTGTAATTTCTACGCTGCTTTGCTGTGATGCAGTTTGTGTTGATGAATTACAGGCTGTGAAAGCCAACATACCAACAACAGCAAGACAAAGGAATATATTTTTTTTCATATATCTGTCCTCCTTGTGATTTATTTTACAAGTAATAATATAGCAAATAAATCTTAAATTAAAAGAATAGGAAGATTAAAATAAAATTAAAATTGGAATATTTTAGAATTTAAAAATTGATATTTGTGATTTGTATAAATATAGAAATAAAAAAAGGACTTAACCCTTACCCTTGGTTAAGTCCTAGAAAATATTAAATTAGTCGATGAAACCAGTATTCATCTTGTTCATGCTCTTAATAACAGAAGTAATGAAAACGATTTCGTCTTCAGTAAGAGAACTAACAAGACTCTTTAAAGCTCTACGAGCCTTAGCACTTCTTGTGTTTTCCATATCCTTCATATCAGCACCGCCGTTAGAAAGGTCCTTAGTAATAAGGTCGTCTAAAGAAATATCGAAGAATTCTGCAATAGCTACCATATTCTTAACACTTGTGCCTCTCTGACCTCTTTCGATAAGACCAAGGAAGCCAGGTGCCATACCGATAACCTTAGCAAAGTCATCAATAGTAAGACCTCTACGTTTTCTTTCGTATCTAATGTTTGAGCCAATAATTTTTGCGTAATCCATATTGAAAATCTCCTTTCGATTATTTGTTTGTAATGTAATTTATCAATATGTCCCCTTATATAATATATTCTATATTATATGAAGGAAAAAATCAAGCCCTAATTTGTTATAAAAAATTAAAACAAAATTAAGATTTACATCTGACTTAAGTAGTTTGCATAGCCGATGTTTTCTAGTTTTTCAGCCTTTTCCTCTACAGAGTCCTTTAAGTCCCTTTTATAGGTCTTAACTTTTTCCTGAAGTTGAGGGTCAAAAGCTGCTAACATTTGCACTGCAAGTAAGCCTGCATTTTTTGCTCCGTTAATAGCAACTGTTGCAACAGGGATACCACCTGGCATCTGTACTATAGAATAGAGGGAGTCCACACCACTCAATGCTCTAGTCTTAACAGGAACACCTATAACAGGCAATGTTGTAATGGCAGCTGTCATACCAGGAAGGTGGGCAGCACCACCAGCACCAGCAATAATAACCTTTAAACCTCTTTCCTGTGCTGTAGAGGCATATTCGTACATTTTGTCTGGTGTTCTGTGAGCAGAAACGATGGTAAGTTCGTATTCAATACCAAAAGAATCTAAAACCTTTGCAGCTTCACTCATAACAGGTAAATCTGAATCGCTACCCATAATTATTCCGACTTGAACCATTGTATTAGTCCTCCTTTGATGTGATTTTTATTAAACTAAATGCTTTATCGGCAGTTTCAAGAGCATCTTTTACTGTATCGGCTGTTACAGTAATATGACCCATTTTTCTCTTAGGTTTGGAAACACCCTTTCCATAAATATGGACTGTAGCTCCCTTGAGGGCACATACATCATAAAGACCTTCAACATATGTTTTGCCACTATGACCTTCTTCACCTAAAAGATTAACCATTACAGTTGGTCTAATAAGGCTTGTATCACCTAAAGGTAAACCAACAATAGCTCTTACATGATTTTCAAACTGACTTGTAACACAACCTTCTATTGTATAGTGACCGGAATTATGTGGACGAGGGGCAACCTCATTAATAAGAATTTGGTCATCTTCAGTTACAAACATTTCCACACAGAACATACCTATACCGTCAAAGATTTCCATTACTCTCTTTGCAGCATCCATAGCACCTTCTGTAGCTGTTTTGTCTATGTCAGCAGGTACTACTGTTTCGTGAAGAATACTATCAATATGTCTGTTATCCCCAACAGGATAAACAGCAACATCGCCATTTAAACTACGGCAAGCTAAAACAGAGGTTTCCATACGGAAATTAATCATTTTTTCAGCCATAAGCTTAATTTTGCCATTGCCAAGTTCATTGTAAGCAGAATTTATACTGTCTTTACTCTTAACTACGGCATTACCCTTACCGTCATATCCACCGGTACGAGCCTTGAGCATATATGGATAGCCATATTTTTCTCCAGCCTTTTCCATATCTTCAATGGATTCAATAGCCATAAAGTCTGGACAAGGCAAACCATTTTCAGCCATAAGTGTTTTTTGAGTAAACTTATCCTGAATAATCTTCAAGCTCTTTGCTGTAGGATAAATTTTGTATCCCTTATTTTCAAGTTCTAAAAGGGCATCAGCGTTGATATGTTCAAATTCATATGTAATAACATCTGCATTTTCAGCAAGGAGTGCAAAAGCATTTTTGTCGTTGAAATCTGCGATAATGTGTTCATCGCATATACTATGAGCTGGGCAGTCAGGAGTAGGGTCTAAAACGATAACATAGAAGCCCATTTTTTTAGCCTCAAGTATCATCATTTGACCTAACTGGCCACCACCTATAATGCCAATTTTAGTTTGTAAAAAATTAGTTGGCACAACAATTCACCACCATTTCTTTTGTTATTTAATAATAACACAATAAATATATCATTTCAATAGCTTTAGATTAAATATCGGTTAAAATTCTGTTGTTTATAACTGGAATTTGTGATATAATAAACAAAGTATTTTTAAAGAGGAATTTATATATTTTATACTATTTTATAAAGCATATAAGAAAGAGGAGTTTTATAAATGGCAACAAAAAAGAAAGGTCCAAAAACTGGTACAACAAGAAAAAAGTCCAGCACATCAAAGGCTAAAACATCAAGTAAGAAAACAACACCGAAAAAGAATAAAGTAATAAAATTACAACAGAATAAAGAAAAACAATTTTTAAATAAGGAGATTTATGCTGTAGGTATTATTGGTGTATCAATATTGCTTTTTGTCTGTGTAGTAGCAGGAGAAAATATGGGTATAATAGGAAATTATGTTTCTATTTTCTTACGCCATACATTTGGTATAGGAGCAATAGCATTGCCTATTGTACTTTTGATATATGGAGTACAAATGCTCAGACATATGGAAGATGAGGATTTAAAACGTAAAGCTATTATCTTTATAGGATTTTTTATTACATTAATAAGTTTGGCACATACTTTAAAAGGTTGGGAACCATCAAGTTCTTTAGGTGATTATATTTCAAAATGCTATCTTAATGGTTCATTGAAAAATGGTGGACTTGTAGGTGCTATTTTTGGTGGATTATTAGGCAAGATTTTAGGTCAGTTAGGTGCATATATCGTACTCTTTGCTATCCTTGTAATGCTTTTTATTATGGCAACAGGCAAGTCTATAATGGAATTCTTAAATGGTATAGGAGAATTTATAGATGGTGTTCGTGAAAATAACGATTATGAAGAAGAATATTACGAATTAAAAGCTATAAGAGAAGATGAAAAAGCTGTATCTGAAAAAGTAGAAGATGAAGACGATACAGAAGAACAAACAGAAAACAAAAAAGATGATGGGAGTTCAGAAGTTGAAGAAGACGCTTCTGATGAAGTTGAAGAAGAAAGAGATACTAGAAAAAGTGTTAAAAGAAAAGGTGGCTTTTTAGGTTTATTTAAAAGACGAGAACCAGTTCAGGAAAAAGAGGAAAAATATGTTCCTCCGGTTGTTACTTTTGAAATAGGAGAGTATAACAAGAATGAAGAACATAATGAAGAATTGGAATTAGATAACTGTGATGTTGTAAACCAAAGATATAATTATCTTCATAGACCTAGAGAGTTTGACGAAAGTATACCTAGACTTCGTGAAAGGGTAAAGCAGGCACAAGAAGCCATTGCTAGAGGAGAAGAAAAGCAGTACGTATCAAAGATCTTAAATGGTATACAAACTGAACTTGACAAGTATAGTGAAAAGTCTGATGAAAAATCAGAGGAAAGCGAAAATGTTCAAAGTGCTGATACATCTCAAATAGATGCAGATATTCCAAGCCTTAAAGAGGAAATAAAAGGTGCTGGGGATATATTTATGTGGGATAATCCAAAAACAGAGGAAAAAGAGCAGACTTATGACAATGTACAAAGTTTTTCAGAACAACCTGAAAATAATATTGACTTTGGCTCTGAACCACAAAATGATTATGCAGATATTCAGCATAGTGCAGTTGAAGAAAACAACGGTGGTATTTCTTCAGGTGTTTTAGAAATTACTCCTATTGAGGAAAGTCCTGATTTAGGTACAGAAAAAATTGCCTTAGATGCTTTAAAGTCAATAAATAAGCCTAGTATACAGATTATAAGTGACGATAATGCAAATGATGCTATTGATGATAAAGAAGCCATTAATTTCGCAGACCCTATAAGAAGTAGTGAAGATGCTATTTTATCAAATAATATTGAAGAAAAAGAACCTAAGATATTTAATGAGTCAGAAAACGTAGAAGAAAATATTTCTGATGAAGTAGAAGAAAAGAGTTCTGTTCCAAGGTCAATGTTTACTGAAAGTATTTTCAAAAGTGGTGATAGCAAAAATGAAACCAGTCTTGCCGGAAAGAATTTTAGCTATAGTGAACCAGAATTTATAGAGGCTGAGGAAGAAAAGAAGGTGTCTAAATTAACAAATCAAGCTGAGGCTGTTACAATTCCTTACCAGTATCCTAAAATTGAATTCCTTGCAAAAAATCCTGATGAAAACAGCAGTTTTACATCAAGAGAAGAAAAAATGCGTAAGGTTAAGAAGTTGGAAGAAACTTTAGCAATATTTGGGGTTGAAGCAAAGGTAAATAATATAAGCCAAGGTCCTGCTGTAACAAGATTTGAACTTACACCTCCAGTTGGTGTAAGAGTAAACAAAATAGAGGGTCTTGCCGATGATATTGCCCTTGCTCTTGCAGCAAAGAGTATAAGAATTGAAGCACCTATTCCTGGTATGAGTGCTGTAGGTATTGAAATACCTAATGATAAAATTTCAAATGTATTTTTCAGAGAAATTTTACAGACAGAGAAATTTAACAGTTATGACGGTAAAATAGCCTTTGGTATGGGTAAGGATATTGCCGGAAATATTGTAGTTTCAGATATTTCTAAAATGCCACATTTACTTATTGCCGGTGCTACTGGTTCAGGTAAGTCTGTATGTGTAAACACAATTATTACAAGTATGTTGTATAAGTATTCTCCTGATGAAGTAAGACTTATATTGGTAGACCCAAAGGTAGTAGAATTAAGTGTTTACAATGGTATACCACACTTGCTTATTCCGGTTGTTACTGACCCACACAAGGCAGCAGGAGCTTTAAACTGGGCTGTTAGGGAAATGATGAGAAGATACGACTTGTTTGCGTCAACTGGTTCAAGAAAGTTGGAGGCATACAACAAGAATGTTGCTAAAGAAGATAGATTGCCACAGATTGTTATTATTATTGACGAGTTGGCTGACTTAATGATGGTTGCAAAGAAAGAGGTAGAAGATTCTATTGTGCGTCTTACACAGCTTGCAAGAGCAGCAGGTATCTATCTTATAGTTGCAACACAGAGACCTTCTGTAAACGTCATTACTGGTCTTATTAAAGCAAATATTCCTTCAAGAATAGCCTTTAAGGTTTCTTCTCCTGTAGACTCAAGAACAATTCTTGACTGTTCTGGTGCTGAAAAACTTTTAGGTCGAGGTGATATGCTTTTCCGTTCAGTTTCTATGGACAAGCCTCTTAGAATACAGGGTGCTTTTGTATCTGATGATGAAGTTGAAAAGATTGTAGATTATATTAGAGTGGATGAATCTCATTATGACCAAGAAATTATAAAGCAACTTGAATCTTCGTCTTCAGACGGAGTTACTGTTTCAGGTGGTTCAGGTGATGGCGAAGACGAGCTTACAAAACAGGCTATAGGTTTCCTTGTTCACAGTAAGAAAGCATCTATAAGTGGTTTACAGCGTAAATTCAAAATTGGATATAACAGAGCTGCTAACATTATAGAAGACCTTGAAGAAAGAGGTATTGTTGGTCCTGATAATGGAGGAACAAAGGGCAGAGAGGTTCTTATGAGCGAATACGAATACAAGGAATGGTTAGAAAGAAATAGTTAAAATTTGAATAAATACAGTTTTATGTACTACTATATGAAAATTTTAAGTTGACTAAAATTAAAATTAGGATTATATTTATATCAATATAAAACCTAGGAGGATGAGAAAATGAAAAGTGATATTGAAATTGCACAAGAATGTGTCATGGAACCCATTACAAAAGTAGCAGAAAACTTTGGTATTGATGTAAACGATTTGGAAATGTATGGCAAGTATAAGGCTAAGATTTCTGATGAATTATTTAAGAGTAGCAAAAATAACAAAGATGCAAAGCTTGTTCTTGTAACAGCCGTAAATCCAACTCCAGCTGGTGAAGGTAAGACTACTGTAACTATTGGTCTTTCACAGGCTTTAAATCAGCTTGGCAAGAAGACACTTGTAGCTTTAAGAGAACCTTCTCTTGGACCTTGTATGGGTGTAAAAGGTGGTGCAGCAGGTGGTGGATATTCACAGGTAGTTCCTATGGAAGATATTAACCTTCATTTTACAGGTGATATTCATGCAATGACAACAGCTAACAACCTTTTATCTTCTATTATTGATAATCATATTAAGCAGGGTAATGTTCTTGGTATTGACCCAGACAACATTATTTGGAAGAGATGTGTTGACCTTAACGATAGAGTTTTAAGAGATGTTATCGTTGGTGTAGGTGGAAAACTTAACGGTGTTACAAGAGAAGACGGCTTTATGATTACAGTTGCTTCTGAAATTATGGCTGTAGTATGTCTTGCAGAAGATATTACAGACTTGAAGGACAAGTTAGGCAAAATGGTAGTTGCTTATACTTATGATGGTAAGCCTGTAACTCCAAAGGATTTACACATTGTTGGCGCTATGGCAGCTCTCTTAAAAGATGCTCTTAAGCCAAACTTAGTACAGACATTAGAACATACACCAGCTTTCATTCATGGTGGTCCTTTCGCTAATATTGCCCATGGTTGTAACAGTGTAAAGGCAACAAAGACAGCTATGAAACTTTCTGACATTACAATTACAGAAGCTGGTTTTGGTGCTGACTTAGGTGCTGAAAAGTTCTTTGATATTAAGTGTAGAAAGGCTGGCTTAAAGCCTGATGCAGTTGTTCTTGTTGCTACAGTTAGAGCATTAAAGTACAACGGTGGTGTACCAAAGACTGACCTTAACACTCCAAATCTTGAGGCTGTTAAGAAAGGTTTCTGTAACCTTGAAAAGCACATTGAAAACTTACATAAGTTTGGTGTGCCTGTAGTTGTAACACTTAACAACTTCATTACTGATACTCCGGAAGAAGTAGAATATATTAAGACAAAGTGCGAAGAAATGGGTGCTGATTTCGCTATTGCCGAAGTTTGGGCAAAAGGTGGCGAAGGTGGTAAGGCTCTTGCTGAAAAGGTGCTTGACGTACTTGAAAACAAGGAAAGCAACTTCCACGTTTTATACGATGAAAACGATACTATCGTAAACAAGATTACAACTATTGCTAAGGAAATATATGGTGCTGCTGATATTTCTATTGATAAAAAGGCAATGAAGGAAATTAAGAAGATTGAAGATTTAGGTATGGATAAATTACCTGTTTGTATTGCAAAGACACAGTTCTCATTATCTGACGATGCAACTAAACTTGGCAGACCAGAAGGCTTTACTCTTAATGTAAAGGAAATTCGTCTTAGTGCCGGTGCTGGTTTTATTGTTGCCCTCACAGGTAATGTAATGGTTATGCCTGGTCTTCCAAAAGTTCCAGCAGCAGAAAATATTGATGTTGATGAAAACGGAAAGATTACTGGTCTTTTCTAATTTCTGAGGTGTGAAATGGAAACTAAAAAAAGTAATAAAAAAATAATAGCTTTAATTGTTGCTATTGTAGTGGTAATTGTTGCTGTATGTGCAGTTGTTTATGTAAAGAACAATTCAAAGCCGGCAGATGTTGAAACTGAAAGAGTTGTTGGTAACACTCCCGGTAACATAAGCAATTTAGGTGCAGTAGTTGATGACGGTGACTATTCTTATTATCAGAATAGTGATGATAAATACGCTGTTTACAAGAGTAAAAAAGGTAGTAGCAAAGGTGAAAAAATCAATTCAAGTGCTAGTTATTTCCTTAATGTAATGGGAGATTATATCTACTATGCAAATGGAGATGATGACTTTAATGTTTATCGTATGAAGAAAGACGGTAGCGATAACAAAAAGATTATTTCTACTTCTGCTTACTATATGACAGTTACAAAGGATTATATTTTCTATGTTGACTATAATAGGTCAAAGGCTATTTATAGAACAGACTTAGAGGGTAAAAATTCTAAGTGTATTTATGCAGGTGAAGCTAATTACTTAAATGTTTATAATGACGAATTATACTTCACAGATGCTAAAATTAACTACTGGCCAATTAAGATTGATATGGACGGTGGCAATCAGGAAGTGGTTGTAAATAAATATGCTTGTTATCTTGTAGTAGATAATGGATACTTATACTACACTTCACCTCATAACAATCAGACTAATCCAAATGGTGATGACTATATTTATAGAACAGAAATCAGTACAAAGGAGACAGAACTTCTTATAGGAGTTCATTCTGGTGACCTTAATATTGCAGATAATGTTCTCTATTATGATGATTGGGATAAGCTCAAGATTTATAAGTATGATTTAGATACAAATAAGGCAGAACAGATTGTTGATGAATCTGGTATGTACTTAAATGTTGGTAACGACAGATTATATTACATTATTAACAATAACGGAAACGGTGTTGTAAAGAATGTTAAATTAAAGAAATAAGGAGAAATTGTATGGCGAATATAATAGACGGAAAGGCTATTTCTACACAGATTAAAGATGAAGTAAAGGCTGAGGCTGCAGCACTAAAGGCAAAGGGTATTGAACCTTGCCTTGCTGTAGTTCTTGTAGGCGAAGACCCTGCTAGTCAGGTATATGTAAGAAATAAAAAGAGAGCTTGTGAATACTGTGGCTTTAAGTCATTAAACTATGAACTTCCAGCATCTACTACTGAAGAAGAACTTCTTGCTTTAATTGATAAATTAAATGCAGATAAGGAATGTAACGGTATTCTTGTACAGCTTCCACTTCCAAAGCATATTGATGAAAACAAGGTTCTTTTAAGAATTTTACCTGAAAAGGACGTAGATGGTTTCCACCCTTATAATGTTGGTTTATTATCTATTGGTAAGGCTGATTTAAAGGCTTGTACTCCAGCTGGTTGTATTGAACTTATCAAGCGTAGTGGAGTAGATATTACTGGTAAGAAGTGTGTTGTAGTTGGTAGAAGTAATATTGTGGGTAAGCCTGTAGGTATGCTTTTATTAGCTGAAAATGGCACAGTTATTACTTGTCATTCAAAGACTAAGGATATTGCATCAGTATGCAGAGAAGCTGATATTTTAGTTGCAGCTGTTGGTATTCCTAAGTTTATTACAGGAGATATGGTAAGTGACGGCGTAGTTGTAATTGATGTTGGTATCAATAGAAATGAAGAAGGTAAGCTCTGTGGTGATGTAGATTTTGAAAGCGTTGAACCAAAGGCATCTTACATTACTCCAGTTCCTGGTGGTGTTGGTCCAATGACTATTGCTATGCTTATGAAAAACTGTCTTACAGCTTGCAAGAAACAGAATAATTTATAATAAATTCAGAACAAATTAACGACCTTAATTTGTGGCTTACAAGATAAGCTATCGAATTTATATTTCTAATTTACTAATAAAAAAGGCTATAAAACCTTTTAACGGGTTTTATAGCCTTTTCTTATAATTTCAAACTTTTTAAATTCTGTAAAGTAACACTATCTCCAATTTTAGCCATTTTAATATATTTTTTTACAGTTTTCCAAAAACCTTGACGGCTTAATGGACTACCATTACAGTTTAAGAAAAGGGTTTTTACTGGAGATTTATCTAACAACAACAATTTACGGCTATTGTCTAAATAATCTAACAAATAGGCAAAAGCATTGTAGGGGAGAATAACAATACCACTTTTTAGTTTTATTTCTCTTGTTTTTTTATTAAAGCTATCAATATCTATAGAAACTAGCTCACTTATTGAAATTCTAGTACAACTTAAAAGAGAAAGCATAGCCTTATCACGTCTACCGGAGGTACTATTTGGTACTTGAAAAAGTATTTTATCAAAAATCTCCGGTGGAAGTGTTTCTCTCTTGATTTTCTTTTCAGCTTTAGGCATTTTTAGATTTATTTCACTATCTTTGCTTATAAGTCCCTTTGCAAACATATACTTAAAGAAACAGCGTATAGATGCTACATTTCTTGCAATAGTGGAATTTGTTCTGCCGTTAGCATATAGTGTTTTTATGTAATCTTCAACATATATTGGTTTACAATCTTTTAAATTTATACCCATATCATTTATGTAGTCCATAAAATTTTCAATATCGTGCTTATAAGACACAACTGTATTATCCGAGAAGTTTTTTTCCTCTTTTATATACTCCAAAAAACTCAAAAGCTGTTCCCTCATTTTAAAATTCAACCCCTTAAATAGTTAATTTTTGTTACTCAAATATTCCTTATATGCCAAAATACCGGCTATTGTTTTGCTATCACAAATTTCACCATTCCATATTTTAGCTATACTTTCTTCCAAAGTGTATCTTTCAATGGTTATAAACTCATCATCATCCATATTAAATTTTCCGGGAATTAAATTTTCAGCAAGATAAATATATAATATTTCACTACAGAAACCTATTGCTGAATACATTTTAAATAAAAATGTAAAATCATTGGATTTATAACTTGTTTCTTCTTCTAATTCTCTTGTAGCACATACTAAAGGGTCTTCACCTTTTTCAAGAGTGCCGGCTGGCAATTCAAGTGTTTCTGTTCTGGCTGAATGTCTATATTGACGAACAAATATAATCTTGCCATTTTCATCAATAGGAATCATAGCAGCTGCACCACCATGGACAACAGTTTCTCTGGCACAAGTTCTGCCGTCAGGTAAAGTTATTTCGTCTTTTTCAATATGAAAAACTCTGCCGTTATATACATTTTCGCTTTTTAACACATCATAACTCATGTACAAACTCCTCCAATTTATATAAATTTATATTTAAAAGTTTAATATTGCATATGTAAAATATATATTATAATTATAAACTCACTACTTTATTATACATAATTTTACAAAAAAAACATCTTTTTTTATGGAATTTTATTAAATTTGTGCAAAATAACCAAAAGAACGAAATAAATAAAATTAATAAAAATATCACTTTTAAAATCTATTTGGCTGTGTTATAATAATGTAGAGTAAATTGACTGATAAGGAGGCTTTTTTATGAGATATGCAAGACCTACAAGACATTATCGTGTAGCTGAAAAACAGGTACAACAAAATCCATATAAAGGTACGTTTATTCCTAATGGGGATAAGACAAAGCTTGGCATTTTTGCTGCTGGTGTTGGTGCTTTATTATTTGTTTTAGGCCTTTTGATTGGTGCAGTTGCTAATCGAGATTAATTAAAAATATTTTATAATAGGAGAGGATAATTTACTCTCCTATTATTTTGCAATAAAGGAAAAGAAAGGATTTTATTATGAAACTTGGTATTGTTGGTTTACCTAATGTAGGTAAGAGTACGTTATTTAATTCACTTGCTGGTGGTGGTGCAGAAGCTGCAAATTATCCATTCTGTACAATCGACCCTAATGTAGGTATTGTTCCTGTTCCGGACAAAAGACTTGATGTATTGGAAGAAATGTATACAGCTAAGAAAAAGACTCCTGCTGTTATTGAATTCGTTGATATTGCCGGTCTTGTAAAGGGTGCTAGTCAGGGCGAAGGTTTAGGTAACAAGTTCCTTTCTCATATTAGAGAAGTAGATGCTATTGTTCACGTTGTACGTTGTTTTGAAGATACAAATGTAGTTCACGTTGATGCAAAGGTTGACCCAGTAAGAGATATTGAAACTATCGAATTAGAACTTATCCTTGCTGACCTTGATGTTGTTGACAAGAGAATTGCTAAGACACAGAAGCAGGCTATGAATGATAAGTCTCTTGCTAGAGAAGTTGAAATCTTAAAGAAGATTAAGACAGTTCTCGAAGAAGGTAAGAATGCAAGAACTATTGAATTTGATGATGATGATTTAGCTTTTGTTGACTCACTTACACTTTTAAGCAGAAAGCCGGTTCTTTATGCTGCAAATGTTGGTGAAGAAGATTTAGCTGATGACGGTGCAAGCAATGTTCATGTACAGGCTGTTAGAGAAAGAGCTGCAGAAGAAGGCTCAGGCGTATTTGTTGTTTGTGCAAAGATTGAAGAAGAAATTGCTGAACTTGAAAATGACGAAAAGCTTGAATTTTTAGCTGATTTAGGTTGTGAAACAAGTGGTCTTGACAGACTTATTGCTGCAAGTTATAAGTTACTTGGTCTTATTTCTTACCTTACAGCCGGTGAGCAGGAAGTAAGAGCATGGACTATTACAGAAGGTACAAAAGCACCTCAGGCAGCTGGTAAGATACATACAGACTTTGAAAGAGGTTTCATTCGTGCTGAAGTTGTAACATATGATGACCTTGTGAAACTTGGTTCTGTAGCAGCAGCTAAGGAAGCTGGTGTTTACCGTAGTGAAGGTAAAGACTATGTTATGAAAGATGGCGACGTTGTTTTATTCAGATTTAATGTATAAGGATTGATTTTATATGAGTACGTTTTTACCTATTTTAGGTGTTGTTTTAGTTTTATATTTTCTATTTGCATTATATCAGAATGTTGCAATAGTTCTTCCTAAGGTAAATGAGATTTGGGAGTGTCCTCAGGAAAATCTTAAACTTATTTGTACTAGAGTTGAAGGAAGACACGTTGTTTGTACAATGTATCATAACGATAGAATAATAGAAGATGTTCATATTGGTAAGGCATTTTGTTCTTATGATGCCAGTTATAAAGATGTTGTAGATGGCAAGGAACAGATTGTAGGTGCTTTTGCCGGTAATTTCCTTTTTAGAAATTCAGATTTTCTCTATATCAGAGGTAATATGGACGGAGAAAAGGGTAAACATATTATGAAATTTTTTATAAGTTGATTTGGGGCGAGGTACTTTTAGTACCTCGCTTTTTGTAAGAGGTATATATGTATTTTAAGTACGGTGGAAAAGAGTTAAACTATTTAAAGAAAAAAGATAAAAAACTAGCTTACGTTATTGATAGAGTTGGTTTTGTGGAAAGAAAACTTGAACCAGATGTGTTTATATGTATTGTAAAGAATATTGTGGGTCAGCAAATTTCTAACAAAGCTCTTGATACAATATGGAATAGATTTATAGATAGAGTAGGTAAGGTTACTCCTGAAAATATATATAATTCAGATTTAGATGGTATAGGAATTTCAGCTAAAAAGGTTATGTGGATAAAGGAGTTTTCAAGGAAGGTTTTGGAAAAAGAATTTAGTATAGAAGCCCTTTATGAAAAATCTGACAATGATGCAATAAAAGAATTGTGTACATTAGACGGTATAGGTAAATGGACAGCTGAAATGGTTCTTATATTTTCTATGAACAGAATGGATATTTTAAGTTATGGCGATTTTGGTATAAAAAATGGTATTAAAATTTTATACAATAAAGAGGAAATTACAAAAGACTTATTTGAAAAATATAGGAAACGATATAGTCCCTATGGTTCAGTAGCCAGTATATACTTATGGGAAGTTTCCGGTGGTTGTTTAAATGATGAAAGGGAGGGGTAAAATGGAAAATTTGAGTCAGTTTTGTACGTGCAAAGATTTAAAATGTCCATTTCATCCGACTAATCATAGTAAGGGTTGCTCGTTATGTATTGCCAAGAATTTGAAAGAGGGAGAAATTCCAAGTTGTTTTTTCAATAAAGTGGGTAATGCCAGTGAAATGGAAAGCTTTTATTATGAGGATTTTGCAAAATTGGTTTTAAAGAACAAAAAAGAGGATTGAAATATGGAATTTGTAAAGATAGATAATAATTTTAAAGATAAAGAAAAGTTGTATAGCTTAAATGACGAGGCTTTTCCAAAAGAAGAAAGAATTCCTTCTGAAAAATTAATAGGTGTTTTGAAAGAGTGTAGTTGTGATGGCTGGGCTTTTTATGAAGATGAGTTTGTTGGTTTTGCAATAATAATACCGGATAGTGAAAATAAGGAATGTTATTTAAGTTATTTTGCTATAGATAAAAAATTTAGAGGACAGGGAAAAGGCAGTAAGGCTTTACAAAAATTACAGGAAGTATATAGTGACTATCAAATAGCATTGGATATGGAAAGAATTGATGAAGCAGATGCAGAAAATTTTGAACAGCGAAAAAAGAGAGTTGCATTTTACGAAAGAAATGGATTTAAAAGAGTAAAATGTGGCATTTCATTCTTCGGTATAAATTTAGAAATTATGTGTAACAAAGGTGAGTTCAGAAAAAGTGAATTTGAAAAAGTCCTTACAAAAATAAAAATCAAAGGTTTTGAACCAAAATTATACGATATATAAGGAGATAAAATGGATAAAAGAATTTTAAAAATGACTATATTCCTCGCAATATTTGTTGTAGAGTTTATATGGGCATTAAAAGTTGGATTTAATGGTGGAAGAATAGCTGCAATGGTGCTGTGTTTGATAGTTGCAGTATTAGCATATTTTAATATAGGTAAGAGAAAATGAAAAGCTCCTCAAGTTCAACTTGAGGAGCTTTTTGTATACCTAAAAACGATTAAAACTGACTTTTGAAAACGTCAACCTTATCAAGTTTTTCCCAAGGTACATTAATATCACTTCTACCAAAGTGACCATATGCAGCAGTCTGCTTGTAGATTGGTCTTCTTAAATCAAGGTTCTTAATAATTGCGGCAGGTCTTAAATCAAAGTTTTCTCTGATGATTTCAACAATCTTTTCATCAGAAACTTTACCAGTACCGTAAGTATTTACATAGATTGAAAGTGGCTGAGCAACACCGATTGCGTAAGCAAGCTGAATTTCGCACTTATCAGCAATACCACTAGCAACAACGTTCTTTGCAACATATCTTGCTGCATAAGCTGCTGAACGGTCTACCTTAGTTGGGTCTTTACCACTAAATGCACCACCACCGTGACTAGCGTAGCCACCGTAAGTATCAACAATAATCTTTCTACCTGTTAAACCACAGTCACCCTGTGGACCACCAACAACAAATCTGCCAGTTGGGTTTACATAATACTTAGTATTTTCATCTAAAAGTTCAGCAGGAAGAACTGCCTTAATAACCTTTTCAATGATGTCCTTTTCAATCTGAGCGTGTTCAACTTCTGGAGCGTGCTGAGTAGAAATAACTACATTGTCAATTCTAACAACCTTGTTATCATCATATTCAACAGTAACCTGACTCTTACCGTCTGGACGAAGATAGCTTAAAGTACCATTTTTTCTAACTTCGCTTAATTTTCTTGTAAGTTTGTGGGCATAATAAATTGGAGCAGGCATATATTCGTCAGTTTCGTTACAAGCAAAACCGAACATCATACCCTGGTCACCAGCACCAGTATCATCGCTATCAGCTTCACCGTTTCTTGCTTCAAGAGATGAATTAACACCCTGAGCAATATCAGGTGACTGTCCCTTTAAAGAAGTAAGAACTGAACAGCTGTCACAGTCGAAGCCGTATTTAGCTCTGTCGTAACCTATTTCTCTAACTGTTTCTCTTGCGATTTCGTCAAGGTCAACGTAGCAGTTAGTTGTGATTTCACCAGCAATCATAATAAGACCTGTTGATGTCATTGTTTCACAAGCTACTCTTGCCATAGGGTCTTTTGCAAGAATGGCATCAAGGACTGCATCAGAAATTTGGTCACAGATTTTATCTGGATGTCCTTCTGTTACAGATTCTGAAGTAAAGAATTTCTTCATTATTAGTGTAACTCCTTTCAATAATAAAAAATATCTACCATTTAGAAATTGGCATAAAAAAAAGCCCTTGAAGGCTTATTCTCGTGAACTCATCTGTCGGAATAAACCGTAGGAATTAGCACCGATGCACAAAATGCCGGTTGCTGGGCTTCATAGGGCCTAGTCCCTCCGCCTCTCTGGATAAGCAAATATTCATAACATTTTTTACAATGGATATACTAACACCAATTTAAAACTTTGTCAAGGGGAGGAATGGTGCAAAATATATAACAAAAAAGCTATTGAAAACTTTTGTAAAATAGGCAAATTTTTTGAAAAAAATTATTGACTTTGAAATTAAAAGGTGTTAATATATACGGGTGTGTGATACGGACGTATTATGCAACAAACAGATTTATTATTTTTAAGGAGGTGCAGTTAATGCCAACATTTAACCAGTTAGTAAGAAAGGGTAGACAGACTAAGGTTACTAAGTCTACTGCTCCTGCGTTACAGAAGGGTCTTAATTCACTTAAGAAGAAGCAGACAGATGTAAGCTCTCCACAGAAGCGTGGTGTTTGTACATCAGTAAAGACTGCTACACCTAAGAAGCCAAACTCAGCTTTAAGAAAGATTGCCAGAGTTCGTCTTTCAAACGGTATTGAAGTTACTGCTTACATTCCTGGTGAAGGTCACAACTTACAGGAACATAGTGTTGTTCTTTTAAGAGGTGGTAGAGTAAAGGACGTACCTGGTGTACGTTACCACATCATCAGAGGTACACTTGATACAGCAGGTGTTGCTGATAGAAAGCAGGCTCGTTCTAAGTACGGCGCTAAGCGTGCTAAGAAGAAGTAATAACAAAATATTTTTTAAGACTGCGTAGCAGCCTTATTTATGCCTCATTATTTTAAATCTGTGTGTTGCAGGTTCAGGTAGTGTGGCATGGAATAGCGGCTACATAGTGGTCGCAAGTACCTATGAATTAATCAATTATTAAGGAGGGAAGAATCGTGCCAAGAAAAGGTCATGTTTCAAAGAGAGAAGTACTACCTGATCCAGTATATAAGAGTAAAGTAGTTACTAAGCTTATTAATTCCGTTATGTTAGACGGTAAGAAGGGTGTTGCACAGAAAATCGTTTACAGTGCATTCGCTCAGCTTGAAGAAAAAAGTGGTAAGCCAGCCCTTGAAGCTTTCGAAGAGGGTTTAGGCAACATTATGCCTGTACTTGAAGTTAAGGCTCGCCGTGTTGGTGGTGCTACTTATCAGGTACCAATGGAAATTAAGCCAGAAAGAAGACTTACTTTAGGTCTCAGATGGTTAACATTATACAGCAGAAAGCGTGGAGAAAAGACTATGGATGCACGCCTTGCTAATGAGCTTTTAGATGCTATTAACAACGCTGGTGGCGCTGTTAAGAAGAAGGACGAAACTCATAAGATGGCAGAAGCTAATAAGGCTTTCTCTCATTATAAGTGGTAATTAAGTAGATTACAAAAGGAGGAATAAGTGTGTCAAGAGCATGCCCGCTTGAATTAACCCGTAATATTGGTATTATGGCGCATATCGATGCAGGTAAGACTACCCTTACAGAACGTATTTTGTTCTATACAGGTCGTACTTACAAGATTGGTGATACTCACGAAGGTACAGCTACAATGGACTGGATGGAACAGGAGCAGGAAAGAGGTATTACAATTACTTCTGCCGCTACTACTACTCAGTGGCAGCTTAACCACGGTCTTGAAAACGCTGGTCCTATGCATCGTATCAACATCATTGATACACCGGGTCACGTTGACTTCACAGTTGAAGTAGAACGTTCACTTCGTGTACTTGATGGTTCTGTTGCTGTATTCTGTGCAAAGGGTGGTGTTGAACCACAGTCTGAAACAGTTTGGAGACAGGCAGATAAATACAACGTACCTAGAATGGCTTTCGTAAACAAGATGGACATTATGGGTGCTAACTTCTACCGTGTTGTAGATATGATTAGAGACAGACTTGGTGCTAATCCAGTACCTGTTCAGCTTCCTATCGGTGCTGAAGATGACTTCGTAGGTGTAATTGACCTTATGGAAATGAAGGCTTACTACTATGAAGATAAGCAGGGTACTAAAGTTGAAATTAAAGACATTCCAGAAGATATGGTTGATAAGGCTAATGAATATCATCAGCAGATGGTTGAACTCATCGCTGAAACTGATGAAGCTCTTATGGACAAGTACCTTATGGAAGAAGAACTTACAATTCCTGAAATGAAGAAGGCTCTTAGAAAGGCTTGTATCGCTTGTGAAGCAGTTCCTGTATTCTGCGGTTCAGCTTATAGAAATAAGGGTGTTCAGAAGATGCTTGACGGTGTTCTTGAATACATGCCAGCACCAACTGATATTCCTGCTATTAAGGGTCACATTCCAGGTGATGAAGAAAATATTGTTGAAAGACATTCTTCTGATTCTGAACCATTCGCAGCACTTGCATTCAAGATTATGAACGACCCATTCGTTGGTAAGCTTGCATTCTTCAGAGTTTACTCTGGTGTTCTCGAATCTGGTTCTTATGTATACAACTCTGTAAAGGGTAAGAAGGAAAGAATTGGTCGTATCCTTCAGATGCACGCTAACGACCGTAAGGAAATCGATAAGGTTTACGCTGGTGATATCGCAGCTGCTGTAGGTCTTAAGCTTACAACTACTGGTGATACATTATGTGACGAAGATAACGAAGTTATCCTTGAATCAATGAACTTCCCAGATCCAGTTATTTCTGTTGCTATCGAGCCTAAGACTAAGGCTGGTAGAGATAAGATGGGTGTTGCTCTTGCTAAGCTTGCAGAAGAAGATCCAACTTTCAGAACTTACACTAACCAGGAAACTGGCGATACAATCATTTCTGGTATGGGTGAACTTCACCTCGAAATCATTGTTGATAGACTTTTAAGAGAATTTAAGGTAGAAGCGAACGTAGGTGCTCCTCAGGTTGCATACCGTGAAGCATTCGGTCATGACGTAGACGTTGATAGTAAGTTCAAGCGTCAGTCAGGTGGTAGCGGTCAGTACGGTCACTGTAAGGTTCGTTTCGAAGTTATTCCACCAGATAGCGACAAGCCATACGAATTCGTTAACGAAGTTGTTGGTGGTTCTATCCCTAAGGAATACATCCCAGCTGTTGATGCTGGTATCCAGGAAGCTATGCAGGCCGGTGTAATCGGTGGCTTCCCTGTAGTTGGTATTAGAGCCGTTTGTTACGATGGTTCTTACCATGAAGTCGATTCTTCTGAAATCGCCTTCAAGATTGCTGGTTCTATGGCGTTCAAGGATGCCATGAAGAAGTCAGCTCCACAGTTACTTGAACCTGTAATGAAGGTTGAAATTACTGTTCCTGAAGAATACATGGGCGACGTTATGGGTGATGTAAGCTCTCGTCGTGGTAGAATTGAAGGTATGGAACCTCAGAATGGTGGAGTTCAGCTTATTAAGGCTTTCGTTCCACTTGCTGAAATGTTCGGTTACTCAACTGACCTTCGTTCAAGCACTCAGGGTCGTGGTACTTACTCAATGGAAGTTGACCACTACGAACCAGTTCCTAAGAGTATTCAGGAAAAGATTGCTGCTGGTAAGGCAGAATAATTTAGATATAATTAATTTTGCAAGTATTGCTAAAAAATACTTGCAAAATTCTTATAAATTTTGTATAATAAATCTAGTGTATAAGTCGGCTTTTTTGTCGGCATAGTAAGCACGATTTACTAAAATTTTAATTAATTTTAAGGAGGACATTTTAAAATGGCTAAGGCACATTATGAGAGAACTAAACCACATGTAAACATTGGTACAATTGGTCACGTTGACCACGGTAAGACAACTTTAACAGCTGCTATCACTAAGACTTTACATGATAGATATCAGTTAGGTGAACAGGTAGATTTCGAAAACATCGATAAGGCTCCAGAAGAAAGAGAAAGAGGTATCACTATCTCTACTGCTCACGTTGAATACGAAACTCCTAAGCGTCACTACGCTCACGTTGACTGTCCAGGACATGCTGACTACGTTAAGAACATGATTACTGGTGCTGCACAGATGGATGGTGCTATCCTCGTTGTTGCTGCAACTGATGGTCCTATGGCTCAGACTAGAGAACATATCCTTCTTTCAAGACAGGTAGGCGTTCCTTACATCGTAGTATTCATGAACAAGTGTGATATGGTTGACGATGAAGAACTTCTTGACTTAGTAGAAATGGAAATCACTGAACTTCTTGAAGAATACGGCTTCGAAGGTTGCCCAATCATCAGAGGTTCTGCTTACCAGGCTCTTCAGGATACATCTGGCAAGTGGGGCGATGCTATCATCAAGTTAATGGAAACTGTTGATGAATACATCCCTGACCCAGAAAGAGATACAGATAAGCCTTTCCTTATGCCTGTAGAAGACGTATTCTCTATTTCTGGTAGAGGTACTGTTGCTACTGGTAGAGTAGAAAGAGGTATCTTAAAGGTTCAGGACGAAGTTGAAATCGTTGGTCTTGTAGAAGAATCAAGAAAAGTTGTTGTAACTGGTATCGAAATGTTCCACAAGCTTCTTGATGATGCTGAACCAGGTGATAACATCGGTGCACTTCTTAGAGGTGTTAACAGAGATGAAATCGAAAGAGGTCAGGTATTAGCTGCTCCTGGTACAATCACTCCACACAAGAAGTTTACAGCTCAGGTTTACGTATTAAAGGCAGATGAAGGTGGTCGTCATAAGCCATTCTTCAACAACTACCGTCCACAGTTCTACTTCAGAACTACTGACGTAACTGGTGTTATCACTCTTCCAGAAGGTACAGAAATGTGCATGCCTGGTGATAACGTAGAAATGACTATCGAACTTATCAGCCACATCGCTATGGAACAGGGTCTTAGATTCGCTATCCGTGAAGGTGGTAGAACTGTTGGTTCTGGTTCTGTTGTTTCTATCATTGAATAATTTTAATAGTGAATCGGAAAGATAAATCCGATGGCTTGCTTGTCAAGCCACAAAT
>OLVT01000021.1_pt1 | contig 170586 bp, 193 predicted proteins | sample 1673241 | NCBI WGS metagenome assembly OLVT01 (sample SAMEA3178936, study PRJEB25190) | human gut metagenome | biome: human gut; feature: human-associated habitat; material: faeces | place: Austria | collected 2013
TGGAGGTGATACAATGGAAGAACTGAAAGCATTTGTTATTGACAAGAAATTTGTTATTGGTCTTGTTGCAGGTTTTGTACTGGGTGCGTTGCATCATTATTTTGCACTCTAAAATCATTCTGAATATCTATCTTACAAGTAGGCTATAATTTAACGGTTTTGGGCAAAAATCACACACAAATTGCATCGTCTACAAGCGTTTTAAAAATAGTGCCGCTCATGATTTATCGTGTCGGAATCTAAAATCGCTTGTAGGCGAAATTTGTGCGTCTGACGAGGTTTATTATATTTTACAAATATCAGTATTGCTAAGAGGTTATAATGGATAATGAGAAAACAAGCAAAACTAAAATTGTCATTGCTTTTGCCGCTGGCGTGTGTGTCGCTTGCGGTATTTTTTATGCCGCTAACCACTTTGGCTGGTTCACCCCGGTATTCGGACGAGCCAATGGAGTACGTTCTGACGGAGCAACAATATCAGAAGTTAAACAACAACTTGACGGAGCTAAAAACAATCAACGAGAATTACAAAAAACTGCTGATGCAATCGAAGGGACAGTTGGGAACATCCGACAAGAAGTTAGCGGAGCTAGAGAAGAAGTCGGACGAGCTGAACAGTCTTTGTCTGACGCTGAAAATCAAAGTCAAAGAGCAGGAGAGCTTATTGATGAATGCCAATCAATCCTTAGCGGAGCTAGAAAAAGAGTACAAGCTAAAACAGAAGCGAATTAAAAAACAGCGCAATATAGCATACATAATAGCAGGATGCGCACTGTATGCTGCAATGAAGAATTAAGGCAAAACGAAATGTCTACCTATGATGTGCAACGTTTGTTTTTGCTTATGCTGTTGCTAGATAAATTCCCTTGTGTTATAATTATATTGTCAATAAAATCTTTATACTTAAAACTGTTGATTGGTGGATTTCATTCGATATCCATAAAAGCGTTCTGTATAATGCAGGACGCTTTTGTTTTATTTAAATTGTTTAGTGACTGCCTGTTTGTTGGCGTGATATAATATATCAAATAGATATATTATATGAGGTGATAGGATGAATGATAACGAAAATGTTAAGCAGGAAGTTTTGCCTGCTGGTATGGTAACAATGCTGTTTGCTGAAAACAAAAGAATTATTGATAAGCAGTTTTATATCATGGCTGGAATGTTGTTCGCTAACATTGGTCTGATTGCGCTGCTTGCTTATGTTTTGAAAAGGTGATCTAATGAAAGAACTGCAAAAGAGCGTAAGAACCTGGCTGACAGAAAGTTCCAGACGCTCATTTTATGCAGTGCTTCAAGAAGCGAAAATAACGCCTAGACAAATGCAAATCTGTGAGATGAAATTTGTTGAAGGCAAGATGAATTATCAAATCGCAATGGAGCTAAACATCTCCACTAAAACTGTTGACCGAGAAATAAGCACTGCTTACAAAGCTATTAATCGAGTGCTAATGTGATAATACAGCCATCTAAAAGGTTACATTTTGTAACAGTTTAGATGGCTGTATTTTTTTTGCCCATTTTTATTAAATGTCTGTTTTTGTAGGCTTTTTTGTCTGTTTGTTTAGGGATTTTTTATATTACGCTCATTTAAAATATAGGTGAGGTGATAAGAATGTACGGACAATATGGACCTTATAACCCTTATGCCGGGGCGACGCAGCAAATGCAGCAACGGCTGAATTATTTGCAACAACAGCAACAAATGTATCAACCTGCATATCAGCAATCTATGCAGCAAGCTCCTGTACAGCTAAAAGGAAGGATAGTTACAAGCATCGATGAAGCAAAAGCAGCTCAGGTTGACCTTGACGGAAGCAGTACATATTTCCCGGCGCCTGCTGAAGGAAAGGTTTATGAAAAGCTTATAGGCATGGATGGCTTGCCAGTGTTTAGAGTATACACTTTGCAAGAAGGCGGAGCGCAAAAGCAACCTGTATATGCTGACAATAATGTTGTTATAGCCTTGCAACGAAGAATTGAAAAGCTCGAAGAACAGATTGGAGGAATGACGAATGATGAACATATTTCAGATGATGCAGATGGTGCAGCAGGCAGGAAATCCAATGGGACTAATGCAGCAGTTCGCAGGACAAAATCCGCTAATGAGTAGGGCAATGCAGATGGGGCAAGGCAAGTCACCTGAACAGATTCAAAATATTGTAAGGAATCTTGCCAAACAAAAAGGCATGAATGATGAACAGCTTAATCAGTTTTTAAATCAATTTGGCTTAAAGCTTCAATAGGCGCGCAATGAAGCTTTGCATATATTTCTCGGAGGTGAAAAAATTATGGAAGGTACAAACATTGTTCCGGTAATGGATATGAATCGAAACAACAACTATGGTGATTGCTGGGGCGGCGGTATGTGGTTTATGTGGATTATTGTCCTGTTTGCTCTTATGGGTGGCTGGGGCGGTAATTGGAATAACCGCGGCAATATGGGCGCAGAAATCTTTGCTAATGGCAGCATGACACGCGATCAAATCGCAGACCAATTTTCTATGCAGGATATTAAAGAAGGTATTCGCGGCGTTCAGAATGGCTTATGTGATGGTTTTTACGCTCAGAACAGCACTATGCTGAATGGTTTTAACGGTGTTCAGCGAGACATTATGCAGACTGGTTATCAGCTCGGCAGCGAGATTGCACAAAATCGTTTCGCCGCTCAGCAATGCTGCTGCGAGCAAAAACAAGCTATTGCTTCTCTTGGTTACGAAACTAACCGAAATATTGACGCAGTACGTTACGAAAATGCACAAAATACTTGTGCTATCGTAAACGCCGTCAAAGAGGACGGAGAAAAGACCAGGGCAATTATGGTAGCTAATCAGATTCAAGATTTGAGAGATAAACTTGCAGATAGAGATAGGGATTTGCAGACCGCTAATTTCCAATTATCTCAACAGGCTCAGAGTGCAAACCTTATCGGTACGCTGAGACCTTATCCTCAACCTGCTTATATTACGTCTAGTCCGTATCAAAGTGTCGCTGCCAATGTAGCTGGTGCTTGTGGCTGCGCTTATAATGTAGGCTAAAAATAAGTTATGTGCATTAACTGCACTGTATTAGGGACGGTGCGCGCCGTCCCTATTGCTTTAAAAAACGATAAAATTTAAAGGTATCAAGAAAATACCTTGATTGCGTAAAGAGGTGAAAATAAATGATTTGCTACGAAAAATCTTCTTTGAACGCTGCTGCTGTGGCAGCTCAATCTGTTGCAGCTAATGCTTTTGTTAGCTTTCCTATTAATAATCTTCTGACTGGCGTTGCTATTAAACATCCTGCTGGCAGCTCTAGTGTTAGCCTTATCCGTGGTTTATACCTTGTTAGTGTAAATGCTGATGTTGTTCCTGCTGCTGCTGGCAATGTTGGCTTACAGCTTCTGAGTACCACGGAAAGCACATCTTCTGTTATTAATGGTGCGGAAAGCATTGTTACTGGCGTTGCTGACACAGCTGTGAATATTTCCTTTACTACGCTGATTCGTGTTCGTCCTTCTTGCTGTGCAGTAAACAACATAACAAGTTTACAGGTACAGGCAACGGCAGCGGCAACAATTAACAGGGCAGCTATTAGCGTGGTTAAACTTGCGTAAGGAGGTGTAGTTATGCACTCCTATAAAGAGTATTGGAACAAGATTATAGGTGATGATACAAAAGAGAGAGCAATGGAAGAAATTGTTTGCAGTGCATTAGAAAAGCTTAAGATGCATTGCCCAGACCTTTTTTATCGCACGTTGTATGACCTGCACTGCGTAGCCTATGGTCCTCACTTTGACGAAGCACTTGCAAAGCTTGCTGTTAGTAAAATGCAGAACACAGATGGCACTAATGGTGAGCATTGGACGTATGAACAGACCAATCAACTAGCAGAGCAACACAATATCAAACATAAAGCAGATTGGTATTATGTGCTGAACATGGTGTATAGTGATTATGGCGCAGCTTTCAGCGGCGATACCGGAACACTCGTTAAGATTGCTAAAGCTTATATGTGTGACCCTGATGCTCCTAGCGGAAAAGTGCTTGACTTATGGGTAGCTCAAATGAGAGCAAAGGAAAGACAATAATTATATTATTTGCACCTGCTGTAAGCATATGCTATAATATATGTGTGGTTTGGTTTGAATTTGTTTCCATTTCGGTATCTCAATTATCTTCTTACTATTACATACGGCTAAAAAAAGCAGGTTTAGTCAGCCTGCTTTTTTGATTGTGAGTTCCAAATGAGTTCCAAAATAAAAGCAACTAAAAAAATGAAAAAAATAAGCGCAAAAATACGCACTATGCAGTAAAAAAACACTTGCAAAAAAGTGGTTGATTTGGTAAAATCAGTAAAAGGGACTGTAGTAGTACGGTCCCTTTTATTACGTTATGAAGCATTTATGCTTTAAAATAAAGCAATTTTACAATTATGTCATAACTGAAGCTGCAATCTATGCTACAATATATCTATATTATTGTAGTTAAAAATCCGGCCTGTGCCGGCGATAGAGAGGAGGCTCATTAGTTGAGCAAGAAAAGTGAAACCTCCTGGCAGGATTCTGCCAGTGACTGGCTTGTTTCGATTATTATTGCGGTAGCACTCGCATTCTGCATCCGCACCTTTTTGGTAGAGCCTTACATGGTAGAAGGCTCCTCTATGTATCCTACCTTGGTAAACCATGAGCGCCTTGTCGTTGATAAGCTGAGCTACTTTGTTACCGACCCGAAGAAGGGCGAAATCGTAGTCTTCCGCTTCCCCAAGGATCAGACGCGTGACTTTATCAAGCGCGTTATCGCAGTTGGCGGTGACACGGTAGAGATGCAGCAGGGCAAGGTATTCGTCAACGGCAAGCAGCTGAACGAAACCTACATCTACCACAATGACCCGAAGGGCAAAAATATTTCCGATTACCGCAAGGTAGTTGTTCCCAAGGATACCATCTTTGTATTAGGTGATAACCGTAATAACTCTGAGGACAGCCGTTTTGCCGATGTTGGCTTTGTGCCGCTGAAGCTTGTTAAGGGACGTGCGCTGGTAGCCTTCTGGCCGCTGGACAAGATGCGCGTGCTGAAGGCTGATACGGGTATGGGCGAATGATGCTGGAGGATTTTAAGATTCAGTGGTTCCCCGGCCATATGACCAAGGCGAAGCGCATGATGGAAAGCCAGATTAAGCTGGTTGACGTTGTGGTGGAAATGCTGGACGCACGTATTCCGCGCTCCAGTACCAACCCCATGCTGCAGGATATCCTTGGCAGCAAGCCGAAGGTTATCGCACTGAACAAGATTGATATGGCAGACAAGGCCAAGACTGACCTGTGGCTGGAAAAAATCAAGCACAGCGGTCTGCCTGTGTGCAAGATTGACTGCGCTACCGGTAAGGGCGTTAAGCAGCTTATCAGTGCAGTTCAGCTGGCTGCCAAGCCGGTGATTGATAAATGGCTGAAGAAGGGCGTGCGCAACCGTCCCGTCCGCGTTATGATTGTAGGTATTCCGAACGTCGGCAAGTCTACGCTGATTAACCGCCTCGTAGGCAAGAACAAGGTAATGGCTGCCGATAAGCCGGGTGTAACACGCGGACAGCAGTGGGTAACGATTGCCAAGGGCTTAGAGCTTTTGGATACGCCTGGTGTACTGTGGCCTAAGTTTGAGGACCCGTCGGTGGGCTTTGCGCTTGCTGTTACCGGTGCCATCAAGGAGGATGTATTCGACAGGGAGCAGGCCGTAGAGCTGCTGCTTGATCTGTTGATACGCAAATATCCTCAGGATTTGCAAACTAAATATGCAGTAAGCCTCGAGCAGGGCGATGATGTCAACGCCGTTATGGCGAAGATTGCCGTTGCCAGAGGTTGTCTGAAGTCTGGTGGACTGCTGGACCTTGATAAGGTTATTCAGCTTGTACTCAGAGACTTCCGAGCAGGACGTTTAGGGCGGTTTACAATCGACGAGCCTTGATTTGTCGTGCCATAAAAACCGCCGTAAGGCGGTTTTTCTTTATGCAAAAATAAAAGTTAAGGGGGATACAGAAGATGAATATTAGCGAAATCAAGGGGCTGCTGGCAGGCGCACCGACGGCGGAGCAGCTGGCGACATTAGCAGCAGACGAGCGCAAGGGAGTACAGAAGCTTTTGGCAGCATACAATAAGCGTCTGGAGAAGGCGGCGGCGGAGAAGGAGCGCTTCACGGCGATGCTGAAATTGGAACGCGAGCTGTATGATGAAGGCTGCGAGCTGATTGCCGGCGTAGATGAGGCAGGACGCGGACCTTTGGCAGGACCTTTGGTTATCGCTGCCGTTATTCTGCCCAAGGATGTGTTTATCAGCGGACTGAACGATTCCAAGCAGCTTTCCGCTGCCAAACGCGATATGCTGTATAACGAGGTTATGGCCAAGGCGCTGGATATCGAGGTAAACATCGTCAGCGTCAGCAATATTGATGAGCTGAATATCTATGTCGCAACGCAGCAGGGCATGGCGCAGGTGCTGGAAAACCTGCACTGCAAGCCGCAGGCAGCGCTGATTGACGCAATGCCGGTGAAGGTTCCCGGTATGAAGATTGAATCCGTGGTGCATGGTGATGCGCTGAGCGCTTCTATTGCCGCTGCCTCCATTATCGCGAAGGTAACCCGTGACCGCATCATGGAGCGCCTTGATCTTGTGTATCCTGCCTACGGCTTTGCGCATAACAAGGGCTATGGCAGTGGCGCACATATGCAGGCTGTGAGCGAGCAGGGAGCCACGCGCTGGCACCGCCGCAGCTTTGAGCCTGTGAAGAGCATGCAGCTGCCGCCAGTGGCTGCTGAGGAAAATATCCTCTATGCTCCGCAGACTGATAACTATGAGTACCCCGTCGAGGAGTAGTCTTGGGAAGTACGGCGAAGATTTTGCCTGCCGCTATCTGCAAAATATGGGTTATAAAATATTGACCCGCAACTTTCGCTGTCACCGTTATGGTGAAATTGATATTATTGTTGAAAAAAGTGGCTGTATCAGCTTCATAGAGGTCAAGACGCGTGCTTCTACCCGGTTCGGCAGACCGATAGAGGCCGTGACACCGGCAAAGCAAAGAAAAATTCATCGTTGTGCTGAATATTATCTCCAATGCAGAGGTCTGCTGGAGCAGCCGCCGGTGCTTTCCTTTGATGTAGTAGAAATTATCATTGAAAGCACTGCGGCTATCAGCATCAGGCATTGGCCGCACTGCTTTTAAAAGAAACGGAGTGTTGATAATGTTTGCACAGATTCTTGGCGAAACAACTTGTGGTATTGATGGTGTACAGATTTTGGTTGAGGTGGACGTGAGCAACGGCCTGCCCAGCTTTGATCTGGTGGGACTGCCGGCGATGGCCGTGCGTGAGTCCAAGGAGCGCGTAAAGGCGGCGCTGCGTAATTCCGATTATCCCTTCCCGATGACGCGGATTACGGTTAATCTGGCACCCGCTGATTTGCGCAAGGAGGGCAGCGGCCTTGATCTGCCTATTGCCGTAGGCCTCATGACCTGCGGCAGAATTCTGGAGCCCGAAAAGCTGGAAAGCAAGGTTTTCATCGGCGAGCTGTCGCTGGACGGCAGAATCCGCAAGGTTTCCGGCGTGCTTTCCATGATTATGGATGCCAAGAAGTGCGGTGCGCAGGAGGTGTATATTCCGCAGGCCAACGCTGCCGAGGGCAAGCTGATTCATGGCATTGATGTGTATACGGTGGCAACCTTGAAGGAGCTGGTGGAGCACCTGAAGGGGAAGAACACGCTGACGCCGCTGCCGAAGGAAAATATTCTGCAGAATAATAATAAGATTTATCATGTGGATTTTGCCGATGTCAAAGGACAGCTTGTGGCGCGCAGAGCGTTGGAGATTGCTGCCGCCGGCGGTCACAGTATCCTGATGGTGGGTTCTCCGGGCTGCGGGAAGACGATGCTGGCACGTCGCTTGGTGACGATTCTGCCGCCTATGACGGAGGCCGAGGCGCTGGAGGTTACCAAGATTTACAGCATTGTGGGACTCTTGCCGCAGGCCGACAGCGTCATGCTGGAGCGTCCGTTCCGCAGTCCGCATCACAGCATCAGCGGTAGCGCGCTTTTAGGCGGCGGCAGTACACCGCGCCCGGGGGAGGTTACTTTGGCACATAACGGCGTACTCTTTTTGGATGAGCTGCCGGAGTTTGAACGCGCTACGCTGGAGATGCTGCGTCAGCCGCTGGAGGATGGCGAGGTGAGCATTTCGCGTGTCAGGGCGGCAATGACCTTCCCAAGCAAGTTTATTTTATGCGCAGCTCAAAACCCATGCCCCTGTGGGTTCCTCGGTGATTCGGTGCACCGCTGTTCCTGTAAACAAGCGGAAATTGACAGCTATAAACGCAAGATTTCCGGTCCGCTGATGGACAGAATCGATATGCAGATAAATCTGAGCAGGGTGGAGTTCAGCGAGCTGAAAACGAAGGAAAAGGGTGAATCCTCTGCTGCCATCCGCGAGCGTGTGGTAAAGGCGCGACTGCTGCAGCAGGAGCGCTTGGAGGCCTTGGGGATGCACTGCAATGCGCAGATGGGCCGGAGTGAGGTTGTCAAATATTGCCGGCTGGACGCGGCGGCGCAGAATGTTATGGAGCGCTACTTTAATATGCTCAATCTCAGCGCCCGCAGCCATGACCGCATCCTGAAGGTGGCACGTACGATTGCCGACCTCGCGGGCAGTGAAAGCATTGAGGCGGTGCATCTGGCGGAGGCTATTCAGCTGCGCACCAGCGTGCGTCCGTAGGGAGCAGAGAAGTCTTGCGTAGCTGCAAGATATGCTTTTCTTGGCAAATATGCTATAATTTAAGAAGAAATATTTGAAGCAAGGAGATGGAATGATGCGTAAGACCTTTAATACGACAGCTGTTTGCATACCTGGCGAGCATTATATGGTTGATATCAGTGGACGACTGCAAAAGATTAAAGAAATGATTGCTGCAAAAAAGTATTTCACTATCAACAGAGCACGCCAGTATGGTAAGACAACAACGCTGCAGGCACTTTTCGGCTATCTGCAAAGTGAATATTCCACCGTCTTGCTGGACTTTCAAACCTTTGATGCTTCTAAATTTAAGGACGGCAATATATTTTCTATTGCTTTCGCAGGCTCTTTTCTACATGCGCTGAAGCGTAACCGCCTGTCGGAAAATACTGCCTTGGAAAAGGCCTGTGCAGATTTGAAAAATGCTGCTGTAATCAGTAACAGTATTTTCAGTCTGAAGGAGCTTTTTGAATGCCTGAGAGATATCTGTGCGGTGAGCGATAAGCCTATCGTTCTGATGATTGATGAGGTGGACAGTGCTTCCAATAATCAGGTTTTTTTAGATTTTTTGGCACAGCTCAGGGCGCAGTATATCGAACGTGCCTGGCAGCCTGCGTTTCAATCTGTTATCCTTGCCGGAGTATATGACATCAAAAATCTCAAACAAAAGTTGCGTGCGGATGAAGAGCATAAATATAACAGTCCTTGGAACATAGCGGCGGATTTTACGATAGACATGAGCTTTTCACAAGCCGAGATTGCTGCTATGCTTAATGAATATGCCAAGGATTACGGTCTTGCTTTTGATACCGGGATTTTTGCAGGCTGGATTTACGATTATACGGCAGGCTATCCGTTTTTGGTTTCCAGATTGTGCCAGCTGCTCGACGAAAAGGTTTGCTTGATGCCGGAATATGCTTCTAAAAAAGCTGCCTGGACTAAGGATGGCTTTAATGCGGCAGTACGCCTGCTTTTGCAGGAGAAAAATACTCTGTTCGAATCCTTGATAGGGAAGCTGCACGCCTACCCGAAGCTGAACCGGATGCTGAAGACAGTGCTTTTCTCCGGCAATATGTATCCTTACAGCGCCGATGAAGCAGCTATTGATATGGCTACGATGTTTGGCTTTATAAAAAATAAAGACGGGTATGTAGCGATTGCCAACAGAATTTTTGAAACCAGACTCTATAATTATTATCTGGCGGAGGATGAGCTGCAGAAGGCAGTAGTTTAACTTGAGATGCTTAACGCTTTGCGTATTACTGACGGTAGTACGCAGAGCGTTTTTTGTTGCTTTCTTTCTTAAAATAATATAAAACGAAAGATAACGAAAGTAAATGAAAGGAACGAAAGATAATGACGAAAGAAACACTTGCGTATGAAAGTTTTGCTATTGCTATTGCAACAGGCTAAAAATTGATACAATTCTTTTTCTTTCGATAATTTTATGGTAAAATATTCATTAGAGAATTGCATGATTTATGAAAAGCCTAAACTATAAATATTACTATGGATAAAATACACGTTTTGTAGAAGGCTTTTTAGAGTTAATATGCTTATATTATCCAAGACTTATAGATTTAACATTAGGAGGGTTAATTATGATGCTTGGCAAGAAATTTTCTGTTGCATGTATTTCTTTATTGATGGTATTGGCTTTGGCCGGTTGCGGAAAGACCGGTGAAAGTGAAGCAGAAAAATTAGTTAAAGAGGCATGCAAGATTCCTGATTCGTATAAAAAGGTAGATTACCAAGTTGATGATAAGAATGGTATTTCATACTTAGATTTTAAGGCGAAGAACATGTTGGGCATGGAAATACCTGGAAGAGCATATTTTAAAATTACTAAAGATCGCATCGTAGGTATTGATACTGATGGTATTGAAAGAAATGTCTTAGATGATTTTTATAAAAATGCTCCTACCCAATTTGCAGAATGCGTGAGCAGCTATAAAGTTTTAAAGAAAAACCATTATGCAGAAAATTTTGATTTGAAATTTTTCTTGGAACGATATAAAGAATTAAAATATGAAAATGATAATTTCTTTTCTTGGAAAATGGTAGCTAAAGACAGTATTAAAGCGAATGATATAATAAAAAAGTATAATGATGCTTATAAGACTGCCCCTGAAATTGTCAAAAAGTATTTTTCTGAGCCTATGCAATACTTTAAAATTAACTTAACTGGTAGTTATATGGGTGGTTGGAGTGCTAATGCCGAAAGAACTGACGAATATCCTGAGCAATAATTCATGTTTTTTTACAAACTATATTAATTCGCAAGGAGGAATATTATAGTGATTTTACGTTTACTTAGTATTACACTATTGATTTTGCTTGTGCATTTACCTTTTTCCTGCTATGCGGTTGGAACTGGAAATGATATTATAACAGGATATCCAATAAGTTCTATGAAAAAGCCTACTTTAAACTTTATAGAACCGAAGGTTATTGATTATGGTGAGAAATTATTACCCTCTGGAGTAATGGTTAAAGACACAGCTGTTATTTATTATAACTTTATGTACTATCCTGACTATATTCAACTAACCTATACAAAAGGGGGATTAGCACAAACTTTAAGGCCTAAAGAGTGTAAAGTTGGAGAGAAATTTTGGACACTTGAAAATAGTTATTTTTCTCCTAGAAGGCCTAATCTTGTTCTTGAGAATAAAAATGGGCAATTGCTTATGGAAATACTTTCTATAACATCTGACTGGTATTTCCTAAAAAAAGTGTCTTTTGGCGATGGTAATAAGATAATTTGGAGCAAAGATTTTAATGCAGTTAGGGATGTGTTGTCAGGATACAATACATCACCTTCAGTTTCAGAGAGAGTTGTGATTCCCATTAGTAAAGAAGATTTAGTGATTTTGAAGGATGCAAAAGTAGTTACATTTACGGGTGACAAATATTTAAAGACACATAGTTTACCGTTTTTCAACGAATCTTTGACTAAGATGCTTCAAGATAATTGAGTGAATTATTATGTATGCAGTAAACAGGGTGATAAGGAGAAAATTTGTAATATAATATTTCGCCTTTAAACATTCTTGCTTAGTTCATTTGCTTGAGCTAATTGCTTTTAGTTTATCATAAATCTGTAACCTGCTTTACAAAATAACGGAAAAATAAAAAAATCTGCAAGATTTTGTACAAAGTTGTTGACGAAAGATATCCGCAGTGGTAAACTAGGCACAACTTCAAAAAAACCACAAACCGTTGAGACGGAGATCAAGTCAGCAGATGCGCTTACAGAGAGTTCGGGCAGGTGGGAGCCGGATAGAGATGCAGGCTGATAAATGGACCGTTGAGGGTGCTGTCAAATCGCTTCGGCGAGAGTATTCGGCAACGTAACACCAGCGTTAAGGGTGAGGAGTGTGATGGCACTCTGCGAGAGCGCGTCGCGATAGCGGCGAAACAAGGTGGTACCGCAGGTATAAGTATTTACAGCCTGTCCTTGGAATTGCTTAGAAAAGCTAAGCAGCTTCAGGACAGGCTTTTTTGTATAACAAAACTGTGATAGACCTTCTCGTAGAATGTTAGCGTAAACTATGGGAGGAATTAAAAATGATTAAAGAAGCAATTGTAAAAATCGTCGGCAAGGAGGATTTAACCTATAACGAAGCATATGACGTAATCAACGAGATTATGAGCGGTGAAACAAGTGCAACGCAGAATGCAGCCTTTTTGGCAGCGCTTTCTACCAAGAGCACTACGGCGGAGACTACCGATGAAATCGCCGGCTGCGCCGCTGCGATGCGTGACCACGCACTGAAATGCGAAACGGGCATGGGCATCTTTGAAATCGTCGGTACCGGCGGTGACGGCTCCAACAGCTTCAACATCTCCACAACCTCTGCTCTGGTTGCTGCGGCAGGCGGCATGAAGGTTGCTAAGCACGGCAACCGCGCCGCTTCCTCCAAATGCGGCACCGCGGATTGCTTAGAGGCGCTGGGCGTAAACATTCAGCAGGACCCGGAAAAATGCGTGGAGCTGTTAAAGGAAGTTGGCATGTGCTTCTTCTTCGCACAGAAATACCACACCTCGATGAAATATGTAGGACCTATCCGCAAGGAGCTGGGCATCCGCACCGTATTCAATATCCTCGGACCTCTGACGAACCCCGGCAGCCCGAAGATGCAGCTCTTGGGTGTGTATGACGAGTACTTGGTTCAGCCGTTGGCGCAGGTACTGATGAACCTGGGAGTTAAGCGTGGCATGGTGGTTTACGGTCAGGACAGACTGGATGAGATTTCGCTGAGTGCACCTACTACCGTTTGCGAGTTCAAGGAGGGCTGGATGAAAAATTACGTGATCAAGCCTGAGGACTTCGGTATGGAGCGCTGCACCAAGGCTGATCTGGTAGGCGGTCTGCCGGAGGAAAATGCTAAGATTACGCGCGACATTCTGGCGGGAGCGCAGGGACCGAAACGCAATGCAGTTTTGCTGAACGCCGGCGCCAGCCTGTATATCGGCGGCAAGGCTGCAAGCTTTGCGGATGGCGTGAAGCTGGCGGCAGAGCTGATTGACAGCGGCAAGGCGCTGCAGACATTGGAAAAGCTGATTGAGCTGAGCAATAAATAAGCTGATTAAAGAGGTTAGATTATGATTTTAGTTGAGATTGCGGAATATACCAAGGAGCGTGTGCGGGCGCTCAAAGCGCACAAAAGCCTTTACGCCGTGCGTGATGAGGCAGAGGGCAGACCACAGGGCAAGGATTTCAGGGCAGCGCTTGCTGCCCCCGGCCTGAGTGTAATCGCCGAGCTGAAGAAGGCATCCCCCTCGAAGGGCATCATTGCCCCCGATTTTACGGACATCTACCTGCGCAAGGCCGCAGAGTACGAGGCAGGCGGCGCAGCAGCCATCTCCTGTCTGACGGAGCCGAAGTTCTTTCAGGGCAGAGATGCTTACCTGCAGGCGGTGCGCCAAAGAGTGGAGCTGCCGCTTCTGCGGAAGGATTTTACGCTGGATGAGTACCAGATTTACGAGGCCAAATGCATCGGAGCCGACGCTGTTCTGCTTATCTGCAGCCTGCTGAGTGCTGCGCAGCTGGGTGAATACCTGGCGCAGGTGCAGGAGCTGGGGCTGAGCGCTCTGGTGGAGGCGCACACCGCAGGCGAGGTGCAGATGGCACTGGCGGCGGGGGCGGAAATCATCGGCGTGAACAACCGCAATCTCAAGGATTTCAGCGTGAACCCTGTGAACAGCCTGCGCCTGAGGGATGCGATTCCCGCAAGCAAGCTTTTTGTAGCGGAAAGCGGCATTCAATGCGCAGCTGATACGCAGGCGCTGAAGCAGGCAGGCGTGCAGGCGGTGCTGGTGGGCGAAGCATTGATGCGCAGTGCGGATGCGGCGGCGATGCTGAAGGAGATGCGTGATGCGTAAGGTAAAGGTTAAAATCTGCGGCCTGAAGCGTGCACAGGATATAGAGTGCGTGAACAGGCTGCTGCCCGATTATATAGGCTTCGTTTTTGACAAGACCAAACGCGAGGTGACGGAACAGCAGGCAGCACAGCTGAAGGCAATGCTTAACCCGCAGATTAAGGCAGTCGGCGTTTTCGTCAATGCCGAGATAGATAAGATTGTACGCCTGGCCAAAAGCAGGACGATAGACATCATCCAGCTGCACGGTGACGAGGATGCAGCCTATTGCGAAAGGCTGCGGCTGCAGACGGAGCTGCCGATTATCAAAGCAGTCCGCGTGAAGGACGCAGGCTCATTTGAAAATCTGCAAGCCTATCCCTGTGATTACCTGCTCTTTGATACTTATACCAAGGGGCAGTACGGTGGCACCGGTAAGCGTTTTGATTTAGCGCTGGTGGCAGATGAAAAAATCAAGAAGCCGTATTTTATCGCAGGCGGTCTTGAGGCAGCGAATGTTGCAGATGTATTGAAAAACAGTAACGCCTTTGCCGTAGATGTCAGCGGAGGCGTAGAAACAGAAGGGTTGAAGGACCCGGAAAAAATTGCCGCATTTATAGCGGAGGTAAGGGGAGATAACGATGACAAAAGGTAGATATGGTATTCATGGCGGTCAATACATGCCGGAAACTTTGATGAACGCAGTACTGGAATTAGAGGCTGCCTATGAAAAATTTAAAAATGATCCCGAATTCGAGGCTGAGCTGGCGCGCCTGTACCGCGAATATGCCAACAGACCGTCCCTGCTGTATTACGCAGAGAAGATGACCAAGGATTTGGGTGGCTGCAAGATTTATCTGAAGCGCGAGGATTTGAACCACACTGGCGCCCATAAAATCAACAACGTATTAGGACAGATTCTGCTGGCACAGAAGATGGGCAAAAAGCGTGTTATTGCCGAAACAGGCGCAGGCCAGCATGGTGTTGCGACTGCTACCGTGGCGGCGCTGATGAACATGGAATGCGTTGTGTACATGGGCAAGGAGGACTGCGAGCGTCAGGCGCTCAACGTGTTCCGCATGGAGCTTCTGGGGGCGAAGGTTGTGCCTGTAACCAGCGGCACCGGTACCCTGAAGGATGCAGTAAACGAAGCGCTGCGTGTATGGACCGAACGTGTTGAAGATACCTACTATGTACTGGGCAGCGTTATGGGCCCGCATCCGTATCCGGAAATTGTGCGCGACTTCCAGAAGATCATCGGCGAGGAAATCAAGGCGCAGATGCTGGAAAAGGAAGGACGCCTGCCTGATGTGCTGGTGGCTTGCGTAGGCGGCGGCTCCAATGCTATGGGCATGTTTTACGACTTTATCGAGGACAAGGACGTGCGCTTAATCGGCGTTGAGGCTGCAGGCCTGGGCGTAGATCATCCTAAGAACGCCGCAACTATGGCAAACGGCAAGCTGGGTATCTTCCACGGCATGAAGAGCTACTTCCTGCAGGATGAATACGGCCAGATTGCTCCGGTTTATTCCATCTCCGCCGGTCTTGATTACCCCGGCATCGGCCCCGAGCATGCTTATCTGCACGACATCGGCCGTGCGGAATACGTTCCTGCTACCGATAAGGAGGCGGTTGACGCTTTCAACTATCTTTCCAAAACAGAAGGTATTATCCCCGCAATCGAAAGTGCGCATGCCGTAGCCTACGCTATGAAGCTGGCACCCACTCTGCCGAAGGATAAGATTATGGTTATAAATATTTCCGGCCGCGGTGATAAGGACGTTGCCGCAATCGCACGTTATATGGGAGTTGATTTACATGAATAGAATACAAAAGGCATTTGACGAAAAGAAAAAGGTATTTATCGGCTTTGTGACTGCAGGCGATCCCAATCTTGCTACAACCAAGGAGCTGGTGAGAGCAATGATTAAGGGCGGTGCAGGCTTAATTGAGTTCGGCATTCCCTTCTCCGACCCCGTGGCTGAGGGCGAGGTTATCCAAAAAGCGGATATGCGTGCGTTGGCTGCAGGCACTACTACCGATAAAATTTTTGACCTCGTAGCGGAGCTTCGCGAGGAAACACAGGTACCCTTGGTATTTTTGACCTACGCTAATCCGATTTATGCCTACGGTGCGGAAAAATTCTTCACCCGCTGCGAAGAAACAGGTGTAGACGGCGTCATCATACCGGATATACCGTACGAGGAGCGCGAGGAGATGCGTCCGTTCAGCGAACCGCATCACGTTGCCCTGGTGCCGCTGATTGCGCCTACATCCAAGGACCGCATCCAGAAAATCGCCGCTGTTGCCCAAGGCTATGTATATGTAGTTTCTTCCTTAGGCGTTACCGGCGTGCGCAGCAACATCACTACCGATATCGACGGCATTGTGGCAGAGGTGCGCAAGGCTACCGATATTCCGGTGGCTGTAGGCTTCGGTATCGCTGCTCCCGAGCAGGCGTACAAGATGGCTAAGGCCAGTGACGGCGCTATTGTGGGCAGTGCGATTGAAAAAATCGTGGCTCAATACGGCGAGGCTTCTCCCGAGCACGTTTACGAATACGTCAAGAGTATGTCCGAAGCGGTTGCCAAGGCAGCTGCGGAGGCGTAATTACAAAAGTTTGGGCACAAAAAAACTCCGTTCCTTACTGCACAGGTAGCAGGGAGCGGAGTTTTTCGGTTTAAATTATTGCAGCGGCATGGGCTCAGTGCCACCGTTTACTGCGTCCGGCTGTTCAAAAATGAAGGCAGGGGACGGATAGTAGAATTTGCAGTGCTGGAAGTTGATAACCTCGGTGGAGAAGCGTTTCAGCAGAGCATAGGAAGCGCGCTCTTCGAAATCAATCAGGTTGTCCTTGTTGATATCAGCGTCTTTTACGATTACCAGCAGATAAGCCGGTACTTCCGGTGCATCCTCAGGAACCTGGCTGCGGTCGAGAGGGATGTTCGGAATAATTTCCAAATCACCGATAGGCTGTTGGTTTTCATTGTACAGCATAGCATGATAAACATTTTCGTACAGGGTACGAGCGAGTCTTAAAGAATAAGCTCCGGAACTCATATTATTCACTCCTTAAAAAGATGTTTTTGATGACTCTCGCTTTTATCAGAAAAAGCAATAAACATAACGCTAATATTGTAACATAGATTACGGAAATAAGCAAAATGAATCTATAATGAAATGATTCCACAGCGATTTATGCAGAAAAACTGTATTAAAAATCACAAAATAGCAAGAATTTTTCATAGAATCTGCATTTTTATGTCAATGTATTCTGTATACATGACGCTTCTATCAAAAATTTAGCAGGATTTTACACAATGTTGACGAATAAGAAGAATAATAATATGTTGCTGCGTGAAATTTGTTATCTTAGCACATATGTATATTAAAGGAGGGGAACTCTTATGAAAAAACTCTTGGCTTTTTTACTTGGTATCATGGTTATGGCTACTATGATTGCCGGCTGCGGCGGTGGAGATAAGAAAGATGATAAAAAACCTGCTGCACAAAAATTCATTAACATTGCTACCGGCGGTACCTCCGGTACCTATTTCCCGTTAGGCGGTGCTCTGGCTGATATCCTGAATAAAAATATTCCGGGTACCAATGCTTCCGCACAATCTACCGGCGCTTCCGTAGCAAACGTAAACCTGCTCAGCCAAGGCAAGGTTGAAATTGCTTTTATTCAAAATGATATTGCTTACTATGCTGCCAACGGCACTGAAATGTTCAAAGGCAAACAGGTTGCCGGCCTGCAAGGTCTTGCAACTCTGTATCCGGAAACCGTACAGATTGTTACCCTGAAAAAATCCGGTATCAAATCTGTTGCTGATTTCAAAGGCAAACGCATCGCTGTAGGTGCTGCAGGCTCCGGTACCGAAGCTAACGCTCGCCAGATCATGGAAGCATATGGCATTAAATATGATGATATTAAGGTTCAATACCTGTCCTTCGGTGAAGCTGCAAGTGCTCTGAAAGACGGCAACGTTGATGCTGCTTTCGTAACCGCAGGCCATCCGACCGCTGCTATTCAGGATATCGCAACTCAGAACGACGTTGTACTGGTTCCAGTTGATGCCGACAAGGCTGACGCTCTGATCAAAAAATATCCGTTCTACACCAAGCTGGTTATCAAAGCCGGTACTTATCCGAAGCAGGATGCTGACGTTACCGCAGTAGCAGTAAAATGCATGCTGGCAGTAACCGACAAAATGGACGAAAACACCGCTTATGCAATTGCTAAAGCTCTGTACGGCAACCTTGACCGTATGAAATCTGCTCACTCCGCAGCAAATGCTATCAGCAAAGATACTGCTAAAGACGGCATGTCCATTAAGCTGAACCCGGGTGCTGAAAAATTCTTTAACGAAAAATAAGGATTTTAAATGATGCCGAACTTCAAAGACCGGAAACCGGCGTTTGCCGGTGGCCGGTCTTTTTTCCCAGTAAAGAATTTAGTAATTATTGTAAGCGTTGTTTTAATGCTTTTGGGGTGGTATAGTACGCGCCTGGTGGTGGCGATTATACCTGAGGGAGCTTCGGGAGCTGTTACTTTTGCCACAGCGGCAGGGGATGAATGGTACATCAGCCTGACGCATTCGGTGGAAAAAACTGCCTGGAATGATTATTTCAGGGTTAACGGCGCAAATAACATGACCATGACGCACACCCGCTTTTCCTCGCTGGGCTGGGGCTATCCTTATTCCGCTGCCGACGGCAAGCTGACGCAGACTGCCGACGGTAAATTTGATATGGAGATGAACCGTCCCTATAAGGAGGTTGCCCTGCGTATATCCGAGCAGGCAATGCCGCATATCGTCCACGGCGGCGACAGCTATGACCTGATTGCTCTGTACGGGCAGGGGACTGCGGTAACAGTGAAGGTCATGTATCGATATCAGTACTGGCTGGAACGGTACTTTTAGGTTTTATTATATTAAATGAGAGGAGCTGATACCCATGTCTGAAAAAGAAAAGAAAGTAAGAGAGCTTTCAGCAGAAGAGGTATTGCAAAAATTTGACAAGGAATCAGACAAGCGTGAGCTTACAGGTGTGTGGGGTAAAATTATTTCCGCAATCTGTATTCTGTTTGCACTTTTCCAATTATATACAGCCACCTTCGGTGTGCTGGACGCGCATCTGCAGCGCGCTATTCACTTAGCCTTCGGCTTTTTATTGATTTTCCTGCTGTATCCCAGCAGACATTCCTGGTCCCGCAGCAAGATGCATCCCTTTGATGCCTTCCTGGCACTGCTCAGCGCAGGTACTGCCATGTATCTGGTTGTCAACTATCAGGAGCTGGTGCTGCGTGCCGGCATGAACACGGAAACTGACTTCATCGTCGGCCTTATCGGTACGATTATGGTTTTTGAAGCAGCGCGCCGCGTAGTAGGCTGGCCGATGATTATCGTTGCTTTCTGCTTTATGCTGTATGCCTTCTTAGGTCCTTATATTCCCGGTATTCTGGCGCATCGCGGCGTTGGCGTGCAGGAAATGTTTGACCACCTGTTCTTCACTACCGAGGGTATTTTCGGTACGCCTATGGGTGTATCTTCTACCTTTATTTATCTGTTCATCCTCTTTGGTGCATATCTGGAAACCACCGGCCTGGGCAAATTCTTCATTGATATTGCCAACGCTATCGCAGGCTGGGCAGCAGGCGGACCGGCGAAGGTTGCCGTACTGTCCTCCGGCCTGATGGGTACTGTTTCCGGCAGCTCCGTTGGTAACGTTGCCGGCACCGGCGCTTTCACCATCCCGATGATGAAAAAGCTTGGTTATCGTCCGGCATTTGCAGGCGCTGTTGAGGCTGCTGCTTCTACCGGCGGTCAGCTGATGCCTCCTGTTATGGGCGCTGCAGCCTTCCTGATGGCAGAATTTGTAGGCGTTCCGTACTTTGATGTTGTTAAGGCTGCCGTTATCCCGGCAATGCTGTACTACATCGGCGTATGGCTGGGCGTTCACTACGAAGCTAAAAAGTTCGGTCTGAAGGGCACTCCGCGTGACCAGTTGCCGAAGTTCAAAGAGCTGTTCCTGGAAAAAGGCCATCTGGCTATTCCGTTAATCGTTATCGTTTACCTGCTCGTAAGCGGTTATACTCCTATGCGTGCAGCTTTGGCAGCCATCGTGCTGACCATCGTTTGCGCCTGCCTGCGTAAATCCACCCGCATCGGCTTCAAGCAAATCGTCCAAGGTTTGATTGACGGCTCCAAGGGCGTACTTGGCGTACTGATTGCCTGTGCAACCGCAGGTATCATCATCGGCGTTGTTACCAAAACCGGCGTTGGCCTGAAGATTGCCACTGCTCTGCTGGACTTGGCAGGCGGTAATCTGCTGCCGGCAATGTTCTTTACCATGATCACTTCTCTGATTCTTGGCATGGGCGTTCCGACAACTGCTAACTACGTAATTACATCTACCATTGCAGCGCCTGCTCTGGTGCAGATGAATGTACCGGTGTTGGCAGCGCACATGTTCGCGTTCTACTTCGGTATCGTTGCCGACGTTACACCGCCTGTTGCCTTGGCTGCTTATGCCGGCGCAGGTATTGCCGGTGCTAACCCGATGCGTACCGGCGTTATCGCTGCTAAGCTGGCGATTGCTGCGTTCATCGTACCGTACATCTTTGTACTGGCACCTGAACTGCTGATGATCAACGCAACTCCGTTCACCATTTGCTACAGCGCCTTCACCGCGATTGTAGGTATGTGGGGTGCTTCCATGGCGATGATTGGCTTCTGCAACAATCTGCTGAACATTCCGCAGCGTATTCTGTTCCTCGTTGGCGGTATCTGCATGATTATCCCCGGCGTATTTACCGACGGTATCGGTGTTGCACTCGTTGCTGTTGCCTATGTATGGCAGCGCATGAACAAGGTTAAGGGTGCGATTCAGCAAGACGGCGACGACCTGTAAGCCAAAAATTTCATAGCAAGCTTCATAGTCCTGCGTGCATTTCAGATGCTGCGCAGGACTTTTTTTGCTTATTATGATACTAAGCTTTGGAAATTTATTTTGCTTTCGGATAGGCAGCTTGCCGGTTCCATTCCGCTCCTGCGGGGATGCTTGCCATAAATCACTATATATAATGAAGAAAACCCTCAGACTTTTATGTCCGGGGGCTTTTGTTTTCTATAAAGATGGGCTGCCGCATGATGTGTACGACAGCCCCTGTGCCATATGATTAGTTCTTAGTATATTTTTGCTTGTATATACTATTTACTGCTGTGCATATGGAAATTGCATCACAAGTCTTTCCTGCAATACGCGGGTTAAGGTGTCGATATTGGCACTCAGCTTTTCGATTCTGCCTTCCATACGGACCAGAAGATACGAGCTGACGAGCATGTGGAATGCGTAGTGTATCAAGAAGTAGCACCCTTATAAACAGGCAATACCCAATCATCGCACGTATGATGATTGGGTATTTTTTTATTTTTCATATTGCAATGTGATGGAAACACCGTTTTTGAAAATAATTTTGATAATCCGGTTCTGCTCTCCTATGATGATTCTGCTGATGATTTCAGTGAGAAAATCATGGATAGGTTTCCTGCCGATAGCTTTGGCCAGCTTATAATAATCAAAATCGCTATTGGTATCCTGCAGCTTTTTTATCATTATGAGCTTCGAGAGTTGAGCAAGATAGGCTTCATCGGCACCGATGTCATTGCCTGAGAGGGATTTTATCTGCTTCTCGAGTTTGGCGATGGTGTCCTCAATAGCAGCCTTCTGCTCGAAGTATTCGGCTTCTGACATGTCACCATCGTCAAACAGGTAGGCTCTTTTTAAACGGCTGAGGGCACGTTCCTGCTTTTCTTTTTCCTTCTGGCTCTGCTCAACCAGCAGGGCATTAGGATTGAATTGGTCAGCCTGGTCAACACCATAGACATGCTTGACGTGAGAGCGGACAATCATAAATATTCTTTGAGATTCTTCGATGCCAATTGCGCCGGGAATAAGGTTGTCATTGAGCAGGTAGCTAACCAGCTGCTCAGCGCTGGCGAATTTAATAGCATTGGCGCAGGCTTCAATCATTCTGGCAATTAGCTTGAGTGTTTGGGGTAGCAGCGTGCGGTCGGATGCGTAGCCGGAATGTTCTCCGGTGCAAACTGCCGGCGCTTTCCAGCGACCTGTGCAGTAATAATAAGAGCTATGGATGTGGTCGTGTGCACCAGTACGGTCTTTGGAGTTCATCGTGTAGCCGCATTCGGCGCACTGCAGCAGGCCGCCGAAGATGTATTTATCCTGGGCGCTTACAAGGCTGCCAATGGGGGCCAGCCAGCTTCTGTTTTTGGAAAGCATCTCGTTACACCTGCGCCAGGTCTCTTCCGCTACAATGGCTTCATGCTGGCCGGTAACAACTACCCAATCATTTTCGGAGCGGTAAAAATCTTCGCGCCTGCCGGCATTGGGGTTTTGACGGTTATAGACATATTCACCCTTATAGAAATGGTTCTTTAGGATGCACCTTACCGTTGTATCGCTCCATAGAGTACCTTTGCGGCTTCTGTAACCGGCAGTGTTGAGAGCTGCAGCTACTTTTTTCAAAGCTTTCTCGCGCAAATACAGTTCAAAGATGGCTCGGACGATGGGAGCTTCAATTGGATCAGGAACCGGCCAGCTTTTACATTTCTTGCCGTTGGCATCTGTAGTGACAGGTCCAGGCATATAGCCAAACGGCACCCTGCCGCCGTTCCATTTATTTTCGTTCGCGCGGCCGAGCATGACTGCAGTTACACGTTCTGCAATGGTTTTGCGCTCCAATTCGGCGAAAATAAGTAAAATCTTAAGCATTGCTTCGCCGCCGGGGGATTGAGTATCGAAGGACTCATTCTTGCTGGCGAAGGCAACACCATAACATTTGAGTTCGTCATACAGCTCTAAGAAGTCCAGCAGGTTGCGGCTGATGCGGTCGAGCTTCCAGACGTAAAGGTGGCTGAATTCTCTGGCGCGGATGCGGTCCATCATAGAGCGGAAGGCAGGGCGGTTGAGGTTCTTGCCGGAAAAACCGGCATCACAAAATACTTCAATGTCCTTGATGCCGTTAAGGTCTGCGAGCTTGCGCAGGTCGCTTTCCTGCAGCGGCAGACTGTCTTTATCTGCCTGCATGTCGGTGGAGACGCGGATATACAGAGCAGCTTTTGGGTTTTGGGGTATAGTAATAGCGTGTTTAGCCATAATACACGGCTCCTTTCAATAGCTATGATTGTAAGAGCCGCGTATAATATGTTATAATATTATATCAGCTCTTATTGGTATGGGGTTGATAATTGAGCGTGCTGGTAACACGTTCTTGCAGGTCCCTCGGTGCTGGTAACACCGGGGGATTTTCTTATTTATAAAAGTATTGATATTGGCAAAAAATACGTAAATTACTTACTTTTTACTTTACATTACGTAAATTACGTATTATAATATAGGTGTAAGGAATTTATAAATGGAATTGAGGTGATGAAGTGAAACGGCGAGATTTAGTAAAACTGCTGTTAAAAGCGGGTTACAAGCTAGAGCGTGATGATGGCGATCACACAATCTATAAAAAACCAGGTAGCCGCTCCGTTCAGGTTCCAAGGCACCGGGAATTGAACGAGCTGACAGCGAAAGCAATCCTCAAAGCTGCGGGAGTAAAATAGAGATTACTTTTTACTCCGCCCGCTTTGCGGGCTTCTTACTATAATCGCAATCATTAATTCAATGGCATTTAATAATAAAAGGAGGAAGTCGCTAACATGAAAATGAGGCAAACACTACAAGAATACGTTTATCCTGCTGTGTTCCATGCAAACGAGGATGGTACGTATACTATTATTTTCCCGGATTTACCTGGTTGCATCAGCGAGGGCAAATCTTTGGGTAACGCCATGAAGATGGCCGAAGCTGCGCTCACGCAGTGGATTGAATATTTGAAGGATAGCAAGGAAGAAATTCCCGCACCTAGCAATTTGCAAAGCATCGAATTAGATGATAACGAATTTGTAAATTTTATTCAGGCAGATATTAAGGACAATAGGGCGGTAAAACGCACCATCAGCCTTCCACGCTGGATGGATGAACAGGCCGCTGAAGAAGGTCTGAGCTTATCCAAAATATTACAAGAAGCATTAGCTAAACGCTTTGTCGCAGCAAACTAATATATTTATCGTTGCGCCCCCGATATGGGGGCGTTTTTTCTTCCGCCTGCAGGTTTGTCTGGATTTGCAATATGCAAAAAATGCATATTACTTTTTTTATTTGCCGGCCATTTGCTGGTCATTTGCTGGCGGTATTCTAAAACTGAATATGTTGTTATAACGCAAAACATATGATATGATATACCCAGAGGTGGTATCATGGAAACGATCACTATAATCATTATCTTAATCATTAATACCATAATTAGTTTTTTTATAGCTGGATGGGTATGTTCTTTGCATGTAAGACAGATTATGGAGTACTATTATACAGATAAAAAGCAAAATGAAAAACGGCTGCTTATAATGGAACGACTGATTAGAAGCAAGATGCTTTAAATGCCCTATTCTTCATCCTTTCTGGAGGTTATTATGGTTTTAACAAAATCTTATATTGATGAGCTAACGCGTGACTTTAGTACTGAAGCCACACGCTTTAACAGCAGATTCAAGGAAGAGGACATTCCCCTGCAGATCACAGAAGAAAATTTACAGTACCTAATTACAAAGTTGTGTGATATGAGGGAAGAACTGGATAATTTGTACGATGAAAGGGAAGACATGGGTGCAATGTACGTCGAAATGCTTAATGATTAAGTTCCCTAAATTATCCTAAGCTCTCCGCGCCTTCTTCCGCCTTGTGCTGGAGCTTGGCCAGCTTCACATCAATCAAATCGTCAATTTCTTCCTTGCCGTCAGCAGCCAGCTGGCGGTATTTTTTTATGTGTGTTTCTTTCTGCCTAATCCATCAGTGCTGGTAACACTGGGGGATTTTTTGTATTAGTAAGATTGAGCGAGAAAATAAGAGATTGGCGGTTTTAAAACATCAGATTTAGGATAAACCTAGATTAGAAGAGATTGAAAAAATATACTAAAATGCTATAATATAAGTAAGTTAACTCGTGAAGGATAAGGCTGGGTTCCCGAATGGGAGTAGGTGCTTGGCACCGAGAATTCCTTTGCCCCTGGGGTTAACTTATTTTTTTATATTGTTCTTTAGGCTCTGGATGATGTGTTCAGGGTCTTTTTTTATTTCTTCAAAAATTAGGTTAAGTGCTTTTTCACTATAAGAATATGAGATATGTTTGCCAAGTTCATACTTATAACAATAATCTGGATTGCTTTTTAAATTATAAAACTTAACAAATAAATCAAAATGGTTTTTGTTGAATTCGTGCCGTTTATCTTCTGGGGCAGAAGGAGCAGGGTTTATAAAATTTAAGGAGTCACGATTTATCCAGTTGTTGATTCTTTTAATACAATCATTTGTTGAATATGGACAACGTTTTTTCATATCTTGAGGAGATTTAATTAGTTTGATAGCTTCTTCTCCCTCTTTGGCAATAGTAAAGATTGCAGTTGCTTCGCTTTTTTTCTTTGTTAAATAATAATCGTGGCGAATTTGAATAGCATAATTAGCGTTGTTTGTAGATGAAATAGATTCGGAAATTTGCATATTTGCTTTAAGTAAGCGTTCAGCAATTTCTTGTGGATATCTTGCTTTGATATATTCTGGCTCAATTGGGTCGAGCTTTATTGAAAGAGTTAAGAAATTTGAACCTAGTTGCTGTGTAATATCTATATTAAATTCATTCAGAAGTTTATTGATATAATTAATAACGCATGATTGGAAAAGTGGAGCATAAATTTGCTCGTATTCTTCTGTAATGAAATGGGTACTGGTATTACGAAGGTTAATGATTTGTTCTAAATTTAACCGAACAGGGTCTTTGTCATTAGTCATGATTAATTTTATACAATTTTCGAGATTGAGTGTTCTGTCGTTATTGTTTTTATAGTATATGCTTTTTTCACCTTTTGTTTTTATCAAAATTGCTTTTAAAAGTAATTCCCAAGCATTACAGATGAAAAAGGAGAATCCTTCTACCCTATATCTGATGGTAGGTTTGTTGTATACTTCGATACCTAAAATAAATGCTTCTTGACTTTTTAAAAGTAATTTTTCTGTTAGCGTATTATTAGTCATTGCAAAAACCTCTCTTTCATTTTTATTCTATAAAGCAATCCCAATAATGCCTTTAAAATTTAAAGATGCTAAATCCCTGCAACACCGTCAGCCTTCCGCTGGCGGTATTTTCTATTTTATCCAAAACTGACAGGCAACAGCTTTTCCTATTATGCGGATGCTGTCAAAATCGGTTTCATGGATAATGATAGGCTTAAACATGGGATTTTCAGCTCTTAATTCTATATATTCATCGTGACGGTAGAAGCGCTTTAATGTAACGGTATTATCCATCCAGACGGCAGCGATTTCGCCATTTTCAACTTCTGCCTGCTCGCGGATGAATACATAGTCACCGTCAAAAATACGAGCGTTAATCATGCTGTCGCCTTGGCACTTCAGGACGTAATCAGCATGCACGTTCAAATCTGTTTCCAGATATTCGCCTTCCTCCTGCACTGCGTCGATGGGCGAACCGCAGGCGATGTTGCCTAGCACTTTATATTTACGGTACTTTGCCGGCTGCAATACTGTGGGGAATGGGTGAGCAGAGGGAACTTCTGCAGTAATTTTTTCACTGTCGCCATTATAAGCCATATCATCAATAGTACATCCGATTAATTCAGCTAACTTTTTCAAAGTAGATAATTTAGTGTTTTCGTCACCCTTTTTAAATAAACCATCTATTGTAGTATATGGAATGTTAGACATCCTCGAAATGTCAGCTTTAGTATAGCCGTTCTTCAACATATATTCTTTTAAGAAATCAGATACGGGCATGATTCTTCCTCCTAAATGTTTTGTTCTTCTTATATTTAATCATAACTGAATTACTTTGTAAAGTATAAAAGTACCTTGTAGGGTAATTATTTTCCGTGGTGCTATTGACAATTACCCTGCAAGGTATTATTATAATATTAAACTACCCTGCAGGGTAAAATGGAATGAGAGGTGATTACGATGTATCCTAATTTGGAAGCAGAAATTGCAAGAAACAAGCTTACAAATGCAGAGTGCGCTAAAGCTTGTGATATTACTGAAAAAGCTTTTTCAAACAAACGCTGCGGAAAAAGCGAGTTTAATCTTAGAGAAATCAAGATTTTGCAGAAACAATTCTTTACGTCTTGCTCGTTAGAATATTTGTTTTCTGATATTCCCTTAGGTGGCCGCAATGGCGAGTATGAGGTAATGAAATGAAACTTACACTTGATGAAGTTTCGGCCTGCGCTATGGCTTTGTTATCCAAAGCGCAGGAAGCCGAAGAGGAAGCGCTGGGATGCGAAAAGCTGCGCTGTGCTTCTGCCGTTGAGTTTTGGCAGAAAAGAGCCAACCTTTACAGAAAGACTTTCGAGGCAGTAAAGGCTCAGCGCGCCAGCTGGTGGAAGGAAGCGGAGGTGAAAAATGCGTAGACGTTCATGGAATAACAGAAGCCAACCGTCTGAAACGATTGGCTTCTGGAAGATTAAGTGCAAGTGCTGCGGCAAAGAAATGGTGTTTTTAATAAATCCAAAAACATTACCTCATAGCAACAGCAGACTTGCTAAACATCTGATGAAAGGATACTTAGCCGAAAAGCTTAGATAAGATGAAACGGAGGCGAAGGTATGAAAGAAGAACCTGCACTCTCAATCAATATCACAGAAAAAACTTTCTGTTTGTGTATGTTAGCAGCTCAACAGCTGCTGAATACGATAAACAGCAAAAAAAGCTTCAGGGCCATTGTCGAACGTAGCCCTGAAGCCGAAAAAATCACCATTAAAATTTATACCAAAGACATCCCGGTGGAATAGGTACTAATTTTTCTAATGGTTCGTTTTCATCCCATGTAACCTCGAGTATGCGCGGCTTCCCTACGCAAATCATAAAAGCGAAGCGATCCACAGCATCATAAAACCGCTCATACTCATCCGGCGAAAGCGAACTTGTGTCTATCCTATAAGTTGTGACCATATTCTCATCTCCTTCCTGTGCTTTTATTATAGCACGGAACGCGAGGCGGTAGGGAAGAAGGCAAAAAAATGAGCATACAGTTTACGCCAGATGCACCGGCAACACGCCGCGCGTTTAATCGTCTGGCGAGAGAAAAGATGAAATTGCGCCTGCTGGCAGACATCCGCATGGACCTCATGGTCTGCGAACTGGAAGGCTGGGACAAGCTGGAGTATCTGGATGAGCTGCTGGCGCTGGTGCAGAAGCTGAGGAAGGGAGGTGGGGAGAGATGATAACGATAAAAGCAAAAATGACTACTGCAAGCATGAGAGAAATAAAAAGCATCGTTACCGCTATAGAAAATATAGGAGCAAGCTCATGCGAACGCATAAACCTGCTCCTAGAGGTAGACTGCTTAGCCGATAGTAACAAGCAGAATGTCGTTACTGCTGCAGCAGACAGTGGTATCACCGACAAAAGTCAAGGCGGTATCGGGATTTAGAAGGCTATCGTATGGCTCAGAAACACATTTGCGGCCAGCGTAGACTTCTTTCAAATTCTGCACATCAGCATATTTCTCGCTTTTGAAAGTAATTCTTGCGTTCACAGTTGCACCTCCTTCCTGTCCAAGGTTTAGTAGAGAATTTGAGAGTGAAAAACAGTTCATCTACTACAATAGTATTATAATACAACATCTTGTGCAATGTCAAATAGTCAAATACAAATATGTTGTGGAGGTGCGTTGAATGTTGAAGTTAAAAGAAATTAGAGAAGCCAAAGGCGTATCTAGATACCAGCTTGCTAAAAAAGCAGGTTTGCAATATCGAACAATTCCTGCTATCGAAAATGGCGGTGATGTAAAGTTGAGCACTTTAAAGCGTTTAGCCGATGTTTTGAATATAAGTGTTAAAGATTTATTTGCAGATTAGCACTGGAAGCGTGGCGATGGTGCAGGAGTTGAAGAAGAAGGGAGGTGGAGGAAGATGGCAATAGCAATAGGGTTGCTGGTGATAACTAACCTTTTCACTGGGTATCTGCTTTTGGGTACTCACTACAGATTTAAAGCTTTGGTTTTGTACATAGTAAAAAAAGGATACACTCCGCCGACAAAAGATGATCTGACGGAATGTATCAAAGAATGTGTAAGAGAAAAGCTTTAACCTATAGCAGATTTTATAAGGTTCGATATTACGAGTGAAGAAGCTTGCATTGCGGCTTCAAGCGATTTAACGCCAAGCATGTTTAAAACCTTCTTAACCTTTTCGTAAACGACGGGGTAACGGATGCTTTCTAAAAAAGCATGTCCTGATGGCGTTAAATCTGATACGCCAATGCTGTAACCGTCTGGAGATGCAAATTCATCCAGAAGGCCTGCTCTGATGCAATATTTAATGTGGTATACGATTTCGTCGTTGTCATAACGAGTGAGCAGTTCAAATTGAGGCGGCGGAATTGGCGGAGGCACTTCTTCGTATGCTTCTGCGAGGGATTTAGATAAAACTGTATCAATGTAAATTGCAGGATGACGCAAATCACTATTCGCTTCAGCCCAAAGCATTACATCACGGACGCAGTCAATATTTAACCTCATAACAATCACCTCCCTCCTGTGCTTTTATTATAGCACGGAACGCGAGGCGGTAGGGAAGGAGATGAGATTATGCGTGAAAATCCTATCATGAAATATTTGGCCGAAACCTACGGTATTACGCCGGATCAGCTGGAAGAAGAACTTAAGAACGCTAAAATCGATATCGGTATTTTCGTAGAACCTTGGGAAGGAGGGGAGCAATAATGAAAAAAATCTTAATCGCCATCCTCGCAGCTTGCTGCGTGTGGGCTGCGTATGACTACAGCCGTCCGGTTGACCGCTACGTTGTCAAGGTTACTGCTGCTGAGGGTGACACCCTGTGGCATCTGGTAGGCGGTGTCATGGATAGCGAAGGAGACCGGCGCGACATTCACGAGGTTATCTTTTATACGCGCCAAATCAGCAACATCAAAGGCACGTTACAGCCGGGGGACGTCGTATTGATTCCCATCGAGGTTCTCAAATAATGACTGTGCTTTCTACGTTCCACAAAAAGAAAAAGAGCATTGATATTGGCGTATCAATGCTCTAAGAAGTGAAAAATATGAGAAAAAGAATTAAATTGTTCACACAAAAGTGAAAATAAAAGTAAAAAGTGAAATCACATATATTATAACAAACATAAGGAGTGAAATCAATGCAGATTGAGTTTCAATTGGAAAGAAGAATCGGTGCTCTCAGCGAGAACCCTTCCGGCTACACAAAGGAGCTGAACGTGGTTGTCTGGGATGAGAAATACACAAAATATGACCTGCGCACCTGGAACCCCAACGGCAAGCCTGGCAAAGGCATTACGCTGACCAAAGAGGAACTGAAGAAGCTGCACAAGCTCATCGGCGAGAAAATCCGCCAAATGGGAGGCCACAATGAGTAGTATAACCCGTAAAAATAAACGTCGTGTAGCATTTAAATGTGCAAAGCAGGGCATTGCCCCGGCGCAGGCGATTGCGGTATCGGCAGCGCGCGAAATCAAAGCGACCAAGGAAGCAACGGCTGAGACCATGGAAGTCTTGCTGCAGGCCATAGCGCTCGTGGCGGCGCACGATTACGGCAAGCTCAACGCTAAGGATACCCGCCTTGATGTGTTGGCCAAACAATTATACCAACGCAGCATTCAGGTTAAGAAGCGCCAGCTGAATGAAGAGGAAAATAAAACCTGTCAGCGCTTTGCTGGTGCAGTTATGGAAATTTGGGAGGAAGAGGAGAAGAGCAATGGAAAAGCTTGACCGCTATAATATCATGCGTTTTATGTATGGCGTATACCATAGCCATCGCATCCGCTACAAAGACCATCTGCAGGCAGCAGAACGCAAACTGTCGCGTCATGCGTGCCTTGCTTTGCCTTGCATCGCAAAGCACGTAAATTGAAAGACATGGAGGGTTAGCAATGGTATTAACTGAAGGCCAGAAACAGGCAATTGAAAAGCTGGACGCCGAAATGGAAGCAGCTAAGGATCCCTGCTCTAAATACATCGCAGAGCAGCTCCTGCAGCTGGCAACATCCTGCCCGGAGGTTGCAGAAAAAATCCTTGAGGAAAAGAAAACCTTGGCCGGGGTGCTGGATGCCATCAAGGCAGAGGCCAAGAAGCACGCTGTTGGCGGCTGTGGCTGCGTGGATGAGGCGCAGGCGGTTGAGATTGCCTGTAAATATTACAACATCAAGGCCACAGAGCCTGCAGCAGGGGCAACGGCCGCAAACCAAGCGCTTGGCAAAACTCCCGAAACGTCGATGGATACTGGCACTGGCGCTGCTGCCGTAAGCGTTAATCTTGATGATTTTTTCTAATATCAAGAAGGTGAAATCAATTGAAGAAGAAGGAAATAGAACAAGCAGTTGCTAAGTGTTGGCCCAAAAGCAGAGAAAGACTGCTGGCCGACAAAGACTTCCTGCATTTTATGCGGTATTTCCCTGCCGGCATTGGCGATGAATTGAAACGCTATTTTAATCAGGTAGCCACGGGGAGCGGAAACTTTTTCATGGTACCTGACCGTGAAGATAAGCAAAAGGCGGTTTGCAGCAGGTGTGGCAAGCACATCGTTCTTGCTAAGTCAAGCCATAAAGATAGGGCAACTTGCCCGAAATGCGGAGCAGATGGTGAGATTGTACATGGCTGGCGAAGAGCACGCACCCAAGCAAAGTATTATTTTACATATTTTGAACGAGCTCTGTATGACAAAGAAGCTATAATTGCTCGCAGCTTTGCTGTCTATCGCTGTATAAGCGCTGCTACGGGAGAAATATTTGAGGATTATGTTCCGCGCGAATATTACCTGATGCGCAAGAATGAAGCAATCCATTGGACACATGAATGCGATTTTTGGGGTAATGAATGGTGGAGCAAAAGAAGAAGTCTGTATAGCAAGGATTATGTTATGGAGCTTAACGGTTACCATGTATGGCTTGGATTGGACAGGCTGGAGCCGCTTTTAAAGGACAGCTGGCTAAAATACAGTCAGCTGGACGCGTTCTTTAGGCTGACAGGTGCAGAAGATGCTTTCCGGTATATAGAGCTTTATCAAAAGCACCCGCAGCTGGAGTACATAATGAAAATGGGACTGTGGAACATAGTAGCAGAAGGCTTAGAATGCCGCAGTTTCCGTAATATATTCAATTGGAAGGGCAAAACGCCTAAGGACCTGCTTGGAGTGCCAATCGGCAAAGGAGATATGCTTGCGCTATCAGCTTTGGCGGTGGATATGAATACATTCAGCCTGGCGCTGTATCTAAAGAAAAATTCGCGCTTTAGTCTTGTGGACCTTGCACAAAAGCGTAAGGAGCTGGAACAGCTGAGTCACTTCGACACATGCGAAATGCTTGACACATTGAAAGGCTATGGCGTTTGCTCAGAAGAGACTTTAAAGTATATACTTCGACAGCAGCAGAAAAAGAAAAGATACTACAGCATACGAGGAGTTCTTATCGACTGGATTGATTACCTGCAAGACTGCGGAAAGATTGGCTTAAACCTGGAAGATACGGCGGTGCTGAAGCCGCATGACCTGCAGCAGGCACACCAGAACATTATTACACAGCTTAAGATTAAAGCAGATGAAGAGCTTGATAAGCAGATTGCCCAACTTAAAGAGGAACGCAAGCAGTATAACTTTACCGCCGGCGGTTTTTTAGCAAAGGTTGCTAAAAGCTCATCGGAGCTTATTGCTGAAGGCAAAGCCCTGCATCATTGCGTAGGAACATATGCGGATAGGCATGCTAAAGGGAAATGCACCATTATCCTGATACGCAGACTTGAAGAACCGGAAGTGCCATTTTATACGATGGAGCTTGTTGGTCCTGAAAAGCGAATCATTCAGGTGCGCGGTAACCATAACTGTGGCATGACGCAGGAGGTGGAAGCCTTTGTTGAGAGCTATAAAAAATATTTAGCGGAAGTAGGTAAGAAGAAGGGAGCGAAAGCGGCATGAATGACCTGCAGGTGACTCGCACGCCGGAGATGGTGGCGGCGGAAATCAATTTAATAAAGGACCAGACACGCAAGCTGGTCCTGAGCAACAGCATCCTTATCGGCAAGAAGCTGAAAGAAGTTAAAGAGATGCTGGAGCCTGGCCAGTTTGGCAAGTGGCTTGCTGAAGCTGTAGATTTTAGCCAAAGTACAGCCAACAACCTTATGCGTGTATATGATGAGTACGGCGCTGATCAGGGTGTATTGTTTGGCAGCGCGGCGAAAAGCGACGTGGTAGAAAAGCTGACCTACACGCAGGCAGTATTGCTTTTTGGCGTGCCGGCAGAACAGCGTGAGGATTTTATCAAGGAAGCGCATGTTGAGGATATCAGCACACGCGAGCTGCAGGCGGAAATCAAAAAGCTGAAGATGGCCAAAGAAGCTGCCGAAGCCAAAGCGGAAGCTGACCATAAGTTGACCAGAAAGACTGAAGAGAAGCTGGCCAAGGTCAGCAGGAAGGCCGAAGAGCTCAGCATGCAACTGGCTGGTGCCGCCGAAAGCAAGAAGATTGCCGAAGCCATGAGTACTCAGCGTGATGTTCTGGAGGCGGAAGCCAAGGAGCTTCGTAAAAACCTCTATGATAAAGAGCAGGAAACCTCCGTTTTAGAAGAGCGCATCAAGGAGCTGGAAGAACAGCTCAAACAGCCGGTAACAGTTGCTACAAAGACAGAGATTGTGGAAAAGATACCGGAGAAAGTCATGCAAGAGCTGAAGGAGCTGCGCGAAAAGCTGGCGGAAGCACAAAGCGATGCAGGTGCTCAGAAAGAGGCGCTGGAGCTTAAGGTGGAGATTTGGGCGGTGCTCAACGGCATCAATAAGCTGCTGGAGCATTTGGACAAAGTGCAGGATGGCAAGCGTGGTGCCGGTGTATGCAAAGCGCTGGCTAGTGCGTTGGCACAGAGCCAAAACCAGATTACCAAGCGCTTGGCAAAATTTGAGCAGGAGGCGTAGTTATGGAGATTATGCTTATTGATTTTGCGATTTATCTTATTGCGACGGTCATGATTATGTGCTTTGCAATCAGCTATATTGATTTCAAGGAGGCTTCTAAATGGAAGAATTCGAAGTAAAATTTATCATTCGCAAGGGTGGAAGCACGAAGGTGCGCTACACGGTTAAACCTACAGATGCGGAGCCGGAGGAAAGCATCGTGAGCAGGGCTGATGTGTTGCACGAGGATTTTCGCAAGCTTTGGGCGCTCCTGCCGGGAGTGGCACGCAGAATGCTTGAATTTCCGGCTAAAAATGAAGATGATTTGCCTTTGCATATGTGGGTAACAAAAGTAAATTTTGTATCCCACAAGGATTTTGGCGATGGCATGCAGCTGGTAGTGCTCATGGATGGCTTTAAAAATTCGTCCGAACCTTTGATGGTGGTAACGCGCAAATTTTATACTGCTGCTGTAGATTATTACAGGGATGGTAACGGAAAGCAGATCCCTCTGCAGATGCTCCTGCCTAAAGAAGTTAGGCTGATGGAATCCCTGAAGGAAGAGGCGTTTAATTACGCGTACTATTGTAAGCGTGAGCAGCCGACGGTAGACGAAGCTCAACACGCCTATGAGAGTGGAGCGTATCCAGATGAAATCGGGAGGGATAAAGCATGAGGCGTAAATGTAACTTATGCGGGCAGAGAAGCGGCAGTTGCAATCGTTATATATTGAAGAATGGCCAAGAAATAACGATTTGCCCGATTTGCCTTGCATTTAGCGATGATGAAACTGCTAAGATAGCGCGTCAGGCGCATAAAGAAGGCTTATTGGTGAAAGGAGCAGGCAAGAGATAAAAATGAACGAGAAAACGAATGATTTGACTGAAAGCTGCATCAATAAATTCCATGAGCTGGCCAACCTTTTCAAAGAAAAGAACAAACAATATGGTGATAAAGACCAGCTGGCGAATTTTCGCAATGGGGCTATGCTGCAATACGGCGATGATAGCTGGGAACATATGTATGAGACAGCTAAAAGCTACTGCTTAAAGCATGTTGCCCATGTTTTCGGCGCCGGACAAACAATTGATGAAGAAAAAATCAGTGAAAGCCTTGGCGATATTGCCGTATATTGCATCATCATGCAGTACATGGTGGAGAGTAATAAACAGGCTGCAGAAAAAACAAAGGAGAACGACCATGAATAATAAGGAAGCATCAATCAATAAGGTAGACGAATTAGTCAATCGGGCGCAGCTTGCCATCAATGACTGGCAGTGCAGCGGCGATGTGGATTGCCTGGAAAAAGCAGCAGCATATTTGCGTGCGGCGATGATGGAAGCGGAGGGAAAGAATGAATAGCATTATTAAATTTTTACCTACTGTTGACGCACCGGAAAGCACAAGACTGCCGCAGCGTAGCACTAAGTTTTCCGCAGGTTATGATTTTTATGCTCCAACCGACATTTTTATTCCGGCCGACAGCGAAAGCGTGCTTGTACCATTGAACGTCAAAGCTATTATGCCTGGTGATATGGTGCTGCTGCTGTTCATCCGCAGCAGTCTGGCAGTGAAATCAAACTTATCACTGGTTAATGGCGTAGGCGTTATTGATAGTGATTATGCAAACAATCCGAACAATGATGGTAATATAGGCGTCAAATTCAGAAACAGCGGTTGTGAAAATATTATCATTAGAGAAGGAGAACGCTGCATGCAGGGCGTTTTTGTACGTTATTTTGTAACCGAAGATGATAATGCAGACTGTGAACGTGTAGGCGGTTATGGTTCGACTGATCGTTAACAGATAATAAAGCAAATATATCCGCTGCAGAGCGCAGGTCGTAGAGCTGCTGCCTCGCTCATATTTAACTAGCGATTATATACAAGCAATGCAAATGGCGCAGAACAAAGGAGAAGTATTTCGCAATGGTGCGGCCTGCGCTCTGCGGCGGAAAAAGAAGGAGCATGTTACATGGATGACTTCACGATCAATTTTGCTATAACGTTCGTTGTGCTGTTAATTGGTCTGGCATTTATTGGAGGCAATGATGAGAAGTGAAAGAGCCTTCGGCGGAACTAAAGTATACGGCATAACAGTCGACTGTCCTTGCAAAGGCTGCGACCTGCGTGGCTGCGGCTGCGCCAGTATATGTGACGCGTATAAAAAATATAAATTCATCCTAACGGTTTTAAATAAAAACCGTCAGGCAAAGGCGCGGGCGGCGTCCGAATGCCGGATAATGCGTGATGAACGCATTGCCGAATGGCGGCGGAACAGATGTTGGCCAAAAGGCTAGCGTAAATAATAGATGATAAAGAATATATGAAGGGAATACTGCGGGGCGTTTCTGCCTCGCAGGTTTCTTCATTATATAATAGAAGTTTTTTGAAGGTCCGCAGAGGCCTTTGAGGCTTGTATGTAAGTAATAACAAAGCGACCACAAAGAATATCAGGGGGATAAATCAATGGCAATGAGAGCTAAAAGCGGCATCCGGGAAAAAACATATTATTGCCAAGGTGTCAGCGGAAATAAAAAAGCAGACTACATTGAGATTGATTTGTTTCCGTTTGTTGAGCTGCAATATAAGCCATCTAGAGGCGGCAGGCAGAAGGCAACTACTCCTAAACAGAAGAACCTTAACGATAAAAAGGCACGAAGATATTTTAGACTGCTGGCCAAAAGCAATTTTGGCAGCAAAGATATACACCTGACTTTAAGCTATGACAATGATAACCTGCCTGGTACACCTGAAGAGGGAGAGAAAAGGCTGCGTAATTATATGCGCAGATTGAAAAGATTATATAAGGCTAATGGCAAAGAATTGAAATACATCTATGTTACCGAGGTTAGCAGCAAGGGAAGAGTGCATCATCATCTGTTGATTAATCGTGGCGTAGACCGTGATGCTATCGAAAAGGCATGGGGACACGGCTGGGCGAATAGTAAGCGTATTCAGGCAGAGCATGGAGGAATTGAAGCTTTGGTATGTTACCTTAGCAAAGATCCTAAAGGCCGCAAAAGATACACTTCGTCCCGTAACCTTGTTAAACCGCTGGAATCTGTAAGCGATACCAAAACAAGTCGTAAGCAATTCCAGCAGCTGACTCTTTGGCCGGAAGACTGTGAAGATATGCAAAAACACTTTGAACAAAAGCATCCTGACTATCGCATCATCAGCGTGGAGAAATATTATAATGCTGTAACCTGCGAATGGTATATCAGAGCGAAGATGGAGCTTAGGGATGACTATAAGCGCAAGAAGGGAGCAAAGCGACGGAATGAATAAATTGAATTTAATATTAACCATACCGCCATCGGTGAACCATTGCTATAAAAACGTCAATGTGATGGGACGCAGGAACCGTGTGCTTACGCCATTGGCAAGAGCCTGGAAGGAAGAGGCGTATTATATTGCTAATGCTTTGGCACATCGGGAAGGCTGGCGCGTGCCTGAACCGGAAGAAAAGATTGTGCTGGAGGTATTCGCCTTCTGGCCAGACGGCAGGCGGCGCGATATGAACAACACGCATAAGCTGCTTTGTGATGCCTTAGAGGGCGCATTATATCTTGATGACAAGATGGTGCTCGTGCGTGATATGGATTTTTCCGTTGACCGGAAGAGACCTAGGCTAGAGGTATGCGTATATGTGAAAGACGATTAAAACGCAAAAATTAACCTCTAAGAATATAAAACTCAAGGAAAATACCCATAATAAATTTTTAAGTTTGCATGCAGATTATCAAAACCGACAGGAGGGAAGCGTATGAGCAAAGAAGAATTAAAAGAAAAGCTGAAAGGCGCTATGTATGCTCAGCGCACATTGGAGGGAGAGCTGGATAAGCTGCAGGAGCTGCGCTGTATTGCGCAGAAGGTAACGCCTGCTTATAGCCAATCGCCTGGCGGCGGTAGCGGGAATGCCCAAAAGCTGGAAAATTCCATAGCAAAAATAATTGAGCAGGAAAAGATTATTGCTGAGTGCTGTAACGAGCTGTGCGCTCAGCTAAGCGAAGTGCGTGCTCTTATTGCTCTTCTGCCTATGGGACCGATGCGTCTTGTAATGCAGCGTAGATATCTAAATTATCAAAAGTGGGAACTTATAGCAGCAGAGCTTAATTATACATGGCAACATGTACATAAGCTTCATGCCAGAGGGTTAAACATTATTCTTGAAAGAGGCGATAGAATGCGAGGGTGAATCGGTGATATAATATATACTAGCGAAAGCGTGAGAGAAAAGAATAGCGAGAGCCGTTGGCCGTTGGTCAGCGGCTTTTCTATTGTTCGTGTTTTGTGGACAGGGGACATAGGTTCTTCCGGGAAAATAAAAAGCCTGCGGGTCAGCGAACTCCCGGAAATTGTCTAGCTGTGAATTTAAAAAATCACATTTCCTTCCGCAGGTAAAAAATCGGACATGTCCAAAAGGCGCAAAATTTTTTCTTGACTTCCACTAATACGCAAAAATTTTTCATCGACAATTTCATAGCCTGTTAGGAACGCAAAAAGCGGAAATTTAGCCTGGACAGCATTTCCGCTTTTGCCATTCTCAATTTCCGCACCGCCTAGGCTGCAAAATAGCCTAAAGCGGTGCATCTTATTACCAGATTTGTATTGCCTACAGTGGACAAACAGCGAAGGAGGTGATGTTCATGGCGAAAAAAATAGTACCAAGAGGCTCCGGCGCGGAGCTTGCACGCCTGCTGGGCATCACTGACAGGCGCGTGCGTCAGCTGGCAGACGAAGAAATACTTACCCGAGAGCCTGAAGGAGATTACCTTCTTCCCGAGGTTATCGCTGAATACTATGCCTATAAATACAAAACTGATGAATCTGTTGACCTGATGAAAGAAAAAGCTCTGCATGAAAAGGCCAAAAGAGAGCTGGCGGAAATCCAGCTGGCTCAAAAGCGGCGCGAGATGCACGATGCTGCAGATGTAGAGGCTGTCCTGACGGAAATACTGGTCAACTTCCGCAATCAGATACGCGGCATCCCGTCGAAGATGGCGCCGCTGCTTTTTGGAAAGAGCAAGCCGGAGATTGAAGAGCTGCTTAGCGTGGAGGTTGAAGGACGTTTGGAAGAAATCAGGGACTATACACCGACCATGTTTGATGCTGTTGATGAGAAGGAGGGCGATTAGCATGTGTGCTCATAAAACAGTATTGCTTTTACGCCGCATTTTCAATAATGGCCTTAAGCTGGCACCTAAAACTACTGTCAGCGAATGGGCAGATACCTACCGCATGCTGCCGCAGGAGTCAGCAGAACCGGGCAGATGGCGTACAGACAGAGCACCTTATCAGCGCAGCATCATGGATGCCTTTACGGATAAGGGCGTGCATCGTGTTGTCGTCAAGAGCTGCTCGCAGGTGGGGAAAGCCTTAGATATAGATACGCCTATTCCTACTCCTGACGGCTGGAAAAGAATTGTGGAACTGCAAAAAGGCGATAAAGTATTCGATGAGACTGGAAAACAGTGCAGTGTACTTTGGCGTTCTGAAATCATGGAGAATCACGAATGCTTTGAGGTACAGTTTTCAGATGGCTCTAAGGTTGTGGCTGATGCTGAACATAAATGGTATGTTGAGCCGAACAGGCGTCAGCCTTGTGTCTTAACGACTCGCGAGCTGCTGAAAGACTATAAATCAGGTAGCTATAATACATATGCTATTCCCGTAGCTAAGCCGCTGAAGATAAAAACAAAGGAATTACTGATACATCCGTATCTCCTTGGTTTCTGGCTTGGCGATGGCAATTCTTATTCGGCACAGTTAACTGTACAGGAAAAAGATATCGAGGTTGCCGGATATATTGAAGCAGAAGGCTATAACGTCATTGTTAGGAATTTTAAGGATAAACCGAACGTAAAAAACGTGCAGGTTGACCCACTTGTTAGTAGTCATATCTGTCGCAGGGGGCATGATATCCGCGTAACAGGGCGGACAAAGGATGGCCGTTGCGCTGAGTGCCATAGACAGATAAGCCTTCACAACAAATGGAAAGGTGTAAAAGATATACCGGTTGATGAGGTCATCAATGAAAAGCATACCCTGCGCTCTAAACTGGCGCAGCTGAATCTTATTGGGAACAAACATATTCCTGCTATTTATCTGCGCTCTGATGTCAAGCAGCGCTTTGAGTTGCTACAAGGTCTGATGGACTCAGACGGCAGCATTACGAAGAAGGGGCGCTGTGAGATAACGCTAAAATCAAAGATACTTATTGATGGTGTATCTGAGCTGCTTCATAGCTTGGGCATCAAACATACAGTGAAAGCAAAAACCGCTATTTGCAGCAACTCGCCAACTAAGGCGCGTTCGCAGGTTTGGCGTATATCTTTTCTTGTTTATGAGGATACACCGGTATTCAAGCTTAAAAGACAATTGGAACGCCATAAGGCAAGAGAAGGCTGCCGAACAACGGAGACTGAAAGACGCAGGATTGTAGCTATTACACCGGTTACATCCAGACCGGTGTGCTGCATTGCGGTTGATTCTCCAAATCATTTATACCTGGCTGGCAAAGCTATGATCCCTACACATAATTCCGATATCATGAACAATGTCATTGGCCGCTTTGCGCAGCTTGACCCCTGCACCATGATGATGATTCAGCCTACGTTGAGCGACGGCGAGGATTTTTCCAAGAGCCGTATCACACCCATGATTGAAGCTACCAAAAGCTTGAAAAGCATTTTCCGTGAAAACAAAAGCCGCAATACCAGCAACACTATCATGAGCAAGTATTTTACCGGCGGCAGGCTGATTATAGCAGGTGCGAACGCCCCGAGCGGTCTTGCATCAAAGCCTATACGTATTTTGCTTTGCGACGAAGTGGACCGCTTCCCGGATAGTGCCGGCGTAGAAGGCGACCCTGTTGATTTGGCGGCGAAGAGAACCACCACCTACTTTAACAGGGTGATTGGCCTTTTCAGCACACCGACGATAAAAGGCACTAGCCGTATTGATGACGAGTATATGACCGGTACGCAGGAGGAATGGCAGCATCAGTGCCCGAATTGTGGCGAATTCCACCTTCTTACACACCGGCAGATGCTTGCCGACTTCGATAGCAGCGAGGAACATAACAAAAAGCATGTTGTGGTTAGGTCGGTGAAATGGATTTGCCCTGATTGTGGCTTTGAATTTAGCGAGAACGACATGCGCAATGCTGCGCAGAAGTATGTAGCGCAAAACCCTGCAGCTTTTGCCACCGATACGCGCAGCTTCTTCGTGAATTGCTGGACAAGCCCCTGGATTAGCTGGAACGATGTCATGAAGGAATGGCTGGAGGCAGAAGGCGACCCGGAACGTGAGAAGGTAATATACAATACTCGCTTCGGTGAATCTTACGAGCGCAAAGGCAATTTCGAGAGTGAAGATATCTTCATTAAGCGGCGCGAGGATTATGGCGCTGAGCTGCCACAAGGCGTTCTGCTGCTGACGGCGGCGGTGGATACGCAGGATAATCGCCTGGAATATGAGGTTGCCGGATGGGGGCATGGTGAAGAACGCTGGGGCATACGCAAAGGGGTTATCCTGGGCGTTCCCGACACTCCCGAGGTGTGGGAGCAATTAGACCGCGTCCTGGACAAAACCTATAAATTTGCCAATGGGCGAGGGCTGAAAATTGCCAGAACCTTTATTGACTGCGGCGGTCACTATACTGATTACGTATATGCCTACTGCTTTAAGAATCGTTTCCGTCAGCGCTTTGCTATCAAAGGCTCAAACATGGCCAACGAAGACCTTGTTGCCAAGATTGGCAAAAAGCAGATGCGTAACAGCTCCATTCCTTTGGTGTTCATCGGCACGGATACGGGCAAGCAGCAAATCATGGACCGTCTCAGCATTGAGGTTCAGGGAGCTAAGTATATGCATTTTCCGCTAGACGATAAGCATCGGATGAAAAAATTCGTTGAAGCGCTGCAAGGTCTGCTGAAAACTGACGATAAGAGCCTGAGCAGTGATGCTGTCATAGAATCGTATGCCAATCGTGGCTATGATCGCATTTATTTTCGCGGTCTGATTTCCGAGGAGCTGGTGCCGCGTAAGAAAAACGGCGTAGTTGTTTTTCAGTGGACGAACATAGCCAAGGATAAGCGCAATGAGCCGCTGGACCTTGCTGTGTATAATCTTGCCTGCATGCGCAGTATTGCACCTAACTTTGAAAAGCTGGATGCTATGCTGGCGCAGGGCAGCAATGGCGAGGCAGGCGGGGCGACGGCTCCTGCACCTGCTGCCAAGCCACAGAAACGCTATGGCTGCATTAAACGAGGAAGGAGAACAGAATGAGCAATGCATTGAACGAACGCTATCGCCAGTACCTGAAGGCGGAGCAGGCTATTCTGGCCACCGGTCAGAGCTACCGCATTGGCAATAGGCTGCTGACGCGCGCTGACCTTAGCGCCATTCAGGCTGAAATAAATCGCCTGCGAGCCATGGGCGCTACTGAAGAAGATAATGCGCCTGCATCTGAGGGATATAGGCGTGCCAAAAGAGTGCTTTTCCGTGATTAGCGCTTAAATCAAACAGGAGGCTACGAAATGAGTAAGAAACGAACACCCTACAATCGTAAGGCCAGACATCCTACTGGCCAAACCTTAACACAGGAGCGGCCCACTGGCATCATCCTCAGACCTGTGTTGAACACAGGCTACAGTAACGGTGGTGCCAGTGCCGAAAAACAAGCTATGCGTGGCTATTGGCCGATAAGGTCCAGCCCTAAAAGTGATGTTGACGTAAATCTGAACATCCTGCGCAACCGCAGTGCTGACATGGCCATTAACAGCCCCGTTGGCGCTGCTGCCATCAATCGCTACAGGACACATGTTGTTGGCGCAGGTCTGGTGCCGTCACCGTGTCCGGATTATCAGCTTTTAGGCATAACTCCGGAGGAAGCTGCTGAATGGCGCAGGCACACTAAGGCGGAGTTTAATCTGTGGGCGCAGAGCGTAGAGTGTGACTTGTATCGCAAGCACAACTTTTACGATATGCAGGATATTGCTTTCATCTCGTCTATTGTGGACGGAGATGCCTGGGCGGCGATTAAATACCGTAAGGCCTTAGGCGATAATCCTTATACTACCAAGATACAGCTTTTTGAAGCAAGCCGTGTCTGCAATCCTAATACCTATAGTCTTGTTGGTGCGCTTAATGAGGTGGAGGTTCGTAATCCCAAGAATGGCAACAGGATTATTAATGGCGTTGAAATCAATACGGATGGTGCCGTTGTAGCCTATTGGGTTGCTGACCGGGTGCCTTATGACCCGACGGAAAACAGGAACATAAAATGGGTGCGCGTGGAAGCCTTCGGGCGCAAAACAGGTGCGCCGAACATCCTGCAAATCAGCCATGAGGAAAGGCCGGAGCAGTACCGCGGTGTGCCGATTCTGGCACCGGCCATTGAAGAATTGAAGCAGATGCACCGTTATAGCACAGCGGAGCTTACTGCTGCAATCATCAAAAGCTATTTCACTTTGTTCTTCAAAACGAAGGACGCAGGCGAAGGCCTTCCCAACGCTTTGCCGGAGGCCTTTGGCGAGAATGAAAAGGTTGCTTTTGACCAATATACCTTTGAGTTGGGTGCCGGTACGATGAACGAGCTGCCGCCTGGCTATGAAGTACAGACTGTGGATGCAAATCGCAGCTTGTCCACCTTTGAGGCCTTCGTTAATGCGCTGATTGCTCAGGTGGGCGCGGCGCTGGAGATTCCTTCAGAAGTGCTGCTGTCACGCTTCCAAAGCTCGTACAGTGCTGCACGCGGTGCCTTGCTGCAGTTTCAGGCGGTTGCCAAGAAGCGGCGCATTTGGTTCGCAAGGGATTTTTGCCAGCCGGTGTATGAACGCTGGCTGGCTGAGGCGGTAGCTATTGGACGCATTCAAGCGCCTGGCTATTTTAGTGACCCGCTGCTGCGTAAGGCGTGGAGCCGCGCGTCCTGGTACGGTCCGACTATGGGCATGCTTGACCCGGTGAAAGAGGTTCAGGCCGCCAAGCTGCGTGTTGATTACGGCTTCAGCACCGGTGAACAGGAATCTGCTGAAATCACCGGCACGGAATACGAGGAAAACATTGCGCAGCTGCAAGCTGAACATAAGCATTGGCAAGGCAATGGCCTCAATTATCCGCTTCATCAGAATGTAAAGACTGAGGAAGGAGGTGAAAACGATGGTGAAAAATAAACCATTTTGGGAGATTATCAACAAAGCATCCGAAAACACTGCTGAAATCCGTATTTATGGCGATATCGTCAGCGAAAAGCCTTGGTATGACAGCAGTGGCGATGTTTGCCCTATAGGCTTTGCTGATGCATTGGCTAAGCTGGAGGGCAAGCCTGTTTGTATCCGCATCAATAGCAATGGCGGCAATGTTTTCGCTGCACACGCTATTGCCAACCAGATTAAGTCTTACTCTGGTGATACCACTGTAATGATTGATGGTTTGGCGGCCAGCGCTGCGACAATCATTGCTATGGCCGGCAAAAAAATCCTTATGCCGGTCAATGCTATGATGATGATTCATGACCCCATGATCTGCCTGGCCGAGCCTGCCAACGCTGAACAGCTGGGTAAGCTTATTGAAATGCTCAAGCCGGTCAAAGCTAGTATTGTGGCTGCCTATAAGGAACGCTGCAAGCTCAGCGAAAAAGAATTGGAGACCATGATGAAAAACAGCACCTGGCTTACTGCTGAAGAATGCCTTGCCAATGGCTTCTGTGACCAGATTCAAGGTAAGGTTGAACCTGTTCTTGACGGCAATGTGCTTGTGGTCAACCATGTGCGGCATCAGCTGAGCCAGGGAGATGCTGACTTAATTAAAAACAAAATCCACAAAAAGGAGGACAAAACGATGAATGAAAATCTTATGAATGCCGTAAACACTATTTTGAGTGCTATCGGTGTCAGAGCAAGTGAACAGAATGGCAGTGCTGCTCCTGCGAACCAAACCACCGCTCCGGCTAATGAGGAGCAAATCCGCAATGAGGAAAGAAACCGTCTGGCTGCTCTCAATGCTTTGGATGATGGCAGTGCTGGTGTGAAGGCTGTAATCAATATGGCCATCAAAGACGGCAAGATTGCTGATGAAATCAAAGAAACCATTGATGCTATTAAGGGGGCTCAGCCTGCAGCTCAGACTTCTGCAGCTCAAAGCTTTATGAATGATTTGATTGATGACCAGATGAAATCTGGCTCCGGTAATGTAACCGGTCAGCCTGCTAATGGCCTGACTGAAGCAGAGGAAGATGCCCTGCGCACCGAAAACATGGCTAAAACTCTGCAGAATATGTATGGAGGTAATAAATAATGGCATATGTAACCAGTGAAAAAAGCAATGTGGACCAGCTTATTGGCGGTACCGCTGTGGCTGCTCTTACCAAAAACATTACCCTTAAAGGCCTGAGCGCTGAAAAGGCGCTTAAAAGAGGCGCTGTGCTGGCTGTCAGTGAAGGCAAATACCAGATTGTTGATGCTGCATCCGCAACTCCGGCGCTGAAGGTAGCAAACGCTGTGCTAGCCGAAGATGTTGTTGTTGGCACCGGCGATGTAGTTGCTACTGTTTATATTAGCGGCATTTTCAATGCAGAGGAAATGTCTGTTGGCGCTGAATCTGATTCTGTGCAGGCACACGAGGAAGAGCTGCGTGCTGTTGGCATCTACCTGACTCATCTGCAATAAGGAGGAATAAACTATGGCATTTGATATCAATTCTACCCGTTCTTTGCTGGGCGTAATCAATCGTGCATATCCGCCCAATCCTTTGTTAGTAAACACCTTTTTCCCGAACGCAATTACCTATAGCTCCGAATATCTGGACGTGGATTTCAAAAAAGGCGGTCGCTCCATGGCACCCTTTGTTGTTCCGGGTTCTCAAGGTGTTAATATGCAGCGTGATGGCTTTGAAACCAAATCCTACAAGGCTCCGCTGATGAAGCCTAAGCGCGTATTGACCGCTGAACAGCTGCAAAAGCGCCTGGCAGGTGAAAGCGTGTACAGCGGTCGCACTCCCCAACAGCGAGCTGAAGAATATCGCGCTGAGGATATCAAGGAATTGACTGATATGTGCACCCGCACCGAGGAATATATGGCTGCAAAGCTGCTGATTGATGGTAGCTACACCATTAACGGTTATGCTGATGATGGCAAAACCCAAAAGATTGACACCATCTCTTTTAACTTTACTCAAAAGCAAACCTTGTCCGGTACCGATACCTGGGATAAGGACACCTCTGATGCATACGGCAACCTGCAGGAGGCTTCCAAAACCATCCGCCGCAATGCCGGCCTGACTCCGACTATCATGATGTGCTCCGAGGCTACCAGCAACCTGCTGTTGAACAACAAGAGCATTTATGACAAGCTGCTGATTCCGTCCCGCGACAATGCGGCGCTGATGTCCTTCGCACCTAAGATTCAAAGCCCTGAGGTTATGCGCTTTGGCCTGCTGGGTGCCTTAGGCTTGGAAATGTACACCTATGAGGGTGGTTACATCAACAACGAAGGTGTATTTACTCCGTACCTGCCTGATGATTACGTTATTATCGGTGTTGCTGGTCGTGGCAAGCGCTTGTATGGCGCTGTTACCCAGATGGAGGAAGATAGGCAGTTCCATACCTATGAAGGCCGTTATGTGCCTAAGGTTACCATGAACATCGAGAATGACTACTGCTCTATTGCTATGCAGAGCCGTTGCCTTGTCGTTCCTGAATCCGTGGATGACTGGTATGTTATCAAGGTTAAATAAGGAGGCAGCTTATGTATATCCTCGTTAAGAAATTCTCTCTGCGTCATAATAACATAGTTTATGCAGCGGGCAGTGTTGTCGAGCTGCCTGAAGACGTTGCTCAAAAGCTGTATGATGATGCTCCGGAAGAGTTTGAAATTATTGGCGAGCCTGAGGCAGAAACTACTGCTCCGGAAGATGTTGAAATCATTAGCAAAACTGAGGTTGAAAAGCCTGCTTCTGGCAAAAAGAGCAAAAAGCAGCCTGCTTCTAAATCTATCTCTAAAGAGCCTGCGTGTGATGATGAAGACGTGCTGCCGGCGGTTGATGAAGCCGCTACCGTACAATGAAAGCGCTGAGCTTTAAAGAGCAGATAGCCGCAGACAATGCGGCTGTCTTTCTCAATGAGATGGAGTTCGCGGAGCTGCATGATCTGAACGGTACGGAATGCAAGGCGATTGTGCAGGATATCTCCGTGGCGCAGTCGCTTTCTATCCAAGCCGGTAAGGATGACTATTATCCCGGTCTTTATGGCAGTCAGCTGCAGGTTAACTGCCTGAAGGCTGATTTACCGGAGGTGCCGGTGTATGGTATGCGTTTTTACCTGGACGAAAAAATGTATGAGGTTGAAAGTGTGAGCGATGATATGGGACTTTTAACCATTCAACTGGTGGCGAATGACCGATGATTAGTATTGATGCTAAAAATGTGGAATATTCACAGCAGATGTTGGGTAATGCTCCAAAGCAGATTGAACTGGCAGCAGTTAACGCTATCAACCGTACAATCACAAAGATAAAAACGCAGACTTCCAAATCTATCCGTAAAAACTATCTGGTAAGCGCTAAGAATATTAAAGGGACACTGAATATTAAGCGTGCGTCACGCTCTAAACTGCGAGGCGTTCTTGCTTCACAAGGCAGTCCCTTGCTTTTGACAGCATTTCGGGTACGGACCAATAAGCGCGGGCCGGTAAAGGTGCAAGTACGAAAGCAAAGCGGCGCTAAGGCTGTGCCAGGCTTATTCCTTGGAGTATCTCGTAATGGTTATAAAGGTGCAATGCAGCGTAAAAAACGCAAAGCACGCTATCCTTTGCGCATTCCTTATGGTCCTAGCGTACCGCAGATGTTTGGCGCTGAAAATGTTATTGGCGAGCTTACTCCATTGGCAGAAGCTACGCTGAATGAACGTTTTCTGCATGAGGTAGAATATCGTTTCCAAAAAATGAAGTAAGGAGCTTTTATGACTACAGTTGAATTGATGGATAATCTGGCTGATTATTTACGGTCTGTTATCGTTGATTACAGTACACAGCAGCCATCCGGCAAGCGCAGTATTAAGGTATATGCCGGCTATCCTCCGGCACGCATGAATGCTGATGAACAGGCATCGTTTATTTATGCTCTTGTTACCGCTGCGCAGGATACTGCGGATGGCGATATGAGTACAGCAACGGTAGAAATTGGCTTTAGTATTTACGATGACAGTGAATATGATGATTGGCGCAGCCTCTATAACATTATGGAGCATGTGCGCCAGCATCTTTTAAAACATCGTTTTATAGCTGACAGACATCGTCTGCTGTTTCCTGTGAAAATTGAAGTGCCGGAAGCACAGCCTGCTCCGCAGTGGCAGGGTAAAATTACTGCAATTTATACTATTGGTCAACCTTATGAGGAGGACATATATTATGGCGAAGAATAAGAAAACAGATAAACTGATTTATATCGGCCCTAACCTGAGCCGCGGAAGATTACTGCAGTATCAGGTATTCATTGGCGGTCTGCCTGAGCATTTAGATGCAGAATTCGATGAATTCCCTCAATTGGAGAAGCTGTTTGTTTCAGTAGAACAGCTTAACAGAGCGCTTGAGGAAGTTCAACAAACAGGTACTCCGCTGAATAAGTATTACAAACAAGCTATGGAGGTGTAAAACATGGCATATAAACATGGTGTGTATACCAGTGAGGTTCCGACTAGCATCGTCCCGGCGGTAAATACCACCGCGGGCCTACCTGTTGTTTTTGGTACCGCTCCGGTACATCTAGCAACCGACCGCGCTGCCGCTAACAGACCTGTCTTGTGCTACAGCTATGCTGAGGCTGTGCAGCAGCTTGGCTTTAGCAAGGACTGGACTAAATATACCCTTTGTGAGGTAATGTACAGCCAATTTGCGCTGTACAACCGTGGTCCGGTTGTTTTTGTAAACGTGCTGGACCCCAAAAATCACAAAAAGAACGTAAATGATAAAAGCGTTGCTGTATCAGACAAGACCGCTAAGGTAGATGCTGCAGTGCTGCTGGATACCCTTAAAATCAAGGCTTCTGCCGTTGGTTCCGTGCTGGTAGCTGGCAGCGACTATGAGGCTGCGTATGACGATGACGGCGTTTTGGTAATCACCCTGCTGGATGGTGGCACTGCAGCTGAGGCAACCAGTTTAAACCTGGAATATGACGAGCTGGACCCGACCGCTGTCAACGAAGACGATATCATTGGCGGAATCAGTGTAAGCGACGGATCTGTTAAGGGCCTGGAATGCCTTAACAAGGTATTTCCGCTGACTGGTCTTGTGCCGGGCATCGTGCTGGCACCGGGCTGGAGTCATGAGCCTACCGTGGCTGCCGTAATGAAAGCTAAAGCCGGCAATATTAACAGCCATTTTAAGGCGATTACCTTAAATGATGTACCGACTGAAAGCGTCAAAAAATATACCGACGTCAAAAACTGGATGAACCAGAACAGCTACAACGATACCGCGCAGGTTGTATGCTGGCCGATGGTCAAGATGGGTGATGATATCTATCATATGTCTACCCACGTGCTGGGTGTTATCGCGACCGTTGACAGCTCCAACGGCGATATCCCCTATGAGTCTCCGTCCAACAAGAGCATGCAGATTAACGGCTGCTGCTTAAAGGACGGCACCGAGGTGGTACTAGGCCCCGATGAGGCAGGTTACCTCAATGGTCAGGGCGTTGTTACCGCGCTCAATTTTATCGGCGGCTGGAAATGCTGGGGCAATCGCACCGCCTGCTATCCGTCCAACACAGACCCGAAAGACGCGTTTATCAGCATCCGCCGCATGTTTTACTGGCACGCTCAGACCTTTATCCAGACCTATTGGGCTAAGGTCGATAAGCCGATTAACAAGCGCTTGATTCAAACAGTTCTAGATAGTGAAAATATGCGTTTAAACGGCCTTACCGGACAAGGTGTCATTTTGGGCGGCCGTGTTGAATTTCGTGATGATGAAAATCCCGTTACCAATCTTATGGACGGCATCATTAAATTCCACACCTATCTTACGCCGCCTGCCCCTGCGCGTGAAATTGAAAACGTGCTCGAATATGATCCTGCGTATTTTGAAACGCTGTTCAGTTAATTGGGAGGTGAGATAGATGGCAAATGTACCTGAGAAATTGATTAACTTTAAAGTTTACCAAGATGGTAACGATTTGGTGGGTATTGCTGACGTGCAGCTTCCATCGTTAGATGCTATGACCGAAACCGTTAAAGGTGCAGGTATTGCAGGCGAGTTTGATAGCCCGGTGCTGGGGCATTTCGGTAGTATGGAAACAGTGTTGAACTGGCGCACATTGGAGAAGCGCAATATCATGTTGGCTATGCAGACTGGCGTAAATCTTGATCTGCGCGGCGCGCAGCAGATTTATGACAGTGCCAGCGGTAAATACAAGGTTGGTAACGTAAAATGCGTTGTGCGCGGTGTACCGAAGAAAACGGAGTTGGGCAAGCTGGATGTTGGTGCTACTACAGGCACTGCGAACACAATTGAAACAGCTTACCTAAAAGTTACCATTGATGGTGAAACTGTTCTGGAGCTGGATAAGTTCAACTACATCTGCAATATTGGTGGCGTTGATTATATGGCTGACGTTCGCGAAGCCTTAGGCATGGTATAAAACAAAAAAAGCCTCCGGCTACACGCTGGGGGCTAAAATATAAAAGTTTGGAGGAATGAAAGATGATTGACTTAAAAAATGTAGACAATGTGTTGCAAAATGTTACTGGCAAAGATTTTCTGAATGCTGAACGACAAGCGCGTCAGATGGGAGACCAAACAGCTTCCATTGTTCTATCTGGCCAGTTTCAAACTATTTTGTTAGCGAATGCGTTAAAGGTTCCAGTTGAGGATATTGAAGAATTACCTGTGGCGGAATTTGTTCAGGCTCTGAGCAAGGTGAACGCTTTTTTATTCGCACAGGATTTAGTGAAGGACAGCAAATAAGAAGAGCAGCCATAGGCTGCTCTATAAATACCAATACAGATATTGAGTTTTTTATTAATGAACCATTGATTGAGTTTCTCGAATGGCTTAATCTTGTTTCTGCTCTTTGTGAAAGTCAATGGTAAAAAGCGTTGGTAACAAATGGTCGAATATAAATTGATAGATAAGGTGGACTGCGTAGGCTGGTCCTAAGCCTATAAATAAGCCTAGTAGACCAAAAAACAATACGCATGGCCAAACAATAAAAGCAATGTTTGCTTCAGCTATGCCTAAAGCATAACATACTATAGCGGCTGAGCTTAACCCAACAGCTGCACCAATCCAGGCACCCATGCCACAAAAGAATATATAAAATAAAATTACTAGAATATCAAATTTCATAACAATCACCTTCTATGTAAATTATATCATCAAAGGGGAGGAGGGACAAGATGGCAAAAAAAGAGTTTAGCATGGCATTTCTTATTGGAGCTCAACTCAAAGGGAGCTTTGGCAATACTTTTTCTAATGTCCTTAAAACCTTTTCCGAGACAAATGCTGCAACTGAAAAAAACAAAAAAGTCTTGAATAGTCTTACTGATGCCTATAAAGATGGCACTATAGCAGCACAAACATTTAAACGCAATCTGGCTTTGCAATCACTGGGAGTTTTTAGTGCTAGGCTAGCAAAAACAAAAGGAAGTCTTGAGGTTTTTAACAGTAGTTTTGGAGCTATGACCAGTATTGCTTCTCCTTTTGTGTCGGCAACAAAAACAGCAGCAGTCTTTGAAGCGGCAATGGCGAAGGTGGGTGCTATTTCACGCGCTAATGGTACCGAACTTGAACTGCTAACAAAAAAAGCTAGAGAGCTAGGCGAGACAACGCAATTTACCGCTACCCAGTCAGCTGAAGCAATGAGCTATTTGGGTATGGCTGGATGGGATGCGAAGCAGATTATGGCTGGTATGCCTGGTTTGTTGAGTTTAGCGGCGGCTGGTGGAACAGATTTGGCACGCACCGCCGATATAGTTTCGGACAATCTTACTGCATTCGGCTTATCTGCTGAAAAAGCTGGACACATGGCAGATGTTTATGCGACGGTAATTACTAGGACAAACACAAATGTAGAGATGCTTGGCGACACTATGAAATATGCTGCTCCGGTAGCTGAAGCTTTTGGAGCATCCATGGAAGAGACTGCTGCTTTAGCTGGTTTGATGGCTAATAGCGGTATTAAGGCAAGTCAAGCCGGTACATCGTTGCGTGCAGGCTTTTTACGCTTGGCAGGACCCCCAAAGATGGCACAAAAGGCAATGGAACAGCTTAGAATGTCTATGAATGATATTACAGCTGAACAAAAAGAGGCAGCTCTAGCAATGGCGAGCCTTGGCATAAACATGAGCGATACTAGTGGGCCGAAGAAAATGTCAACTATTCTTGTTGAGTTAAGAAACAAAACTAAAGATTTAGGTAGGGAAGAAAAGCTGGCAGCTATGAAAGCTATATTTGGGCAGGAAGCGGCAACAGGATGGCTTGCCGTGCTTAATAGCGGCGATGGAACTTTTGAAAAACTGGTAACTGAACTCGAAAATTCTACTGGCGCAGCCGATAGCTTAGCAAAAAAGATGCAAGATAATGCACAAGGCGCTATGACAAGATTTAATTCTGCCTTAGAGTCTACGCAAATTTCTATCGGAACAGCTTTTTTGCCTGCAATGGCAACAGCAGCTGAAGCTGGGGCTAAGTTCTTCGGGTGGCTTGCTGGAAGCGAAACGTTGACAAACGTTGCTATAGGCATGGGAGTGGTTGGCGTGGCATTGACTGGATTTGTGGCTGCTGTAAGTGCGGGTTCTGCTGTGGTTAATGCTTATAAAACTGCCTCTATTGCCTGCAATGCTGTATCGAAAGCCTTTAAAGCTTGCACAATATTTCGACTGCCGCACAATGGGCAATGAATGCTGCAATGTATGCTTGCCCAATAGGTTTGTTTATAGCTGGTGTTACTGCCATTATAGCTGTCGGTTATGCGCTTTACACTCATTGGGATGCAATCAAACAGTTTTTTGTCAACCTTTGGGACAGTCCGACAGCTAGAACGATTATGTTTATTACAGGTCCAATCGGCTGGGCGATTGCTGCTGGAACTGCGCTTATTGCCAACTGGGACATCGTCAAGCAGTGGTTTATAACATTGTGGGACAATCCTTCTTTAGCAATACAGCAGTTTGTTAATGGTATAAAAGACAAGTTTTCTGATGCATTCTCTTGGGTACAGGAAAAATGGCAGGCCATCAGCGATTTTATCTCTAAGCCAATCTTCGGCAAGGTCAATATAACTGCTCAAGGAAGCAGTGGTAGTGACGTTGCACACAACGCTTCTGGAGGTATCTACGGCAAGGGCGCGTTCATGACAACCTTTGCTGAGGACAGCGGCGAGTCCGCTATTCCGCATACGCCAAATGCGCGTAATATCGGCCTGTTGTCAGAAACAAACCGCATTATGGGTAATCCGTTGGGCGGCGGTGGCAATATTACTGCTACGTTTGCACCAAACATTACAATTCAAGGCGGTGGCGACGAAGGTAAAATCCGCGAGGTGTTGGAGTTGGAGATGGCAAAGTTTAAGAAGATGCTGCAGGACTTGCAGAACCAACAAAGGAGGGTAAGCTATGCGTAAGACTTACACAACTACTCAGGGCGACATGTGGGACTTGATTGCCAAGCGCTTGTACAATGACGAAGCATCGCTAAACGTCCTGCTGGAAGCAAATCAGCAATACGCTGACATTGTTGTTTTTCCGGCAGGAATTGTGTTGGAAGTGCCGGAGTATACTGCACCGGTAACATCGATGCTGCCACCATGGAGACGTTAAAATGTTTAAGATGAATGCAAGGCGATGCCTGGTAATAATTAAATACAATGACAAGGATATTAGCGCAGACCTGCAGCAATATCTGAAGAATGTAAGCTACACTGATAACATGTCTGGTGAAGCAGATGATCTGCAGCTTACACTGGAGGATAAAGCTGGGCTATGGCAATCAGCATGGATGCCGGAAAAGGGTGCAACACTGGACGTTAGCGTAAAGCTGATTAACTGGCAGAGCATCGGTGAACAGGTTGTACGTTTTGGTTTGTTTGAGATTGATGAAATCACCAGCAGCGGAATGCCTAGCGAGGTGCAAATCAAGGCGGTGAGTGTGCCGGATAATAACAACCTTCGCGGCGCAGAGCGTACACGCAGCTGGGAGAAGGCTGAGCTGAAACGCATTGCTAATGATATTGCAACGGAGGCAGGCTTGACGCTGTATTACGATGCTAAAGAGTATAATCCTGTTATAGATAGGGCAGAGCAGACGGAACAGTCTGACCTGTCCTTTTTATATAAGCTGTGTGCTGACCATGGCCTGGCTCTCAAAATCTGCGATAAGCAAGTGGTAATTTTTGACGAAGCAGATTATGAAGCGGCTGAGGCTGTGGCGCTGGTGCCGAAGCCAAAATGCAGTTTTTCTGCCGGCAGCCTCAAGGTGTTGGATATGCTGAAGAGCTACAGCCTGCGCAGCAAGGTGCGCGATGTGTATAAGTCCTGCCACGTTAAGTACCAGGACAGCAGCACTAAGCAAAAAATTGAGGCGACATTTGCTGCTCCTGATAAAAAGATAGGCAAAACGCTGGAAGTCAATGAGCAGGTCGCCAGTATTGCGGATGCAGAGCGTCTTGCAAAGAAGAAGCTTCGGGAAAAGAACAGCGATGAGGTTACCGGTAGCTTCAGCTTTTTAGGTAATCCGGAGCTGGCAGCTGCTGTGAATATTCAGCTTAGCGGTTTTGGTGCTTTCGATGGCAAGTATATTATTACTAAGGCACAGCATGATATTAGCAGTGGCTACACAACGAGTATTGATGTGAGGAGATGTTTAGATGGATATTAACCAGATAAAAAACTTGATTCGCATTGGTACAGTATCGGCGGTCAATGGCGAATCGTGCAGCGCTCGCGTGGCGTTTGAGGATAAGGACAATATGGTGAGCGCTGAACTACCGATTATAACTATAGGCAGCAAGCAGACGAAAGCCTATTGGCTGCCTGAGGTTGGTACCCAGGTGCTGTGTATCTTCCAACCGAATGCAAGTGGTAGTGGCATCAGCAAAGGCTTTGTTATAGGAGCTTTTTACAGCACGCAGGATGCTCCGGTGGAAAATAATGCTGATGTGCGCAGTATTACGTTTGCCGATGGGAGCTTTATCAGGTACGAAAGCGGAAACATCGAGATTAATGCCACGGGGAATGTAATTATTAAAGGTGCTAACATTTTGCTGAACTGAAGGAGGTGATTACCATGCCAAAAGCAACACGCTTAGGCGATAATGACACTGGCCACGATGCCTGCGCACCTACAGCGCTTGTTACAGCAAGTACTGATGTTATCATCAACGGCAAAGGAGCTGGCCGTGTGGGCGACAGTTATGCGCCTCATGGGTGTGTAGCGCATCCGACGCATAGCGGTGTAATTGCCAGCGGAAGCGCCAGTGTTTATATCAATGGCAAGGCTGCTGGCAGAATAGGGGACAGCGTAAGCTGTGGTGGTAGTGTGGCGGCGGGGAGCAGTAATGTAATGATTGGAGGTTGATATTATGCTTGTAGGTTTCATGGCTGACATTCCATTTATAGTATCCAGCCGCTTTATCCGTACATTCGATGATTATGGTCGTGGCAGTGCAGGGCGCTGGGCTCAGCATGATATTATCGGCGATAAGCCGGTGTTTGAGTTTATCGGTCCGGATGTAGAGAAGATTAGCTTTTCTATGCAGCTGCGTGCTTATCAGGGCGTAAACCCGTCTAAGGAGCTTGAAAAACTGCGAAAGCTTCGTGATACAGGCCAATATTTTCCCTTGGTTATCGGTGGTAAGTTGATTACGGATAACATGTGGGTTATCGAAAGCCTGGATGAAAACGTTTCCTTCTGGGGCAAGTTTGGCAGCATTATGAGTGCTAAAGTAAGCGTAACGCTGAAAGAATATGCAGGAGGGCTGAAAGTATTATGATTTATGATGTTTTAGCTCAGCCAATGCAAGGTATTGATTTTGCACCAGCATCAGAAGTTGCAGAAATCCTGCAAAATCTGCGTACAATAATTACAACTACAAAATATTCTGTACCGCTCGACCGCAATTTTGGCATTGATGCTGATATGCTCGACCTGCCAATCAATGTAGCGCAGGCAAAGCTGCAGTCTGAGATGATTACGGCCATCAAAAAATATGAGCCGCGTGTGGAGATAACATCAATCAGTTTTACCGGCACGGAAGACGGCGTGCTGGCCCCGAAAGTGCAGGTGAGAATAAAAGATGACAATGAGTAAATTAGATAACCTGGCCGATATCGTGTTTGTAGATGCTGATGCCGATGAGGTTGAGAGCTATGTGATTGGCAGATACGAGGCCATTACCGGCAGGACACTGGCCAAAGGCGACCCGGTAAGGCTGTTTCTGTTGACAATCGCAGCGCTCATCGTGCTGCTGCTTAACAAAATAAATGAGACCGGCAAGCAGAACCTGCTCAGATACGCTACCGGCGACAATCTGGACCATCTGGGAGCGCTGGTAGGCGTTGAGCGCATCCCGGCAAAGGCTGCCGTGACTACCATGCACATCAGGCTGTCTGCTAAGCTGCAGACAGCAACAATCATCCCTGCCGGTACACGTTTTACGGCAGGCGATAATGTGTTTTTTGCATTAGATGCCCCGTTGGTTATTGATGCGGGTACAACCAGTGCTGACAGCAGCGCAACCTGCCTGACAAAAGGCGAGCTGGGTAACGGCTATGTGGCTGGCCAGCTCAAGACGCTGGTCGATCCGGTGCCCTATGTAGATAGCGTGGCCAACATCACTACATCCGAGGGTGGCGCTGAGGTACAGTCTGACGACAGCTATCGTGAGGATATCCGCCTTGCACCGGAAAACTTTAGCACGGCCGGCCCCGAGGGTGCTTATATCTACCATGCCAAGAGGGCATCAACAAAGATTGCTGACGTCACTGTTTGGTCGCCTGAAGCAGGCAAGGTGGAGGTAAGGCCGCTGCTGGCTGGCGGGGAACTGCCCGGTGATGAGATGCTGCAGCGTGTCAAGGCTACCCTGGACGATAAAAAGGTGCGGCCGCTGACTGATAACATCAGCGTGCTGGCGCCCGAAAAGGTTGACTATACGATCAGCCTGACCTACTACATCGCCAGCGATAATAAGACGCAGGCAACGGCAATTCAAAACGCTGTCAATGCGGCCGTTGACAATTACGCCCTGTGGCAAAAGTCGAAGCTGGGGCGCGACATCAATCCGTCTGAGCTTATCGTGAGGGTGATGGCTGCAGGTGCAAAACGCGTGGCCGTGACCGCCCCTGTGTTTAAGGTGACGACTGATACCCAGGTGGCAATCTGCAGCACAAAGACAGTGACGCTGGGAGGGATAGAGGATGCTTGAGCTTAAGGATAATGCCCTGCAACGCATCCTACCAAGCTCCATCAGCGGCGATGCGACGGTCAAGGACATCGTACAGGCCATCTCCGGCAGGCTGGCGCAGTTGGGTGAGCAGGCTGAGCTTGTCCTAATCCTGCCGCGCCTCAAAAAGCTGCCGGAAGAAATCGTCAATGAACTTGCGTGGCAGTATCACGTAGATTTTTACGACGTGACAGCCGGCCTAACAAAAAAGCGCGAGCTTGTCCGCAAAGCTATTGCTCGCCACCGTTACAAAGGCACACCGGCTGCAGTCGAAGAAGTCTGCTCAGCGGCCTTTGACTCAGCTGAAGTGCTGGAGTGGTACGATTATGGCGGCGAGCCCTACCACTTCAGGGTGCGCATGGTGCAGGAGTCAATCCCGGACGAGGCTGTCATGGCTGAGATGGTCAAGGCGGTCAACAGCGCAAAAAATGTCAGGAGCTGGCTGGATAGCCTGACATTTTATTATCAGCCAAAAGGTACGGTATATGTCGCTGGCGCAGTCTGCCAGCATAAAAAAATATTTTTCCAGATATAAGGAGGTGAGCGGATATGTTGTGCATAGATTACGACGGGCCGCACAAAAACAGGATAACGCTGACGCGTGGCGACAGCGCCACCCTGAAGCTCAAGCTGTATGACGCGCAGAACAAGCCCGTACTGCTGACCGATGCTGACAGGGTTGTGCTGACGATCAAACAGGATATCGATAGCCCTGACGTTGTGCTGCAGCTGGAGGCCAAAGAAAAACAATTTGATTTTGCTCCTGCAGATACGGCTGACCTTGACTGCGGCCGATACTGCTATGACGTCCAGGTGACCTTATCTGACAAGGACGTCTATACGGTAATCCCGCCCTCCGATTTTATCCTGGCTAAAGGGGTGACCTGATATGCGTGACTGCGAATTTGTCCATAAAGCCGGCCTTTTCGGGCGCCTTGAAAAAACGAAGGATATCCGCGGCTATATAGGCTGCGGGATAAAAAAAGTCAATGAGCGCCTGCCGGAAGAGGAATATAAGGGCTCCTATGAGGCTGTATCCAGGCCGTTTAAGGACAGCTATCTGGCGACAAAGGACAAACGCCTTAAAGATAACATACATGTCAAAGAGATACCCTATTATGAGACGAGCAATCTTTCCGACGGCGTTACCGTGTACATCGGCAGCGACGTCGAGATCGAATAAATTGGAGGTAGCCTAAATGTCAAATTGGGGCAAGCCGGTATTGACCAAGCAGGGCCTTAAGCTGCAGGCCAAGGTCGACGCCGGGAATGCGATGCAGCTTACAAAATGCAGGCTGGGCAGCGGTACAATTGGCAGCGGCCAGCAGCTGGAGGATTTGACCGAGCTGGTGGTGCCGGTACAGACGCTGCCGATTGCCAGCGTGACTTACTCAGACGACAGCCATGCATGTATCATATCGGCCGTTACTGATAACAGCACTGTCACGACCGGCTATTATCTGCGGGAGTTTGGCATCTACGCCAAAGACCCGGACGACGGCGAGATTTTGTACGCTGTGGCAAGTGACTCTGAGCCGGATTTCATTCCGGCAAAAGGGACATCGACTGTCATCAGCCAGGAAATCGGCGTGGCGCTGACGTTTGCCAACGCAGCAAACGTGACAGCGGCCGTCAACACATCTGCCACGGCCACCATCAGCTATGTAAACACCTATGTTACCAATGCAGTCGCGGATTTAAAGGATATGACAGGTGCATCCCCTGCGCAGGGCGGTATCCATGGGCTTGTGCCGGCACCGGGCCGCGGTATTACGAAAAACCGCTTTTTGCAGGCCGACGGAACGTGGGCCTTTGTCAACGAGATGACCGGCGCTTCGGTCGGGGCTACAGGTGCAAGCGGTCTTGTCCCTGCACCTACTGCGGGTAGCAACACACGTTATCTGCGCAGCGATGGCGCATGGGCGGTCATCACTACCGTTAAGGGGGCGACGACTACGGTCAACGGCACCGGCGGCCTTGTACCCGCTCCTGCTGCAGGTAGCAACATCAGATATCTGTGTGCTGACGGAACCTGGAAAGAGGTTGACCTGGACAGCGCCAAAACCAAACTCGTGATGTACTCGTGAGGTGACTTTTATGCGATATAAATTTATTTTAAGCAACACAGCGTATAAGGTCATGCGAGCATCTGATGCGTTTGCGCCGCAAATATACCGCGCCGTCAGTTTAACACTGAGGCTTAAGATGCCGGACGGCACCCCATTAAAAGGTCAGACCATTAATATTAATGGCACGGACATGGCCACCGGGCCGACCGGGCAGGTTATCTTGACAGGCGACATGGGGCTGACCGCAAAGCTCCATATTGTCTACAATGTCACCTACATTGCTGATGTGGAGGTGACGTATACAGCTGCGGCCGTATACGATGTGGCGTTGGAGCAGCATGTAGCCGCTGGCAGCGTAACCATAAGCGAGTGGGCGTTTAGCAGCACCAGCAGCTACGCCAAAAAGCCGTATACGTTGGTCGTTCCGCCGGTTGTAACCGTTGTCAAGATGACCGGCAAGAAACGCAGCTCTGGCACAAAAGTAAAAGCAGGTTACGTCGGTACTAACGGAGAGGCGATAGCGCATGGCGACGTTGAGATAGCTTATCTGTCATCCTACGGCGGTAACTCATTTGAAAAATACATCGGTGTCACGCCGGGCGAGACCTACACGATATACGGACGCAATGTAAAAGACGCGGTCATCGAGTGGTCGGACGAAATCAACACCCATGCCGTTGACGTAACGATTTAAGGAGGTAAAAAATGGCTCAGTCAACAACAAATCTCGGGAAGATACACGTCTTTCCTTCGGAAACACTATACAATCAATTTAAAGACGTTATCGCTGATAACGATTTAGCTCTGTTAAAAGATGATGGGGCATATATCGTAGCAGCCTTGTTAGAGCAGAATGGCTACGTTAAATTTAGCAACGGACTAATTCTGCAGTGGGGAGTTGTTAATTCATATAGGGTAACAGTAACATTTCCTCTTGCTTATACCAAACTATACTGTTTGAATGCTTATATGACTGCTTCATCCACATCAACAATAGACTTGTATAGTCGCAATGTAACTCTAAAAACCTTTGATATTAGGGCTGCTGTACCAGACGACGCATACGCGTCGTTTGATATGGCTTTTTGGCTGTCCTTGGGTATTTAACGGCAGTGGGGATTAGCAAGCACTGCAGCAGGACGTGACCCAGCCCCATTTCCTATAGCTTTTCCCAATGCTGTTTTTTCTGTTGTTGCTGTATCAAATTACACGAGTTGTGCTATATCCGAACCAACTTTAACCGGATTTAGCACAACACTGGGCAGTGACACAGGTGATGGATTGCTATGGTGGATAGCAGTCGGACGATAAGCAGTGGGGATTAATCAATGCAGAAAAAACAGCTATAGCGTTTCCTGTGGCTTTCCCATCGTCCTGCTTTGCGATATCGATAACAGCTGTGTACACAAACCAAGCATGGAGCTACCCAGTAGTAGCTCAATCTATTACACGTAGCTCATTTGTTGCGAGGACGCAATCTAATTGGCGCGCAGATGACACGGCCCGTTATATAGCAATCGGATGTTAGCAGTGGGGAGTTGGAGCGCCGTATTCAGAAGGATACAGTGTTACCACTCTACCAATCTCGTTTTCAAATGCCGACTTTGCGTTAATGATTACCAACGCCAATCTTTATGCAGGCACGTTTATTTCTGGCGCACCTATCTCAAAAACGCAGGTAAAAATTTGGAACGATACTTATAGCGATGCATACAATTTTTTCGCAGTTGGTTATTAGCGCAGTGGGGAATTATCACTTGCACAACAGGCAAAGAAGGCGAATTTATATTCCCGATAAGCTTCACAACTAAATGTCTTAGCTTTATTGCATCTGCAAGTATTCCTGCTAGCTACTGTACAATTACAACAGCTAAATTTATTGCCCACGACATGAATTATGGTGTCGACTATAAGGCGGACGCTTTTGGCCTGTTTATAGGTATATAAGCAGTGGGGATTAAGTGATAATATACAATACCAAACAATAACATTTCCCATTAGCTTCCCTAGAAATTGTTACCACGTCACTTGGATGGCTATAAGCTCAGTTGTTAATGCATACAAAGCAAGCGGTTATGTTAACTCTGTCACCAGAAATTCGTTTTACGCAACAGCAGATAACATTAACTGCCCAAAATATTGGTTAGCTGTCGGCGTATGAGCAGTGGGGATATACCGGCGAGCAAAGCACCAAAATAACCTTCCCTATCCGCTATCTAAAAGCCGTTTTTGGCATCATGGTAACTGCCGGCGACGGCGTTCCTCAAAATCCAACTGATGTCACATTATCAGGAGCTACTGCAGTAGGCTATAGCGGCACAGGTTATAAAACATATTGGCTTGCTTATGGCATATAGATGCAGTGGGGATTAATGTCAGCGACAGTGCAAACAATCACATATCCTATCGCAGTTAGCAAAATATACAGCATCGTAATGACCACAAAAGCAACACAGTTTAGGTATGCCCCTTGGCCGTCTGACATAACAACGAGGTCCTTTGTAGCTTATAGCGACGTAGAACCTGCTTGGTGGATGCTTATCGCAAAAACCTAGGCCTTGCAAACAGCTACCCAAGCGTATGGTGATGGGCCATAATAAACAAACCCTGTACTGCTGTACTCCCGCACATCTGGAACCGAGTTTGTGCCGGTATCCTTTTTGGTTGCGTTTATAGAATAGACCTCAGAAACGGATATCGGAAAAGAGTTCGTGTTAACTCCCCACTGCTCATACGCCAATGGTTATATATCTAAAATTCTGTGTACTATGTGCATCGACAAATGTTAATTTAGCTAGATTTTCTATTTGCACTGCTGCGTATCCCCAAGATGTACTTATGGCGACACAATAGTATTTTGTATAAGCAATGGGCAGCGTTACAGTATTTTGTTCGGTATTTCCCCACTGCACTACATGCCAACAGCTATCCAAAGAGCGGTATCATTTGCGCCCCAGCCTGATGCTGTTACTGCCGTAAATGAGCTGCGTGTGACAGCCTGTAATGACAACGGCTTTTGCCAATAAGACGAATCATCACGGAGTACATATGTTGCTACTACCGCTAAGCAGCGGGTAGGAAATGCTATGGGGAAGGATGTTTGATATCCATTTTGTGTAGCAACTCCCCACTGCACAGAAAGGCTCATAACGTCTTAATTTAAACCTGCGCTTATCATTACACCTAAACCATTAAAAAATCGCCCACAGGCAAAATCTGTGAGCGTAGAAAGGAAAAAATATGAACGATAAAAGAGTAAATCAATATCTTATCCTGCCAGAAGCAGGACAGAGAAAAGACACAAAGCTCGCAGTTGAGCATAACGAAGCTCAAATCGCCGATTACCTTAGCCAAGGCTATGTCATTGTTAATCAGGCCGATTTTAATAAGCTCATCGGTAATGCTGGAGGCGAATACCTTATTGCTGATGACGGCCGTGTATATCCTAAGCCTGCACCTACTGATGCAGAGCTGCTGGCTGTTGCCAAACCTGCCAAAATCGCAGAGCTTAAGGCTGAGCGTGACAGCAAAGAGGTTGAGCCGATTACCTACAACGGTAACAGATATGATTACGATGACAAAGCGCGCGAGCGCATCAACGCTGCCATCATTGCCTTAGACGTACATGGAGCTGATGCGTCCATTGATTGGACTACTGCAGATAACGCCGATGTCAAGGTAACAGCCAACGATTTGCGTATGGTAATCGCCATGATTGCACAACGCTCAAACGCCCTACACGTGGCGTATAGAGCCGCTAAGGATAAGGTAGAGGCTGCGACAACTGTTGCTGAGGTTGATGCTGTTACTCTCAACCTTTAAAATCGCTCAAACCCTTGCTGTGACGACGTTTGGAGCACATCAGGCCGATGTCGGCCAACGTGTAACACGTTAGCAACAGTAATCCCTCGATGCAGCAAGGCTTAACAGCGCCAGCGCCTACCGGATAAGCAACTGGTTAGCAACACGGTCTATATCATATCAATAGCCTTTTTAAGCTCGTGCAGGCTCTTATGCGTGTACACGCCTTTTGTCACGCCCTGGCTGGCGTGGCCTAAGATACGCTTGACGGCCGTCTCGTTAGCTCCGGCGTTGTCGAGCATCGTGGCACAGGTATGGCGGCACTCATGCGGCGTGTGATGACAATTAGTCGCGTCCATGACGTTGTCAAATCGCGTCCGGAAACGATGATAGGACAGAGCGGCGCCATCATCTACAGTGATGAGCGTTTTGCCTGGCTTATCCATCCAGGCACGGAAATAGGGCAGCGCCTTGCGGCTTATCGGTACAGCTCTGTTGCGGCCGGCTTCAGTCTTGCTGTCACGGACGATAAGATAACGCTGCTTGAGTTTGACGTCACTTTTCTGTATCGCCAAAAACTCGCCCGGCCGCACGCCGCTGTAACACATCATCACGATGCACATCGCCCAGCGCGCCAGCTCAGCATCACTGTTGGCCAGCTTTTTAACACGATTGAGCTGGTGGGTGATAAACGGCTTTTTGGGATATTTGGTAACCTTTTTGTCTATGTCAATGTAGCAGGTTATATCAGCTGCTGCCGGTATGATCTTATACTTTACGGCGTACTCGTACATGAGGTGCATCAGCTGGCGGCATTTTTTCTGCGAAGCATAGCCGATATTGCGACGGCTCATGTCACGGATTACGCCTTGCAGGTCGGATATCTCCAATTTTGCAAACGGGCGTGTGTGCAGCTCATGGCAATGCTTAAAGGCAGCCTTATAGTTGTTGGCCGTTGAGTTTGCTATCTTAGGGTAGCGCTCAGCAGCCATCAGCCGATATACCTCAGCAAAGGTTATCGTGGCCGGGGCAAACAGTGACGGGTTTTTGTTGTAGTCGACCAAAAACGCTAAAGCGTCCTCATACGTGGCGTATTGGCCGATTATCTTCTGGCGGCCGTTGATATACTTGCGGACGATGTAGGGGCGGCGTCTGTTGCCGCTGTAGCAGGCTATTGAGCCAAATCCATTAGGTAATTTCATTTTTTTTATCATCTCCTATACAGTTAAGTATAGGACAGAAAGAGAGGTAATTTTTATGGCAAACAAAAATATTTCTAAGGTCGTTTATGGTGGCAAAACATTGATTGACTTGACGGCCGATACCGTCACTGCTGACAAGCTGCTCAGCACCTACACCGCGCATGACAAGAGCGGCGCACTCGTTACCGGTACCTGCACATTTGATGCAGACACCAGCGATGCTACCGCGGCCGTAGCTGAGATTTTGGCAGGCAAGACCGCTTACGTCAACAGCAAAAAGCTGACCGGCACGATGAAAAACAACGGCGCTGTCACCGGCACCATCAGCACCAAGGATGAGTCCTACACCATCCCCATCGGTTACCATGACGGCTCCGGCAAGGTGGCCATCAGCGCCACTGAGCAGGCAAAGCTCATCGCTACCAACATCCGCTCCGGCGTCAAGATTTTGGGCGTAACCGGTACAATGAGCGGCACCGAGGGTGCTAAGGCGCAGGCTAAGACGGCTACACCTAAGACCACCGCGCAGACTATTCTGCCGGACAGCACCGGCGGCTACAACTATCTGTCTCAGGTCACCGTCGAGGCTATCCCGTACAACGAAAGCGAGAACCCACAGGGCGGCCTGACCGTTACCATAGGCTGAGGAGGCTAACCCATGGCAGTGAACAAAGTTATATACGATGGTGCGACGCTGGTAGACCTTACCGGCGACACCGTCACTGCCGATAACCTTGCGGCAGGAGTCAAGGCGACAGGAGCGGACGGTAAGCCGATTGTAGGCCTGCTGCCTAAAGTCACGATTGACAGCCAGCTCAGCGACAGCAGTACAAATCCCGTGCAAAATAAGGTCATCAAGGCTGAGCTTGATAAAAAGATGGCCAAAACCGATAAAATTTATGAGGCCAACCTTGAGTGGGGCGGCAGAAATATAAGTAATGGTTTTAGCCCCATTGATGCATCCATGGTGCCGCAGCTTGGTGCGAATCGTTTCGCGTTTGGAGGGCGGCAGGCATTACAGTTGAGTTTTCGCGAGATGCTGGCGCAACATGGGTGGATTATGGGTTGACGGATGCCCAAAAAACTGAGCTTTTTTGTACCAGTCGCCCGTGCACAATCGGCAGAACTAGTACAACAGGCCTTACAGCAGATTGTCTGCTTCGGGTGACCATCAACCCAAAGACGTTTGGCCTGTATACCACGCTTAATAAATTTGTGCTCTATATAGCCGATAATGGGTGCCGCGGTTGTTATTGCACTATCGACGCGTCGCTAAAATCCAAGCCAGAAAACTTTATAAAATTTGCAGATAAAGCTACACTAAACGGTTGGTCTGGCTACAACATTATAAACATCGCCCCGCTTACAACCTATAGTAATAGTGAAAATTCGCAATATGATATCATCCGATTTACATTTGGCTGTAAAGAGGTTAATACCAATTATGGCGGATTGACAATTAACAGTATCATGGGATTTGGCGGCGTTGGCTGGACTACTCCCAGCAATATGGCTGACAATGGACATCTATATAAATGGGATTGGATGCAGAGCGCATATTTCCCGGCAAATGTTAAGGCGACGACATTTATCGGTAATGTCAACGGAGATGTTAACGGCCTTTGCTCGAAAGCTCAAAGCTTGGTGTTGTCTACAGGTACGGCGAATGCCGACCGACCTGTAATTTTCCAGGATAACGCCAACAGCACAACCGAGTTGTTGGCTAATCAGTGCTCAAAATTTAAATACAACCCGGCAACCGACAATCTGACTGTCGGGAAAATTAACGGCTACACCATCGGTGCCTCTGTCCCCGCCAACGCCAAGTTTACGGACACGGTCTACACGCACCCTGCAACGCACCCTGCCAGCATGATTATAGGGCTGGCGGCCGTTGCCAAAAGCGGTAGCTATAATGATTTATCTGACAAACCTACTATTCCAGCGGCTGTCATTGTGGATGATACGTTGGATGCTGACAGTACAAATGCCATCCAAAACAAGGTTGTGTATAATCTGGGGTATAAGTTTTTTAACAAGCTCAGCGCATTGGCAGACGTCGCACGTACAGGCAGTTACTCCGACCTTACAGGCGTGCCCGGTAATGCCACGGCATCTGCTGCAGGCCTGATGAGCGCTGAGGATAAGGCTAAGCTGGACAAGGTCGATGCTGACGCGGGCAGCGTCAAGCTTATTATCTATAATTAATCGAGGTGTTACATGTTTGAGTCAACGATACAAACAATAATCAATATTATTGCTGGCGCTGTTATTTCTTATATTTTTGCTCTATACCGTGCCAAAAAGAGAGAGAACGACGCCTTGAGGGCAGGCGTGCAGGCGCTGCTGAGGGACAGAATCATCCAGGCTTACAATCACTACGTCTGCGAAAAGGGATGGGTTCCAATTTATGCCAAAGAGAGCATCGACGCCTGCTACAAGAGTTATGAGGCGCTCGGGGACAATGGCGTGATTGACAGCCTGATGGAGCAACTTAATGAGCTGCCTAACTATAATCTCAATGGAGGAAAAAATGCGTAAATTACTTAATATGCTTAAAAAGGACGACAATGCCTACAGCGTAGGCAGAATCTGTGCTGTGGTAGGCTTTGTCGTGTGGGTGCTGGTGACTTTGTGGCTGGCATTTTTTGCAAAAAACTGGGGCAATTATGAGAGCTGCACCCTTGGTATGGTGGCGTTGCTCTTGGTACAGCTGGGCAACAAGGCTATCGAGACGAGAGCTTTTAGAATTGCTAAAGACGATTAAAAAAGTATACTTTCAATTTTTTAGGGATTATCGTAAGTACACTTTAAAATTTAAAAAACGGCCAGCGAACACCAGAAAACGGTATGATTTATACCCTTTTACGCTGTTCGCTGGGAAAGGAGCTGATTAATTTATGAGAGTATTTTTAAACCCCGGACATCATCCGGGCATCGACCTCGGCGCTGTCAATCGTGGCTATGGCGTTACCGAGGCTGATATAGCGCGTGATGTAGGCGCGTTGGTAGGCAGCTATCTGACGGCCTCCGGCTGCGAGGTCAAGACCGTACAGAGCAACAACCTTGCCGGCGAGGACCCCGATTATAGCAACGTATGCCTCAGCGCCAACACATGGCCTGCTGATATTTTTGTAAGCTTGCATTGTAACGCTGCTACTCCTGCAGCACAGGGTACCGAGGTGCTCGTATATGACAAATGGAGCCCTGCCGATACGCTGGCAGGCTGTATCCTACGTCAAATCACTGGCAGCTTAGGCACAGTAGACAGAGGCGTCAAGGCTCGTCCCGGTCTCATTGTCCTTAACAGCACTCACATGCCTGCTGTCCTGGTCGAGATGGGCTTTATCACAAATGATGCGGATTGCCGGATGCTGATTAACCAGCAGGACGAGCTGGCGCGTGCCATCGCGCGCGGAGTTACTGATTACATCACGGAGAGGGGAGAGTGACATGCATGGCGAGCGCGAGGTTAAGGTTATCGGTTACGCTCTGCTTATCGCTGGCCTTGTATGCCTTGCCGGTCTGCTGCTCAGCGGCGGATGCGGGCAATACAAACAGTCCGGTAGCACCAGCGGGGTACGTGCTGCTACCGACGGAACAATGGCAGACATTAAGCAACAACAGCAGGCTGTTACAAGCCAAATTGATGCTGCTCGAAGACGAATTAATGATGCTGGACAAGCCGTCGAGCGAGCTGATGGAGCAATTGGCAATAGCGAAGCAGCAGTTAAGCGTCAGCAAAACAGCATTAAGCGATGCCAACAGCTCGCTAAAGAATGCAGAGAGCTTGCTGCAGCAAACGCAGCAATCATATCAAGCATTGGAGCGCCAGCTGGAAGCGGAACGGACAGAGCAGACTATGCAAAATAAAAAAGCCTATCGCAAAGGCTGGCTTAATGGCTTTTGCATAGGCTTCGGTTCTGGAGTTGCTGTGGCTTTATTTAAATAGTTGTTCTTGTGCTATATATAATAGGAAGAAAAGTGCTACTTCTAGGGTTATATTGCGAACCCGTAATCCGCTGCAGCGGAGAGAAGTCTGTCAAATTCCATGAGGATCACTCCTTAGTGCTTTTTACGCCAGAACTTGGACGTTACGATTGACAACACGAGCTTCAACAGCTTGTACTAAGTCACCGCCGAGGGTGTTGAAAACGTTGGCTGCGACGATTTTTTGCATGGCTGCGTCGGTTTCGGCTTTGGAGAGGTTTTCTTTGGGGTTGGAGATGGTGATGATTTTGCTGCTGCCAGAGGCATTTTTGAATACTAATTGCAGGGATTTTTCCATGATTTTTGTCTCCTTTACTTTGTAAAAATTTTTGGTTTGGAAATTTGGTTTGGAATTTTATTTCTCTTGTTAAACTAGGAGTATAGATTAGTAGTAGAGAGGAGAGAGGCTAGTGTGCACCTTTTAGCCTTACGAATAGTGTTAGGCTAGGCGAATCCCCTCTCAGTCATCGCTGCGCGATGCCAGCTCTCCCCGAGGAGAGCCTCTCTTACTCTTTTACACTAGCGAATAGCGTTGGTTTTAAGCGATTAAATGCGGTAGAAGAAGGGCTCCCCCTTGGGGGGAGCTGTCGCCCGTAAGGGCGACTGAGAGGGGACTGCTGTTTCTACGCTTTAGAATGGCGTAAATTTAGCAGCAAGCCTTCTCGGTCTGTTCTCCCACTAGCACAGAAGCTTACGCTTCCGCCAGCTCACTCTTTTCGCTCAGCTCAATATCCTTATAAGGCTTTTCCATCAGACCGCCGAGGGCAGTGCCTGCCTCGTACACCTTGTCCAGTGCAGCGTCAGTCTTGATGCCGTTGAAGTTTTTCGCCTTATACTTGGTAGTGCCGTCGGCACCGGTGCCATCCTCAACGTTGATTACCAGAGTGCGTTTCAAAATTTCCTGATTGATTTCTGCCATAGATTAAAACTCCTTTCGATGATGAAAAAAATGTTGATTTACGCCGCCAACAGCTCAGGCTGCTCCACTTCCGCTTCATGCGGCTGCAGCAGCTTGTCCCTGAGCATACTGTGCAAATACGCCAAAGCTTTTTTTCGCAGCAGCACGCCTCCCGGGCGCAGGGCCCTCGTTTCCGGCATGCCTTTGAGCATGTACAAATCCCAGCGCATATCGGGATCACCTTGACCGGGACCATATTGGTCGCGACAAGCTGCTTCAGCATGCGTCAGAACTGTATCGTTATTGATTTCCAGCTCCAGCTCATGACACAGGATAGCGACTACAATCGCCATCTGTTCCACTTGAAGTTCAGTCGGTGGATATGCGCCAAACACAGGATTGCATTTGTAGGCGAGGATTGCATCCTTAGCGCAACAGAGAGTGACGCCAATGGAGCGACTGTTGCGACGCCAGGTGTGCGATTTATATTCGCGCAGCATGTTGCAGGTGAGGTAAAGCTCGCCCTGCTCGCCAATGTTGATGTGGTAATCATCAAAAACCTGCTCGTAGGTTCCTGCCGTCCAATGCAGATAGATGTGAGTGATACCGCCTTTGGCATTTCTAGCCAAGATTCGCAGCTGTTCATGATTAATTCTGCGTGGATTTGTTACAAGCATATATCAAAAAGCTCCTTTGTATTTTTTCTCCCATGCGCTTACTTGCATATCCGGATTCTGCTTTGGGCAAGAGGCGGGAGTGTGTTGTTTTTGCCTCTCACTTATACAATGGGCCTAAAATGACAAAAGCGGACAGCCTGAGAAAAATTTTTTTGATAATATTTTAAAAATCTTCATCCTTGGGATTTTTATAAGTGCCAATAAAAGTGGCTGAGAAAGTTTTTAAAAATTATTGCGTTCGCTTGTCCGCTTTGAGCAAAAATGCCCCATTGTATAAGTGAATCTTCTTTTTTCTCACTTTCTTTTTAATATTTTTCTTTCGGTCTTTATTTCTTCTGCGGTGATAAAAACTACTAGCGTAAGCTAGTAGTAACCTTGTTCTAAATAATACTACCTAAAGGATAGACGTAAAGTACGGTAGAAGTAGAGCGTAAACAAAAGGCGCTCTACCTATACTGCGGTAGAACGCCTCTGATGTTAAGCCAATATTTGCTTTAGTTTATGTAATGCTTTTGCATGATAACGACGTATACTGCGTTCGCTGCAGCCTAATTTTATTGCTGTCTGCTCCTGCGTAAGTCTGGCTTCGTAGCAATAGCGTAAAACAATTTGCTCCTTGTCGGTAAGTCTTGTCATAGCCTGTTTGAGTGCCATGCTAAAGGTTGGTGCATCTAGGGGAGAATAGCCCAGATATTCCAAGGCTTTTTCCAAGGATATTTCTTTACTGCAATAGTTCTGCCTGCAGGCTGCATGCATAAGCTCATAGCGCAAATGACATTGAATAAGTCCCGGCAGATGTACAAAATCATTACCATTATATTTTTTTATAAATTGCAAAAAGATAACCCAGGCAGTGTTGACCGCATCCTCGCCTAAAATATCGAAGATGCTTGGGTAATGACTTTCCTTGAGTATAAGTGGCTTAAAGGTTTCGCAAAGCGATTCAATAGCCTTTTCGTCTGCTGCTTGTGCAGCAAGGATCAGCTCCTTTAGTTCTTTCGGAGTGTAACGCTCCGCATTATGGATTTTGTTTGGTTGATTGGTTATTTTCGCCAGTTCCTTTCTGTGGCGGTCGCAATGCCGCGTATGGCAGAATTCTGTGTTGTACTGCATCAAGCGCTTGATGTGGCTATTGTAACACAGAAAATTGGAAAGATTCATATTTGAGCATGATTATGCGCAAATGCGTTTCCGCCGGTCGTTTTGTAATACTCTGTTAGCAAAATAGTGCTATTTTGAGGTGACGGTATGAGAAAAAGACTTAAGGACTTGCATTCTGCGAAGCCGGATGAGGTGGATTATTTGCCGGAATTGGTGGAGCTGGGCGTGATGATAGGTTCGTATCGCACGGCGCTGGGGATAAATCAGGAGGAAATGGCTAAGATGAAGGACCATGACTAAGATTGAAAACGGCAGGCAGACTTTGAGCCTGGTGATTTTTTTCAGGATTGCTGCTTTGTTTGAGGTGCGACCGGTGTATTTGCTGCAGGAGCTGGCGCGGGTGACGCAGAGGAAGTGGAGCAGGAAGGGGGAAGATTGAGGGAGAGTTGGCTTGTTAGAACAAGTTGCGTAAGAATCGGCTAAAAAGCCGTGACGTCCTATTTTTTTATGCTAAAATAAAATATTGGACATATAACTCCCCCCCGGGGACAAAACGGGTGGAAGTTTAATAATCTTCTAACCTCCGGGGTGGGGAAAATTGCTGAGATTTTCTCTACCTTAGGAGGTTTTTCTTGATGAAAATTTATAACAGAAGATATACTGGCAGCAAATATAAACTAATACCATGGATAACGGAGATTTTGAAAAAAAGCTGTGTTGATTGTAATAGCTTTTTTGATGTTTTCGGTGGAACTGGAATAGTTACCGATTCTGTGTTGAATTTGTATACCTCTTTTACACTTAATGATTTTTTATATTCTAACGAAGTTGTTTATAAAGGTTTTTTTGAACAAGCAGATTATAGTAGAAATAAATTAGATGAGATTTCAAATAAATATAACAGTATTGACGTGAGGCAAATAGATGATAATTACGTTTCTGTAAATTTTGGCGATAAATATTTTTCGTATAATGATGCAAAAGTAATTGGATATATAAGACAAGATATAGAAGATAAACTGTCTAGTAATTCAATTAATAAAAAAGAATATTATATATTATTAGCGTCGTTGCTGTATTCGTTTGATAAAATTTCTAATACCGTTGGACATTATGAGGCATTCATTAAGGGTAAAACAATAAGTGATGAATTTAAGTTCTTGCTTATAGAACCGAGAATATTAAAAGAGAAAAAAATCAATATCTATAGAGAGGATGCCAATGAATTAGCAGCCAGAATTAAAGCAGATATAGCGTTTATTGATCCTCCGTATAATTCAAGACAGTATTCAAGGTTTTATCATGTAATGGAAACGATTGTTAAGTGGGAAAAACCAATTCTTAAGGGCGTAGCAATGAAACGACCTGAAGAGAATATGTCTGACTATTGTCGTACAGCTGCACCTATTGTTTTTGCTGATTTAATAGAAAAATTGGATGTTAAATATATAGCTGTTACCTACAACAACACATATACATCTAAAAGCACTTCTTCCAAGAATAAAATCACATTAGAGGAAATAAAGACAATTCTCGAACATAAGGGCAAGACTACTGTATATAGTACAATTCATAATGCTTTCAATGCAGGAAAAACAGATCTCAAAAATCATAAAGAGTTTTTATTTATAACTGAGGTTGGGGTATTTGAGAAAAAAGAAATTATCAGATCACCGTTCTTTTATGTAGGAGATAAATATAAGCTGATGCCACAATTAAGAATGAAGATGCCATGCTATATTGGTGATTATATTGAACCTTTTGTTGGTGGAGGAAGTTCTTTTCTTAATACCACCAGTAAAAGATATTTGTTAAATGATATTGATCCCTATGTCGTTAGATTACATTTAGAATTAGGTAAATACGTTGATGATATTGATGGTCTTTATAAAAAAATATTTAAGATTATCGATGGTTACGGCCTGTCTTGTTCATTTAAGGGTAGAACTGCATGTGAAGAATTAAAAAAGGCTTATCCCAAAACCTATTATGCAAAAATGAATAAGGAAGCATACATTGCACTTAGAAATGATTTCAATAAGGATAAGTCAGATATGCTTAAACTATATATTCTGCTTATATATGGCTTTAATCATATGATACGGTTCAATAATAATGAGCAATTCAATTTGCCTGTTGGCAACGTAGATTTCAATAAAAATGTTTATACAGCCTTAACTAACTATCTTAGCTTTGTAAAAGGAAAAGATATTGTTTTCAGCAACGAAGATTATATAGATTTCCTGAGTAAGCTTAAGTTTAATAGTGACAGTTATATTTACTTCGATCCACCATATTTGATATCTATGTCTGAGTATAATAAACTCTGGAATCCGGAAAAAGAGCAGGAACTTTGTAACTATTTGGATTATTTGAACAAGCAGGGAGTTAGATTTGGTATTACAAACTTAATTACCCATAAAGATAAAATAAATAGTACATTTGTTAATTGGGCAAAAAAATATAGTGTTTACGATATTTCCAGCAATTATATCAGCTTTAACGACAATACAATTAAAGAAAAGTCAAAGGAGATTTTTGTTACTAATTATGGCGAACGCAAAATTTAAACCATTATCTTTTTCTACGACTATGAGAAATCCTAATAGAATCTCAGGCTTTATGAGCTGCATTTTGCCTTTTGAAGGTGAAGTGCTTACCAATGATGTAATAGCGAAAATAATTAAAAACATCATTCGTAAAAAACTTTACAAGCCCAATATTATCAAGAGCAATAAATACTTACACGAAATCTACAAGGAAAATGAAGAAACTTTTACTGATGAACAGTTAGACTATATATATGCAAACAGTACGCAAGATCATAAGGAAGCCGGCTTTGATAAAGGCTGGCCTTCTAGGTTTGATACAATGTATAAGCTTCCAATGGAGTTTGGCTTTTTACAGTATGAAATGGATACTCCGATAAAAGTAACTCAACTTGGTCATATGATTGTTGACGCATTTAACCAGGATCCTGTAGATGAGTTGATGATACAAAATATCTTTCTAAATGCGTTGACGAAGTATCCGGTAAATAATCCATATAGAAAAATTTTAAATGACAATGTGCCTCTAGTTCTTTTGTTAAACGTTTTAAAAGAATTAAAAAAGGTAATACCTGGTTTTAAAGGGCTTCATAGACAAGAGTTACCTTTTTTGATATGTTGGCCAAATCATGATGTGAAAGAAGTGGTTTGTTACATACTGGATTTTAGAAGTAAATATTCTTTCGGCGCATATACAGATGAAATTATATACGAGGAATGTTTACGATTATTAGGAGCAACCGTAGAACAAAGAAGATATTTTAAAATGAATAAAATAACAGGAGAAGCTGTTGATGAATACATTCGTAAGATGCGTAGTACAGGTATAATATCTTTGCGTGGAAACGGCAGATACATTGACTTGAATAGTCTTGAACAGCAAAAAATTGAGTATATAATTTCAAACTATCCGGTTCATAAAACGTTTGCAAGTACAGATGAATATATGGTATATATGGGACAGATTGATAAAACAGTAGTATCATTGCCTAGAATTGAATCTGATAAAACTGATGAAAGGTTAAAGATACGTACTTTAAGAAAATATGCTCAAAAGTATTCAAAAGAAGAAATTTTTGAAGAATTACTCAATCTTTGCTGCAAGAAAAAACCAAGCTCTGATCCTGTTCTTAAGTTTATTGAAGGCCCAACCAGACTAGAGTTTTTAACTAGCTTGGCGTTGGTTCAGCATTTCGAAGGATTAGTAGTATATCCTAATTACGTAATTGATGACGAAGGACTGCCTACAAGACATGCTTCTGGTGGTAAGGCAGATATAGTTTGCCTTGATTACCAATATGAAGGTCTGGTTGAAGTAACATTAATGCTTGGTAGGCAGCAAGTAAATAATGAAATTCTACCTATAGCAAGACATTTGCATGAGGAATTAGAAAAAAGAGATAAGGTAGTTTCTGTATTTATAGCACCTAATGTTTCTGCAGATGCTGCAAGAATGGCTCGTTGGTTAAAGGCAGATGAGAAAATCGATATTGCTACGATTGGAATAAATGAATTTCTTGATATTCTTAGCAATTATTCAAGTTTTGATGAGATGATATCTGGGGAATTGGATGTGGCTTAATATCGTTCGCACACCCACACCCAAAACACCAAAGGCGTTCTACCAAACTGCGGTAGAACGCCTTATTTCTCAAACAAAATCACCGAATCTTCACACTATTCTTGACATTTTCACAATTGTCTGATAATATAAACCCATAAGATTTTGCACACCTGCCTGGAGCACGGTCACTGCAGCGTCACGAACGCCTTATGTATTATTTAGTAGTACATAAGGCGTTTTTTGAAGGAGGGAGTTGAACGAATGGTAAATCTGAGAGAGGATACCAGAGAATCCATTGCCAAGTTAACTTTAATGGATGATATTTTTATGAACAAGGTCTTCGAAAATGATACGGAGCGTACAGCGCTGTTATTGCGAATTATCTTGAATAATGATAAGATAAAAGTGGTAAAAGCCGTAACGCAACAGAAGCTGAAAAACCTGTCAGGACATGACTTGCAGCTGGACATTTTGGCGCAGGAAGAAAACGGTAAGCTCTTCAATGTAGAAGTACAGAACCACAGCAGTGGCGCTGCAGCACGCAGAGCGCGCTATCATTTGAGCCTGCTGGACGCTCACAGCTTGCCAAAGGGTGAAGTATACCAAAAATTACCGGATAATTACGTTATCTTTATCACGCAGTATGATGTGCTGAAGGGCGGATTGCCAATATACCACATCAACAGAAGAATCGAAGAAAACAATGTAGATTTTGCGGATGGTTCGCATATCATCTATGTAAATAATAAAATTAAGGACAACACACCACTAGGACGTCTGATGCATGATTTCAACTGCAGTAATCCAAACGATATGTATTATCCGGGATTAGCAGAAAAGGCAAGATATTTTAAAGAAACAGAAAAGGGGTTGACGAATATGGGTGATGTATTTGAAAAATTACTTGCAAAGAGAGAAAAAGAAGCTGCAGAAGCAACTGCAAGAGAAAAGAAGATTGAATTTGCCAAAGGCCTTTTGGCTGATGGTATGAGCATCGAATTCACCGTGCGCCACTCCAAGCTTTCGGAAGCAGAGGTGCGTGAGCTGGCGTCCAAGCTGACAGCGTAACAGCACATTAAACACCAAAGGCGTCCTACCATACGGTAGAACGCCTTTAAAAATACCCGAATTACTTATTCACCTTCGCCATAAACTTTTCATTATCAATAATAAAACGCTCATGCGTACCCTTACCGATAACACCCTTGCTGTCCGCAGCACTCACCTCAAAGGTCAGCTTGCGTCCGTCAACCGCAGTCAGCTTAGCGGTAGCGGTAACACTGTCGCCCATAGCGGTAGCGCGGTCATGCGTAATATTCAGGCTGATGCCTACACTGCCGCTGCCCTCCTCCAGATGAGCATTGACTGCGGCGCAGGCAGCCTCCTCCATCAGTGCGCACATAGCGGGAGTGGCAAAAACAGCCAAAGAGCCGCTTTTCATAGTAGCGGCAATATTAGCCTCGGTTACGGTTACGTTAGCGGTGCCGGTAAGTCCGGTATGTAAATTTGTCATGCTTAATACCCTCTTTCAATAATCAAATCATACGCTTATATCATAAAGTATTATCGTTCTGCTGACAAGTCCTAAATGCAAGGATAAGAATTTTTTGCCCGTATATTGCAGGAATTGTTTGCCAAGCGCCGAATTATAATAATATAAACAAATTGAAATGATGGCTGGAGGTGTAGAACCATGGCTTTAGAATTTAACAAAACCTCGTATTTAAAGATTTATACAGGCGAGGATATTCTCTTTGAGGATATCCCGCTTTATAAAGCAATTTTGCGTGAAGCGCGCTCTTTGGGCCTTGCCGGCGGTACTGTTATCAAGGGTATCGAAGGCTATGCCAGCAAGGTGCGCGGTGTCGGACGTGCTGTCAGCACATTTATTAGCGGCAATGCCAATTTCCCGGTTATTGTGGAGTTGGTAGATAAAAAGGAAAACCTCGAAAAGATTCTGCCGTTTCTGGAAAAGAATGCAACCCATGCCTTAGTGCTGATGGGTGAGGCTGATTATCTGGTAACCGATTTTATGCGTAAGGCAGAGAGCTATAAGGATATCAACAACGGCTCGCCGGAGCCAAGCTACCTGCGTAAGCAAAAGGAACAACAGCAATAAGCTGATAAACCGCAGTTAAAAATTGAGGCTGCGGTTTTTTTATGGGAGATGACGAGGAGGAGAATTTATGTATGATGTTGCCATTATCGGTGGCGGTCCTGCCGCAATTTTTGCCGCCTATGAGTTTGTGCTAAAGTATCCGCAGCTGAAGGTTATTATGCTGGAGGCCGGCAATACGATTGAAAAGCGCTTCTGCCCGCTGGCAGCCAAGAAGGTTGACCACTGCATTAACTGTAATCCCTGCAGCATTATGCGCGGTTTTGGCGGTGCCGGTGCTTTTTCGGACGGCAAATATAATTTTACGACGGAATTCGGCGGCTGGCTGAACGAATATCTGCCGGAGGACAAGGTTATCGAGCTGATTGATTATGTTGATGAGCTGAACTGCCGTCATGGTGCTCCCGGTGAATATTTTTCTACCAAAAACAGCAAAATAGGCGTGCAGGCGCTTAAATACGACCTGCATCTTTTGAACGCCAAGGTACGCCATCTGGGTACGGAAAACAACCTCGTGATTATGGAAAACATCCATAAGTTTTTGGAGGATAAGATTGAAATCCGCTGCAATACTGCGGTTGAGGAAATCTGCCGTCAGGAGGACGGAACATTCGTGCTGGAGCTGAACAAGGGCGAGAAGGTGCCGTGCAAGTATCTGATTGCCGCTCCCGGTCGCGCCGGTGCGGAATGGTACACTGAGCAGTGCGCTAAGATGGGCCTTGATTTTATCAATAATCAGGTGGATATCGGTGTGCGCGTGGAGGTGCCGGCAGAGGTATTCAAGCATATCACCGACGAGGTGTATGAGGCAAAAATTTTGTACCGCACCTCGCTTTATAATGACGTTGTGCGCACCTTCTGCATGAATCCCTACGGCTATGTGGTAGCGGAAAACACGGACGGCATTATTACGGTTAACGGCCACAGCTACCGCGACCCCAAAATGCACAGCAAGAACACCAACTTTGCACTTTTGGTAAGCAGCAAGTTCACCGAGCCTTTCCATGAGCCGCTGCAGTACGGCAAGCGCATCGCTTCCTTCTCCAACATGCTGGGAGGCGGCGTGCTGGTGCAGCGCTTCGGCGATCTGGTGAAGGGCAGACGCACGAATGAGAAGCGTATGCTCAAGAGCTTTACCAAACCGACGCTCAGTGCAACGCCTGGCGATTTAAGTTTGGTCTTGCCTAAACGCCATCTTGATGATATTATTGAAATGATTTATGCTTTGGATAAGATTGCTCCCGGTATGGCGAATGCGGATACGCTGCTTTACGGCGTAGAGGTAAAATTCTACAGCGCACGCCTCGAGCTGGACAGCAATCTGGAAACCAAGGTTGCGAATATGTTTGCGGTAGGCGACGGTGCCGGTATTACACGCGGATTATCGCAGGCGAGTGCCAGCGGTGTCTGGGCGGCGCGCGTCATTGGTGCCCGTGCCTGCGGACAGAAGAATTAAGGAAGGTGCCTTTTTAGATGAATTTTGAGTTTTTTGCGTTTCTGGTATTTATGTCTTTCGTTTCCTTTGCGGTAGCCTTTTTGGCTTATGGCATGGTAGTGCGCTTTATGGGTAAGGACGGCTTCCTCGCCCGCATGGGACAGATTATCCTGGTGCCTGCATGTATCGTTATCTATGACTTTATCACGATGGCTGCACCGCAGAGCTACCGTTATATTATCGGCAGTATTCCTCTGGTGCTGATTGCCGGCATTGCCATTTACTTCCGCTTTGTGAAGGGCGAAAACTTTGCCGAGGCTAAGGAGCAATCTCCCTCCGAGCTGGCCAAGCTGGCTGACGAGCCGAAAAAATTCAGCAAGAAGTCTGCCCGCATCCACGAAAAAAGAAAAAATCGCGGCCGCGAGTAATTTCAGCAGGAATTTTTGCGTTAAAGCAGAATATATAACATAAGAAGAAAAAAAGTCTCTTCTTGTAAAAAATATAATAAATAAATTACAACATGTGCATTATTATGGAGGTGCGTTGTTATGTTTAAAAAGATTCTTGTTCCTGTAGATGGCAGTGAAGGCTCCTGGAGAGCACTGGATACTGCTGTAGAGCTTGGCAAAAAGTTTGGCGGTGAACTGCATGTAATCAATGTAATCCAACCATATAATAATGCTGCTTTGCTGGCAGTGCCTCTTGATCACGCAACTGTAAGCCAAGGCAACAGTGAGCTGGAGAAAATCGGTGACAAGGTTCTCGAAATGGCGCAGGAGCGTCTGAGCACCTACGAAGGCGAAACCAAATTCAGTCTGGAGGTTGGCCATCCGTCTGAACGCATCATTGCTATGGCTAAAAAGACCGGCGCAGATGCTATCGTAATCGGCAGCCGTGGCCTTTCCGGTATTGCTGAATTCTTCCTTGGCAGCGTAAGCTCTAAGGTTGCTCAATATGCAAATGTACCTGTGCTGATTGTAAAATAAAATGCTTAAACGCATTCTTGTACCTATTGACGGTACGGAGCATTCCTGGAGAGCATTGGAATATGCCTGTGAGCTTGTAAGCTATACGCGTGGCTCGCTGGTAATTATGACGGTGGTTTCCGGCAGAATGAAACAGCATATTGTGGAATTTGGAAGCGATTGCCTGTATGCTCAGATGGGTGATGAGGTGCTTGATGCCGCACATGCGATTCTCAGCGGCAAGAACATTGACTGCACCTATTTGCTGGAAAACGACAACGATATTGCCAAAAGCATCCTGCGCGCGGTAGGTGAGCAGGATTGTGACGGTATCGTGCTGGGCAGCAGAGGCATGGGAGTTTTGGAAGGCTTGTTCCGCAATAGTGTCAGCAGCGTCATCGTGGAAAACGCTGATGTGCCTGTGACAATTGTTAAGTAAATATGCAAAAATTAACGAGTACGCAAGGGGTTTGTCCTGTGCGTACTCGTTTTGTTATGCTTATAATTTGCTTTTGCTGATGAAGCCGAGAAACTCTTTGACGTAGCTTGGCAGCAGATAATTTTTGCGGTAGATGAGGTAGAGGCTGCGTTCGGAAAAAGCCTGCGGCAGCTCGAAGGCCAGCAAACGTTTTTCCTGCAGAAAGTTGTGCGCCGCCTTTTCCGAGATAATGGAAATGCCCATGCCGCCGGCGACAAGGTTTTTGATGGTTTCCTGATCGTTGACGCGGGCAATAATCTGCAGCTCGTCCTCGGAAATACCGCTGTGCGCAAGAAAGTTATCGGCCATTTTTTTACTGCCGCTGCCCTTTTCGCGCAGAATCAGCGGCTCGCGTAAAAGCTCCGGCAGCACATTTTCCTTTTGCTGCTTGTAGCTAAGAAAATGCTCGTTGACCGGGGTGATGACTACCATGCGGTCCTTGCAGAAGGGCTGGCAGCAGAAGTCGCTGTCCTCGCAGCTCATGCCGATAAAGCCAAGGTTGAACAGTCCGTCCTTCAAGCCGTTGATGATGCCTTGACTGTCGCTTTGGTGAATGATGAAGTAAATATCCTGATGCAATTTGCCGAAGTCTGCTAAAAGCTGCGGCAGAATATAAGCTGAGGGGATGGTGGAGGCGCCGAGGTGGATGATGCGCCGGCTTTCGATGGAGCAGGCCTGAATCATGCGCTCCTTCAGCTCCAGGATATTCAGCGCGTATTCGTAAAGCTCGCGTCCCTTGGGTGTTATCTGCAGGCTTTTGGTAGTACGCAGAATCAGCTTGGTGTTAAGCTCGCTTTCCAGCTGGTGAATGTGCGTACTGACGGTGGATTGCGATACGAAGAGCCTGCCTGCAGCCTGCGTGAAGCTTTCCTCCTGCACTACGGTGACAAAGCTTTGCAACTGTTTAAAGTCCATGGGCGAGCACCTCTTTCAATGCTTGCAGGGCAACATTGACTTCCTCTGCAGTATTGTTCCAGCCGAAGGAAAAGCGCAGTGTACCCGTGGGATAGGTTTCGAGCGTTTTGTGAGCGTTGGGGGCGCAGTGCAGGCCTACGCGTGTGGCGATGGCGTATTTGTCTGCCAGAATGAAGGCCAGCTCTGCGATATCTGTTATATCTGTACTGATAGAAACAACACCTACGCGCTCGCTGCAGTTCCTTTTGCCGATGATGCGCAATAAGTTTTGCGCTTCTAATTGCTGCAGTCCGTTTAAAAACTGCTGCGTAAGCGTAAGCTCATGCGTACGGATTTTATCAATGCCCTGCTGCTGCAGCCAGCTGAGGGAAGCATGCAGTCCCGCAATACCCGGCAGGTTGAGCGTGCCTGCCTCGAATTTATCGGGCATGAAGCGTGGGGTGTGCTCCGTATGGCTGAGGCTGCCGGTGCCGCCGACAATGAGCGGTGTTATTTCGTCAATCATGCTTTCACGCAGCACAAAACCGCCGATGCCCTGCGGTGCCAAAAGCCCCTTGTGCCCCGTAAAGGCGAGGGCATCGATGTGCATTGCCTGCATGTTGACAGGAACGACGCCGGCGCTTTGCGCACTGTCGACGATGAATTTCAGGTTATGCTTTTGGCAGAAGCTGCCGATTGCCGCCAAAGACTGCAGCGTGCCGCAGACATTGCTGGCGTGCGTCATGATGATAGCCTTGGTGTTGGGGCGCACAAGCTGCGGCAAAGCGTCTAAACGCAGTGCACCATCTGCGTCGCAGGGGATGCGGCTGAAGGTGATGGCATCGGTGGGAGCGTTGTCAGTCGTAAGCTCTGTGCCGATTTGCTGGAGCGGACGCATGACGGCGTTGTGCTCCATTGCGGTAACAAGCACATGGTCGCCGCTATGCAGCAATCCTTTGATGATGATATTCAGGCTTTCGGTAATGTTCTTCGTAAAGACAACATTTTTGCTGTCCTCGCCGCCGAAAAAGCGGCAAAGCTGCTCGCGAGTGGCAAAAACAAGGTCTTCGGTATTGGTTGCGCAGGTACCGCGGCTGATGTTGGTGCCTGCGTGGGTAATATATTGATAAACTGCGTCAGCAACTGCCTGTGGCTTAGGAAAGGTGGTGCTGGCGTTGTCAAGATAAATTTGCTGCATTTTCCGTACCTCCTCATGTTACGCCTATTCTATCATATAATTATCTGAAAAGCTAATAAATCAATCAGCTTTATCTATAAATGATATTGGTATAAGCATGTGGGCTATGATATACTTTTGTCGAAGAAATATTTTGGGGAGGCTTTTTATGAAAAATGAACAAGTAACGATTGTTGCAACAGGTGCGGTTATCGGCCTGGTGGCAGCAATGCTGGTGTTTTTCGGCAATCCGGCCAACATGGGCCTGTGTATTGCCTGTTTTTTGCGTGATACTGCTGGTGGCTTGGGCTTGCATGCCGCCAAGGCTGTGCAGTACATTCGTCCGGAAATCAGCGGTCTGGTGCTGGGCGCCTTGGCTGCAGCTTATATGCACGGCGAGTTTTCGCCGAAGGGCGGCAGCTCTCCGCTGACACGTTTTGTGCTGGGCTTTTTTGCGATGATCGGCTGTCTGATGTTTTTAGGCTGCCCGTTCAGAATGCTGCTGCGTATTGCCGGCGGTGATTTGAACGCTGTTGTCGGTCTGGTTGGTTTTGCGGCAGGCATTTATGCCGGCATTTTCTTCCTGAACCGAGGCTACAGCCTGAAGCGTACCTATAAGATGACGGCGGCGGAAGGCAGCATTATGTCGGTGATTGCCGTTGTACTGTTGGTGCTGCTCGTTGCCGCACCGGCCTTCATCCACTTTACCAAGGCGGGTGGCGGCCCCGGTGCCAAACATGCGGCTGTTGCTGTGAGCCTGATTGCTGCAGCGGCAGTCGGTTATCTTACGCAGCGCACACGCTTCTGCATGATTGCCGGTATCCGCGATTTTATTCTCTTTAGAGAAACTAAAATGCTGTGGGGCTTTGTGGCTGTTGTTGCGGCAGCTGCTGCCTGCAATGTTGTGCTGACCTCTGTAACAGGCGGTGCCTTCTTCAAGGTTGGCTTTGCGGCGCAGCCTATTGCGCACACCGATGCGCTGTGGAACGTGCTGGGACTTTTCTTGGCGGGTTTTGCCTGCGTACTCTTGGGCGGTTGCCCGATGCGTCAGCTGGTGCTGTCCGGCGAAGGTAACTCCGACAGCGCAGTAACTCTGCTGGGCTTTATCGTGGGCGCGGCCTTTGCGCATAACTTCGGCCTGGCATCCAGCGGCAACGGTCCTACTGCCAATGGTCAGATTGCTGTTGTTATCGGTATTGTTGTTGTTACTGTGATTGCTTATCTGAATACATATAAAAAGTGAGGAAACGCTATGAAAACTATTGATGCAAGAGGACTTTCCTGTCCCGAACCTGTTATCCTGACGCGTCAGGCGATGATGAGCGGCGAGGCTGCTTATGAGGTAATCGTGGATAATAATACCTCCAAGGAGAATGTAACACGTTACGCACAGCATCAGGGCTATAAGGTTGCGGTAACGGAGCAGGACGGCGAATTTACTCTGTCCCTGAGCAAATGATGCAGTACATCGCAACGTTCTTTTCGCACTTCGGTGCGGTGCGCTTTCAGCATCTGTGCACGGAGCGCGGTTGGCAGGCGCAGGTGCGTCCTGTGCCGCGCAGCCTGAGCAGCAGCTGCGGTACCTGCGTGTTTTTTAAAACGGAGGCATTGGAGGATGCGGCGTCCCTGCAGACACCGGAGCTGGAGCAGATAGTGCGTGAGCGGGAGGATGGCTACGAGGTTTTGTATACTGCTGCCGAATAAGCGGAGGTTTGAGCTATGGAAAACGAAGTAAAGCTGACGAAGCTGGCGAGCTGTGCGGGCTGCGGTGCCAAGGTGGGTGCCGGTACGCTGTGCAATTTGCTGGAGGGCTTTCAGTCACATTATGATCCTAATCTTTTGGTAGGCTACGATAAAAGCGATGATGCCAGTGTTTATCGTGTGAGTGACGAGCTGGCGATTGTGCAGACAACGGATTTCTTTCCGCCGATTGTCGACGATCCGTTTATGTATGGACAGATTGCGGCGACGAACGCTCTGAGTGATGTTTATGCTATGGGCGGTGAACCGAAGCTGGCGCTGAATATCATGTGCATTCCCGAGAAAATGGACAAGGCAACCGTGCAGGAGATTTTGCGCGGCGGTTATGCCAAGGCCTATGAAGCAGGTGCAATTATCACCGGCGGCCACACCATTCACGGCGCGGAGCCGATTTACGGCTTGGCGGTGACAGGCTTTGTGAAGCCTGAAAATGTGTGGACGAACAGCGGCGCGCAACCCGGTGACGTACTGCTGCTGACAAAGCCTTTGGGCGTAGGCATTCTGACGACGGCGGCAAAGGCCGGCTTAGTAGAGCAGGAGCTGCTCGATAAGCTGTATGTGCAGATGAGTACGCTCAATAAATATGCGCATGAGGTGCTTGTGAACTACAGCGTGCATGCCTGCACCGACGTGACAGGCTTTGCGCTTTTGGGCCACAGTCTGGAGATGGCGCAGGGCAGCGGCGTTACCGTGCACCTGAAGGCGCAGGACGTGCCCTATCACGAGGAAGCATACGAGATGGCGGATATGGGCTTTATACCTGCCGGCGCCTACCGTAACCGTGATTTTGCCGAAGCCGATGTGCGTGTTGCGGGAGAGGTCGCGCGTGCGCTGCAGGATATTTTTTACGACCCGCAGACGAGCGGAGGCCTGCTGTGTGCTGTTCCTGCGGCGGAGGCGGAAGCTTGTCTGGCAGAGCTGCGGGCTGTTGCTCCGAGCACGCGGATTATCGGCTATGTGACCGAAAAACTTGACAGTGCGATTTATCTGGAAGCATAAATATTTTCAAGATGCTGCTTAACCGGCGGCATCTTTTTTCACATTTTATTTACGCAAAAATGCTGTATACATTTATGCAGATATTTTACAAACAAGGCTGAATAGTGTATACTAATTATATGAACCGGAAAGTTTTTCCTGTAAAAATTAAGGTCAAGTAATTTTGTGATTTCAAGAAAGAAGGGAATCCAATGGTAAAAATGAAAACAATGGACGGCAACACAGCTGCTGCGTATATTTCCTACGCATTTACCGATGTTGCTGCAATTTATCCTATTACTCCGTCCTCACCGATGGCTGAGGTTGTCGATGAATGGGCTGCCCAAGGCAAAAAGAACATTTTCGGGCAAACCGTTAAGCTGATGGAAATGCAGTCCGAGGCAGGTGCCTCCGGCGCAGTTCACGGCTCTCTGCAGGCAGGTGCACTGACTACTACCTACACCGCATCTCAAGGCTTGCTTTTGATGATTCCTAATATGTATAAAATGGCCGGCGAGCTGCTGCCCGCAGTTTTCCACGTTTCAGCACGTGCACTGGCAACCAGCTCTCTGTCTATCTTTGGTGACCATCAGGACGTTATGGCTACCCGTCAGACCGGCTTTGCATTGCTGGCTGAAGGCAGCGTACAAGAGGTTATGGATCTGGCAGGCGTAGCACATTTGAGTGCTATCAAAGGTCGCGTACCGTTCCTGAACTTCTTTGACGGCTTCCGTACCTCCCACGAAATCCAGAAGATTGAGGTTATGGATTATGCTAACCTCGAAAAGCTGCTGGATAAGGATGCGGTAGACGCATTCCGTAAACGCGGTCTGAACCCGGATAATCCTGTTATCCGCGGCACCGCACAAAACCCGGATATTTACTTCCAGACCCGCGAGGCTGTTAACACCTATTACAATGCTCTGCCGGAAATCGTAGAGGATTACATGGGCGAAATTAGCAAGCTGACCGGCCGTGAATATCATCTGTTCAACTATTACGGCGCTGAGGATGCAGAAGATATCATCATCATCATGGGCTCTGCTTCCGAAACTGTCCGCACTGTTGTTGAAAAGCTCAACGCAGAGGGCAAAAAGGTTGGCGTACTCGTAGTTCACCTGTATCGTCCGTTCAGCATCGAGCACTTCATGGGCGCAATTCCGCAAAGCGTAAAACGTATTGCTGTACTGGACCGCACCAAAGAACCGGGCGCTTTCGGCGAACCGCTGTATCTTGATGTACGTGCTGCCTTCTATGCAAGCGACCGCAAGCCTATGATTATCGGCGGCCGTTACGGCTTGGGCTCCAAGGACCTGCTGCCCGGCGATATCGTAGCTGTATTCGATAATCTGGCAAGTGCAGAACCGAAAAACAATTTCACCATCAGCATCACTGATGATGTAACCAATACCTCTCTGCCGTGCGTAGCAGGCGTGGACGTAACTCCTGCAGGCACCAAGGGCTGCAAATTCTGGGGCTTGGGCAGTGATGGTACTGTCGGCGCCAACAAGAGTGCTATCAAAATCATCGGTGACCACACCGATATGTACGCTCAAGGCTACTTCTCCTACGACAGTAAAAAATCCGGCGGCGTAACTGTTTCCCATCTGCGCTTCGGTCATACTCCGATTATGGCACCGTACCTGATTGATGCTGCCGATTTTGTTGCAGTACACAATCAGTCCTATGTTCATAAATACGATGTAACCGCAGGCCTGAAAAAGGGCGGCACCTTCCTGCTGAACTGCAACTGGAGCGCTGAGGACCTCGACGCACAGCTGCCCGGTCAGCTCAAACGCTACATCGCGAAGAACGATATCAAATTCTACATCATTGATGCTGTTAAGATTGCTCAGGAAATCGGTCTGGGCGGCCGCATCAACATGATTATGCAGTCTGCTTTCTTCAAGCTGGCTGATATTATTCCTCTGGCTGATGCTGTGAAATACCTGAAGGATGCTGTTGAGCATTCCTACGGCAAGAAAGGCCAGAACATTGTCGACATGAACAATGCTGCTATCGACAAAGGCATTGATGCTATTGTTGCTGTTGATGTTCCGGCAAGCTGGGCTGAGGCCGGCGATACTGCTGCCGAAGCTGCAACCGGCAACGAATTCGTTGACAAGCTGCTCGTTCCGATGAACAAGCTGGAAGGCGACAAGCTGCCGGTAAGCGCTTTTGCTGATTATGCAGACGGCACCTTCCCGAGCGGTACTGCCGCTTATGAAAAACGCGGCATCGCTATCGACGTACCGGAATGGCAGATGGACACCTGTATCCAATGTAACCAGTGCGCCTTCGTTTGCCCGCATGCTGCTATCCGTCCGGTTCTCATGACCGAGGAAGAAGCTGCCAAGGCTCCGGCAACTCTGCCGAGCAAGCCTGCTATCGGCGCTAAAGGCCTGATGTTCGGCATTAGCATCTCCCCGCTGGATTGCACCGGCTGCGGCAACTGCGCTCAGGTATGCCCGGCTCCGAAGGGCAAGGCTCTCGTTATGAAACCGCTCGATACTCAGCTTGATAAAGCTGCTGCATGGGAATACAGCCAGAAGGAGGTTGCTCCGAAGGCAAATCCGCTCAACAAGAAGACCATGAAGGGTATTCAGTTCGAGCAGCCGCTGCTTGAGTTTAGCGGTGCGTGCGCAGGCTGCGGCGAAACTCCGTATGCTAAGCTCGTAACCCAGCTGGTTGGCGACCGTATGATGATTGCCAATGCAACCGGCTGTACCTCTATCTGGGGTGCATCCGCTCCGTCCATGCCGTACACCAAAAACTGCAAGGGTCATGGTCCGAGCTGGGCAAACTCCCTGTTCGAGGATAACGCTGAATATGGCTTAGGTATGTTCTTGGGCGTTAAACAATCCCGTGAGCGTGTAGAAGACATGGTAAAAGCTATGCTGGAAGGCGAGCTGCCTGAGGATCTCAAGGCTGCGCTGACCGATTGGCTGGAGCATGTCAACGACAGCGAAGGCACCCGTGAACGTGCCGAAGCGCTGACTGCTGTACTGGAAAAATACAAAGACAACTGCGATAAATGCGCTGCTCTGTATGACGAGAAGCAATTCTTCGTTAAACGCAGCCACTGGATCTTCGGCGGTGACGGCTGGGCTTATGATATCGGCTACGGCGGTCTGGACCATGTACTGGCATCCGGCGAGAATGTCAATGTTATGGTATTCGATACCGAGGTATATTCCAATACCGGCGGTCAATCCTCCAAATCTACTCCGACTGCGGCAATCGCTAAATTTGCTGCCAGCGGCAAAAAGACCAAGAAGAAAGACCTTGGCATGATGGCTATGAGCTATGGCTATGTATATGTTGCACAGGTTGCTATGGGCGCCGACAAGAACCAGACTCTGAAGGCTATTGCCGAAGCAGAGGCTTATGATGGTCCGTCCCTGATTATTGCTTACGCACCTTGCATCAACCATGGCCTGAAGGTTGGCATGGGCTGCAGCCAGCTCGAAGAAAAACGTGCTGTTGACTGCGGTTACTGGGCAACCTACCGCTTCAATCCGGAACTGAAGGAGCAAGGCAAGAATCCGTTCATTCTGGACAGCAAAGAGCCTACCGCAAACTTCCGTGACTTCCTCATGGGCGAAGTTCGTTTCAGCTCTCTGCAGAAGATGTTCCCGGATACTGCGGAAGCATTGTTCGAGAAGACCGAGAAGGACGCTATGACTCGTCTGGACGGCTACAAAAAGCTGGCAGGCAAGGAATAAAACTCTTGCTTAATTAAAAAATAAGCCGTGCTGCGTAAGCGGCACGGTAAAAAGAAAAAATAAAGAACTCTCTACGTGCTCTGCTCATGCAGTGCTTCGTAGGGAGTTCTTTTTATGCTTCAAAACAAAGAAAATCCCGGCATGGCTTATTCAAAAACCATAACCGGGATTTTTTCGTCAAGAAATTATTTTACCAATGCTGCCAACGCTTCCTTATCGTGCAGGCCGACTGCGGATTTTACCAGCTTGCCGCTTTTGAAAACCAACAGGCTGGGGATGCTCATGATAGCAAATTTTTCTGCCAGCTCCGGATTATCATCAACGTTGCATTTGGTAATCTTGATATCGCTGTGCTCCTGAGCGAAGGCTTCCAGAATCGGAGCTTGCATACGGCAGGGGCCGCACCAGGATGCCCAAAAATCAACGAGAACTGTTTGGGTAGAGTTGGTAACCTCCTGCTCAAAGTTTGCTGTAGTAATTTCTAATGCCATAATTATCACTCCTTCAGTGCTTTGGTAAAAATTTTGGTTATTTATTGCTGTTTTCGTCTGTCTGACGATGACGCAAAAACTTTAACGCTGTCAGGCCGGCGCGTGCGCCTTCGTGTACTGCCTTAGCCACCTGCATCAGTCCACCTGTGCAGTCGCCGGCAGCGAAAAGTCCGGGGATGTTAGTCGCTCCGTCGCCATCGATACGGATGAAGCGTCCGTTCAGCTCTGCGCCGAGCTTGCGCGCCATATCGGTGCTGTCTGCCGTGCCTAAGGCAATGAACAAGCCGTCGACGGCCAGCGTGCTGCCGTCGGTAAAGCGGATGCTGCTGAGCTTGCCGTTGCCTTCTACTGCCTGCAGCACAGCGGTGTTTACCTCAAAGCCTGCCGCTTTGGCCGCGTCTCCACTTTGTCCGTTAGTCAGGATGGTGACGCTGCCTGCCAGCTGTTTAAGATAAGCTGCCTCATGCAGAGCGTAGGCACCGTTGCCAAGGACGGCAACCTTTTTCTTGCGAAAGAAGAAGCCGTCGCAAACAGCACAATAGCTTATGCCCTTGCCCTCCAGCTCGATAAGGCCGGGAAGGTTAAGCGTAATATTTTTGCTGCCGGTAGCCAGAACAAGAGCTTCCGTTTGCAGCTGCTCGGCCGTATTCTTTAAGCTGAGTGTGAAGCAGTCGGTGTATTCCACGCCGAGAACCTCATCCTGCAAAATTTCTACGCCCAGAGAGCGTGCCTGCTCCAGTCCTGCTGCATAAAGCTTGGCTCCGGAAGCGGCAATGCCGTAGTAGTTGTCGATTTTATGTGCCTTAGCCAGTGCGCCGGGGCCGTTTTCAATGATGCATACCTTTTGACCGGCGCGCGCCAGATAAAGGGCGGCGCTTACTCCGGCGGGACCGCCGCCGATAATAATTGCTTGCTTAATATTGTTAGTCATAGGCAGCCTCCTGTAAATATAAACTGAGATAAAACGGAAAATTATTCTTTATTTTATTATAACTCAGTTTGCAAAATTTTTCTGCAAAATAATAGTGAATTAGCAGTTGGCAGAGGTGCTGTTATCTTTTGGTTTATCAGCTTCGGATTGTGCTTTGGCAGGCTGTTCGGTAACATTTTCCTGCAGCGGAGTTTCAAAATAAAGACTGGTGCTGGGGAAGGCGCAGCTTACGCCCACCTCTTCAAGCAGCTCCAATGTATGCAGGTTGATTTCCTGCATAATGTTGAGGTATTCGAGGTGCTTGCCTGTTTTGGCGTAGCAGACAACACGTATATCAAGGCTGCTGCTGTTATAGGTGAGGAAATGAACGCGTACATCATTTTCATCAATAAGCGTGAGATCCTCCAGATAATTTTTCAGTTTGAAGATAAATTCCTCGATTTGGGCAGCCGTTGTACCGTAGGTCAGGCCAAGCGTAAAGTCGATGCGGCGACGTTCGCGCAGCGTATAGTTGGTAATCGGCGTGTTGCTGAGGAGGGAGTTCGGAATATAAACAAGCTCCTGCGGAAAGGTGCGGATACAGGTGCTGCGGAAGGAAACGCTTTCTACGATACCTTCGATGCCGTTGGCTTTAATCCAGTCACCGATTTTAAAGGGCTTGTCGAGCAGGATTATCATACTGCCGAAAACGTTGGCCAACGCATCCTTGGCTGCAAATGCAACAGCCAAAGAGCCGATGCTTAGGGAGGCGATGAAGGCGCTGATATCGTAATTCCATTCGCGGGCTACGGTTACAAAGCCCAGCATGATGATAATCATACGGAAAACAGTCGCGAGAATGTTGGCGATGGCTTCATCGGTCTGGATACCGAATCTTTCCAGCAAATCGAAGAAAACGCCGTGCGTTGTATCAATCAGGTTATACAGGCCCCAGAAAAAGTTGGTGACAATGATCGTTCGCAGAATGCGGTCGGTAAAGCTGAAATCGTGTACTGATGCCAACGGCGACAGGTTGATTGCCGCATAGAACGCGATAATAAAGAGTGCAATGTTGATAGGTGTCTCAAAGGCGTTAAGAAAATCCTCGCCGTAGCCGAAGGATACCTTGTTATTCAGACGGCGTAAAAGGCGGATGAAAAAGTTTTTATAAATGTAGCGGACAACGGTAAAGAAAAGAAAGGCACTTATGGAAGGGTACCATGGTTTAAGAGTAAGCAATATATCGTTCACGAGGGAACCTCCTTGGTTAAGAATTATTCAGCTTAACTAATTTTAGCATTTTCTGCGATACCGCACAACGATTTTACATTTATTTCTAATTCTCGTGACACTTTAGTAAACTTGTATGTTTATGGATGTGGTATAATTAATACAATATAAATAGACGGAGGCATGTTATGGAACTGCTGGTTGAGCGTACATTTGCAATCTTCATAGCTATATCGGGACCGATACTGACAATATTTGACCTTCCGGGGAATACTTTACTCTTGCTGACATCCTTGATGTTTGCTTTTTTTGATGAGGTACTTTATTTTAACGGCAGACTGCTGTCTGCTATGGTGCTTATTTATGCTTTGGGTGAATTTTGGGAGTTCTGCGTCGGCCTTTTCGGCATCAAACGCAGTAAGGTATCTTGGTTCGCGGTTATTTTCATTGCCTTGGGAAGCTTTGCCGGCACTCTGCTCGGTACATTGATTTTCCCGATATTAGGCTCGTTGCTCGGCGGTATGGCCGGTGCCTTTGCGGCTGCGTTTGCCTATGAGCTGGCGCATACGGGTGTTTCGGCAGCTGCTATGCAGTTGGCGTGGACGGCAGCGAAGATGCGCTTTTTTGCAATGGTCGGCAAGCTGGCAGCAGGTATTGCTTTAGCTGCTCTGCTCTTGAAGCAGGTAGTGTTTTTTTAAATATATAATATAATTTAATGAGAGGTGTACAATATGGAATTTACTTTCGCACATAACAACTTTAATGTGTTGGATTTGGAAAAAAGCCTGAAGTTTTACGAGGAGGCTTTGGGCCTGAAGGAGGATCATCGTAAGGAGGCTGCGGACGGCAGCTTTATTCTGGTATATCTGACGGACGGCAAAACTCCGCATCTGCTGGAGCTTACCTGGCTGCGTGACCGCAAGGAAGCTTATAATCTGGGCGAAAATGAATTCCATCTGGCATTTTTGGCAGATGATTACGAAGCAGCGCATGCTAAGCATAAGAAAATGGGCTGCATCTGCTACGAAAATCCTGCTATGGGAATTTACTTTATTACCGACCCTGATAATTATTGGCTGGAAATTGTACCGAAGAACAAATAAGCGCATAAAAAAGCGTCAAGGTCCGGGAGGTAGATGTCATGAAACACAAGCTGTGTCTGCATGGGCTGGAAGTAAAAAACCAGGCGCAGCTGCTTAATCTTGCCAAAAGGCTGCTGCCTGGCAGTACCGTCAAGGTAAAAATCAAAGAAAAATATTTCAACGATAATGATATGTATAAATATCGCCTGACACGTTTTACGCCGGAAAATATTGACGGTGTGCGCTTGTATTGTGCCTGGGGCACTTTGCTTGTGAGCGACAAGCTGCTGGCGATAGCGGATATCATTATTGAATTTGAATGTCATAATGCAGAAGCTGTTGACAGTCTGCTGCAGAAGCTGTTGGCTTCCAAAACAAAATTTGTTTTGGAAGAGCCGGACTTTTCGCAGCGTTTAGACCAGCTGCGAGGCTGCTTTGACCAAAAGCAGCTGGCAGCCTACGATGCGGACAGTGCTATGAGTCTTTTGTATTGCCATCTTCCGTGGCAGGTTTATTATGTAAGCAAGCTGTGGCAGGAGGTTTTGAGCCGCGGCCCGGAACGCAGCCTGATGCGTCAGCTGCGGGTAAAGCTCAGACGTCTGCGCTCGCTGCTGACTCTATGCAAGCCGCTGCTGCCTGAGCAGGAGGCGGTGCACTGGCAGGGAGTGTTGAAGGCGAGCACCAATCGTTTGGGTGATGTGCGGGAGTACGATGTGGCGCTGCAAATCTGTTCACGCCTGCAGCGCAGCCGGGAGCAGGCGGAAGCTGCGCTGCCGCAGCTTACGGCTGCGCTGACGCAGCTGCGCAGTACGGCTGCAGCTAAGGCGCTGCGCGGACTGAGGCTGAACCGCTTGACGTTGGAGCTGGCCCGTTTGCTTTTGTGGCTGTACAGCGTGCCTGCGCCTGAAAAGGAGCTGACATTGGCAGAGTTTTTGTCACGTCGCTTCGGTAACTGGTATGACAAGCTGATGGAGCTGCCGGAAAAATATCCCGATTTGCATAATATGGAGCAGCTGCACCGCATCCGCATCAAGCTCAAGCGCTTCCGTTATGCGCTGCAGAGCGTGCCGGAGCTGGCTCCGGAAGCAAGCCTTTTGCGTAGCCTGAAGTATCTGCAGGATATGCTGGGCCTGCTGCACGATGATTATATCAACACCATGATGGTAGAGAAGCTGGTGGCGGCACCTCCCAAAATCAAAGAGCTGCGCTATGAAGCAGCCTTGTTCAGCGGCTGGGAGCAGGCTAAGGCCGATGCGGCGCTGGAAGCATTGCCGCAGCAGTGGGAAGCCTTCAGCAGCCAGCTGACGGAGTGGAAAAACAAAAATCTTTAATGCTGTGCTTAATTTTATCGTTAGCGGAAAAGATTTGTAAAGTTTTTATGGTAACGCTTGCACTTGTTGGCACGAAAGACTATAATTAAACACATATTAAGCATATAGGGAGGAGAATTTCCATGAAAAAAATATTAATGCTGGTTACAATGATTATGATGCTGGCTGTCAGCGCAGTTTGCAGCGCATCCAACGGTAAAGTGCTGGACGCAGAGGAAGTTATCGTTGACAAATTTATCAACGGCGGCAACTATAAGGCAGTTACCTCCATGATGACCGAGGATATGCAAAAGAACTGGGATGAAAAGGCTTACAATAATCTGCATGCACAGCTTGCTAAGGATTTCGGTAAGCTGACCACCAATCAACTGATTGTTGTTGAAAAACATAATGGCGCAGACGTGCTGCTGTATCAGGTTGCTGCAGAGAAAAAACCGGCTGCCCGCTTCGTATATCTTTTCAAGCTGAACGGCGAGAAGCCTTTGCTGAATGATTTCAGTGTAATGCTGCCGCAGCAGAAAGAAGCAGCCAAGGAAGAAGCAAAAAAATAAATTTTATATTAAAAAGCTGACGACAGAGCTATACTATGGCAGTATACTCTGTCGTTTTTGGTTGAATTTTTTAGCTGGCTGTTATGGGAAATACTGCACTTCCTTATGCAATTTCTTGACTGTACTTTATAGCTGTTATATAATATTGAAGAATATAAGAGGTCTTTTAGTGCAGAAAAGTTTAATGGCATTAGATTGACAAAAATCTTGTAGGGCTTGCAACCTTTCGATCATAATGGTGTGGCGAAACGGTGCAGGCTCTCTCTTGTTTATGGAGGCACGTATTATGCAGCCGGTAAAAATTCGTATTTTGAGTACAACGAAGGATGAGGGCAGTGAGGCTCAGGCTTCTGAACAAAAGTATACGGGTATGATGACGGAAAAAGGCGGCAAATACTACGTAATCTATAAGGAGGATGAACAGTCCGGTCTGGATAATACCAAGACAACGCTGAAATGGGACGATGAGCACGTTATAGTCATGCGCAGCGGCAGCGTGGACCACAGACAGGAATTCCGCCGTGGATATGTAGATAAAAGCCTTTATCAGACACCTTATATGAAAATTCCTCTGACGACGGAAACCAGTTATGTATATACCCGTTTCCGTAACGGCATGTGGCAGCTGGAAATGGAATATACCTTGTATCATGATGATAAGCCTTATGGCGAGATGAAGATTTTAATTGAGGTTGAGGAAATTTAATATGAAAATAGGCTTTGATAATCAAAAATATTTGACCATGCAATCTGAGCATATCAGAGAGCGCATCAGTAAATTCGGCGATAAGCTTTATCTGGAATTCGGCGGCAAGCTGTTCGATGATTACCATGCTTCCCGCGTACTGCCGGGCTTTGCTCCGGACAGTAAGCTGCAGATGCTTCTGCAGCTGGCGGATCAGGCAGAGATGATTATTTCCATCAATGCCGATGATATTGAAAATAATAAGGTGCGTCACGATTTAGGCCTGACCTACGATTTGGACGTACTGCGTCTGGTAAAGGTTTACCGTTCTAAGGGACTTTATGTCAGCAGCGTTGTTATTACGCAATATAAGGGCCAGAAATCTATCGAAAGCTTCAAGAATAAGCTGGAGGCTTTGGATATCAAGGTTTATTACCATTATCCGATTGAAGGCTATCCGCATAATGTGGAGCATATTGTCAGCGATGCTGGCTATGGCCAGAACGATTATGTAGAAACTACACGTCCGCTGGTAGTTGTTACTGCGCCCGGTCCCGGCAGCGGCAAGATGGCTACCTGTCTGTCACAGCTGTATCATGAAAATAAGCGCGGCATTAAGGCCGGTTATGCTAAATTCGAAACCTTCCCCATCTGGAATCTGCCTTTGAAGCATCCTGTAAATATGGCTTACGAGGCTGCTACGGCGGATTTGCAGGATGTTAATATGATTGACCCCTTCCATTTGGAGGCCTATGGCGTAACCACGGTAAATTATAACCGTGACGTTGAAATTTATCCTGTACTGGCAGCAATTTTTGAAGGCATTTACGGCTATTGCCCGTACAAATCGCCTACCGATATGGGCGTTAATATGGCAGGCAACTGCATTTGTGATGATGAGGTCTGCTGTGAGGCTTCCCGTCAGGAAATTATCCGCCGCTATTATCAGTCCCTGAACCGTCTGGCTCTGGATGAGGCCAGCAAGCAGGAGGTTTATACGCTGGAGCTGCTGATGAAGCAGGCTAAGGTCAGCGTAAATGACCGCCGCGTTGTTACCGTAGCCAAGCAGGTTGCGGAAGAACGCAAGTGCGCTGTTATTGCGCTGGAGCTTGCCGATGGCAGAATTGTTACCGGCAAAACTACGGATTTGCTGGGACCTGCTAGTGCCGTGCTGCTGAACGCTATTAAGGAACTGGGCGGTATTGCGGATGAAATGCACCTGATTTCGCCGACCTACATCAACCCGATTCAGAATCTGAAAACACGCTACCTTGGCAGCAGCAATCCGCGTCTGCATATGGATGAGGTGCTGATAGCGCTTTCTATGTGTGCTGCAACGGACAGTCTGGCTAAGCTGGCGCTGGAAAAGCTGCCGGAGCTGAAGGGCTGCCAGGCACATTCCACCGTTATGCTGACAGAGGGAGATTTCAAGGTATTTAAAAAGCTGGGCGTTGAACTGACTAATGACCCTATTTACGAAACAAAATAAGCAATAAATAAAGAGAAGGAGAGATTTTGCTTTGGATATAAAGGATTTATTAGCCGCTGCCATTAAAGATGCAGCGCAAAAAGCTATCGATAATGGCACTTTGAAACCGGGTACTTTGCCCGAGGTTATGCTGGAGGTTCCGCCACAAAAGGAATTCGGCGATTTTGCGACTAACTTTGCAATGCAGTCTGCCCGCAGCCTGCATTGTGCACCGCGTCAGATTGCACAGGCTGTTGTAGATAATCTGGACTGTGCTTCCGTAGATAAAATGGAAATTGCCGGCCCCGGCTTCATCAATTTCTATCTGAAACAAAACTGGACCGCTGATTTGCTGGCAGGCATTCTGGCTGCCGGTGAAAACTACGGCAATCTGCCTGCTAACGGCTTGGGCCGCGTGCAGGTTGAATATGTAAGTGCTAACCCCACCGGCCCGCTGCATGTAGGCCATGCCCGCGGTGCCGCAGTCGGCAGTGCTATGGTTAACCTGTTGCGTGCTGCAGGTTATGATGTTGAAAGCGAATACTATATCAATGACGCCGGCAATCAGATGAACAATCTGGCAGCTTCTGTCAATGCACGTTATCTGCAGCTGTTGAAGCTGGAGGAAATGGGCGGCGTTCCTGCCGACCTGACCGTTAAACAGCTGGACGAAATGCCGACCGGTATTCCTTTCCCGGAAAACGGCTATCATGGTTATGATATCATTGAAACCGCTCAGCGTATTATCCGTATCTATGGCAAGGAATTCGTTGCTTTAGAGGAAAAAGAGCGTCTGGCTAAATTCCTGGAGATTGCTTATAAAGAAAAGCTGGCAGGCCTGAAAGAGGACTTGGAAGCTTTCGGCGTAACCTTTGATGTATGGTTCAGCGAGCAATCCCTGCATGATGCCGATAAAATCCGTGAGGCTTGCAAATTCCTTGAGGAAAAAGGCTGCGTTTATGAAAAGGATGGCGCAAAATGGTTTAATTCCACCGCTTACGGTGATGACAAGGACCGCGTTGTTATCCGTGACAACGGCGTATCCACTTACTTTGCTGCCGATATTGCATATCACCGCAACAAATTCGAGCGCGGCTTCGACCGCATCATCAACCTGTGGGGGGCTGACCACCATGGTTATATTGCCCGCGTGAAGGCTGCTGTAAGTGCTTTGGGCTTTGATGCCGATAAGCTGGAGGTGCTGCTGCTGCAAATGGTACGCCTGTACCGCAACGGCGATATCGTTAAGCTGTCCAAGCGTACCGGCGAAACCATCACTCTGCGCGAGCTGATGGATGAGGTTGGCGTTGATGCGGCACGTTACTTCTTCTGCATGCGCTCCTTAGACAGCCAGCTGGATTTTGATATGACTCTGGCTACCGAAAAATCCAATGAGAACCCGGTTTATTATATCCAATATGCGCATGCGCGTATCTGCAGCATTGCCCGTCAGCTGGCCGAAGCAGGCATTGAAGCTATTGCTCTTGACGAGCTGAAGCTGGATACTCTGCAGGCTCCCGAAGAGCTGGCGCTGGTTAAAAAGCTGGGCGAATATCCGGAACTGCTTGCCCGTGCAGCCCGCGAACGCGCTGTACATCATGTGGCAACCTATACCTACGAGCTGGCAACCCTGTTCCACTCCTTCTATAACCAATGCCGTATTCTGGGCGTAGATACAGACTTACAACAAGCCCGCATTGCTTTGGTTAAGGCAGTTGGTCACACCATCCGTCATGCTTTGGGTATTCTGGGCGTTTCTGCTCCGGAAAGAATGTAATTTAAGAAATTCTTTTGCAGGTGGTAGAGTCCGTGAGGCTTTGCCGCCTGCAGTGAGTTTAGATACAATTTAATATTTTTGTAGCATTTTATGAAATCTGAGGGGGTTAAAAATCATGACTACTAATACCAAGTACATTTTTGTGACAGGCGGTGTTGTTTCTTCTTTGGGCAAGGGCATCACTGCTGCGTCTTTGGGCCGTTTGCTGAAAAGCCGCGGCTATAGGGTTACTATCCAGAAGTTCGACCCGTATATCAATATTGACCCGGGCACAATGAGCCCGTATCAGCATGGCGAGGTTTTTGTAACCGACGACGGTGCGGAAACTGACCTTGACTTGGGACATTACGAACGCTTTATTGATATCAACCTGTCCAAAAACTCCAATACGACCACAGGCAAGATTTACCAGAGTGTAATAAATAAAGAACGCCGTGGCGATTATCTTGGCGGTACCGTACAGGTTATTCCGCATATCACCAATGAAATCAAGGAGCGCGTTTTCCGCGTAGGCCAACAGGATAATGCCGACTTCGTTATTACGGAAATCGGCGGTACTGTAGGTGATATTGAAAGCCTGCCGTTTTTGGAAGCCATCCGTCAGGTAAAAAAGGATGTCGGCAAGAACGATGTGCTTTATATTCATGTTACGCTGGTACCGTATATTTCCGCAGCCGGTGAGCTGAAAACCAAACCGACTCAGCATAGCGTCAAAGAGCTGCGCAGCATCGGTATTTCTCCGGATATTATCGTTTGCCGCAGCGAAAAGCCTATCTCTAAGGAAATGCGCGAAAAAATGGCTATGTTCTGCGACGTAGACCCCGACGCAGTTATTCAAAACCTTACCGCAAGAAGCATTTACGAGGTACCTATGCTCATGGAGGAGCAGGGACTTGATACCATTGTCCTGCGCAAGCTGGAAATGGAGGACAAGCCGAAGGATATGCAGGGCTGGCATGATATGGTGGCCCGCATCCTGAAAAAATATGACAAGAAGGTAACTATCGCGGTAGTCGGCAAATACGTTGCTTTGCAGGATGCTTATATTTCCATTACCGAATCCTTGCGTCATGCAGCAGTTGCCAATGAAGCCGAGCTTGATATCCATTGGGTAAATGCAGAAGAAATCGAAGCAGATGATACGGATATGGATAAGGTTATGGCCAGTGTTGACGGCATTCTGGTGCCGGGCGGCTTCGGTAACCGCGGTATTGAAGGCAAGATTAAGGCTATTCAATATGCACGTGAGCACAAGATTCCGTTCTTCGGTATCTGCCTGGGCATGCAGTGCGCAGTAATTGAATTTGCCCGTCACGTCTGCGGTATGGCTGATGCCAACAGCTCAGAGTTCAATCCGAACAGCACACATCCTGTTATCGACCTGATGCCGGAACAGCTTGATGTTGAGGATTTGGGCGGTACGATGCGTCTGGGACTGTATCCGTGTAAGGTTTATCCCGATACGCTGACCAGCAAGGCTTACAATGCAGAGCTGATTTACGAACGTCATCGTCATCGTTATGAGTTCAACAATGCTTTCCGTGAGGAAATTGTGGGCAAGGGATTAGTTCTTGGCGGCACACTGCCTAATGGCCGTCTGGTAGAGATTGTTGAATTGCCTGAGAGTGAGCATCCGTGGTTCCTCGGTGCGCAATTCCATCCTGAATTTAAATCCCGTCCGACAAATCCGCATCCGTTATTCAGAGAGTTTGTGGGTGCGGCGGTAAAACATCACAAATAAGGTTATCCTGAAAGCGCTGAGCTTAAGCCGACGATGCTTTCGGACAATAAGAATACTCCTCTTAGGCACCTTAGGCGCAATTGCCGTAAGGCATACGCCTGAGGGGAGTTTTTGCTTATGTTATACTAAAAATTAGAGAGGAGAGTGATTGAATGCTTAAGAAAATTTTTATCAGTGCGGTATTGATTCTGGCTGTGTTGAGCTTTGTCGTTTCGTTGCTCAAGGGAAATAACAATGCCGAGAAAACTGTTACTGTACCTGACCGTGTGGCCGTAATCAATATTTCCGGTACGATTATCAGCGGTGCGGACAGCAAGGACAATATTTTCAGCCAGACCAATAGTGTAACAAGCGGCAGCATTATGAAGCAGATTCGTGAGGCTGCGGCTGATGACAGCGTCAAAGCATTAGTCCTGCGTATTGACAGCAGCGGCGGCAGTGCTACGGCTGCGGAAGAGGTTGGACGTGAACTGAAGCGCTTTAAGGAGAAAACCAAAAAGCCGATAGTTGCAACTATGGGCAATACCGGTGCCAGCGCTGCCTATTGGATTGCAGCCTGCGCCAGTGACAAGGTTTATGCCAACGCTACAACGCTTACTGGCAGTATCGGTGTGTATATGCCGTACATGAATACGGAGGAGCTGTTCAAGAAAATAGGCATCACCAGCAATAAGATTAAAAGCGGGCCCTATAAGGATATTATGAGCAGTGACAGACCGATGACACCGGAGGAGCAGGCTATTTTGCAGAACATCGTCAACGAAATCTACGAGCAGTTCGTGACAACTGTTGCCGTAGGACGCAAGATGGAAGAAAGCAAGGTAAAAACTTTGGCTGACGGCCGTGTTTATACCGGTCTGCAGGCTAAGAACCTTGGCTTGGTAGATGAAATCGGTGATTATTACGATGCGCTTGCCGCAGCAGGTGAATTGGGCAAGATTAAGCCGGGTACCGACGGACTGCCGCCGGTGAAGGCTAAGGAAAAACAGCAGCCGTGGGAGTTTCTGCTCAGCGCTCATATTGCGGAGCTGATTAAAACAGAGCTTGTAAACCAGCTGACAGGCAGTCTGCAGCAGAGCGGGGCGCCGGCAGGCGGTATGACGAGGTGATGAGCTATGAGGCGCAAAACCTTTGAGGTACTTTTTGAGCCCGGTGCAGGCATGGCTGCGATTGCCAAGCAGCCTTCTCTTTGGCGCAGTGCTTTTTATTTCACTCTAAGCTTCAGCTTTTTTGGCGTAGCAACAAACTGCTGGCTGCTGGATTCGCCGCTGGAGGTGCGCTTCGGCATTATTATCGCTACGGTGCTGATTGCGGGAACAGCTTTAACGCTTTACGGCTTTTTGCTGCACGGTATTATGGAAACCTTCGGTGCGCTGGCAGGCGACCCGGTCGGGCTCATCTGCCTTTTGGGGTATACGACGCTGCCGTTTCTGCTGCTCACACCGGGGGCCTTGCTTGCTGGCAGGATGGGGCTTAACGGCTTGCCGCTTTTAGGTGTACTGTTTCTCATTGGCTGTCTGTGGATGCTGTATCTTCTGGTGCGGTCATTGGAGGCAGTGTACCTTGTAGATGCTTTCCGTGCAGGTGTAACCGTAGTGTTCAGCCTGTTTTTGCTGTATATTGTCTTTGTTTTGCCGTGGCAGGTTTGCCTGATGCTGTTGCTGTAAATAAAATTTAGATTGATTAATCAGCATAAACGTGTCATAATAAAGGTTGGACATAGAGTTAATTCTCTTGCGCTGCGCAAGCAGTGCTATTACCATATGAAATTATATTAAGGAGTGTTGTGAAGAATGAACAGAGAGCTTTCTTTGGAATTTGTACGTGTAACCGAGGCGGCAGCTATTGCCTGCGGTCATCTTGTAGGCAGAGGCGACAAGAACGGTGCTGACGGTCTGGCTGTTGACGCTATGCGCGCAGCTTTTGATACCGTAAACATTAAAGGTACCGTTGTTATTGGCGAAGGCGAAATGGATGAAGCACCGATGCTGTATATCGGCGAAGAAGTAGGTGCCGGCGGCCCTGAGGTTGATATCGCTGTTGACCCGATTGAAGGTACCAACTTGGTTGCTAAAGGACAAAACGGCGCTATCGCAGTTATTGCTATCGCTCCGCGTGGCTGCCTGCTGCATGCTCCTGATATGTACATGGATAAAATTGCTGTCGGCCCCCGTGCTAAAGGCTGCATCGATATCAATGCTCCGATCAGTGAAAACTTGGCACGCGTTGCTAAAGCAATGGACCGTAAAGTAAGCGACCTGAACGTAGTTCTGCTGGACCGCGAACGTCATTACGGCCTGATGGACGAAATCCGTAAAGCCGGCGCACGTATCTCCCTGATTACCGACGGCGATGTTAACCCGATTGTTGAATGCTGCATTGAAGGCAGCGGCGTGCATATGTACGTTGGTAAGGGTGGCGCTCCGGAAGGTGTTCTGGGTGCTGCTGCTGTTAAATGCCTGGGCGGCGATATGCAAGCTCGTCTGGTTCCCGAAGACGAAGCACAGGCTCAACGTTGCCTGAAGATGGGTATTGCTGATGTTAACAAGGTGCTGACTCTGGATGATCTGGTAAAAGGCGATGACTGCATGTTTACTGCTACCGCTATTACCAACTGCAACATGCTGAACGGTCTGCGTTACTTCGGCGACGGCGTACGTACTCATACTATTTCTGCCCGTTACAAAACCGGCACTGTACGTTTCGTTGATGCTATTCACAGCCTGGACCGCAAAGTACTTGCTGTTAAGCTCTGATTTTAAAACAGATTATAGGGCTGTTACGTTTGTAACAGCCCTATTTATCAATTTGTATAGCCTATGGAAAATTTATTAGTCAATAAGGTTGCCGCTGTCAAGGAAGTGCGGCAGGCAGCCGAATATCAAAAGAAAAAACAGGCCTGTATTTTAACCGGGTTGGCTGGAAGCAGCAAGCCGGTCTTTTTTGCTGCCGCAGATAAGCTGCTGGGCGGCAAGGGCAGTATGGCCTTTATTACTGCTTCGCGTGAGGAAATCCGTACCTATCGCCGCGAGCTTAACTATCTGTACCCGGATTTACCTATGCAGGAGCTTTATCCTGTAAGTTTGCCGCGTGTGCAGGCCGATACGCAGAGCCTGGAGCTGCAGGCCGGACGTGCGGCTGCACTGCGCTTTCTGAGCGGTGAGGAGCGTGGCATTGTTTTCATTACAGCAGAGGCGCTGCAGCAAAAGCAGCTACGTCCGAGCGGTATGTCCGGCAAGGCGCTGCAGCTCGCTGTCGGCGAGGAGCACGAACAGCGTAATATAGCTGCCGCGCTGCTTGATTTGGGCTATGAGCGTACAGAGCAGGTTGATGCTTTGGGACAGTTCTGTCTGCGCGGTGATATTCTGGACGTGTACCCGATTAACAGCAGTGCGGCGGTACGCATAGAATGGTTCGACAATGAGCTTGACGCTATGCGCAGCTTTGATGTTGACACCCAGCGCAGTCTGCAGACTCTCACCAGTATCAAAATTGCTCCGCTGAAGGTGGATGAAAGCTTCAGCTATGATGCCGATATCTTTGAATATTGCGCTGCGGATACTATGGTAGTTGTTGATGAGCCGGTGCATGTTTTCAGTATGCTGGAAAAGCTGGACAAGGAAAACAAGGAGCATGCTTCCGAGCTTTTCGGCAAGCAGGAGCTTATAGAGCAGCTTGCCGCTAACGGTGCTGTGCTGGTATCGGCGTTGGGACACAGCTATCTGCAGCAGCTGCCTTCGCTGAATATACCGGTGCGCGCGGTTGCGCCGTATAATAAGAATACTAATTTGCTGATGGAGGATTTGCAGAACTGGCTGGCGGAGGGAATTACGCCGCTGATTATGCTTTCCGGCAGCATTAAGGCCCGTGGCTTTGCGGATAATCTGCGCAACTACGGCTTAAAGGGACATTTTGCCCAAAAGAGCTTTGAGGCGGGAGTCATCAATGTAACCTACGGCGATTTGGATCACGGCTTTCGCTTCTGGGATGAAGAATGGCTGCTGCTGACAGAAAATGATATTTTCGGCATGCAGAAGCGCAAACGCTTGCATACTAAAAATCAGGGCCAACAGCTACAGTATTTTTCGGATATTAAGGCCGGAGATTACGTTGTTCATAAGGTTCATGGTATCGGCCGTTATATAGGCGTAGAAAACGTCGAGGTTGACGGCATCCACCGTGATTATTTGCTTTTGGCCTATGCCGGTGACGATAAGCTCTATGTTCCTGTTGAGCAGGTCGGTATGCTGCATAAATATGTCGGCAGCGAGGGCAGTGTGCCGCGCTTGTCGAAAATGGGCGGCAATGACTGGAAACGCACTACGGCCAAGGCTGCTAAGGCGATTACGGAGCTGGCGGAGGAGCTGCTGCGTCTGTATGCACAGCGGCAGATTATGCCGGGCCATGCTTTTTCGCCGGACTGTCAGCTGCAAAAGGACTTTGAAGCAGCTTTTCCTTACGAGGAAACACCGGACCAGCTGAAGGCGATTGCCGAAATCAAGGCTGATATGGAAAAGCCGCAGCCGATGGAACGTCTGCTCTGCGGTGATGTTGGTTACGGAAAAACTGAGGTAGCCTTGCGTGCTGCCTTTAAGGCTGTGCTTGACGGCAAGCAGGTGGCGGTGCTGGCGCCTACAACAGTGCTGGCACAGCAGCATTATATTACCTTCAAGGAGCGCGTGCGCAATTTCGGCGTAGAGGTTCGCTTGCTGAACCGCTTTTGTACGCCGAAGGAGCAGCGCACTGTTCTGCAGGAGGTTGCCGACGGTAAGGTTGATATTCTTATCGGTACGCACCGTCTGCTGCAGCCGGATGTGAATTTTACCAGCCTCGGCCTGCTGATTATCGATGAAGAGCAGCGCTTCGGTGTTGCCCAAAAGGAAAAAATCAAGAAATGGCATCTCGGCATAGATGTTTTGTCGCTTTCTGCGACACCTATTCCGCGTACTTTGCATATGGCATTGGTCAACGGCCGTGATATGAGCGTTATCGAATCGCCGCCGGAGGATCGCTTGCCTGTTGAAACCTATGTCAGCGAATATAACGACGGCATGATTAAGGAGGCGCTGGAGCGTGAGCTGCGCCGCGGCGGCAGAATTTACTATATCAGCAACCGCGTGAGTGCTTTGGAGCCTTTGGCTGCCAAGCTGCGCCGTCTGGTACCGGGCATCAGCATCAAAATTGCCCACGGGCAGATGAATGAGGACGCATTAGAGGATGCCATGATTACCTTCTATGAGGGCGGCTGCGACGTGCTTTTGTGTACGACGATTGTGGAAAACGGTCTGGACGTACCTTTGGCGAATACGATTATTATCGACGGTGCCGACAACTTCGGCCTTTCGCAGCTCTACCAGATGCGTGGCCGTGTAGGACGCAGCTCGCGTCTTGCTTATGCTTACTTTGTGTATCAGCCTAATAAGGCGCTGAGTGAAATTGCCGAAAAGCGTCTGCAGGCTATCCGTGATTTTACGGAGCTGGGCGCAGGCTTTAAGATTGCTATGCGTGACTTGGAAATCCGCGGTGCCGGCAATCTGCTGGGACCGCAGCAGCACGGACATATTACCGGTATAGGCTTTGCCGCTTATTGCGAGATGCTGGAAAAAACCATTGAGCGCCTGAAAAATGGCAAGGAGGCCGAGCCTGAGCCGGAGCCGGTTCTGGAAATTCAGGCAGAGGCCTATATTCCGGACAGCTATATTCCGGATCCGCGTTATAAAATGGAGCTGTATCGTCGCTTCAGCGAGCTGGAATATTCACAGCGGGAGGATTTTCTGGACGAAATTATCGACCGCTTCGGCAATCCGCCGCCGGAGGTGGAAATGCTCTGGCGTTTGGCAGCGCTTAAGGGCTTGTGCCGAGTGCTGAAAATACGTGGCGTAAATGTGCGTCAGGGAATTATCCGCCTGACCTTCGGTGAGAAGGCACAGGTAAACCCGGAGGCAGTTCTGAAGCTGCTGATGCAGCATCCTAAGACGATGACATTGAAAAACGGTCAGGAGCAGCAGCTGACGTACAGAATGGGTACGTCAAAGCAGGAGCCCCTGGCGTGGCTGGAGCAGACTTTGCCTGCTCTGATATTGGAAGATTGATTAAAGGAGGTGAAAGCAGGAGATGAGCAGTGATAAATTTTTGCGCGGCGCAATGATTCTGACATTGGCAGGACTGATGGTAAAGGTTATCGGTTCTGTGAACCGCATCCTGCTTTCACGTCTGCTGGGCGGCGAGGGTATCGGTCTGTACCAGATGGCCTATCCCGTATACCTTTTGCTGCTTGCGATTTCTGCGGCCGGCATTCCGGTGGCAATATCGATTATTGTCGCAGGCTTTCTGGCACAGAAGGATTATGCTAATGTGCGTCAGGTGTTTCGTGTTTCGTTGCGCCTGATGGCCTGCGTGGGCGCTGTGCTGGCGGTTTGTCTGGTGTTGGCGGCTGGCTGGCTGGTGGATGCCGGCGTTATTACCGATGCGCGTGCCTACTATTCGCTTATAGCGCTGACACCGGCAATTTTCTTTGCTACGATTTTAGCCAGCTTCCGCGGCTATTTTCAGGGACATCAGCTGATGACACCGCCTGCGGTATCGCAGATTGTAGAGCAGTTTATCCGCGTAGTGACGATGGTGGTGCTGGCGTATGTGCTGCTGCCCTACGGTCTGGAATACGCTGCTGCCGGCGCTGCCTTCGGCGCTGTCCCGGGCAGCTTGACCGGTCTTGTGGTTATGGGCTGCTTTTATCGCTATTACCGCAAGCAATGGCAGACTGATGCAGTGAAGATGCAGGCACCTGCTGCCGGGCTTGTGCGCAGCAGCGCATTGATTAAGCGCCTGCTGCTGTTGGCGTTGCCTGTTTCCTGCGCTAATATCCTGGTGCCTGTTACCAGCAGCATTGACGTATTGCTGGTGCCCGGCCGATTGATTGACAGCGGTCTTAGTGTGGAGCAGGCGACGGCGCAGTTCGGCTATCTGGCAGGCATGGCACAGCCATTGCTGTTAATGGCCACGATACCGACGATGTCGCTGGCAACAAGCCTTGTGCCTGCTGTTTCCGAAGCCTTTGCTTTGAATAAATGGCAGATTATCGAGCAAAAGGCGGCAACCGCGATGAAGTTGTGCTGCCTGATAACAGTGCCTGCTTCCGTAGGCATGTGGGTATTGGCGGAGCCTATCAGCTGTCTGCTGTACGGTACGGCGAAGGCTGGCGTTGCTATTATGCATTCGGCACCTGCCATCTGCCTTTTAGGCCTGCAGCAGGTTACAACCGGTATGCTGCAGGGAATGGGGCACACCAATCTGCCGATGCTGAATATGCTTATCGGTATTGCAGCCAAGCTGGTTGCCGTCTGTCAGCTGACGAATGCGGAATACGGTATTGCCGGCGCAGCATGGGCAACGAATATTAACTTTGGCGTGACGGCGCTGTTGAATATTATAGCGTTGTATAAATTCAGTATAAGATTTTCCTGGCTCAGTATTGCGAAAATCATCGCCGCCGCAGCGGTGATGGGTGCTGTGGCCGTAGAAGCGCATGTGCTGCTTGGCGGTGCATCGCCTGCTTTGGCAACAATCGCTGCTATGCTGGCTGCCGGGATAAGCTATATCATATTGCTGCCGCTTTTAGGCGTGCTGAACAGACAGGAGCTGCGTCAGCTGCCGGTAGTGAAACGATTTTTTAAATAATTAAGAAAGAAGGCGTACTATCATGGGAACAATTACAATTGTCGGCTTAGGCCCCGGTGCTGTGGGACATCTTTCGTTGGAAACTATGGGACTGCTGCAAAACTGCGCTCAGGTTATCCTGCGCACGGCGGTACATCCCACCGTTGCCGAGCTGGAAAAGCAAAACGTAAAATTTACCTCATGTGACGATTTATACGAAAAGGCTGCTTCCTTTGAGGAGGTTTATAACAGCGTTGTTGAACGTGTGCTGGCAGCAGCGCAGAACGGCGATGTTGTTTATGCCGTACCGGGAAGCCCGCTTGTTGCGGAAAAAACCGTTGTTTTAATGCGTACCGCTGCAAAGGCGCAGGGCATTAAGCTGGTTATTAAGCCTTCTATGAGCTTCTTGGACTTGGCTTACGTTGAGCTGGGCATCGACCCGATTGCCGGCCTGCAGATTATTGACGCGCAGGATTTTGCGGAGATTGCAAGTGCCGGACAGCATCCGCTGATGATTACTCAGGTTTATAGTCAGATGGTGGCCAGCGATTTGAAAATTGCGCTGATGGATGTACTGCCTGACGAATACGAAATTTATTTCCTGCGTAATCTGGGTTTGCCTGATGAGGAATGCCGTCCGATTAAGCTGTACGAACTGGACAGACAGCCGAATATCGACCATCTTACGAGCGCTTATATTCCGCCGATGGCTGAGGGAGCAGAGAATACCGTATTTGAAAAGGTTGACGATGCGGAAGCTGTTCCCGGTATTATTACCTTTGGCGAGGATGAGGACGATTTTGCCGAGGAAGGCGAAGAAGAAGGCTATGCAGAGGACTTTTTGCCGGAAGCAGGCTTTGATGATTTCGACATCCAGCCCTTGGCTGATGTTATGCGTACCCTGCGCGAGCCCGGTGGCTGTCCTTGGGACAGAGAGCAGACACACAAATCTATCCGCAGCAATATGATTGAAGAGGTTTACGAATATCTGGAGGCTGTAGATGCTGATGATGTTGATGGCATGCGTGAGGAGCTTGGCGACGTGCTCATGCAGGTTGTTTTCCATGCCCGCATGGCACAGGAGGCAGGCCGCTTTGATCTGCAGGACGTTATCGACGAGGTTGTAGATAAGCTTATCCGCCGTCATCCGCATGTTTTCGGTGATACCCATGTCGACAACAGCAATGATGTGCTGGTAAATTGGGAGGCTATCAAAAAGCAGGAAAAAAAGGAGCGTAAGCATGTGTTGGACGGCGTATCCCAAGGACTGCCGGCGCTGCTGCGTGCCTATAAGCTGCAGAGCAAGGCTGCCAAGGTAGGCTTTGACTGGCAGGACAGCGAATTTGTATGGGCTAAGGTACAGGAGGAGCTGGGCGAGCTGCAGGAGGCTTTAAAGGCAGGCGACAAGGCTGCTGCCGAGAGTGAGCTTGGCGATGTGCTGTTTGCCGTGGTAAATTATGCGCGCCATAACGGTATCGAGCCGGAGGTAGCTTTGGATGGCACCAATAACCGTTTCGCTTCCCGCTTCAATTACGTGGAAAAACAGGTAGAAGCCAGCGGCAAAACATGGCAGGATTTCACTTTGAACGAGCTGGATGAATTTTGGAATCAGGCTAAGGAATTGGAGCGTAAGAGTGATTTATAAGGTAAATTTGCAATAAAGTTACTAAAATAACGCTATTTTCCCCGTAATTTATAAATATTTTCGGAAAAGGCTTGCAGGAAAACGTTTGACAGTGTAGAATACTATTGCTAGTTAAATTTGAGTTACGTTACGAAGTTACGTGCTCCGCAAGCATTTGCAATAATAACTAAAGTCATAATTAAGGAGGAATTTTTGATGAACAAGACTGAGTTAATCGCTGCTGTTGCTGAAAAAGCCGGCTTAACCAAAAAAGACGTTGAGAAAACTATCACCGCTACCCTGGAAACTGTTAAAGAGGTAGTTGCTAAGGGTGACAAAGTACAAGTAGTGGGCTTTGGTACTTTTGAAGCACGTGCTCGTAAAGAACGTGAAGGTAAAAATCCGCAAAATGGTGAGAAGGTAGTTATTCCTGCTGCAACCATCCCTGCTTTCAAAGCCGGTAAAGCTTTCAAGGATGCTGTTAACGTAAAATAATAAGCTGTTATAGTGCTTTAAGCCCGGCAGCTGCTGCCGGGCTTTTCTAAAGATATACTGCGGAATACTCAATGCTGGGGGGCTATGATATGGTTAGACGTCGTGTAAGACATAAATCTAAAGCTTTTAATGTCTTTATGATGCTGCTGTTTGTTGCCTGCCTGTTCGTTATCGGCAAGCAGGAGTATTCTATTTATCAGATTAAACAGGAACAGGCTGCTACACAGCAACGTATTGCTGCTTTACAAAAACAGAAGACTGAGCTGGAGGCAGAGCGTAAACGTCTGGATGACCCGCGTTATATTGAAAAGCTCGCCCGTGAGGATTACAACATGGTGAGTAAAGACGAGGTGCCGCTGTTTATAGTTGATGAGAAAAAATAAGGCAGAACAAGAAATGATAGCTTTTGTTCTGCTTTTTTTATTGACACCATGAAAAATTAAAGAGTATAATACAAGAGTATTAAGAATTTTTAAGGGGGATTTTTTTCTCGATGTCACTTGAAGTAGGTGCAATTGTAGAGGGTGAAGTTACAGGTATCACCAATTTTGGCGCATTTGTCCAACTGCCTGAGGGCAAGGTTGGCCTGATTCACATTTCTGAGGTTTCTAATGTTTATGTAAAAGACGTGCATGACTTTTTAAAGGAGCACGACAAGGTTAAGGTTAAGGTATTATCTGTAGATGATCGCGGCAAAATTGGTCTGTCTATTAAACAGCTCACACCGCCGCCTGCAAATCCGCAGCCGAGACCGCAGCGTCCGCAAAATGATAACCGCGAGCGCCGCAACAACAATGGTATGCGTCCGCAAGGCGACAATCGTGAACGCCGTGGCGGTATGCGCCCGCAAAGCGCAAGACCTATGGCGCCCGTTTCCTTTGAGGATAAATTATCCAAATTCCTGAAAGACAGCGATGACCGTATGCTGGATTTAAAACGTAATACTGAGTCCAAACGCGGTGGTCGTGGTGCCAGACGTGATAAATAAGCAAGCTGGTAATTAATGAAATGGCACTCCTGAGAGTGCCTTTTCTTTTATAGCATAGAAAAATGCGATACGACACGTTTGAACCGCTGCTGAAGGAGATATGCTATGAGGCAGATTGCGCCTGCAGTCTACAAGCTGCGCAAAACAATTAAAAATTTGCTGCGGCCGGATGCTCATTACCTGCTGGCTGTTAGCGGCGGTGCCGATTCTCTGGCTTTGGCACATGCCTGTGCTGCTTTGGCAGCACAGGGATGGGGAAGCTACAGTGTCTGTCACGTTGAGCACGGACTTCGTGGTGAAGAAGCTCTGCGTGATATGAAGGCTGTGCAGTGTGCCTGCAAGGCTTGGGGACTGCCCTGCTTTACGGAGCACGTGCAGGCTGCAGCATATGCGGCGCAGAACCGGCTTTCTACAGAAGATGCTGCGCGCCGCCTGCGTTATGCGGCGCTTAGGCGCATAGCGGTGCAGCAGGGCGCTGTGGCGATTGTTACGGCGCATCACGAGGGTGACCAGGCGGAAACGCTGCTCTTAAGGCTGCTGCGCGGCGCAGGACTGCAGGGACTTGCCGGAATGCGGGCGCAGCAGGGCGATATCATCAGACCGCTGCTGACGCTGCCCAAAAGCCTGCTGGAGGAATACTGCAGCGCAGAAGGCATTGCAGTCTGCTACGACAGCACCAACGCTGATACGGCGTATACGCGTAATCGTGTACGTCTGGAGCTTATGCCGTATCTGGAGCGCAGCTTCAACCCCGCTGTGGTGCCGACGTTGGCGCATACTGCTGCTTTACTGGCGCAGGATGCGGAATGTCTGGAGCAAATGGCTGACGATGCTTACAGGCAGCTGGTGCGCAGGCAGGATGATGCTGTCAGTTTTCCGGTGACGCAGCTTACGGCGCTGCACAGTGCCGTAAGGCTGAGAGTATTGCGACGCGCGTATTTCGAGCTGGGCGGTGAAGAGCTGTCCTACGAGCGTAGTCAGGCCATGGACTCCCTGCTGCTACGACGCAGCGGTGGCAAGCTTATCCAGCTGCCGCAGGGAATCAACGTAGTCTACAAAAATAAACAGCTTATTTTTACTAAAAAATATAAAGTGTAAGGAGAATGGAAAAATGCATGACGATATTAAGACAGTTTTGCTGACCAAAGAAGAAATTGATGCCCGCGTACAGGAAATGGGCAAGCAGATTGCTGCCGATTATGCAGACAAGGATTTGGTTGTCATTGTGCTGCTGAAGGGTGCTGCCTGGTTCGCTACCGACCTGACCCGTGCTATTGATATGCCGCTGCGCGTAGACTTCATGGTTGCTTCTTCCTATGGTAACGGAACCAGCACCAGCGGCAGTGTGAAGGTTAAGCTGGATGTCAGCGAGGATATCAAGGGTAAGGATGTGCTGGTAATCGATGATATCATTGACAGCGGCGTTACCTTCGCTTCTATCACCGATATGCTGCGTCACTACAAGCCCGCAACTCTGAAAACAGCTGCTCTGTGCGACAAGGCCGAGCGCCGTGTAAACGGTCTGGAGGCTGATTATGTAGGTTTTAAAATTCCTGACGAATTCGTTGTAGGCTACGGTCTGGACTATGCAGGTGATTACCGCAATCTGCCGTTTATCGGTATCCTGAAGCCTGCTGTATACGCACGCAAATAAAATCCTACAAATTGCATAAAACAGTTGCTAGTTTTTCCTATCTATAATATAATAAAATATTATGAGCTAAGTGGAAGGAGGCTACGTGCTTGAATAAATTTTTTAAGAACGTACTTTTTTATCTGCTGATTATCATGGTAATTATCTGGATGTTTGACCTTTACGGTGAAAAGAATTCTAAGCCTGCCGATATAAGCTATACCAGCTTTATGCAGCATGTACAGCAGGATGAAATCAAACAGGTAACTATTGTTGATAATGTTATCAGCGGTAAATTAAAGGATGGCAAGGAATTTTCTACCGTTGCGCCTAATGACAGCAAGCTGGTAGAAAAGCTGGAAGCAAAGAAAGTAGACATTAAGGCAGAGCTGCCGCCGCAGCCACCTTGGTGGATGAGCATTCTCAGCTCTATTTTGCCGATGCTGATTATCGTAGGCCTGTGGTTCATGCTGATGAATCAGGGCGGTGCCGGTGGCGGCAAGGTGATGAACTTTGGCAAGAGCCGTGCGCGTCGCTACGATGAGGAAAAACTGAAGATAACCTTTAAGGATGTTGCCGGTGCTGATGAAGCCAAGCAGGAGCTGGAAGAGGTTGTTGAATTTCTGAAGCATCCGCAGAAGTATAATGACTTGGGAGCTAAGATTCCTAAAGGTGTTTTGCTCTATGGACCTCCGGGTACAGGCAAAACCTTGTTGGCGAAGGCAGTTGCCGGTGAAGCAGGAGTTCCGTTCTTCAGTATTTCCGGTTCTGACTTCGTAGAAATGTTTGTTGGTGTCGGCGCTTCGCGTGTACGCGACCTGTTCGACCAGGCAAAGAAAAGTGCACCCTGCATCGTGTTTATCGATGAGATTGATGCCGTAGGCCGTCAGCGCGGCGCCGGTCTTGGCGGTGGCCATGACGAGCGCGAGCAGACTCTGAACCAATTACTGGTTGAGATGGACGGTTTCAGTGCTAACGAAGGCATCATTATGATTGCCGCAACCAACCGTCCGGATATTCTGGACCCGGCACTGCTGCGTCCCGGCCGTTTCGACCGCCAAATCGTAGTAGACCGTCCTGATATTAAGGGACGTACCGAAATCCTGAAGGTACATGTTAAGGGCAAACCGATGGGACAGGATGTAAATCTGGACGTAATCGCTCAGCGTACTCCCGGCTTTACCGGTGCTGATTTATCCAACCTTGTTAATGAAGCAGCGCTGCTGACTGCCCGCAAGGACAAGAAGGCTATCAATATGCCGGAAATGGAAGAGGCTGCCGAGCGTGTTATCATGGGACCGGAGCGCAAGAGCCGTGTCATCAGTGATAAGGAAAAACGCCTGACTGCTTACCATGAAGGCGGTCATACTATCGTCGGTATGCTGCTTGAGCACACTGACACTGTACATAAGGTTACCATCATTCCACGTGGCCGTGCAGGTGGTTATACCCTGAGCTTGCCTAAGGAAGATAAGTATTATGCAACCCGCAGCGAAATGCTCGATGAGCTGAAGGTGTTGCTGGGTGGCCGTGTTGCCGAAGCTCTGGTGCTGAAGGAAATTTCCAGCGGCGCCAGCAATGATCTGCAGCGTGCAACTCAACTGGCACGTCAGATGATTTGCGAATACGGTATGAGCGAAAACATCGGTCCTGTAACCTTTGGTCATCGTCAGGATCAGGTATTCTTGGGCCGCGACATTGCCCGCGACAAGGATTACAGTGAAGAAGTGGCAGCTGAAATTGATAAAGAGGTACGCTCCTTTATGGAGGATGCCTATGCTGCTACCGAAAAGCTGCTGTCCGACAATATTGACAAGCTGCATGTGATTGCTAAGGCTCTGATGGAGAAGGAAACTCTGGAAGAGGAAGAAATCAACCAGCTGGTAAAATATGGTCATATCCTTACTGCAGAAGAAAAGCTGCAATTAGTACAGCAATCTGTTGTGGATGAGGAAATAGCTGCTGCTCCCGTTACCGAAGCTGATGCAAAGGCTGAAGCTCCTGCTGCTGAAGCAGATGCACCGAAATCCGCTGCGAATGCAGACGAAGAAGCACCCAAAGAATAAAAGCAAAAAATTAAGAGGCTGGGTTTTATCCCAGTCTCTTTTTTGCGTTCGCATATATAATTTCCTTTCGCACGTTCCACACACTATAAGCCGCGCCGGACAGGAACGGATGCTAGCTACAGTCGAGCGTCTTTGTTTGCACAGCCTGCGCTGTTTTGGGAACTTCTCCTTCGTTTGACGCTCAACCGACATTGCTTTCTTTTATAGCACACCAACGTAACTTCTGTTCGCGGCAAACGCATGGCGAAAAGTACCGGAATCCTGCGCGCGGCCAAAGGAACTTTTGGTTACTTTTCCTTCCGTGGAAAAGTAACATAACCAGCGTATTGCTTATATCATCCTAACGGATGCATACAACATGCCTTGCGCACGTCTAAAGGAACTTTTGGTTACTTTTCCTTCCGTGGAAAAGTAACATAACTATATATGCTTGCGGAAAAACTCCAACAACCCCTCCGCCGCAGGCGATAATTTATATCCCTTACTCCAATACAACGTCTGATCAAAATGCAGCTTCTCATCAACAAGCTGCCGCCGCACCATCTCCTGCGGCACAGCATCAGCATCCAACGCCGCAACAACCGCAACCCCAAGCCCGCTTGTCGCAAAAGTAAGCGCACTCTCCGCCGTAGTAGCAATGAAAGCAACATTCGGCTTCACCGCATACGCCTTAAACACACTGCGCAAAAGCGCATAGCTGCCATAATTACAGCACAAAGGCACACCTGCCAAATCCTCCGGCGAAAGCATACTTTTATTTGCCCATGGAACCGCAAATCCGGCATTATAGAAAGCATAAAAATTCTCCCGCTGCACCTTGATAGTAGCAAAATTGTGCGCTGCAGGCAACGGTGCGTTGGCAAAGGCAAAATCAATACTGCCAGCCTCCAGCTGCTGTTGCTGCTGCTCTACCGTCGCATCGTGAAACTGATAGCTGATGCCGGGATTTTCCTTGGCAAAGGGAATAAGATAGCTGCGCAGGAAATAGTCGGTGCGCACATGTGACACGCTTAAGCGCAGCGTACCGACGGCACGCCGACTGAAGGCCTGCATGCGCAGGCTGATATCATCTTCTGTATTACACAGCTGACGCGCCTGCTGCAAAAAGGTTTCGCCTGCTTCCGTCAGCTCAATGTGACGCTTGCCGCGCTGCATTTTGAAAAGCTGCACGCCGTAATTCCTTTCAATAGCCTTCATCTGCGCACTGAGCGCAGGCTGCACAATACCCAAACGCTTGGCGGCGGCGCTGAGATTACCTGTTTCGGCAACAGTGATAAAGTTTCTGTAAAAAGCGAAATCCATAGCAGTATCTCCTTAAAATATCAAAAAATATGATTATAATAATCAAAATAAAGTCTTTTACTTAATTATAGAACGGGAGTAGAATTAAGTAAATGCAAAAATAGAAGGCAAACTTCTATTTAACTCGGAGAGGAAGCTGTTATTATGAAAAAACACCGTTCGTTGAATGTTTTGTCAGGTCCCTTACTTTTTCTTGTAGTCCTGCTGCTGTTGGCACCTGTTATTGAATTTAAGCAGGCGGCCGCTATTGCTACGATTTTCTGGATGGGCCTTTGGTGGGTGTTGCGTCCGGTAAATATTGCCGTAACCTCGTTGCTGCCGATTCCGCTGAACGCTATCTTCGACATGGTGCCGATGGAGGGGATTATCAGCAAATACTTTTCGGAAATCGTCGTGCTGCTTGTCGGCAGTGACCTTATCAGTCTGGTGTGGGAAAAAACACACCTTGATAAGCGTTTGGCGATTAAAAGCCTTTGCGGCTTGGGAACGTCTATGCGCGAGCAGATTTGCGTCTGGCTGGTGGCTTCAACGCTGCTGTCCATCTTTTTGCCCAACGTCGTCGTTGTTATGATTCTGTTGCCGGTGGCTGTAAGTATGCTGCGCTTTTTAGGGCAACAGCAGATTACTAATAATCCCGTAGCAACACCGATTCTGCTGGCCATCGTCTGGGGCGCAGGCTTCGGCGGTTTTGGTTCACCCTTAGGCAGCAGTTCCAACCTGGTAGCAATCATTTATCTGGAAAAGCTCACGGGACACGAATTCATGTATGTGGATTGGGTTATCCGCTTTCTGCCGCTGCTGTTCATCATCATGCTGCTCATTCTGGCTTATCTGCTGCATCTGCCGCTGCCTGTTAAACGTCTTGACGGCGGCAAGAAATACTTCCGTGCTGCTTATGCCAAGCTCGGACCGATGAGCCGCGGCGAAAAATTAGGCCTGTGGCTTTTTATTCTCGCAACAGGCCTGGCCTTCGTCCGTCCGCTTTATGTGCAGTATCTGCCTCTGATGAAGCCTGCCTATGTTTTCTTCACCTTCGGCATGCTCACTTTTATGCTGCGCAACGAAACAGGCCAGCTGCTTTTGACCTGGCGTGAGGCTGAAAAGGGCATCATGTGGGGAATGATTTTTCTTTTTTCCGGCGGTCTGGCATTAGGTCAGCTGATTACGAAAACCGGTGCGGCAACGCAGATTGCCAAGGTAATTACACTGCTGCCGTTAAGCGGAGGTTGGGAAACGATGTTCAGCCTGACGCTGTTTGCTACCTTCCTGACAGAAATCAGCAGCAATACCGCGGCGGCTTCCATCTCAATTCCGGTAGTAGAAAGCATTTCGCAGCAACTGGGGCTGAACCCCATTCTTTATATTCTTACTTCGATTGTTGCCGTAAACTGTGCCTTTATTCTGCCGGTCAGCACACGTGCCGTGGGTGTAACCTATGGTCTGAACCCTGATGATTTACTGAAAAACGGTATCAGGCTTTCGGTAATTTGCATGCTGCTCGTAAGTGCGCTTGGCTGTATCTGCATGCATTTCTGGAGCCTGTTCAGCCATCTTTAATAAAGCCTTCGTTGTTTACTCCCTTGTCATTGCCGGGATGACTGGGGAGTACTTTTTGTAGAGAATTGTGAAGAAGTACGCTTGAAAATGATGCAAAACAGCGGAAATATGAGGAAAATAGATTTTTTTTGTAAAATCGCTGATTTTAGTGCAATTTTTGCTATACAAACGCGGTTTTTTGTAGTAAAATCATATCACAAGAAATTTTGGCGGAACGGAAGGTTCCACACATATGCTCAAGAAAGGTTGTGTTATTAAGGTAATGAACGAGCAATCCATGAATAGAAGTTTAAAGAACAGACACTTACAGATGATTTCTTTAGGTGGCATTATCGGCAGCTGTTATTTTTTAGGTGCCGGATATGCGATTGAGCAGGCCGGACCTGCTATTATCCTTTCTTATCTTTTTGGCGGTGCAATCGTCTTATGCGTTATGCTGTGTCTTGCGGAGCTGGCTGTAGCTAAGCCTATTTCCGGTTCCTTTGTTACCTATGCACGTGAGAATATATCCTCAACCTGGGCTTGCGGCGTTGGCTGGGCCTATTGGCTGAACTGGATGGCTTACGTGCCGTCTGAAATGATTGCTGCGGGTATCATTATGAATAATTTTGTACCTGCCGTCAGTCAACTGTGGTGGGCAATTCTTTTTGGCCTGCTGGTGACTGTAATTAACCTTTTTCATGTTGATAATTTTGGCGAAAGCGAATTCTGGCTTTCCATTATCAAAATTGCTGCCCTAGTGGGCTTCTGCGGTGTTGCCGGTTTAATAGTCTGCGGTCTTGTCGGTGACCAAGGCTATTTAGGCGCTAAGGTGCTGTTGGGGCAAGGCGGCTTTGCTCCTCAGGGATATTGGCCGATTGTGCTGACCATGGTTATTATTCTGGTTAACTTCCAGGGTACCGAAATCATCGGTCTGGCTGCGGGCGAATGCAAGGATCCTGCTAAAAGCATTCCTATTGCGGTTCGTAATGTTTCCTGGCGTGTCATTGCTTTATATATCATTCCTATTACGTTATTGCTGTCCATTATGCCGTGGGATAAGGCCAGCCTGAAGGAGAGCGTGTTTGCTGCTGCTTTGGCAGAATACGGCTTTGACGGCTTAGCCTCTGCGATTGCCTTTGTAGTGCTGGTTGCAGGTGTTTCCTGCGCTAACTCCGGCCTGTACGGCGGTGCTCGTGCGCTGCATGCACTGGCTCGCATGGATATGGCACCGGCGTTTTTGGGCAAGCTCAATAAAAACGGTATGCCGCAGAATTCTATTATCGTTTCTGTGTGCGCCTGCTGGGCAGTTATCGTTTTCTACACCTTTAATCCCGATTCTACACTGTATACTTATTTGCTGGCAGTATCCGGCTTTACCGGAGCAATGGCTTGGATTTCCATTTGCTGGAGCCAATATAATTTCCGCCGCCGTCTGATTGCCGAAGGCAAGGAGGATACTCTGAAGTATAAAACACCGTTCTTCCCGTATGTTACGCATTTCGGTATCTGGTCGCAGGTTTTCTGCCTGGCAGTAATTGCTTTGACACCGGATTTGCGTCAGACGCTGTATGCAGGTGTACCGATGTTGGTGGTGCCGATGCTTTGCTATCGTTGGCGCAAGCATCACAAGAGCTTGGTTCAGACCAAAACTCAGGTTGCTATGGCTCATAAATCTTAAAAGTATATGGAGGTTGCCGCTGATGCGGCAGCCTCTTTTTATGTAATGCACGAAAATATAAGAATATAACAGAGCCTTTTGAGTATAATGCCGGAAGGTGTTATAATAGTTGTTAAAAGGAGAATGGTTATGCAATTAGTAGTAGATAAAATAGCCAAAGCATTTGGCATTCATGAAATATTTAAGGACGTCAGCTTCATGGTAGAGCAGGGCGAGCATGTCGGTCTTGTAGGCGTCAACGGCAGCGGCAAGACGACGCTGTTGCGTTGTTTGTTGCAGCCTGAATGGGTTGACAGCGGTGCGGTAAAATTCGAGCCCGGTATCAGTGTGGGCTATGTACAGCAGGGCTTTACCGATATCAGAGGTACTATCTGGCAGTTTATGCAGACAGCCTGTCCGGAAATCAGCAGCCTGCGCCAAAAGCTGGCACAGCTGGAGGCTGATTCCGGTAAGCTGCAGGGCGAAAAGCTGGACAGCTGCCTGGAGGAATACGGACGCGTACTCAAACGCTATGAGTTTATCGACGGTTATAATTACGAAAACCGCATTAAGCGTGTGCTTATCGGCCTTGGCTATACCGAGGATTGGTGGCAGCATGATGCGGCAACACTGAGCGGCGGCCAAAAGACACGCCTGATGCTGGCAGCAGCACTGGTGCGTAATCCCGACTTTATGATTTTGGACGAACCGACAAACCATCTGGATATTGTAATGACGCAGTGGCTGGAAAAGTATCTGCAGGAATTTAAGGGCGGTCTGCTCGTTGTCAGCCATGACCGTGCCTTCCTTGATAATGTTGCTATGCGTATTCTGGAGATGGAAGGCGGCAAGCTGCAATCCTTTAAGGGCAATTACAGCCGTTACTTGGAGCAGAAGGCGATTCAGAGCAGTACGCTGACTGCTGCCTATAATGCGCAGCAGGATTATATTGCGCGCACGGAGGCTTATATCCGTCGCTTCAAGGCTGGCATCAAGAGCAAAATGGCGCGTGGCCGTCAATCACAGCTCGACCGTCTGGAGCGTATTGATGCGCCGGTGCAGCACGAGGAGTTTGAGCTGCGTTTGCCGCCGGCTGCCGAATGTGCGGACAGAGTGCTGATTATGGAGGATCTGACCATCGGCTACGGCGAGAAGGTGCTGGCCAAGGGCATTAACCTGACGCTGCGCCGTGGTGAAAAGGCAGCGCTTTTGGGTGCCAACGGCACCGGTAAGACGACGCTGCTGCGTACTATCTTGGGTGAAATTGCACCGCTTAAGGGCAAGGCCAAGATTGGCAGCAGAGTGCAGATCGGTTATTTTTCGCAGAGCTATGAGCGCTTGAATCCGGAGCAGACGCTGCTGGAAAACTTTGTTGTCGAATACGGCTTTACGGAAGAGCATACACGCTCCATGCTTGGCGGTATGCTGTTCCACGGTGATGATGTGTTCAAAAAAATCGGTGAGCTGAGCGGCGGTCAGAAGGCGCGTCTGGTGCTGCTGAAGCTGGTGCTGGACGGTGCCAACTGTCTGGTGCTTGACGAACCGACAAACCATCTGGATATTATGGCACGCGAAGCCGTAGAAGCAGCGCTGGAGGCTTTTGACGGCACAGTGTTGGTAGTCAGCCATGACCGTTATTTCGTCAACGAGGTTGCGGACCGCATCTGGGAGATTGAGGATTTAGAGGTCAAAGATTACAAGGGCAACTACGATTTTTACCTTGAAGAAAAGCAGAAAAAGGCTGCTGCTTTGGCGCAGGCACAGGAGGAAGCGGAAAAGGCTGCGGCCTATGCGGAGGCGCAGGCTAAAAAGCAGCAGCAGACTGCCGCAACCCCTGTGAAATCGAAAAAGCAGGAGGATAAAAAGCGCCGTTACAGTCCTGATGAGGCTGCGCGACTGCTGCCTAAGGTAGAGCTGCAAATTCGTGAGCAGGAGGCTATGATGGGCCTTTTGGAAAAGCAGATGGCGGACCCGGCAAATCACACCAGTCCTGAGCATAGCGCAGCTATGGCAGCAGAGCATGAGGAATACGAGCAAACCATTGCCGAGCTGATGGAAAAATGGGAGCTGTTGATGGAAGCGGCGGAGGATGCCTGATGGACGATAAAAAGTATATGCAGCTGGCGCTGGCGGAAGCACGCAAGGCCGTAGAGCTTGGTGAAATTCCTATCGGCGCGGTGCTGGCGGACATGACAACGGGCGAGGTTATCGCCGCTGCGCACAATATGCGTGAAACGTGGCATGACGCAACGGCGCACGCTGAGGTCATCGTCATCCGTGAGGCCTGCGAGCGTCTGGGGCGTTGGCGTCTGAGCGGCTGTGCGCTTTACGTTACCGTTGAGCCTTGCCCGATGTGCAGCGGTGCCATTGTCAACGGCCGTGTCGACCGCGTTGTTTATGGCTGTCCTGATGTGAAGGCCGGCGGTGCGGAATCCATTTTCAATATCATTACGAATCCTAATCTTAATCACTGCGCGGAGGTTGTCAGCGGCATCTGTGAGGAGGAATGCGCGCAGGTGATGCGCGACTTTTTCCGCCGTCGCCGTCAGGAAAACAAGGCGAAGCGCAAGAGTGAAGCTGGTGTGTCGCAGGAATAATTTCGGCAGGCGGTTGCCAAGACGGGATTTTTCCTATATAATATTAATGTTAACCTGATGCGAATATTTCGCCATAACAGAATAATGGAGACGTAGCGAAGTGGTCATAACGCGGCTGACTCGAAATCAGTTTGCCGTTTGCGCGGCACGTGGGTTCGAATCCCACCGTCTCCGCCAACGAAATTCAATCCCGCAGCTTATTTGGTTGCGGGATTTTTAGTGTGTAACATATTTATCATTTTGGTAGGTTTTATCGCCTATTAGTTAATTTCTTCTGCTTTTTGTTTGCCAAAGATGTCGCTAACTGTTAAAATGTCATACGAATGCTTTTGATTTTGGGGGATTATTATGACATCGGAAAAAATAATTGATATCTTAAAAAACGGTAAAATTCATCTGTCGTGCGAGCTGTTTCCGCCTAAGCAGGGCGCAGAGCTGCAAAACAGTCTGGAGATTGTCAACAAAATTGCAGCCAGCAAGCCGTCCTATATGAGCGTCACCTATGGCGCAGGCGGCAGCACGGTAGGCTATTCGGCAGCACTGGCCAAAAAAGTAGAGGATAACGGCATGCCGGCTCTGGCTCATCTGACTTGTGTAAAGGCTGATGAAGCAAAGCTGGCAGAGGTACTTGGACAGCTGCAGGGCTTTGGCGTAAAAAATATTCTGGCACTGCGCGGCGATATCCCGGCAGATATGCATGGTGAGGAAATCGGCAGCTTTGCCCATGCCAGTGAGCTGATGCGTTTTGTGAAGCAGCAAGGCGATTTCTGCGTCGGCGGTGCTGCTTATCCCGAAGGCCATCCCGAATCCGGTTCCTTGGAACAGGATATAGAAAACACCAAGTACAAGGTGGATGCAGGCGTTGACTTTTTAGTGACGCAGATGTTTTTTGATAATACGATTTTATATAACTATATGTTCCGCCTGCTGCGTGCGGGCATCAATGTGCCGGTAGTGCCGGGTATTATGCCGGTGACGAATGCCAAGCAGATTATCCGTATCTGCCAGCTGAGCGGTACTAAGCTGCCGCCGCAGTTCCGTGCGATGGTAGAAAAATTTGCCGATAAGCCGGAGGCACTGAAGCAGGCAGGTATCGCCTATGCTACCGGTCAGATTATTGATCTGATTGCCAACGGCTTTGATAATGTACATATCTATACGATGAACAAACCGGAAATTTTTGCCGGTATTATGAATAATCTCGGAGAGATTGTAGATAAATAGTCCTGCGCTATGGCGCAAAAGTCAGGTTGTTGTTATGGAATTTAAGCAAAAGGAAGCGCTGCGCTATCTGCGGGCTAAGCCGGGAGATAAGGCAGCAGAAATTTTAGTGGATACGGTTTATCTGAAGCTGCGCAATGAGGTGCAGGCGCGTTATATCCTGCAAAAGCATGCGATAACGGCAGATGAGGCAGGCGTAACGTTGGATTGCGGCGTGCGCTTTCATTCGCGTGCGTTGGCGCGTCATTTAAAGGGCTGCGACACAGTGCTGCTTATGGGTGCAACACTCGGCAGCAGGGTGGACGCAGCCATCCGCCGCCTTGCGCTCATCAGCGTTGCTGAAGGTGCGGCGGCTCAGGCTGTGGCAGCGGCGCTGATTGAAAGCTATTGCGATGAAGTGCAGGCGCAGGCTGAAACCGGCGGTCTGCTGCAGCGTCCGCGCTTTTCGCCTGGTTACGGAGATTGGCCGCTGGAGGAGCAGCGTAAGCTGTTCGCAGTGCTGAACTGTGCCAAACGCATCGGCCTGACGCTGACGGATGGCCTGATGATGGCTCCGTCCAAGTCGGTGACGGCAATCATCGGCTTATCGGAAGATGCTGCCTGCGTGCAGAATAAATGTATGACCTGCAGTAATATAAACTGTCCTTACAGAGATACTGATATTAAGAAAGTTTGAGGAGAAGATTTAATTTATGAATTTTAAGGAATTGTTAGGCAAGCAAATGCTGTTCTTTGATGGTGCCACCGGCACACAGCTGCAGGCACGCGGTCTGCAGCCGGGTGAGCTGCCCGAAAGCTGGAATTTTACACACCCCGATATTGTAGAGGCTGTGCATCGTAGTTATCTTGATGTAGGCTCCAATATCGTAAAATCCAATACCTTCGGCGCTAATCCGTTGAAGCTGGCAGGCTCCGGCCTGGACTGCAAGGAAACCATCGAAGCGGCTGTGGCGATTGCCAAGAAGGCCTGCGGTGGCAGGGAAAATAAATTTGTTGCGCTGAATTTGGGACCGACAGGCAAGCTGTTGGCTCCTTATGGCGATTTGCCTTTTGAAAAGGCAGTAGAAGCCTACGGCGAAATGGTACGTTACGGCGCTGCTGCCGGTGCGGATCTGATTCTTATCGAAACGATGAGTGATACCTACGAAATCAAGGCTGCGGTTCTGGCGTCTAAGGAAAACTGTGATTTGCCGATTTGCGTGACCATGACTTTTGACGAGGATGGCAAGCTGTTGACCGGTGCTACGGTAGAGGCTGCCGCTCTGATGTGCGAAGGTCTGGGCGTAGATGCCATCGGCTTTAACTGCGGTCTGGGACCGGTGCAGGTGGGTAAGCTCTTCCCGCAGATGCTGGAAGCAACCAGCCTGCCGTTGATTATCAATCCGAATGCCGGACTGCCGGTGCAGCGTGACGGTAAAACCTGCTTTGATGTCGGCCCCGAGGAATATGCGGAGCTGATGTACGAGCTGGCAGGCAAGGGAGCAAGCATCGTCGGCGGCTGCTGCGGTACAACGCCGGAGCATATTGCGCAGATGATTGCCAAATGCAAAACTCTGCAACCCGGAGGTAAGCGCGATTGCCGTCTGACAGCGGTATCCTCCTACGGCAAGGCCGTGCATTTGGGCGAAGGTCCTATAATTATCGGCGAACGCATCAATCCTACAGGCAAAAAGCGTTTGAAGGAAGCATTGGTCAACAGTGACCTTGATTATGTGTGCCGCCTCGGTCTGGAGCAGATTGGCGTAGGCGCACAAATTCTGGACGTTAACGTTGGTACGCCTGGTATTGACGAAGCGGCAATGGCTGCGAAGGCTGTGCCGGCGCTGCAGGCGATTACCGATACCCCGCTGCAGATTGATACATCTAATTACGAAGCAATGGAAAGAGCGTTACGCCTTTATAACGGCAAGCCGATGCTCAATTCCGTCAACGGCAAGGAGGACAGCCTGCAGCATGTGCTGCCGCTGGCAAAAAAATATGGCGCTGTACTGGTTGCACTGTGCCTTGACGACAGAGGTATTCCTGCTACTGCAGCGGGACGTATTGCCGTGGCTGAAAAAATTATTGCCCGCGCGGCTGAATACGGCATTGAAAGCCGCAATATAGTTGTAGACCCGCTGGCACTGACGATTTCCACCGGTGCCGATAACGCGGCGATTGCCTGTGAGGTTATCCGCACCATGAAGGCGCGTGGTATTAACACTGTTATGGGTGTTTCAAATATTTCATTCGGTCTGCCTGGACGTGATGCTGTCAACAGCACCTTCTTCAGCATGGCGATGGCAGCAGGCCTTTCCTGTGGCATTATCAATCCGCAGAGCAAGCCGATGATGGATGCTTATTACGGTTATCGTGCGCTGGCAGGCTATGACGAGGGCTGCAAGGAATACGTGCAGCATTATGCAGATGCACCGAAGGCTGCAGCAACAACAGTAAGCGAAATGGGTCTTTACGATGCCATTGTCAAAGGACTGCAGGGACCTGCGCGTCAGGCCGCAGCCAAGGCTCTGGAAAGCGAAAAGCCTTTGGATATCATTAACAAGTATATGATTCCTGCGCTTGATTTTGTCGGTCATGGCTTTGAAAAGAAATCTCTCTTCCTGCCGCAGCTGCTGATGAGCGCGGATGCGGCGAAGGCTGCCTTTGAGGTTATCCGCGAGGCTGTCGGCGTGGGCGAAACGCAGGGAGAAACGGTAATTATTGCTACCGTCCACGGCGATATCCACGATATAGGCAAAAACATCGTTAAGGTACTGCTGGAAAATTACGGCTATCGCGTGCTTGATTTGGGCAAGGATGTGCCTGCGGAAGCAGTTGTAGAGGCAGCTAAGAAAACTGACGCCAAGGTTGTCGGTTTATCTGCATTGATGACAACGACAGTAGGCGCAATGGAAGAAACTATTGCTGCCCTGCATAATGAATGTGACTGTCAGGTTGTTGTCGGCGGTGCGGTGCTCACGCAGGAATACGCTGATACCATCGGTGCCGAGCATTATGCACCGAACGCTGTCAGTGCGGTAAACTACGTCAACGAAATCCTGGGCAAATAATTTATATACAGATAATTTGAGGACTGCTATGCTTAGCGTGGCGGTCCTTTTTTACGTTGTTTCGACTTTGGGGTCTTTAAGCAGGAAAAACTGCTCCCTCCCAAGAATTAAACAAATATCACCATGAACGGAGGGATGCTGCATGAACATTTACGTTTGGCGACACAACAAAACATATCACAGCCACAGTATGATTGATGAGCCCTGCGTCAACAGCGAATTTTATCTTGATGCGATTGCTGTTGTGCTGGCACATGATTTGGAAGAAGCACTGACCAAGCTGGCGGAAGAAAACAAAGGCTGGCGCACGGAGGATCTGCGGCAGCTGCCGTGCAGCGTATATCCTGCAGATAAGGCGGCAGTAATCTTTTCCGAGCTGCGCGGGATTATTCCGCATCTCTAAAAACAAAAAAGCCCGAATTCCCACATGAAATGTATGTGAGAATTTGGGCTTTTGCTTTATCTGCTTACCAGATGCTTTTTAAAATCGGCAGTAAAATCGGTGCCAGGATAGAGGTGCTGATGCCGGTAAGGGCAATCGCTACACCGCCGATAGCCAGCTGAACGGGGCTGACATTGGCGCAGACGCTGGTGCCGAGGCCGTGGCTGGAGGCGCCGATAGCAAGACCGGCAGCCAAATGGTTTTGGATTCCCAAAAGACGCAGCAGCTTGTGATTGAAGGTTGCTCCTAACATGCCGGTGAAGATAACAGCAGCTGTAGTCAACGCCGGAATACCGCCGATAGTTTTGGAAACGTCAATGGCTATTGGCGTCGTAATGGATTTGGGAATGAGCGAAAGCAGAACCTGCTCGCTGGTACCCATGGCCTTGCCGCAGAAGTAAACGACTATGATAGCCGAAAGCGTTGCCAGTGTAACGCCGCCGGCGATAGCACCGGCCTTGGCCATGATGAGTTCACGGTTCTTGTACAGGGGCAGGGCCAGAGCGATGGTTGCCGGTCCTAAAAGAAAGTTAATGAATTCCGCACCTGCCTCGTACTGTTTGTACTCTACGCCGGGCGACAGAACGATGACAGCAATGACCAGAGGGCAGGCGATAACGAAGGGCGGAATGATGTTCAGGCTGAAGCGGTCGATGATGATTTCGCTGATAGCGTACAGAATAACCGTCAGACCGATGCCAAAGAGCGGTGAATTAAGTAAAGCGTCGGGAAAAAGCATCATTGACTCTCCTTTCCTTTGAGCATTGCTTCGATAAAGAAGGCTGTAACAGCCAGAACGACAATGCTGCAGACAACAATGGTAACAGTAATGGGCAGCAGCTCAGCTTTGATAACATCTACATATAATATGACGCTGACGCCTGCCGGTAAAAACAGCATACCCATTTTGGAAATCAGGATATCGCAGATGCCCTCGATGGAGCTTGCCGGAATAACGTTGCCGCAGAGAAGTGCCGTTAAAATCAGCATTCCCAAAAGAGCGGGCGGAAAGGGTACGCCGAGGGCGTTGATGATAAGCGTGGATACCCATTGCAAAAGCAGCAAAAAGGCAATACCGCGCAATAAGCTGGTAGGTGACATTTTGTTTCCTCCTCATAAAACATGACAAATAATATAATTATAGACCTGTTGGTGGAAGTACGCATAAAGGTCAAAACGGCCGGGGTGTGCCGCTGGTCTTTGGGGTAAAGAGTACTTGGCCGACAGAACGACATGTTATTAATATTGCCACAAACATAACAATATGTCAACAAAATGACGGTGATTTTTCACTGAATTAACACAGAAAACTATTTGACTTTTTGACTTTTACTGATATAATAGCAATTAGAAAGTGAATAGTGGTCCGGAAATGGAAAAGAGTCAACTCCATTCGGTTATTGACCGCTATTGAACCTGATAGAAGGAGGTGCAGCGTGATGAATGAACGCTACAGTGAAGAGGTAAAGGCTATATTGGAGGCTGCTCAGCAGCAGGCAGTTATGAACTATCACCAGGAGCTGACAACGGCACATGTTCTGGCAGCATTGTGCGGCAGCGACGGCTTCTTTAAATATTTGCTGCAGAGCCTGCACATTGATGAAAATGCTTTCAGCAAGGATGCTAAGGCTTTAGTACAAAAAATCCCCGGAGTTAAAGGTCAGGACCGTCAGCTGATGATGGGTACTGGCTTTGCCAGAGTAATGGCTATTCTGGGACAAAGTAAGGAAGAAATCGGCATCGGCCAGCTGGTGGCAGCTATGGCCAGTGACGGTGACAGCGATGTTGTATCGCTCTTCCGTAAATATGGTATAGATAAGAAAAAAGTTGAGGCGGCATTTATGCAGTATCAAAATAGCGAAGCAAATGATGAAACTAAAAAGACGCTGGAAAAATACGGCCAGGATTTGACGGCAAAAGCTAAAGAAGGCAAGCTGGATCCGGTAATCGGCCGTGATGAGGAAATCCGTCGTACGATTGAAATCCTTTCGCGTCGTAAGAAAAATAATCCGGTGCTTATCGGTGAGCCCGGCGTTGGTAAAACTGCCATCGTCGAAGGTCTGGCAAGACGTATTATTGCCGGCGATGTACCGGAAAGCCTGAAGAATAAAACCCTGTATGCTCTGGACCTGGCGGCTTTGGTTGCCGGTGCCAAATACCGTGGTGAATTCGAAGAGCGTCTGAAAAAAGTATTGAAGGCTGTCAGCGAAAGCGCCGGTCAGATTATCATGTTTATTGATGAGCTGCATACCGTTGTCGGTGCTGGTGCTGCCGAAGGTGCTATGGATGCAGGCAACATCCTGAAACCGATGCTGGCACGTGGCGAGCTGCGCTGTATCGGTGCAACTACGCTGAACGAATACCGTAAGTATATTGAAAAGGACAGTGCGCTGGAGCGTCGTTTCCAGCCGGTAATGGTTAAGGAGCCAAGCGTTGAAGATACAATTTCCATCCTGCGTGGTCTGCGTGAGCGCTATGAGGTACATCATGGCGTGCGCATTAAAGACGCTGCTCTGGTGGCTGCTGCTGTGCTTTCTAACCGTTATATCAATGACCGTTTCTTACCTGATAAGGCTATTGACCTGGTAGATGAGGCTGCTGCCCGTCTGCGTACCGAAATTGATTCGCTGCCGACCGAGCTTGATGAAAGCAAACGTCGTATCCTGCAGCTGGAAATTGAAGCTCAGGCCTTGGGCAAAGAGGAGGATGCTCAGTCCAAGGATCGTTTGACTAAACTGAACGAGGAGCTGGCAAAGCTGCGTAAGGAAAATGACGAGCTTGTTAAACGCTGGGATGCAGAAAAGGCTTCTATTGCCCGCGTACGTGAGGTAAAGAAGGAAATTGATGCTGTGAAAAACCAGATGGAGCAGGCTGAACGCGACTATGACCTGAACAAGATGGCTGAATTGAAATACGGCCGTCTGCCTGAGCTGCAGAAGGAATTAGCTGCTTTGTCCAAGAAGGACGAAAACGGCAATGACAATGTTATGCTTAAGGAAGAGGTTGACGAAGAGGATATCGCCAAAGTTGTCAGCACCTGGACCGGCATTCCTGTTGCCCGCTTAGGCACCGGTGAACGTGCTAAACTGGTTCACCTGGAAGAAATCCTGCACGAGCATGTTATCGGTCAGGACGAGGCAGTCAAGGCTGTCAGCGAGGCTGTTATCCGTGCACGTGCCGGTATCAAGGATCCTAATCGTCCGATTGGTTCCTTTATCTTCCTTGGTCCTACCGGTGTCGGCAAGACCGAGCTGGCTAAGACCTTGGCCGAGGTGCTCTTTGATGATGAACGCAACATGGTACGTATCGATATGAGCGAATACATGGAGAAGCATACCGTATCTCGTCTGATTGGTGCGCCTCCGGGATACGTCGGCTATGATGAAGGCGGTCAGCTGACTGAGGCTGTACGCCGTCATCCGTACAGCGTAATCCTGTTGGACGAAATCGAAAAGGCACATGCAGATGTCTTTAACGTATTGCTGCAGGTTCTGGACGATGGCCGTCTGACTGATGGTAAAGGTCGTATCGTTGACTTCAAGAATACTTTGATTATCATGACCAGTAACCTTGGCAGCAACGAGATTATGAAAGCACAGGGCTCTATGGATAGAGAAAAGATTCAGCAGATGCTGATGAACTTCTTCCGTCCGGAATTCCTGAACCGTGTTGATGACATCGTTGTGTTTAAACCGCTGCAGGCAGAACAGATTAAGGAAATCGTTAAACTGGTACTGCATGAGCTGGGTGACCGCCTGAACAAGCAGCTTGAGCTGACGCTTACTTATACCGACGAGGCTGTCGCTTTTCTGGCAAAGGCCGGCTTTGATCCTGCCTTCGGTGCTCGTCCGTTGAAACGTCTGATTGTCCACACTGTTGAAAACATCCTGGGCAAGAAGATTGTGGCAGGCGAAATCAAAAACGGCGAAAAGGTCGAGGTAGTGCTTGCTGATGACGCCATCGACGTTGTTGTAAAATAAAATATGCTGTGAGGCTTGGCGCACTCTCTGCTGCCGTGAAAACGGCGGCAGAGGGTGCGCTTTTTGTGTGCGCGGACATATCTAAAGTAAGTTTAGCATTTTTGCCTTGTTTATTCTAAGATGGATATTGATGAGAAACCTAAAAGTGTTTGACTATTTTAGTATCTATAGTTGATAATAACAATAGATGTTAAAAACATTTGACTCTGGGGGGGAGAATGATACACTTTCTATAGATCAATTTGGAAAGGTGTGATATTTGTGGATGAGTATTCAAAGGATAATTGGGAATCAGTATTTTATACTACATATAATAGCATTGTAAATGGAGAGATAGCTCGACATAAAGCTGCTAAGAATTTAAAAAAATGCGTTTTGATGTCATTTGAGTTAATAGAAAATGATTCTGGTATAGATAGAACGTTAGCTATTACTGATATAGTGAACAAGTGTGAAAATTATGCTGAAAAGGAATTTTCTATCTTGAAAGGGGAAAAACTTAAAACAGATAAAGTTAATGTTGAAATTAAATTGGAGATGTTAGATCTTTGTGATTTGATGAAGTCGTTAGGAGATGAGTTAGAACTTAAATTTAAATATGTGGATTCTATTGATGAGTATATTGGAAAGTGTCGTAGATTTGATAATGAAAAAAGAGTAGAGATAGAAAAATTATATCCTGATTTATTTAAAAGTACCAAATGGGTTGCATTAACAGTATATGCAATATTTGGTGTAATGATGTTTTTGTTAGTGAAATTTGTCCCTTGTACAACTAGTGTAGAAAATAAAAAGATAGAAAATCAAACTAGTGAAAATAGAGTTGTGGACGTAACAAAAAATAAAACGCCAGAAATAGAAGAGGAAAAGAAAAAATTTGTTGATGCAGCAGTATTAAAAGAATTAATAGAATCATATAATAAAGTCCTTAGTAATACTCTAAATGGCCTATATGATGGATGCAGATTTAGAGGGCAATATTTTGTTGTTGTTTATGTAAATTCTAATTGGTATTATTTGAATAAGGGGCAAAAAGAAATAGTTGTGGAGAGAGTGGTAAAGACATATGCTGGAATGAATGGTGCAAGAGGATTAGAATTTGATATTGATAAGTTACATGTATATATTAAAAGTCCAACGTCTGAAAGAACTTTGGCTGATTGGGGACCTATCATGGGGATTGAGATAGAGGAGTGAGGATATTCAATGTGTAATACATAAATGTACTAAACATAGCGAAGTACATAACTGTCATGGAAGCGTATGGCTTTGGGGACAGACTTAACAGCGAAGCGGCGTGCGTAGCAGAGCTGATGAAAATGTATAAGGTGTTGGTGGAGAAGTAGTGAAAGAAAAAATTTGACAAGTTCAGTTATGTATAGTAAGATGTGAATAGAGAACTGGCAACGGAGTGTGTCAGTATAAGTGGTGATGCCAAGAAGCGTGTCAGGATGCGGGACTTGGAGGAGCTTTATGTAGGGTTTTGCTATGGAAACCTCAACCTGACTTATGTACGTTCGTGTGCAGACATAAAAATAGCAAAATGCAGATGGACACTATTTTCTCGGTAGTGTCCATTTTGCTTATTTAAGAAAGGGGATTTATGGGACGAGATATTTTATTGATGGCGGCTCAGGCATATAAAAATTTGATAGCAGTTGAGTATCATATTGTTTTGGGTAGAAAGGGTAATACTTGTGATTTGAATATCGTTTTTATGCCAGAAAACTTTTATCATTTAGCTGGCTTTCATAAACTAAAGCAAAGATACTCGTTTCAGCAACGGACTAGTGCGTGGATATTAGAGCATATTCTCAACGGAACAGTTACAAGTGATGTGATTGCAAGTGATAAAAATTTTTCGATATTAGAAGAACGCTTATATGCCTTGAAAATTTTAGAACAGGTTATAGATGCTCAGAAAACGAAATTTTATTCTTATGATAAGAACAGAGTTGCATTTGCTACAAGAATAACAGCTGATTATTTAGCAAAAGGGATGCTTACCAATGAACCCATAGTATTTTCTTTCTTTGTGAGAACAGACAAGAAATATTGTATGAATTCTATATTTCAAGAAACTGCGTATGATTACAGCACGAGACAGACTCAATATACTGTGTTGTTGAAAGAAAAGAAAGTTATTAGTAAAGGTGTAGCTAGTAGCGTAGAATTATATAGGCATAATAAGTACGCTGGAATATAGAGATTTTCGCGCGCCCTCTGCTGTCGTGAAAGCGGCGGCAGAGGGCGCTTTTTTCTTTTTCTTGAAAATTTTCCGAACGATTTTCTAAAAAACTGTTAAAAAGTTCACAGTTTATTTGACGTTTACGCGTTGGATTGGTATAATTAAAGTGAATTATTTAAGTGATTGAGAACCCGGGTTAGATTTTGCACAGAATTTCGAAACTGAACAGCTTTCTGCTTGGGTTTTATTGTTTCTACAAGTAATTTTTGGGAGGTAGATTTCAATGAAAGTTGCAATTATCATGGGTAGTAATTCTGACTGGCCTGTACTTGAGGCTGCAGAAAAAACTCTGAAGGAGTTTGGCGTTGAAACTGAAGTAGTAGTTGCTTCCGCTCACCGTACTCCGGATGTAGTACAAAACTTTGCTAAGGGTGCCCGTGACCGTGGCGTAGAGGTAATTATTGCTGCAGCCGGCGCAGCTGCACATCTGGGTGGTTTCATCGCTGCCTTTACTACCGTTCCTGTCATCGGTATTCCTATTAACGCAACACCGTTGGCCGGTATGGATGCACTGCTGAGCTTTGTACAGATGCCTTCCGGTGTACCTGTTGCAACGATGGCCATCAATGGTTCTAAGAATGCTGCATTGTTCGCAATTCAGATTCTTTCCGTAAAATATCCGGAGCTGGTAGAAAAGCTGGCAGAGCATCGTGCAACAATGCGTGAAGAAGTAAGAGCTAAGGGTGAAAAGCTGGCTTCCATGCGTGGCGTTCCTGCGCAGGAGTTCAAGGACTTACACCTGTAATAGTGAATAGTGAGTAGTGGATAGTGAATAGAAACTGACTGCTAAACATTAATAACTAATTACTGATCACTGATCACTTATAACTAACCACTAATAACTGACAATTGATAACTAAAAACTAAAATTAAGGAGAAAAATTGTGGAGCAGATTTTCGAGGAGCAAAATTTTAGCGAAGACAAGCTGCATGAGGAGTGCGGCGTCTTTGGTATCTTCAGCCATAATGAGGATGTAGCACTCAACACCTATTGGGGACTGTATGCGCTGCAGCATCGTGGCCAGGAAAGTACCGGTATTGTTGTTACTGACGGCGAGCGTATGAAAATTAAAAAGGGCATGGGCCTCGTTGCCGATGTTTTCAAGGACGGCGTTGCTGATTTGCAGGGCTATGCGGCTATCGGCCACGTACGTTATTCCACCACCGGTGCCAGCATGCCGTATAACATTCAGCCGCTGAAGGTTTATTTTGACGGCGGTAACCTGGCTCTGAGCCATAACGGTAACCTGACTAATGCCGGTCAGCTGCGTGCTAACCTGGCTAAGGAAGGCGCAGTATTTAATACTACTGTTGACAGCGAGGTTGTTCTGACCTTGATTGCCTACAGTGCACGTCCGACTATTGAAGAGCGTGTAGCAGAGGCTGTTAACCAGATTAAGGGTGCTTTTGCTATTCTGCTGATGACTGATAACAAAATTATCGCAGTACGCGATCCCTACGGCTTCCGTCCGCTGGTACTCGGCAAGATGGAAAACGGCTGGTGCGTTGCTTCCGAATCCTGTGCCTTTGACTTGGTTGGTGCAGAGCTGGTACGCGATGTTAAGCCCGGCGAAATGATTATTATCGACAGCGATAACTCCGAACCGCGCAGCATGATGTGGGCTGAAAACAAACCGGCAAAGCCTGCGCACTGCATTTTTGAATATGTTTACTTTGCTCGTAATGACAGTATCATCGACAACCAGTCTGTATATGATGCACGTATCCAGATGGGCCGCGAGCTGGCTAGGGAAACTCCTGATATTCATCCGGATATCGTTATTTCCGTTCCTGACAGCGGTACTCCGGCGGCAATCGGCTATGCTATGGAGGCCGGTGTTCCCTTCCTGGAAGGTCTTACCAAAAACCGTTATGTAGGCCGTACTTTTATTCAGCCGACGCAAAAGCAACGTGCTAATGCCGTACGTTTGAAGCTGAATCCGGTACGCAGCGTTGTAGAAGGCAAATCTGTTGTTATGGTCGATGACTCCATCGTTCGCGGTACTACCAGCGGCAAGATCGTTAAGCTGCTGAAGGAGGCAGGCGCACGTGAGGTGCATGTATGCATTTCTTCTCCCCCGGTAACAGACAGCTGCTACTATGGTATTGATACCTCCGAGCGCAAGGAGCTGATTGCGGCACGTTGCACGGAAAATGAAATCTGCCGTTATATTGGGGCAGACAGCCTGCATTATATCTCTCTGGATGGCATGAAACGCGCTATTGATAAAATTGACCCCGAAGGTTTGTGCTGTGCCTGCTTCAGCGCTAAATACCCAGATAACGCAGATAGCGTAATCAAAGCAGAACCTGAAAGCATTATTGAATAACAGGAGGAAGGCTCATGAGCGAGGAAAAGAAACAACTTACTTATGCTGATGCCGGTGTAGATATTGATGCTGGTAATAAAGCAGTAGAATTAATGAAGGACAGCGTACGTGCTACCTACAGACCTGAGGTTATCGGTGACCTGGGTGGTTTTGGCGGCCTGTTTGCTTTAAACAGCGGCAAATACAAGGAGCCTGTGCTCGTCAGCGGTACTGACGGCGTAGGCACTAAGCTGAAGCTGGCTTTCATGGCTGATAAGCATGATACTATCGGTCAGGATGCTGTAGCAATGTGCGTCAACGATATTCTGGTACAAGGCGCAGAGCCCTTGTTCTTCCTGGATTACATTGCAGTAGATAAGGTTGATTCCCAAAAGGTTGCCAACATCGTTAAGGGTGTTGCCAATGCCTGCAAGGAAAGCGGCTGTGCTCTTATCGGCGGCGAAACTGCCGAAATGGCTGGCTTCTACTCCAAAGGCGAATACGATATCGCAGGCTTCTGTGTTGGCGTAGTTGAGAAGAGCAAAATGATTACCGGCGATAAGGTTAAGGCCGGCGACGTGCTTTTGGGCCTGCCCTCCAGCGGTGTGCATTCCAACGGCTTCTCCCTCGTACGTAAAATCTGCTTTGAGGCTATGGGCTACACTATGGACACCGAGATTCCAGAGTTTGGCTGCACCTTGGGCGAAAAGCTGCTGACTCCGACTCGTCTGTATCCGAAAACCTGCCTGCCGCTGATTGAAAACTTCGATTTGCACGGCATGGTGCACATCACCGGCGGCGGCTTCTATGATAATATCCCCCGCATTCTGCCCGAAGATTGCGATGCTGAGGTAAATGCCGAGGCTTGGGAAGTTCCTGTTGTCTTCAAAAAGCTGCAGGAATGGGGCAATGTACCTTGGGCTGAAATGTACCGCACCTTCAACATGGGCGTAGGCATGGTATTGGTTGTTGACCCGTCTGAGGCTGACGCTGTACGCGCTCACCTGAAGGCTGAGGGGGAAACCTTCTATGAGCTGGGCAAGGTTGTTCCCGGACACAAAGAAACGATTATGAAAGGCGGCGTTTTCGGTGCATAAAATCGGCGTACTTGTAAGCGGTCGCGGTAGCAACCTGCAGGCAATTATGGACCGTATCGCTGATGGCTATCTGCCGCTGGAAATCGCGGTTGTAATCAGCGATAAGCCTGATGCTTTTGCTTTGGAGCGTGCGCAAAAGGCCGATATTAAAACCGTTGCCGTAGAGCGTAAGGCTTGCGCTTCCAAAGAAGAATTTGAAGCAAAAATCAACGCTGCTTTAGAAGCAGAGGGCTGCGAGCTAGTAGTTCTCGCAGGCTTCATGCGTATTCTGAGCGCTGATTTCGTAAATAAATGGCAGCATAAGATTATTAACATTCATCCGGCGCTGCTCCCGAGCTTCCCCGGTCTGCACGGCCAGAAGCAGGCTGTGGACTACGGTGTAAAATTCAGCGGCTGCACCGTTCATTTTGTAGATGCAGGCACTGACAGCGGCCCGATTATCCTGCAGAAGGTTGTTCCTGTTATGGATGACGACACCGAGGATACTCTGGCTGACCGTATTCTGGTACAGGAGCATATCGCAATGCCGGAGGCTTTAAAGCTTTGGGCAGAAGGAAAGCTGACAATCGAAGGCAGAAAGGTAAAGGTTAAAGCATGAAAATTAAAAGAGCATTATTAAGCGTTAGTGATAAAACCGGCATTGTAGAGCTGGCAAAATTCCTGAGTGACAACGGTGTAGAAATTATTTCTACCGGCGGCACCATGAAGGCTATTAAGGAAGCAGGCATTCCTGTAACCTATGTAAGTGATGTAACCGGCTTCCCGGAAATCATGGATGGCCGCGTAAAAACTCTGAATCCGAAAATTCATGGCGCAATCCTGGCTGTACGCAGCAATCCGGAGCATATGAAGGCTTTGGCTGAGCATGATATCACCCCGATTGACCTGGTTGTAGTTAACCTCTATCCCTTCCGCGAAACTGTTGCCAAACCCGGCGTAACCGAGGCTGAGGCAATTGAAAACATTGATATCGGCGGTCCGGCAATGGTACGTGCCAGCGCTAAAAACTTCAAGGACGTTGTTATCGTAACCTATCCGAGCCGTTATGCCGGCTTAATGGAAATGCTCGCTAAAGAAGGCGACGTTGATGCACGCACCCGTAAGGAGCTGGCATTGGAAGCCTTCACTCATACTGCTGAATACGATGCAATGATCAGCGAATATCTGAAGAAGCAACTGGAGAAATAACCATGAATATTTTATTAATCGGCGGTGGCGGCCGCGAACACGCTTTAGCGTGGAAGCTGGCGCAAAGCCCTAAGGTTGAAAAAATTTATGCTGCTCCCGGCAACCCGGGCATGGCACTGCTGCCTAAATGTGAATGCATTGCTCTGGATGTTGAAAATCTGGAGGGTGTAGCAGATTACGCTGAGGAAAAGAGCATTGACCTGACCGTTGTTGGTCCTGAGGCACCGCTTGTTGCAGGTCTTGCAGACGTTTGCAAACGCCGCGGTCTGCCGGTGTTCGGTCCTTCCAAAGCTGCAGCGCAGCTGGAAGGCTCCAAAGCGTTTTCCAAAGAGCTGATGGCAAAATACAATATCCCGACTGCTTTCTTCAAAATTTGCGAGGATATTGAAACCGCTAAGGCTTACGTTGAAGAAAAGGGCGCGCCTATCGTAGTTAAGGCTGACGGTCTTGCTGCAGGCAAGGGTGTTGTTGTTGCTATGACTAAGCAGGAAGCACTTGACGCTATTGACGAAATGATGGCTGACCATAAATTCGGCAATGCAGGCGCACGCCTCGTTCTGGAAGAATACATGGAAGGCGAGGAGGCTTCTCTCCTGGCATTTACCGACGGCAAAACCATTGTGCCGATGATTGCTTCTCAGGACCACAAGCGCGTATTTGACGGCGATGAAGGCCCCAACACCGGCGGTATGGGCACCTATGCTCCCGCTCCGGTTATGACCGACGTGCTGCGTTTAAAAGCAACAGAGCTGATTCTGAAGCCCGTTATAGCTGCCATGGCAGCAGAAGCCATGCCTTATCAAGGTTGCCTCTATGCAGGCCTGATGATTAAGGGTGACAGCGTGAAGGTTGTAGAATTCAACTGCCGCTTCGGTGACCCCGAAACTCAGGTAGTATTGCCTCTGCTTGACGGCGACCTGGCTGAAATAATGCTGGCCTGCGCTACCGGTACTCTGGATCAGGTATACTTCGGCTGGTACGACAAGGCTGCTGTATGCGTAGTAATGGCTTCCGGCGGTTATCCCGAAAGCTATGCTAAGGGCATGGAAATTACCGGTCTGGCTGACGCTGCTGCAGATAAAGACGTTGTTGTATTCCACGCAGGTACAAAGGCTGACGGCGCCAAGGTTCTTACCAACGGCGGACGTGTGCTTGGTGTAACTGCCGTAGACGCAAATATCAAGGCTGCACGTGACCGTGCATATACTGCTGTAGAAAAAATTAATTTTAATGGCGCTTTTTGCAGAAAAGATATTGCATGGAGAGCCTTAAAGAGGTAAAATAGATAAAATACCTACTCGGACTGCAGTAAAGCAATTTTTTCAAGTAATTATGTTACATGATTAACAATTGCTTTGGCTGTGGTAAACAAAAAATTATTAAGAAAAGGATGATGAAAGAATGGCTTTTTATTATGATGAACCTGCTCACACATTTAGTGAGTACCTGTTAGTTCCCGGTTATTCCTCCGAAAAATGTATCCCCGCCAATGTAGACCTGCGTACGCCGCTGGTTAAATACAAAAAAGGTGAAGAACCGGCAATTACTATGAACATCCCGATGGTTTCTGCTATCATGCAGGCTGTTTCCGGCGAAAAGCTGGCTGTAGCTCTTTCCAAAGAGGGCGGCGTTTCTTTCATCTATGGTTCTCAATCCGTAGAGGACGAAGCTGCTATGGTTGCTCGTGTTAAAGGCTATCGCGCAGGCTTTGTAAGCAGCGACTCCAATATCCGTCCGGACAGCACTCTGGCTGACATCCTGGCACTGAAGGAACGCACCGGTCACTCCACTGTTGCTGTTACCAGCGATGGTACCGCTAACGGCAAGCTGGAAGGCATTGTTACCAGCCGTGACTATCGTCCGAGCCGTATGTCTATGGATGCTAAGGTTCGTGACTTCATGACTCCGATTGACAAAATGGTTTATGCTCCGAAAGATACCACCCTGCAACAGGCTAACGATATCATCTGGGAGAAAAAACTCAACACTCTGCCTATCGTTGATGACGACGGCCGTATGCTGTACATGGTATTCCGTAAAGACTATGCAACTCATAAGGAATATCCGTTGGAGCTGCTGGACAGCAAAAAACGCCACATCGTTGGCGCAGGTATCAACACCCGCGACTATGCTGAGCGTGTTCCCGCATTGATTGATGCAGGCGTAGACGTACTCTGCATTGACTCCTCCGAAGGCTACAGCGCATGGCAGAAAATCACTCTGGACTGGATCCGTGAGCACTACGGTGACAGCGTTAAGGTTGGTGCAGGCAACGTAGTAGACGCTGAAGGCTTCCGCTTCCTGGCTGAGGCTGGCGCTGACTTCATTAAAGTTGGCATCGGCGGCGGTTCTATCTGCATTACCCGTGAACAAAAAGGTATCGGCCGTGGCCAGGCAACTGCTTTGATTGATGTTTGCAAGGCTCGTGACGAATACTTCGAAGAAACCGGCGTATACATTCCAGTATGCTCCGACGGCGGTATCGTTTATGATTACCACATGACTCTGGCTCTGGCTATGGGCGCTGACTTCATGATGCTGGGCCGTTACTTCGCTCGTTTCGACGAAAGCCCGACCAATAAGGTTAACATTAACGGCACCTACATGAAGGAATATTGGGGTGAAGGCTCCAGCCGTGCTCGCAACTGGCAACGTTATGACATGGGCGGCGCAGCTAAGCTGTCCTTTGAAGAAGGCGTTGACTCCTACGTTCCGTATGCAGGCAGCCTGAAGGATAACGTAAACTTGACCTTGGCTAAGGTTCGTTCCACCATGTGCAACTGCGGTGCTCTGAACATCCGCGAGCTGCAGGAGAAGGCTAAGCTGACTCTGGTTTCCGCAACCAGCTTGGTTGAAGGCGGCGCACATGACGTTATGCTGAAAGAAAACTCCAACAGCAACTATCCTAAATAATTAAATAAACGTAAATGGCAAGCTCTCGAAGAAATTCGAGGGCTTGTTTTTGTATAAAAAAAGCTCCCCTGAACGAATCGTTCAGGGGAGCCTGTCTGTTTATCAGCGAAGTTTCACTGTTATATTACCTTGTAAAGCTGAAAGCCTTGCGTGTCGCAGGAAACCAGCTTGTAGTTGATTCCTTCGCGCAATCCTTCAAAAACGGGAATGTGGTTTTCACCGTGAATGTGGCCGTAGACACAGTGCTGTACGCCGTACTGCAGCATCAGATTAGTAAAGCAGGTGTGCTCCGTGCGTGCAAAAAGCGGCGGATAGTGAAAGGCCGTAATTATCTGCTGTGCCTGCATTTTATGCGCCTGCTGCAGGGAAAGCTCCAGGCGTATACCTTCGCGATTGTAAATTTTTCTGTCGGCGGCACTGAAGCTTTCGGCTGAGGGCAGCAGCCAGCCGCGGGTGCCGCAGACAGCAATATCCTCTGCCATAATGCAGTCGTTCTGCAGAAATTCAAAATGAGCGCCGTAACGCTGCTGCATTTTGCTCAGGCTGCTCCACCAGTAATCGTGGTTGCCGCGCAGCAGCAGCTTGCGTCCGGGAAGCTGCGCTAACCAGTCTAAATCCTGTGCCGCTTCTTCCAAAGTCATGGCCCAGGAAATATCACCGCAGACAATAACGGTGTCCTGTGCGGTTACGGTGTTTTGCCAATTAGCGGCAACCTTTTCTTTATGTTTGCGCCAATGCTCGCCGAAAACCTCCATGGGCTTGCTCGCCGGTTCGCCTGATAAATGCAGGTCGCCTATTGCGTAAATATGCATAATAATATCACCTGTAAGTGTTAATTTTGTTCTTACGCTTTGCTCAGCAGAAAGCGTGCTAAGGCCGGGACATCAGAAACATAGTAATCGGCACCTGCTTCCGACAGTTCCTCGTAGCTGCCGAAGCCGAAGCCTGCGCCGATGCAGGCGATATCGTTGGCGTGAGCTGCAAGAACATCTTCACGGCGGTCGCCGATAAGTACTACAGTCTTTTTAGCTTCTGGTGTAGTGAGCTGCCATTTTTCCAGAGCGACGGCAACTACTAAAGCTTTCTTATCGGTTTTACCATCCAGGCTGCAGCCGGTAATATCTTCCAGATAGGGGTTGAAGCCAAAGCGTTCGGCAATTCGCAGTGCAAAAACCTCCGGCTTGGCGGTAGCCATGCCGAGGCGGCGGCCATCCTGCTGCAGGTCAGCCAATAATTCCATGATACCGGGATAAACCTTGTTTTCCCAGATGCCGATATCGGTATAGCGTTCACGATATTTTTCTACACCGGCCTCAGCCTTTTCTCTGGTCATGCCGTAGTATTTGATAAAGCTGTCGCGCAGGGGCGGGCCGATGAAAACCTCCAGCTTTTTTAAATCAGGCTCCTCAATATTTTGAGCGCGCAATGCGTATTGTACGCATTTGGTGATACCCTCGGCGGAATTTGTCAGGGTACCGTCTAAATCAAAGAGTAAATTTTGAAACATTTATTGCTCCTTATTCGCTTCAATAGAATTTTTTTGGACTTGTATAACTGATTATAACACACTTTAGCAAATTAGTGATACAATAATGGTTATTAGAGACAGATAGATTTCATGAGGGGGAATAAAAAATGACAATTAAGCTTTTTGAAAATAATTCTTTGCTCAAACAGTGCGTGGCGAAGGTTACGGCCTGTACGCCTAAGGATGGCAAATATCTGGTTGAGCTTGACCAGACGGTTTTCTTTCCGGAGGGCGGCGGTCAGCTGAGTGACAGAGGTAAGCTGGCTGATGCGGTCGTAAGCCATGTAAGTGAAAAGGATGGTCACATTTACCATGAGTGCGACAAGCCGTTGGAGGTTGGCGCCGAGGCAGAGGCTGTGCTGGACTGGCCTGTGCGTCTGGACAGAATGCAGCAGCATTTGGGCGAGCATCTTTTGTCCTACGCCTGCTGGAAGCTGTTTAAGGCCAACAATATCGGCTTCCATATGAATGAGGACGATGTTTTCATTGACCTTGATAAGGAGCTGACGGACGAGGAGCTGCTGCAGGCAGAATTATATACGAATGAAATCATCTGGGAGAATCGCCCGGTACATATCAGCTATATGGACAGCACAGAGGCTGTCAAGCTGAAGGATAAAATGCGTAAGTTCAACAGCAAGCTGACAGGCACGCTACGTATTGTATCCGTTGAGGATGCCGATATCTGCACCTGTTGCGGTACGCATCCGCCGTTTACGGGGATGCTGGGCAGCGTTAAGGTTATCCGCCATGAAAAGCATAAGGGCGGTTGCCGCGTAGAATTTGTCTGCGGTCGCAGAGCACTGCTTGATGCGGACGCCAAGAACAGCACTTTACTAAACGTTGCTGCAAGTCTTTCCGTAAAGCCTGAGCAGGTGCCTGCTGCCGTAAATAAGCAGAAAAATGATTTGCTGGCACAGCTTGACATTGCCAAGAGCAAGCTGCTGAAGATTGAAGAAGAAAAGCTGCAGGAAACGTATACTGCTGCACCGGTGAATGCTGACGGAGTAAAGGTTTTGGCTTTGCCTATGGAAGGTCACGATGCCAAGGATATCAAAGCCTTTCTGCCGAAGGTTACTGCCTTGAAAAACACGCTGAGCCTTTTGGTAGCAGTGCAGCCTGAGCGCATCAGCTACGCAGTTGCTTTGGGGGCTGATACTGCAGGTGATTGCCGTAGTGTTATTAAGCTGCTCAACGAAGCCTTTGGCGGCCGTGGCGGCGGCAAGAGCGACTGCGCGCAGGGCGGTGCGGATTATTGCGCCGACTGGCAGGAAAAGCTGCAGAGCGTTGTAGAAAAGTTGAAGTAAAAAGAGCAAAATAAAAAAGACGGTCAAGCGACCGTCTTTTTATTTTCATGAACATATTGTCAATAATTAGGATAGCTGTTATAATAACACTAGAGATTCTGACAGGTCGGTTCCTCCGTAAGGAGGTGGGAGCATGACAGTAGCCGAAGCGTTACAGATAATGTTAACATTTGGTTTGCTTATTGCGACCATTATGTCTAAACGTAAGTAATTTTGCTTACAATATAACAAAAGACCGACATTAGAGGTCAATGTCAGCCTTTTGTCAAATAACAACAATCAACAGAGAGGGCTGACACGCGACTGTCAGAGTCTCTCTTTATTTTTATTATAGCAAATTTACGTTTTCTGTCAAGCTTACAGCTTGTTGATCATAGCAATGAGTCTGTCAACCTCTTCGTCTTTGGTTGCCCAGCTGGTGCAGATGCGCACGCTGTAATTGCCGTTCTCCAGATAAGCAATGTGGCTGAGAGCAAATTCCTCGCTCAGCTTTTCAAACTGTGCCGGAGTCATAATCACAAATTGCTGGTTGGTGGGGGATTCGGTAACGAACTTGAAGCCTTTGGCTAACAGTGCATCACGGATTTTCAGCGCCTGCAGTGTGCCCTTACCGCAGATTTTGCTGTAAAGGTCATCTTTCATAATTGCGCCAAACTGTACGCCAAGCAGACGTCCTTTGGCCATGATAGAACCGCATTGTTTAGCGATAGTGCGGAAGTCAGGCTTGAGTGCATCGTTCAAAATAACAACTGCTTCGCCGAAGAGCAGGCCGCATTTGGTGCCGCCGATATAGAAAACGTCGCAGTTAGCTGCCAAGTCTGCAGCAGTCATATCGTTGTCGGGAGCGCCGAGAACATAGCCTAAGCGTGCGCCGTCAACAAAGAGGTAAAGACCGCAGTCCTTGCAGGCCTGATATAAATCCTGCAGCTCCTTTTTGCTGTACATGCTGCCGATTTCTGTCGGTTGGGAGATATAAACCATTTTCGGCTGTGCCCAATGCTCACGGCTGGGATCAGTATCGTACATTTTCCATTCGTGGCGGATTTGCTCTGCGGTTAGCTTGCCGTCCTCGCTCGGAAGTGGCAGTACGCGGTGGCCTACATGCTCAATCGCACCGGCCTCATGCGTATTAATATGGCTGGGAACAGCGCCGTAAACAGCCTGATGCGGACGCAAGGCAGCGCAGATAACCGTCAGGTTGGTTTGGGTGCCGCCAACGAGAAAATGTACGTCAGCGTTCGGGCAGGCGAAGGCTTCTCTAATCAATTTGCGTGCTTCGTCGCAGTATGGATCAAGGCCGTAGCCGTCAGTCTGCTCCATGTTGGTTTGCACGAGTTTTTCAAGGACTGCAGGATGGCAGCCTTCGGTGTAATCACTGTTAAAACGATAAGTCATTTTAAATCACCCTCAATTTTTAAAATTTATATATGTACTTTGGAGTTTAACTGTGTAAAGGCTCTCCTTGGGGAGAGCCTGCTACCAAAATTACAAGACCTTCTTACTTCTTGCCTAAAAATTTCTTGCCTACGAATTCATATAACACAGGCAACAGGGAAAAGACGATGATGCCTAACGTCACCAAAGTGAAATTATGCTTGATGGCAGGGATGTTGCCGAAGAAGTAACCGCCGCCGACGAAGAGAAATACCCATACTACGGCACCGATGACATTGTAATGAGCAAAGGTCAGGTAGTGCATCTTGCCGATGCCGGCAACGAAGGGGGCAAAGGTGCGAACAATCGGCACAAAGCGGGCCAGAAAAATTGCCTTATGACCATGCTTGTCATAAAATGCGCTGGCCTTGTCGACATGCTCCTTCTTAATGATATTCTTCTTAATCATGTGTATACCGAGATGCTCGCCTATCATATAATTGCAGGCGTCGCCCAGCACAGCCGAAAGTAAAAAAATGGGCACGATAATTTTTATATCCATGCCTTCGGGTGCGGCAGCGGCAAGGGCGCCACAGGCGAAAAGCAGCGAATCGCCCGGTAAAAACGGGGTGACTACCAGACCGGTTTCGCAGAACACTACCATGAACAGGATGGCGTAAATCAGATGACCGTAGGCCATCATAATTTCCGGCAGATGCTTGTCCAGGTGCAGAATTAAATCGATAAAATACATTGCATATGCTTCCATAAAAATTTCCTTTCTTAACATTGAGTCATATAAAATAATTTTAACACAAAAAGCCGAACGTTGTAAGAGAATTTTAAGCCAAAAATGTGATTTTTCCCTTAAATATGTGGTAAAATAGAAGCTATAAGGTTGTAATGTACAAGTTGTAACAATTATTTAGATAAGGAGTGTTTTCTTTGGACCAAGAATTATGTTGGTGTGGCAGCGGTAAAGCATATGCAGACTGCCACAAAATGAATGATGCCAAAATTGCGTTGCTGCAGGCTCAGGGCTGCGAGGTTCCTGACCGCGATATGATTAAAACCCCGGAGCAGATTGCAGGTATCCGTGCAGCCTGCAAAATCAATACAGGCGTATTGGATGAGGTTGCCAAATATATTAAGGCCGGTATGACTACTGCTGATATCGACAGAATCGTTTACGAATATACAGTAGCGCATAACGCTATCCCTGCACCGTTGGGTTATGAGGGTTTCCCGAAGAGCGTGTGTACCTCTATCAATGACCAGGTTTGCCATGGCATTCCCAGCGAGCATGACGTGCTGCGCAGCGGTGACATTGTGAACGTAGACGTTTCTACTATTTACAATGGTTATTATGCTGATGCATCCCGTATGTTTATGATTGGCAAGGTTGCTAAGCCGGCTGCAGATTTGGTTGCAATCACCAAGCAATGTCTGCTGCGCGGTATTGAAGCAGCTCAGCCTTGGGGTTTTCTGGGAGATATCGGAGCTGCTGTTTCCAAGCTGGCACATAAGCACGGCTATTCCGTTGTCGAAGAATTCGGCGGCCACGGCGTTGGTGTAGAATTCCATGAGGATCCGTTCGTCTGCCATGTAGGCAAACGCAAAACCGGTATGGTGCTTGTACCGGGAATGATTTTTACTATTGAGCCTATGATTAACATGGGACACAGAGATATCTTTGTTGACGAAACCAATAACTGGACTGTTTATACCTGTGACGGCAGTCTTTCCGCTCAATGGGAGCATCAGATTCTGATTACAGAAAACGGTCCGGAGATTTTAACATATTAATGGCTTGACGACTGTGCAGGCAGTCTTAATCTTTATTGTTGTGCCCGGGCCCTGCAGCTTGGGCAAATAGATAGCATAGGAGGCTATAATAATGACAGACTTTTTGGAAAAAACATTTCGCCTGAAGGAACATCAGACGGATGTCCGCACAGAAATTCTTGCCGGTATCACCACCTTTATGACGATGGCTTATATTTTAGCTGTTAACCCCGGCATTTTAAGTGCTGCCGGTATGGATGCGGGCGCTGTATTTACCGCTACTGCTTTGGGTGCTTGTCTTGGTACTCTGCTGATGGCGCTGTTCTCTAACTATCCCTTTGCCCTGGCTCCCGGTATGGGCCTGAACGCCTTTTTTGCTTATACTGTTGTAGGACAGATGGGTTACAGCTGGCAGGTTGCGTTGGCAGCAGTTTTTGTTGAAGGTGTTCTGTTCATTGTTCTGTCGTTGACTAAGGTGCGCGAGGCGTTGTTCAATTCCATTCCGCCTGCGCTTAAGTTCGGCGTTACCAGCGGTATCGGTCTGTTCATTACCTTTATCGGCCTGCAGAATTCCAAGCTGGTTGTTGCCGGACCGACTCTCGTTGGCCTGTATCCGTTTAAGGCTGCTTTGGCAGACGGCACCTTCTGGTCTACCGGTATCGGTGCTTTGCTGGCACTTATCGGTATTCTGCTTACTGCGGTAATGATGACAAAAAAGGTTCCCGGCGGTATCCTCGTTGGTATTCTGGTTACCTGGGGCTTAGGCATGATTTGTGAGCTGACCGGCATTTATGTACCGAATCCGAAACTCGGTGTGTTCTCCGTTATGCCCAGCTTTGCTAACGGCATTTATGTTCCCAACCTGGCACCGACATTCATGCAGTTGGACTTCAGTGCTATCTTCACCTTTAACTTCATTACAATCATGCTTTCCTTCATGTTTGTAGATTTGTTTGATACCCTCGGCACTTTGATTGGTGTTGCTTCCAAGGCTAAAATGTTGGACAAGGACGGCAAGCTGCCGAAGATTGAAGGCGCTCTGCTGGCTGACTCCATCGCTACTACCGGTGGTGCACTGCTGGGTACCTCCACCGTTACTACCTTCGTAGAAAGCAGCGCCGGCGTTGCTGTTGGCGGCCGTACCGGTCTGACTGCAGTTACCGCAGCTGTTCTCTTCTTCCTCAGCTTGTTCTTCGCACCGATTTTCCTGGCAATTCCTGCCTTCGCTACCGCTCCGGCACTGGTAATTGTAGGCTTTTTGATGGTAAGCAGCCTGCTGAATGTAGACTTTGACGATATGACCGAAGCTATTCCTGCTTTTATCGCAGCAGTAGCAATGCCTTTCATGTATTCTATCTCCGAAGGTATTTCCATGGGCGTTATCTCCTATGTGGCAATTAACCTGCTCAGCGGTGAATACAAAAACAAAAAAACCAGCTGGATTGTATATGTGCTGGCAGTAATCTTTATCCTGAAATATATTTACGTGTAAAAGGATTGAGGTAAAAATATGATGGACCGTGTAAGAGCGGTCGCACTCGGTAACAGCCATGCTGATATTCTTTTGAAGAACGGCAGGGTTGTTGACGTGCTGACCGAAACAATTTACGAAGCTGATGTTGCTATCGCCGAGGGCGTGATTGCCGGCGTCGGCAGTTATGACAAGGCAGAAAAAATCATTGACCTGAAAGGCGCCTATGTTGCCCCCGGTCTGATTAATGCGCATTGCCATGTGGAAAGCTCTATGGCTGTACCGGAGCATTACTGCGCCGAGGAACTGCGCTGGGGCGTAACCACACTGATTACCGACCCGCACGAAATTGCCAACGTAGCGGGTGCGGCAGGCATTCACTATATGCTGGAGGCCGGCGGACAGATGCCGCTGAACTATTATGTGAATCTGCCTAGCTGCGTGCCTGCTACACGCTTCGAGCACAGCGGCTGCGTGATGGACGCGCGCGATATGATTAAGCTTGTTAATGAGCCGGGTGTACTCGGTATGGGCGAGATGATGAATGTGCCTGGAGTTATTTATAATTCAGCCGAGGTACAGAAAAAGCTGGACCTGTTTTTGAGTCTGGGCCGTGTAATCGACGGCCACGCACCCTGCGTGCGCGGCAAGGAGCTGGCTGCCTACGTTGCCAGCGGCATTGATACTGACCACGAGAGCATCAGCTGGGACGAGGCGAAGGAAAAGCTGCGCAACGGTCTGGCAGTGCTGGTGCGCGAGGGCAGTGCTTCGCGTAATCTGACGACAATTTTGCGCGGCGTTATTGAAGAAGGTATTGATGTAAGCAGTCTGGCCTTCTGCACAGATGACAAGCATCTTGCCGATATCCGCCGCGAGGGCACTATCCGTCACTGCGTACAAATGGCGATAGAATTGGGTATGGAGCCTGTGCGTGCTCTACGTCTGGCAACTATCAACGCAGCACGTATTTACGGCCTGCATCGCGTGGGTGCCGTTGCTCCAGGCTGGCAGGCAGATTTGGTCGTCTTTGACGACCTGCAAAGCCTGAAGCCGCAGGCAGTTTTCCATAAGGGCGTGGATGCACTCAAGACCTGCGAAAAGATTACGCCTGTTGCGCCTAACGCCAGCCTGCAGGGCAGCGTGAAGCCTGCAGCATTTGATGCCGATACCTTCGCTTTATCGCATTTTGCCGATGACAGGGAATATGCGGTTATCACTATGCTTCCCGGTGAAATTTTTACCGAGAAGAGCACTATTATGGGCAAGGATATTGCCTCTGCTTTGGAAAAAGGAGATGTGAACCTGATTGCCGTACTGGAAAGACACCACGGCACCGGTAATGTAGGCTTAGGCCTCTTGCGTGGTTACGGGCTGAAGGACGGCGCAGTAGCGACGACGGTGGCACACGATTCACACAATCTGATTGTTATCGGCACAAGTCCGGAAGCAATGAATGTTGCCGCTAAGGAGCTTGTACGCGTACAGGGCGGTTATACCTTGGTCAAGGGCATCGAGGTTGTCGATACGCTGCCGCTGAATATCTGCGGCCTGATGAGCAGCGCGCCTGCTGAAGAGCTTATCGGCAGTCTTTATGAGATTGCGGCGAAGGCACATGCGCAGGGTGTATCGGACGGCATCGACCCGTTCATCAGCCTGAGCTTTATGGCGCTGCCGGTTATTCCCAAGCTGCGCATCACAGACATGGGTATGTTCGACACGGAAAAATTTGAATTTATAAAATAGAGATATTTGAGGGGAAAGATATGCATAAGCTTGTATCACAATTAGTTGTTTACCGCAATCTGCCGGCAGATAATTTGCTAGAGCCGCTGGCGGATATCTGCGCGAGGTTTGCCGGCGGAAATTATAACCGCGAGGAGCTTACAGCGCAAATCTACGAGCAGGTACATAAACTGCTTGATATAGGCACTGTTTATGGCTTTGACAAAAATCTTTGGCATAATTATCTGGCCTATTTGCTTGTCAGCTGTGAAAATCCCTTTGCCATTACCTGCGAAAAGGTTGGTGCCTGCGATGGCAGCGTGAATCAGTTTGCCAAGCATGACTTTAAAATCTTTCAGCAGCTGTTTACCTATGATTTCAGCGAGCTGGAGCGTGCGCTGGAGATTAACTGCTTTTCGTTAATCAGCAATTATCAGGCTGTGGTTAAGCAGGAGCGTCGCTATAACAAAAATATCAGCGAGAAGGTGCAGGCGCTCAGCACTGCTTTGGAAGGGGCTGCCGATGCTGATGAGTTTTTCGCCTGTGTTACCAAATTCTACCATGATTACGGCGTGGGCAAGCTGGGCCTGAACAAGGCCTTTCGCATAGCGGAGGCACAGCAGGGCGAGCCGGAGCTGGTGCCGATATCCAATACAGAGCAGATTACCTTTGATGACCTTATCGGTTATGAGAATCAGAAGCAGCGCTTGCTGGAAAATACGGAGGCTTTTGTAGCAGGCCGCCCGGCAAATAACGTGCTGCTTTTCGGCGACAGCGGTACAGGCAAATCCAGCAGCATTAAGGCGCTTATCAACAAATATTATGATCAGGGCCTGCGGATGATTGAAATCTACAAGCACCAGTTCCGCGACTTGTCGCAGGTGATTGCCAAGATTAAAAACCGCAACTACCGCTTCATTATCTATATGGATGATTTATCATTCGAGGAATTTGAAATCGAATACAAATATCTGAAGGCTATCATCGAAGGCGGTCTGGAGGTGCGTCCGGATAATATTTTGATTTACGCTACCTCTAATCGCAGACATCTGATTAATGAAACGTGGAAGGACCGCAACGATGTAACGCAGGAGGACGGCATTTACAAGTCGGATACGATGCAGGAAAAGCTTTCTCTGGTTAATCGCTTCGGCTGCACGATTTATTATGGACAGCCTACGCAGAAGGAATACTACAAAATTGTCTGCGAGCTGGCTAAAAAACAGGGACTGGAGCTTGCGGACGACTTCCTTTGTGCCGAAGCGCGGAAGTGGGAGCTGCATCACGGTGGCATTTCCGGACGTACAGCGCAGCAGTTTATTAATTATCTGCAGGGTGTTGCCGATTTTAGTAAAAAATAGCTTGCGTTTACTTGTAGGATATGTTACACTAATCTAGTGTTAATGCAAGCCGCTTTGCCAAGCAAGGCAGCTTCTAAATTATGAATATAATGTTCTTAGCAAAGAGAGGTGTAAAGAATGAAAGAAAAGATTCATCCGAATTACGGTGAAGTTACTGCTACCTGCGCATGTGGTGCAAGCTTCGTAACTGGTAGCACTAAGAAAGAATTACGCGTGGATGTTTGCTCTAAATGCCATCCATTCTTCACTGGTCAACAACGTAACGTAGCTGCTCGTGGTCGTATCGAGAAGTTCAACAAACGTTACAACAAAGAACAATAATCTATACAATAAGGCAGAGCTTGCACATGCGGGTTCTGCTTTATTTAGTTTTACGGAGTATATCTATGAGCACGAAAAAATTATCTGTAGGCGGACAAGCCGTAATTGAGGGCGTTATGATGCGCGGACCGCATAAGGTGGCCGTTGCCGTGCGCCAACCTGACGGAGAAATTGCCGTGGATGTAAATCCTGTCAACAGTATCCGTGATAAATATCCTATTTTGAAAAAACCGCTGCTTCGCGGCGTTATTGCTTTATTTGAATCATTATATGACGGTATCAAGGCCTTGGCCTATTCGGCACAGGTTTCTGGCGAAGAGGACGAGCAGCTGACAGGCAAGGAGATGGCGATGACTATTGCTACTTCCGTATTGCTGGCTGTAGGTCTGTTTATTGTTATTCCGACCTGGTCTATGCGTTTTCTGCATGAGCTGACTGAGGATCCGATGATGCTCAACCTGGCTGAGGGCGTGCTGCGTATGGTTATTTTCTTGGCCTATATTGCAGCGATTTCCTCTATGGAGGACATTCAGCGCGTATTTCAGTATCATGGTGCGGAGCATAAAACTATTTATACCTATGAGGCAGGCTTGCCGCTGCGTGTAGAAAATGTGCGTCCGTTCAGCACGCTGCACCCGCGCTGCGGTACCAACTTTCTGATGATTGTCATGCTGATAAGCATGTTTATTTTTACCTTCTTGGGCTGGCCCAGCCTGCTGGAGCGCATTGCTTCCCGCGTAGTGCTGATGCCGGTAATTGCGGGCGTCAGCTATGAGATTATCCGTTTTGCCGGAGCGCATAACGATAATAAGCTGGTGCATATGGCAATTATGCCGGGACTTTTGCTGCAGAAGCTGACTACGCGTCAGCCTGACGACAGCCAAATTGAGGTGGCAATTGCTTCGCTGAAGGCAGTGTTGCCGCCTGAAGAAATTATAGAGTAAAAGTGATTTTATAGATTTGCAGTCTGATCTATGAGGCTCTCCTTGGGGAGAGCTGGCGCCCATAGGGCGACTGAGAGGGGACTGCACTATTCTGCCTTTAAAATAACGTTATATTGAACACTTCGCTTGTAGGAGAGAATGTTTTCTTAACGAATCACTTTGAATTAAATTTATAAGACTAACATAACACTTGAGAGGAGAATTTCTAATGCTCGACAAATTGCAGGCACTAGAAGACAGATATTTAGACTTAGAGGCAAAAATCAGTGACCCCGAGGTTATTGCCGACCAGACCAACTGGCTGAAGGCTACCAAAGCGCATGCCAAGCTGGAGCCGATTGTTACCGCTTACCGTGAATACCGCGATATGATTAAGGCTCGCGACGAGGCAGAGGAGCTGCTCGCAGCAGGCGATGATGAAGAGCTGGTTGAAATGGCCAAAGAGGAGCTGAAGGAGCTTAAGCCGCAGATTGAAGAATATGAGGAGAAGCTCACGATTCTTTTGCTGCCTTCCGACCCGAACGATGATAAAAACGTTATCGTGGAAATTCGCGGCGGTGCCGGCGGTGATGAGGCTGCGCTTTTTGCCGGTGTTCTCTTCCGTATGTATCTGCGCTATGCAGAAACCCGTGGCTGGCGCGTTGAGGTTATGGATTCCAACCCGACTGAGCTGGGCGGCTTCAAGGAAGTAGTATTCCAAATCAGCGGCGACAGCGTTTACAGCCGCATGAAATTCGAAAGCGGCGTACATCGTGTACAGCGTGTACCTGAAACCGAATCTCAGGGACGCGTACACACCTCTACCGTTACCGTAGCTGTACTGCCGGAGGCTGAAGAGGTTGATGTAGAAATCAATCCTGCAGACCTACGTGTCGATACCTATCGTGCAGGCGGTGCCGGTGGCCAGTACGTAAACAAAACCGAATCTGCAGTGCGTATTACTCATATTCCGACAGGCATTGTAGCACAGTGCCAGGATGAAAAATCTCAGCTGAAGAACCGTGAAAAATGTATGCGCGTATTGCGTGCGCGTATTTTGGAGCAGGCGCAGGAGGAGCAGCGTGCCGCTACTGCCGAGGACCGCAAAAGTCAGGTAGGCACCGGCGACCGCAGCGAGCGTATCCGTACCTACAACTATCCGCAGGGACGCGTTACCGACCACCGCATCGGTCTGACACTGCATAAGCTGGACAGCATTGTCAACGGTGATCTGGACGAGCTGCTGAGTGCGCTGATTACTGCTAAGCAAAGCGAACAATTACGGCAGGTGAAATAAAATGGATAAGCCGGTTTGGACGATTATGAAAATCTTAAACTGGACTAAGCAGCACTTTGAAGCAAAAGGCGTGGAAAATCCACGCCTTGATGCCGAAGTGCTGCTTTGTGCTGTCTTGAAATGTGAACGCATTAAGCTTTATACCGAATTTGACAAGCCTCTCAGTGAGGAGGAGCGCGAGAAGATGCGCTCTTATGTAGAGCGCCGCGCTAAGTATGAGCCGCTGGCCTATATTATCGGCGAGCGTGCTTTTATGCGCAATAACTTTAAGGTTACGCCTGCTACCCTGGTGCCGCGCCCGGAAACGGAGCTGTTGGTGGAAAGCCTGGTGAAGGCTGCGCCGATGTTGCGCGCAGACGGTGCCGTAAAGGCATTGGATATCGGTACAGGCAGCGGTGCTATTATCGTTTCGCTGCTTGATTATCTGCCTGCTGCTGTAGGTGTGGGCGTGGATATCAGCAACGAGGCCTTGGCAGTAGCCAAGGAAAATGCTGCAGCGATTGGCGTGGATAAGCGCGTGGCCTTCCGCCAAAGCGATTTGTTCAGCAACGTACCTGTGGAGAAAAAGTTTGATATCATCGTTTCGAATCCGCCGTATATTCCTGCTGCCGATATTGCAACGCTGGCACAGGATGTACAGCAGGAGCCACGCACTGCACTTGACGGCGGTGTGGACGGACTTGATTTTTACCGCCGCATCTGTGCCGAGGCTGTGGAGCATCTGGCAGAGGATGGATTGCTGGCGTTTGAAATCGGCATCGACCAAAGCGAAGCGGTGCAAAAGCTGTGTTTGGAGCATGGCTTTGCCAAAACTGCCGTGCGTATGGACTATGCAGGCATACCGCGCATGGTTTTTGCTTTAAAAGAAAAAGAGGGTGAGGATAAATATGAAAACCTCCTACTGGAAATTACAAAAGAACTCTGATAATCAAGAGATTATGCAGGAGGCAGCGGCACTGATCCGTGCGGGTGAGGTTGTATCGTTTCCGACGGAAACAGTTTACGGCCTGGGTGCGGATGGTCTGAATCCTGAGGCTGTAGCCAAGATTTTTGCTGCCAAGGGCAGACCTAACGATAATCCGCTGATTCTACACATTGCTAAGAAGGAAGATATTGCGCAGCTGACTACCGGCCTGAACGCTAATGCCAAAAAGCTCATGGAGCATTTTTGGCCGGGACCGCTGACACTGATTGTCAATAAATCTGCTATTGTGCCTGACGCTGTAAGCGCAGGACTGGAAACTGTCGCTGTACGCTTCCCATCTAATAAATTCGCGCAGGACTTTATCCGTGCCTGCGGTTGCCCGATTGCGGCGCCGTCGGCTAATATTTCCGGTCGCCCGAGCCCGACGAATGCTCAGGACGTGCTGGAGGATATGCAGGGTAAAGTTGCCGGTATGCTTGATGGCGGCAACTGCGGCATCGGTCTGGAATCCACCGTGGTGGATACAACGAGTGCTGTTCCCACTATCCTGCGACCGGGCGGCATCACCTATGAAATGCTGACGGAGGTTATGGGTGCGGTAGAAATCGACCCGGCGCTGCAGGGAGATAAAAACTTTAAGCCCAAGGCACCGGGGATGAAGTACCGTCATTATGCTCCGAAAGCACCTGTTTACCTGTTTGAAGGCGAAGCCTGCAAATGTTTGCCGCAGGTTATTGCCAAGGCTCTGGCTGAGGGCAAAACCGTCGGCGTGCTGTGCGGACGTGAGCTGGAGAGCGAGCTGGCAGAGCTTGTCGAAAAACAGCATTTGCAGCTTTCCTGCTGGGGCGACAACCTTGAGCAGCTGGCAGCGGATTTGTTCTACCTGCTGCGCGATTTTGACCGTACCTGCCCGGACGTCATCCTCGCCGAAGGCGTGGAGGAGGACGGCCTGGGACTGGCAATTATGAATCGCCTGCGTAAGGCTGCGGGCTATCAGATTATAACGCTGGAAAACGGTAGCCTGCATTTAAAAAATAATGTAAATTTACCGACATTTATGTTACAATAAAGGTTAAAGATAATCCCGGCATTAAAAAGCAGGAGAGGAGAAGATTATTTATGAAAATTGCAATGGCTTGTGATCATGGCGGCTTCCATCTGAAGGAGCATATCAAAAAATATTTAGAGGATAAAGGTATCGAGGTTGTTGACCATGGTACCTACAGCGAAGATTCCGTAGACTATCCCGACTATGCTGCTAAGCTGTGCGAGGATATTACCAGCGGTGCAAGCGGTGCGCAAAAGGGCATCCTGATTTGCGGTACCGGTATCGGTATTTCTATCGCTGCCAATAAATGCAAGGGCATTCGCGCTGCTCTGTGCGGTGATGTTTTCTCCGCTAAAATGAGCCGCGAGCATAACAATGCCAACGTTCTCTGCATGGGCGAGCGTGTTCTGGGCGTAGGTCTGGCAGAAATGATTACCGACACTTGGCTGGAAACTGAATTTGCCGGTGGTCGTCATGAACGCCGTGTAAATAAAATCATGGATCTGGAAGCAAAATAATCGTCTTTGCGTTGCAGCCTAAACGATTTTTGCGTTTCTGAAAAATAAACAGAAAAGAAGTAAAGCAACAATGGAAACAAATATGCAAATAGCTAAGGAGCTGGCAGCAGCTGCTGAAGAGCTCATTAGCATAGCAAAGCCTAAAAAGGGACAGATTTTCGTGCTTGGCTGCAGTACCAGCGAAGTGCTCGGCAACAAAATCGGCACCGGCGGCAGCAGTGAAACAGCTGTTGCTATGTTCAAGGCGCTGAAGGCAGTGTGCGATGCACACGAGCTTTATCTTGCCGTACAATGCTGCGAGCATCTCAACCGTTCCTTAGTAGTGGAGGCTGTAACAGCGGAACGCTACAATCTTGAGGAGGTTACCGTGCGTCCGGTGGCTCATGCCGGCGGCGCTATGGCAACTGCTGCCTACGAAAATTTTGCTGAACCCGTAGTGGTAGAAAAGATTTCTGCCCATTTTGGTATTGATATTGGCCAGACGCTTATCGGCATGCATCTCAAACGAGTTGCTGTACCTGTACGCCTGCAATATAAAAAAATTGGCGAAGCAGTACTGACTGCCGCTAAAACCCGTCCGCCGTTGGTGGGGGGACCGCGTGCCCAATACCTGGAAAATCGTCCATAAGGCACCATCTGCATCTTTTAGTAGAGCAGAATTTCTGAGCGCTTATCCACAGCCTGTGGATAAAACTGGTTGATATTTAATGTTTTATTTTTAGGAGGGACTTAAAATGAATCTGGAAAAACTTAGCGTAGTTGATCCTGAGCTGAAAGGTTACATTGATGCGGAGCTGAACCGCCAACGTGACAAAATCGAACTGATTGCATCCGAAAACATCGTTACTCCCGCAGTAATGGAGGCTATGGGCAGCGTACTGACCAATAAGTATGCTGAAGGCTATCCCGGTCACCGTTATTATGGCGGCTGTGAATATGTTGATAAGGTTGAAACTTTGGCTATTGAACGTGCCAAAAAATTATTCCATGCTGAATATGCTAACGTACAGGCTCACTGCGGTGCCAGCACCAATCTGACCGTGTACTTTGCTTTCCTGAAACCCGGCGATACCATCATGGGTATGGACCTGTCCCAAGGTGGTCATCTGAGCCATGGATCCCCGGTAAATATTTCCGGTACTTATTTCAATGTTGTGCATTATGGCGTTAATCCGGAAACCGAGCTGATCGATTACGATGCTATGGACAAGCTGGCTAAAGAGCATCATCCGAAGCTGATTGTTGCCGGTGCCAGCGCTTATCCGCGCATTATCGATTTCAAACGCATCGCTGATATCGCGCATGCTAACGGCGCTCTGCTGCTGGTTGATATGGCACACATCGCCGGCTTGGTTGCAGCAGGTCTGCATCCGTCTCCGGTTCCGTATGCGGACATCGTAACTACTACCACCCACAAAACTCTGCGTGGTCCTCGCGGCGGTCTGATTTTGACCAATAACGAGGAATATGCCAAGAAAATCAACAAGGCTATTTTCCCTGGTATCCAGGGTGGCCCGCTGATGCACGTTATTGCTGCTAAGGCTGTTGCTTTTGGCGAAGCTCTGAAGCCTGAATTCAGAGAGTACGCAGAAAACATTGTCAAGAATGCCAAGGCTTTTGCCGAAGGCCTGAAGGCTGAAGGCTTCCGTCTGGTTTCCGGCGGTACTGACAACCATCTGATTTTGGTTGATGTACGCAACAAAAAACTGACCGGTAAGGAAGCAGAAAAGCTGCTGGATAATATTGGCATTACCTGCAATAAAAATACTATTCCGTTTGATCCTGCCAGCCCGTTTGTAACCAGCGGTATCCGCTTGGGTACTCCGGCTGCTACTACCCGCGGCTTCAAAGAAGAGGACTTCAAAGAGGTTGCTTCTATTATGGGCCTGGTGCTCAATAACCCTGAAGATACTGATAAGCATGCAGAGGCTGCAAAACGCGTTGCTGCACTGTGCGCTAAGTATCCGTTATATACTAATTTATAATTAAGACGACCGATAAAGCTTTATCCGCTTCGTCTTAATAAGAAAAGGAGCGATATATCCAATGCAAATCAATGTAGTAAACCATCCTTTGCTGCAAGCAAAAATGACTATCCTGCGTGACAAGGATACCAAGAGCGTAACCTTCCGCCACATCATCAGTGAGGTTGCAGCGCTGCTGACCTTTGAAACTACCAGAGATTTACCTGTGGAAGAAGTAAAGGTTACAACTCCGCTGTGCGAAACCACCGGCTGCCGTATTAAAGGCAGTGTCACTGTTGTGCCTATCCTGCGTGCAGGACTGGGCTTTATGGAGGGCGTACTCAGTGTTATTCCTGAAGCCAATGTTGGTCATATCGGCATGAGCCGTAACGAAGAAACTCTGCTGCCGATGGAGTATTACTGCAAGCTGCCTGCGGATATGGACGCTTATACTATTGTTGTTGACCCGATGCTGGCAACCGGCGGCAGTGCTATTGCTGCTCTTGACCAGCTCAAAAAGCGCGGTATGAAGAATCTGCGCTTTATGTGTCTCGTTGCTGCTCCCGATGGTGTAGAAAAGATGAATGCAGCACATCCTGATGTGCCTATCTACACTGTTGTGCTTGATGACCATCTCAATGAGCATGGCTACATCGTTCCGGGCTTGGGCGATGCAGGCGACAGAATTTTTGGTACGGTATAAAAAATTATGGAACGCAAAACAAGACCCGGCTGGGATGATTACTTTATGGAGATTGCCAGAGTAGTCAGCAGCCGTTCAACCTGTATGCGCCGCAGTGTTGGCGCGGTAATCGTCAAAAATAAACAGATTGTAGCGACAGGCTATAACGGTACGCCTAAGGATTTGCCTCACTGCGAGGTTACGGGCTGCCTGCGCGAGCAGCTGCATGTGCCTTCGGGGCAGATGCATGAGCTGTGCCGCGGTATCCATGCAGAGCAGAATGCTGTAGTGCAGGCTGCCTATCATGGTGTTTCTGTCAACGGTGGTACAATTTATTGTACGCATCAGCCCTGTGTGGTCTGCACCAAGATTTTGATTAATGCAGGCATTAAGCGCATTGTTTATGCTAATCCTTATCCGGATAAGCTGGCGGAGGATATGATGGCTGCATCGGGAATTGAAATCTGCGTGCTGGACAAAAAGTAAATATGCTGTAAAAAAGCACTGCTCACATTTCCTTACGGGAGAAGAGGAGCAGTGCTTTGCTTTTTATGTTTATTATTTTACTTTGACATAGGTAACGCCTGCGGCGTAGCAGTCAAGCTCGTAGGGCTGATACATCAGATAAAGATGACCGTCCTCGGTTATGATATAATCCTTGCTTACTTTGAAGTTGTCGAAGTTATCAATAAACGGCGCTTCGCTGACAGTTTTCAAATCTGCGCAGTAAACAGGCAGCTTTTTAGCCTTGATATCCTGCTTCAGCTGCTCGGCATTCAGCTTTTCCGTGAAGCGGGTGTAGGGAACACGCTTGCCGGTATCCTTGTCGTAAACGATGCCGTGTGTATAGTACATACCATGAGCAGCCTTATCATAATAGTACCAGGTGTTGAAGGTGAGGCAGACAAACTGGTCATTTTCGTAAATCACCTCATAATTGCTGCCGACAGCACGCATATCCGGATGGCGCAAATCCTTGCGCGATTTTTTTACCATTTTTTGGATATCGCGGTTCATGCGCTGTGCTGCCTGCGGATTTTCCTGCGTGAAAACAGGATATTTATAGTCATAGCGCTCGCCCTTGTCGACTTCGGTTTGCTGCGCAGCCGACGCACCTGCTGCTACTGCCATCGCTAAAAATAAGCTGAGAAGTGTTTTTTTCATTCGTTTTTACCCCCTTTGTAGGAATTGTATTTGGTACTATAATAGTATAAAATAAAAGAGTATCTGTAAAGATGCCTGAGCGGGGGAAGTGTAAAATCTTTGTAGCCTGCGCAGGAAGTATTTGTAAACTTGAGGGGATATTGAAAATGTTAGGAACAATCGTTAATGTAAGTGCAATTTTAACCGGCTCTGTAATCGGCAGCTTTCTCAGCAGAGGTGTTAACGAACGCTACAAAACAGCGCTTTTCGACGGCCTTGGACTGGCAACCGTAGGCTTGGGAGCGAATGCCTTTGTCAGCAATATGCCGAAAACAACCTACCCGGTATTATTCATCGCTAGCATCGCCATCGGTACAGTTATAGGTACCTGGCTGGATATAGACGGACGCTTTCACAGGCTTTTGGCAAGCGCCAAGGGTGGCAGCAAGCTGGCGGAAGGACTTTCAACCGCTATTTTGCTGTTCTGCATCGGCACGCTTTCTATTTTGGGGCCGATTGAAAGCAGGCTCAATGGCAATAACACTTATTTGTATACCAACGCGACGCTTGATTTTGTTTCGTCGATTATTCTTGGCTCTGCCTATGGCATTGGCATTGCCGCGGCAGCCTTGGTGCTGCTTTTGTGGCAGGGAAGCATTTATCTTTTCGCCGGAGTGATTGCGCCCTATATGACGCCGGCGCTGATGGGAGAAATTTCTGTTTTGGGCGGCATTTTTCTGATGAGCAGTGGCCTGGGGATTTTGCAGCTGCGTGACTGCAAAACGCTTAATATGCTGCCGGCGCTTGTCGTGCCGCCGATTTTTTACGCACTGATGGCAGCGATAGGATGATTTTTTAGAGTTCATCAAAACGATGCAAAGTTCACAGATTATCCATTGACTAATCAGTCAGTTCGCCTTATAATAAGCTCATCAGTTAGAAATCCCACTGACTGATACATAATACCCCTTTTCTTTTTATACATCCTTTCACAACATCAACCCTCTGAAAGCAGCAGTGCCGAACGCATGGCACTGCTGCTTTTTTATGCAGGGAGCGGGTTTGCGGCTTTTGCTATTATTCTTAATAGGAATAAATATTATTCTGTTAAAAATTTTCTAAAAAAAACCTCTTGACTAGGCAGTCACCCGCAATTATAATATAAGTATGATTTAGATTAGAGTAAGTCAAAAAATGAAATACTCCAATCTATAATTTCACCCCTTGATTATGAAATCCTTGAAACAGGCGAAGCTCGTGCATGGTAGAGGAAACAAGGCAACTCTTACCGGACTTGCAGGCGGGGACTTGCGAAGGATTTTGTAATAAATAAAAATCTCTTAAGATAAGAGGAGGAAATTACAATGAAAAAATCCTTAGTACTCGCAATGGCAATGGCTCTTGGTGTAACCGCTTCCGCTTACGCTGCTAACCCGTTCTCTGACGTTCCTGCTGGCCACTGGGCTTATGACAGCATCAACAAACTGGCTGCTGCTGGCGTAATCGAAGGCTACGGCGACTCCACCTTCGGTGGCGACAAACTGATGACCCGTTATGAAATGGCTCAAATCGTTGCTAAAGCAATGGCAAAAGGCGCTAACGTTGACAAACTGGCTGCTGAATTCGCTGACGAGCTGGATAACCTGGGCGTTCGCGTTGCTAACCTGGAGAAAAAAGCTGACAACGTTAAAGTAACTGGCGAAATGCGTTATCATTATGTTGATCATGATGCTACTGTTGATGGTAAAGCAGTTGGTTATGCAACTCAACTGCGTTCCCGTATTTGGGTAAAAGGTGCAATTAATGAAGATTGGACCTATACTGGCATGCTGGAAAACATTCAAGATTTGAAAAACGATAAAGGCGATGAAACTACTAAATTCCAACGTGCTTATGTAAATGGTAAGCTCGGTGGCTTGGCTGTTCAAGCTGGTCGTTATCATGCAAAATGGTCCGAAGGTAACGTTTATGATAACCGTGTTGACGGCGTTCAAGTTGCTTACGGCAAGGACGTTAAATTGTTAGCTGGTTATGGTAAAGCATCTAATAAAGATGGTATTTCTTCTTCTACCGGTAACAATGCAAAAGATACTTACTATGCTGAATTGTCCGGCAAAGTTGAAAACCTGTCCTTGGTTGCAGGCTACTACAAATTTGAAGATGTAAAAGAAGTTAAAGATATTGATGATACCATTTGGACTGTTGCTGCTAACTATGCATTCGACAAGAACTTCAAACTGGGTGCTATGTATCTGAATGGCGATAAAGATGGCTACAAGGGCGATGATGACGGCTTTGTAGTAACTGCTTCCTACAAAGGTGCTAAAGCTGCTAAAGCTGGTTCTTGGGGCTTAGTTGCTAAATACTATGACCAAGGCGCTTCCACCTATATTGACCACACTATGAATGGTCTTGCTGATAATAAACTGTTCACTGGCGATGAAGGCTTTAAAGGTTACAGCGTAGCTGCTAACTACACATTTGCTAAGAACATCGTTGGTCAGGTTGAATACTATGATCTGGAACAAAAAGAAGGCAACAAAGACGCACAAACCCTGTGGTCTCAAGTAGTATTCACTTTCTAATTCCAACCACATACAACAACTTAACAATTAACACGCGCGTATAAGAAGACGGCCGCCCGCATGGGCGGTCGTTTTTTGAATTATAATTTACAATAAAAAGCAATGACTACCCAGTCAGAAAATTTTAAGCAAACACTGTATTTTTCCCTAAATTTATGCTAAAATATACCTATATTCTGCATTATACTAATGCGTCTGGAGGAATAAGAATGAAAAAAGTTTTACGTTATTTATTGATGACCGTTATGGCTATCTGCTTCAGCATCCCCTGCTTTGGTGCAGCTGAAGCTGCAAGCGTTGCCCTGCTGCCCTTAATCAACAATGTTGAAGGCGGAGATGAGTTGGCAAGTCAGGTTTTCTACAAAAACGCTCTGTCTGTTCTGAACAGCAAAAAAGGCTTTGTAGTAGTAGAAAATGACAAGCTGACCGCTGTTATTGATGCTGCTAAGATCGGCAACAAGGTTCCCAGTGCTGCAACTCTGGAAAAGATTGCTAAAGATGGCGATGTTGACATCGTTATCGCTGTTCAGCTGGACAAACTGGATGACAAAGCTATTGATTCCAGCGAAGAGCGCAGACTGCAAATCGACCTGCAAGGCTATGCAGTTGCTTACAACAAGCTCACCGGTAAAGCTTACGAGCATCGCATTTACAGCGACAAAACCATTCCTGAAGCTCTGACCAGCCGTTGGGATTGGACTCATGAAGAATTTGGCCGTGCAGTACGCATCGAAGTAGACCGTGCTCTGCGTGTTAAATAATTCATAGCTTAATTTTAGTTTAAACACCAAGCCGCTTCTGTAAATTTTGCAGAGGCGGTTTTTAATTGCGAGTAAATAGCTTCAAAGGAAAAATATCATACAAATGATTATTAGAAAAGAAGAGCTTCTTTATTTGCCGAATTTAAGAAAAATTTGTGAAACCCTTGTAGTATAGTTATAAACGTGGTACAATAAGCATATGAAAAAATGCTTATGCTAACTGCTGAGGGCAGCGAAAAACGCAGACTGTAAGGAGTATGGTAGAGGAAACAAGGCAACTCTTACTGAAAGCTGCGGCGAGCCGAGTATCAAAGCCAAGGCGAAGAAGTATAGCAGAATTTTTCAAATGTATTTTCCTAAAGGAGGAAATTAAAATGAAAAAATCTTTAGTATTAGCTATGGCTATGGCTCTGGGCGTAACTGCTTCCGCATACGCTGCTAACCCGTTCTCTGACGTTCCTGCTGGTCACTGGGCTTATGACAGCATCAACAAACTGGCTGCTGCCGGCGTAATCGAAGGCTACGGCGACTCCACCTTCGGTGGCGACAAACTGATGACCCGTTATGAAATGGCTCAAATCGTTGCTAAAGCAATGGCTAAAGGCGCTAACGTTGATAAACTGGCTGCTGAATTCGCTGACGAACTGGACACCTTGGGCGTTCGCGTTGCTAACCTGGAGAAAAAAGCTGACAATGTAAAAGTAACCGGCGAACTGCGTTACAAATACATGAGCAAAAAAGGTGATGCAAACGAAAATGCAACCTTTGAAAATGATCTGCGTTCCCGTATTTGGGTAACCGGTCAAATCAATGATGACTGGTCCTACACCGGCATGATTGAAAACACTCAAGATTTCTATGGCGAAAGCGCTAACAAAGGCGATGAAGATACTTCCTTTGCTCGTGCTTATGTTGAAGGTAAAATCGGTGGCTTGAATGTAACTGCTGGCCGTTACAATGCATTCCTGGCTAACGGCAACATTTATGATGATAAAGTTGATGGCGCTGAAGTTTCCTACGGCGACAAAGTTAAAGTAACCGGCTTTGCTGGTAAAGCTACTGAAGTTGACGGTGGCAACTATGCTGGTGGCGAACTGGCAGGCGCTTTCGGTGACCTGAATCTTGCTGCAGGTTATGTAAACTACAAAGACCTTAACAAAGATGACATTGGCAAAGGCTTAGATAACGCTATCTGGTATGTTGGTGCTGATTACACCATGGGCGATGTAAACCTGTCCGGTATGTACCTGAAAGGCGACATGAGCTACAATGATGTTGATGAAAAAGTTCTTGATGATGATGGTTGGACTGTAGGTCTTGCTTATAAAGGCGCTGAAGCTACCGAAGCTGGTTCCTGGGGCCTGTTCGCTAACTACTATGATCTCGGTGGTCAAACCTACATTGCACACACCACTGATGCAAACACCTTTGATGGCGTCGGCTTCAAAGGCTATGGCGTTGGCGCTAACTATACCTTCGCTAAAAACATCGTTGGTACTGTAGCTTACTACGATACCGAAAACAAACTGAACAGCAAGGTTGATGACCAACGCGTTTGGGCTGACCTGACCTTCACTTTCTAATTTAACGATTAGCAAGTAACACAAAATAATACACGCGCGTATAAAGGCCCCTTCACCGAAAGGTGAGGGGGCCTTGTTTTACAAAAATATATGAATGTGGTATAATAAAAATAGAAAGACAACCGCCCACAAGGTGGGTTGCCGATTCAAAGAGTAAAGAAAATCCACCCCGCGACCGGCAATGAACCGACCCCCTAAAGTTAGACCTAAAAATCTAATTTTAGGAGGTCGGTTTTTTAATGGCAAAATACAGTTTTGAACTAAAGAAGAAAATAGTCCTGGAATATCTAAACGAAGAGGTCGGGTACAAAACTTTAGCAAAAAAGTATGGTATACCTGCCATTAAAAGTATAAAAACGTGGGTATATAACTATAATGCTTTTGGAGATAAAGGCTTGTTTCGTTCTAGAAAAAATGAAACCTATTCTTTCGAAAAGAAGCTTTCTGTTGTAGAATTATATATGACAACAGAGGTTTCATATCAACAGCTTGCTCTGCAAGAGAACATACTCAATCCGTCGCTAATCGCACGTTGGGTAAATGATTTTCGTATTGCAGGTGCAGATTCTTTGAGACCTAAGAAAAAAGGGTGTAAGAAAAAATTGAAATTACCGAAAGAAAAATTAAAATCAAATACTGAAACTAACGTTAGTGATGTTAACACAGAACGCATAAGACAGCTTGAAGATGAATTACTGAAGCTAAGGATTGAGAATGCCTATTTAAAAGAATTGAGGAGGCTGCGTTTGGAAGAGGAAACTCTTCTGAAAAAACAGCGAGAATCATCCACAGCCTCCGAGGAGACTTCAGATTAAAGGATATTCTCGCAGTAGTTAAGTTTCCTAAAGCAACCTATATGTATTGGCAAACGCGTTTTAACAGACAGCCGCGCAACCAGAAGCTGGAAGAAAAGATTACAGAACTGCATAATGAGCATAAAGACTTTGGTTATCGCAGAATGCATGGTATGCTTATAAAACTAGGCTATCATGTAAACAAGAAACGGGTTCAAAGAATTATGCAGAAACTAAAGTTTCAGGTATCATCATTTACACGTAAAAGCAGAAAATATAGCTCGTACAAAGGAAAGGTTGGCAATATAGCACCAAACAGGATTCATAGACGATTTAGAACAAGTATACCGCATCAGAAAATCACAACAGATACAAGCGAATTTAAATATTACGAGGTAGATAAAATTGGTCGAATGGTCATTAAAAAATTATATCTTGATCCGTTTATGGATATGTATAACAGTGAAATTATAAGCTATAGTATTAGTCGAAAACCATCTTCACAAGCTATTGTTTCTGCATTGACGCAAGCTATAGAAGTTACTAATGATTGCAAGTACAGAAGGACGTTCCATTCAGACAGGGGCTGGGCGTACCAAATGAAAGTGTATAACAAAATGCTAACGAAGAATAAAATTTTTCAGAGTATGTCACGCAAAGGTAATTGCTATGACAATTCAGTCATGGAGAATTTTTTCGGCGTACTAAAGCAGGAAATGTATTATGGTGTAGTTTATTACAGTTATGATGAGTTGAAAAATGCAATAGAAAAATATATTACTTATTACAACAAATATAGAATTAAGTCTAAACTTAATTGGATGAGTCCTGTAGAGTACAGGCTTAGTTTTGTTGCATAAAAAATACGCAACAGATTCTAAATTCTGCTGCGTAATAAAAGTCTAACTTTTTGGGGTCACTACACAAGTTTTGGGGTGGTTTTCTTATGTCTGGATTACGGTGTTGCAAAAATATTTGGATGTGGTATAATAAAAATAGAAAGACAACCGCCCACAAGGTGGGTTGCCGATTCAAAGGGTCAGAAAAATCCGCCTCGGTGAACAGCAAATTACAGAGGCGGTTTTTCTATGTGCATTTTACTTTTTGTTCTTAAAAATGAACGTCAGCAATGCCAGTATAAACATACCAAAAATCATAAGATCCTGGAAGGTGTAATATACCATAGACATCACCTCCATTCCAACGGAATTTCGGCAACGCCACCCTGCAACACGGTTGTCCTTATTATTGTATCATGTAAACGAATTTTTGACAAGAAAGACAAAAAACTACCGCCCTCGCAGCTTTTGCTGCATAGGACGGTAGTTTTGCTTTGTAAAATTACAGGCCGGCCTGCTCAATACCGCTGAACAGGAAGCCTAAATGATTGGTGGAGTTCAGCAGCACTACGCGCCAAACACCTTCGTTATACTCCAGCACATTAATGCAGGTGTTATCCTGCTTAATCTGCCAGAAATGCGACATATCAAGTCCAAGCAAATCGCAGATGATCGCCTTGTTCACTGCGTCATGCGCAGCAACCAGCACAGTTTTGCCGGCATATTTTTCTGCATAGTCGTCAAAGGCAGCGCGCGCACGCTTGCGCACATCCTCCAGGTTTTCACCGCCGTCAGGCATTTGTACCAGGTGCGGCTGGGTGTGCCACAGGGCAAACTCCTGCGGAAATTGCTTGGCAATTTCTGGCGCCAGCACGCCTTCCCAGCTGCCGTGATTGATTTCCAGCAGACGCTCGTCTGTTGCTACCGGCAGCTTGTGCAGGTCAGCGCAGAACTTGCAGGTTTGGTAGGAGCGTTGCAGCGGGCTGGAGATGCACACATCGATAGGTATGTGGTGCAAGCCCTCAGCCAGCAGGTGACCTTGGCGCAGGCCACGCTCGCTCAGCGGCGTATCCTCCTGACCTTGGTAACGGCCTTCTATATTCCAGGTTGTTTCGCCGTGTCGGACTAAAATTATTCTCATAAAATTTCCTCGCTGTAATTTATTTGGCTTTAGCCTTCGCAGTTGATGAGCTTAACGTCAATAATGCCTTCAACACCGCGCAGCTGCAGCATGATGTCGTTCGGAATATCGTCGCCGACAGCAATCGCCATAATGTTGGTGTCGGATTTAGGAGTACTGCCAACCTGCATGCCGTTGATATTGATGCCGGCGCTGCCCAAAATAGTTGCCATTTGACCGATCATATTAGGCTTGTTGACGTGCGGTGCCAGCAGCAGGTAGCCTTCTGGATTGAAGTCAACATGATATTGGTCGATTTGTACAATCTTAGGCTGCTTGCCGTCGAACAGGGTGCCTTCAATTTTATGCGTACCCTTGGCAGTAGCAATTTTTACATTGATAGCAGTAGTGAAGTAACCGGGCTTGTTAGCCTTAACCTCTTTAACCTCTAAATTACGTTTTTTAGCAATGCCGGGAGCATTGACGAAGTTAACGCTTTCCTGCAGAATCGGGTTCAGCAGACCTTTGAGAAAAGCGGTGGTAAGAGCCTGGGTTTCGGTTTCGGCAAGTGCGCCGGTGTATTCTACTTCTACGCTCTTAATGGGGCCGTCTGCCAGGTAGATGCCTACGGTACCCATACGCTCTGCCAGTTTAAAGTACGGCTGAATAACTGTTGCCACGCTTTTCGGAATGGGAGCCATATTAACGGCGGTCATAACCGGACGGCCTTCAAGTGCATCAATTACGCCGTAAGCAACGTCAACAGCTACGCCGATTTGCGCTTCGATGGTGGAAGCGCCGAGATGCGGAGTTTGTACAACGTTGAACAGGCCCAAGAAGGGGTTATTTTCTTTGGTAAGCGGTTCAGTCGGATAAACGTCGATAGCGGCGCCGGCAATTTTACCGGATTTAACGCCTTCAGCAATTGCCTCGGGATCCATGCAGCCGCCGCGGGCGCAGTTGACAATGCGCACGCCGTCCTTCATTTTGGCAATAGCGTCTGCGTTCAGCATTTTTTCGGTTTCTTTTGTGAGCGGAGTGTGGATGGTGATGTAATCGGATTTAGCCAGCAGGGTGTCAAAATCAACTAGCTCAACGCCAACCTGATGCGCACGTTCTTCGGTAATATACGGGTCATAACCAATGGTGGTCATTTCCATAGCCTGCATACGTTTGGCAACGCGGCTGCCGATGCGGCCAACGCCGATGATGCCAAGAGTTTTGCCCTGTACCTGAATGCCATCGAAGGATTTGCGGTCCCATTTGCCTTCCTGAATGGATTGATGAGCCTGCGGAATGTGACGAGTCATAGCCATCATCATAGCAACAGTGTGCTCGGTAGCTGCCATGGTGTTGCCTTCTGGGGTGTTGAGTACGACAATGCCTTTAGCGGTAGCGGCGGGGATATCAATGTTGTCAACGCCAACGCCAGCGCGGCCGATAACCTTCAGACGGGTAGAGGCTTCGATAACCTCTTTGGTTACTTTGGTCATGCTGCGGGTTACCAGGCCATCGTAATTGTTGATAACCTTGATAAGCTCCTCCGGCTTCATGTTGGGCATTACATCTACATCAAAGTGTTCGCGCAGCAGAGCTACGCCTTTTTCGCTGATATCGTTGCTGACAAAAATTTTCATGGTGATTTATCTCCTTTATGTATAATTTGTAGGTTATTTGAATTGAAGTAAGTAACTGATTATTAGGATAGAGAGAGCAATTGATATATCGTGTAGTGAATAAAAATTTTAGCAAATGAGTGTCTGGAACCATAGAAGCAAGGGTACGTAACTTTCTCTTACCGTCTGACAAATTCTACCGAAGCTTCGTCCTGGTTCCGCATGAAATTTGCGTTGTGCCCTATGGCACGGGAAAATTGCTACTGACTGGAACGATATTTAATTGCGCCACTTACATGTAAATAAGCAAAAAACACCGGCATCCGCCGTACCACAAGTACGGCAGACGTCGGTGTTTTCATGTTTTAGCATATATTAAACTCTTGCAGACTTTAGGCTTAATACTCCCAGCTCAGACCAACAGCCACCAGCTTGCTGGTATCGTCCCCCAGCTTGCCATAGCCAACAGCAGTATGCAGCAGCAAATCCTTCTGCAGGCTCTTGCTGTAGCTCAGCTCCACCTCCTGCAGCCCGCCATCATGCTGCGCCGTCTTCTGCATATCAGCCCAGGTATAACTCAGTCCCAGCTTGCCGCCATCAGCCAGATAATGGTTAACCTCCGCATAAACGCGTTTCGCATCTGCGCCCAGCCAATCGCCCAAAATAGCATCCTTATATGTCCAGCCATTCTTCAGCACCCAATGGCCATACCAGGCGTCATTAGTTTTGGCAGCCTCCACACGCAAATCCCAGCTGCCGTCCGGCACCAGCTGCGGAAAGTACATGCCAACATTATAAGCATTTTCACATGGGAAGGCATGCGCCTGGTCCTCACCATACAGTGAAGCATAAACCTGCACGCCCGGGAAGCGGTATTTAAAATCAAGGCCCGCAATATCGTTCCAATTATCCTTTTCAGCATCATCTGCATTATCCCCCAGCAGCCAATGCTTGTTGAACTTCTTGAGCATCGACATACGCTCCAAGCCAATCGTAAACGCATCCGTCGGCATAATATCTACGCGCACACCCACAAGAGCTGCATGGTCCTTTTCCAGCGCCGAACCGGAACTTGCGACTCTGTTGCCCTCCAGCCTGCTGGCGAAGACGTTGACATTAGCCTTACCCAGGAATTTCAACGCACCGTTGTCAAAGGTGTGCGGCTCCAGCAAATTCAGTTTAATTGCTGTCTGCGGTGTTGCATTGCTGCCAAAGGCCAGCTGTCCTGCACGCCCTACGCCCCAGGACATCGGCTGCCTGCCGGCAGTAATCCCCCACACGCCCAAATGCGTTTTGGCATAGCCCTCAACAAGGCTGGCATCGCCATGCTCGTCCTTGTCCCAGCTGAAGCGTGGCGTAATGCCCACAGCCAGGTCCTTGCTCAGGCTGCCGCTGATGTGCAGCGTGCCCACAGCGTTAAAGCCATCGCCATAAAGATAGCCATTGTTATTGTGGTTCAAAAGCTGCCAATGTGCCTTGGCGTTATTATACTTATACGCAGCACTGTCCTGCTGCAGATAGGAAAGGTCAACGCTCGCACCACGCAGCTTCACATTATTGATTTTCCCTGCACCCTGCAGGTAAGCAATCTCCTCTGCCAGTCCCTCGCGCATTGCATCCAGCCTGTTCATTGCTTCCTTGCCTAAAAGCAGTTCTG